>Ga0068856_100002642_pt1 | contig 18390 bp, 17 predicted proteins | sample KBSCornC62_FD_66595 | JGI IMG/M metagenome (GOLD analysis project Ga0068856, IMG submission 66595) | Corn rhizosphere microbial communities from Kellogg Biological Station, Michigan, USA - KBS Corn C6-2 | ecosystem: Host-associated > Plants > Roots > Rhizosphere > Soil ...
GGCGTGTACGATACCGCAACCGCTCGGCAGGTCCTGGCGGTACAGCATTGGGCAAGCTGCTACGCCATACAAGAGGGCTTTACCTCGAATATAAAACAGACAGGCAATGTAGATAAGACTACTTGGAGCGAACTCTGCACCTACGGCTATACCGACCCGCAACACTCCCACGCGAGCGGCGCAGCTGCCACCATCGCCGCCGGCACGGACGCCGGCTGCGCCCAGCTACAACATTGACCCGACTGGCGGTTCTCGTACTCGAGTGCAGTTGTAGATGAAACGGGAGTCCGGCAGCGCACGTGTACTAGAAGTACAACGAAGCGAGGAACGGGGCCCTTCGCTGCAAATGTGCCGGGTACGAAAACTGCCTAACCCCTAAATTCTGTCAATCTCTGATAATCCTCATCTTGCAGCTTCAGGTATGCCGCCGCAAGGTTCTGCTCTAAATGCTCGGCAGAAAGCGTTCCCGGTATGGGCAGCATCATCGGCGAGCGACGCAGCAGCCAGGCCAATGCAATCTGCTGGGCGGAAACGCCGTACTTGAGCGCCATGTCCGCCAGCAGCGTCACCGCTTTTGCGGCATCGCCGCTCAATCCGCCAAGTGGAAACCACGGGATAAACGCAACGTGCTGCTGCGTACAGTAATCGACCACGTCTTCGTACTGTCGCACCATGACGTTGTACTGGTTCTGCACGCTCACAATGGGTGCTATCTCTTGCGCCTTTTTAAGCTGTACAATCGTAACCTCGCTGAGCCCGATGTGGCGAATTTTGCCCTCATCCTGGAACTGCTTCAGGACACTTACGCTGTGCTCGATCGACAGATTCGAGTTGACGCGGTGCAGCTGGTACAGATCTATATGGTCGGTTCGTAGACGACGCAGGCTCTCCTCGAGCTCCACGCGCAGTTGCGTAGGCGGCGTGTCTTCCCAGCCGCCTTTCGTGGCTATAACCAGTCCGTTATAAGGCGCCAGCGTATTACCAATGGTCACCTCGCTTTCACCGCCCGCATAACGATATGCCGTGTCAATAAAGTTTACGCCAAGTTCTACTGCCCGTGTCAGTAATGCTCGCGTCTCGTATGTATCGGTGAGCCGGTTGGTTCCCAGCCCCATTCGGTGAACGGTTAGATCGCCGAGCGTAATAGTACCGGCTGCTGCCGCGGTGACGTCTGCCATAAAGCTTCCCCTTAACTGCTATTATAATACCCCGTTTCGGCCTTCACCAACTGTACCAAAAGTCACAACACCCTCATATGCGGCATGAACGACGTAGAATTTACAAAATCACAAATCCCTGTTGACATCACCCATTCGCTGCCCTTATGCTTCGCGTAAGATGTCTACACCGACCGGCGAAGGTTTGCCAGCAGGCGCACAGGAGACGACTCCGCTCCTGGTTGCCATGGAACAGCTGGACCTGTCCGAGCAAGCCTACTTCGCCGTCTGCACCGAATTCTCTCGGCACCCCACCGCCGACAATGAGGCCACTGTACTGGGCACAGCAATTTCACACGCCGAGGCAGCCGAACTGTTTCTGGATGCACTTGCTGAAGAAGCAACGCTGGAAGGCTATCAGTCGACCGCGACTCAGTTTATGCTAACAACCGACGGTCAGCGCGTAGAAACGTTGAACCAACTGCTCGGCACCGATGTGCTAAAAAAGATGGATTCCTTAACGGAAATCCCCCTGCACGAAGACCCATCGTTCGACGAGGATACCCTCAAACATATCCTTGGCGCCACTGTTTTTGGCGTATTCGAACATAACCTCCACACTGACACTGCTGAGTTTATCCGCACAGTTGGAGACAGCGGCCCTGCCCGGCGGATGCAGCGCAACGAAAGAATCAAAGCACATGCCGTTGACCTTGGCAAAATAGCAGCCGGCGGTATAGTCAGCGGCCTGGTTGTTGCCTTTCTGTCACGTCGCCGCGCCTAGTGTGCTACATTTAAGCTAATGGCAAAACGTAAACTCCCCAAACCTAAAAAGGGTGCCTGGTTCGTGGCGCTGCGCGGCAGCTACATTCCCTGCAGCTGGCAGGGCTGGCTCACATACGTTCCGTTTGTCGCATACCTGACCTACGCCTGGCTCGTCGCCTTTGCCTACACCGGCAATGACCTTAAGGCCGTGCTATGGATTGCGCCCAACTGGGTTGCGGCAGCCGTCGTCATGACCTGGCTCGCTCGGAGCAAGAGCTAGCACCGCGCTCCTAGGGCGCTACCCTTGCAGACCGCCCCTGGCCAGTCCGCCCCACTCTACAACGGTAAAGCCTTGCCTTGCCGGTGCGACGAACTGCTGCGGCGGCATATTTTCGGGCTTTTGTAGCCCATCAAAGTCCAGGAAAACGCGGATGACGGTCTGCGGACGAGGCGAAATATTTAGCGGCGCCAAGATGTTCATCTGTGCAGTGTCGAACCAGGTCAGCCGCACATAAGGCGTCTTTGGCAGTTTTGGCTGCCAGTACGCCAGGAAATCAGCCGTCTCTTTCGCGTTCAACCCTTGCGCTTTCAACTGGCTCTTTATAGTTGCGACAACTTGTCCGGAAGACACTATCGTACCGCTCGTAACACCCGGATAGCCGCCGTAACCCTTGCCCTCCCAGAACAGCGAGCCGTACGTTTTACCTTCGTAGCTCAGCGCACCCGATGGTTCGGCGATCACGTTTTGCCAGCCATTTGCCGTATACAGCGGGTCGGAAACGCTAACCCGTGCGCCCACACGCACCGACACGGTGGTTTGTTGCTGCGGGTACAGATACACCACAGGCTTGGCGCAGCCGCCGGTTTCAAAAAGGTCGGAGCGCTGTAGTACCACATACTCGCCCATCGTGTCCTTGAAAATAACGTAAGCATGATCGTCCATGAACTGGCGCATGGTCAGGCTTTTGAGACTTGTGTCGCTAAGTGCGTCCTTGGACTCACCGTAATCTTTGTTATACAGTTCCTGACTCAGGGGCGCGTCGATAGATAGTTGATACAGCTGCTGGCCGTCACCGGATTCACCAACTGAGGTCAGCTGACTCGCCGTAATTCCTTTTGCGACCACATACCCGTCCGTCCCGCACCCGCTCGCAGCCGAAAAATACGCACTTTTGTTCTGCTGGCCATTCTGCCATTGAATCGACAACACCTTATCGCTGCCATGCACACCCAAAAGACTGTTCTGCAGGTTGTACCGGTTGGCAAACAGGCTGCCGAAGGTAGCATACGTTTCTATGACCCGGAAGTTGGCGTCATCTCTGGCGACAAGGTCATACACGGTCTTGTTGCCAGCCGTACCGAGTTCGGTCGGAGCTACCGTAGTCGTGCCGTAAAAGCCGCCGCGGATATCGCTCGACCCATGCGGCATAAAGTACCCGTAGTTTCCGTTGCCGTCATCGTATGATATGGCGTAAGACTGCCCTTTTGCGGTAAGGGTGCCGGGAAAGCCCAGGTTCGCCAGTTTCGTTTTCGTATCGTAACTTACATTCGATGTAAAGCCGGTCAGGTTGCTTTTGACGAACGCAGCAGCTCCGCCGCTTTTTATGGCGCTCGTGCTACTGCTGTCCATCTGGGCAAGTATCTGGTATTTACCGGCGTCTCCGAGCATTATCTGCATGTTTTCGCCCGGCCCGTCGGTGGGCGCCACAAAGGCTAGGATCTGCCGCCCGTCTTTCATCGTGCCGATCTGATAATAATGGATGTCCGACGATACGACCGGCCGGCAATTGTCTCCGTCCGTACAGATCTGCCCCAGGCTCGAAGGTTTGCTGAACACGTGCAGATCATTTACCTGCTTTGGGGCGTCAAGATACGTGGCATCGGACGTGGTGAGTGCCACCTGTTGCCGTACCTTGGGTTTCGCGGGCGCCGGCGCGACCTTGCTGACCGCCGCGTGCTGCGTGCCGGTGCTTGCAGAGTGTTCACTGTGATGTCGGACATACTGGACACCAATAGCTGTCGCTACGAGCACCACTAGAACGGCCACGATCCTCCCGGCAGAGATCACGATGTGTTTCGGTGGCTTTTCGGTACTTTGCAGAGGTGCTAACGATCCGCTTACTGTCGGGGAGTCGGGCAACGCATCGCTAGTTTCATCCTTTGCTGGCTCGACCGTCGGTTTTTCTGTTTTTGGATCTGGCTTCATAGCGCTCACTTATATGCTTACGCTTATCATGAGGTACCCGCCGCACGGTGTCAATAACTCGACACGAGCTTGGCGCTACACTGCCTGCTGCGGGAAACCCATCAGTTTGTAGTAGACGTCTTTGTCGGTGACGGAGTAGGTAAGCTCGCTGGTAAATCCGGCAGCTTCCGCGGCACGCATCACATTGACGCACTTTTCCGGCAGCTTATCTTCCGCAAACCAGCCGATTGCCGAGCACTTATCAGGCTCGCAGACCTTTGGTTCGCCACTCCATGTGTCCAGCTCGAATATGAAGTTCAGATAATCGACCTCAACGAAGTAGTGGTCTACGTGCACCAACCGCAAGTCCTCCGGCCGGCCGTTCAGGTCGACTTCCTCCTTCAACTCACGAACGGCCGAAACACGCATGTCCTCACCGTGCTCGCCGTGCCCACTCGGAAAGTCCCAGTATCCGCCAAGGTAGCGATCCGGGCCGCGTTGCTGCAGTAATATTTCACCCTTCTCGTTCCGAACAATAACGAACACCGCCCATCTGGTAGTTGCCCGCACTTCTGCCATCTACTTTTCGCCCGGCAGTGGAAACGCTTTGGTGAACTCGCGGATCTCGTCGTGAATTGCCGCCAGCTTCTTGTTATCATCGCGTGCCGTGATGGCTGCGTCAATCCACTCCGCTACCCGGTCCATCTCAGCTTCCTTCAGCCCACGAGTCGTTAACGCTGGTGTGCCCATACGAAGGCCGCTCGGGCTGAACGGCGGGCGCGGGTCGAACGGCACCGTATTCTTGTTCGCCGTGATGCCAGCCTTGCCGAGCGCCGCCTCCGCGTCCTTACCAAGCACCCCTTTGTTTGTCAGATCAATAAGAAGCAAGTGATTGTCTGTGCCGCCAGTAACAAGCTCGTAGTCCTTAGCCATCAGGCGCTCTGCGAGCCGCTTCGCGTTCTTTACGATCTGCTTGCCATATTCTTTGAATTCCGGCGTCGCCGCTTCGCGCAGTGCTACAGCAATAGCGGCCGTCTGGTGGTTGTGTGGACCACCCTGCAGCCCCGGGATAATCGCCCGGTCAATGAGGGTCGGCAGGTTTTCCTTCGTACGTTCGGCTTTTTTCAGCGGGTTGGAAGGGTTGCCATTACACAGAATCATCGCACCACGTGGACCACGCAAGGTCTTGTGGGTCGTCGTCGTCACAACGTCAGCGATACCGACTGGCGACGGATGTTCGCCGGCAACAACGAGCCCGGCAATGTGTGAGATATCAGCGAGCAGAAATGCACCACACGTGTCCGCAACCTCCCGTAATCGCTGCCAATCGTATATGCGCGGATACGCTGTCGCACCTACCACGATAAGCTTTGGCTTATGCTCCTTGGCCATTTTGACAAGCTCATCATAGTCAAGCCGACCATCTTTGCCCGTCTGGTACTGCACCGAGTTATATATTGTGCCAGAGAAGTTCACCTTGAGTCCGTGTGTCATGTGCCCGCCAAAGTACAGCTCGAGGCCCATAACCGTATCGCCCGGGTCGCATAGTGCGTAGTACACGGCCATATTGGCGGGGCTACCAGAATATGGCTGCACGTTGGCGTGCGTTACGCCAAAAAGCTCCTTTGCGCGGTCTCGAGCCAGATTCTCGACTTCGTCAACGACCTCACATCCACCGTAGTAGCGCATACCTGGATACCCTTCCGAGTATTTGTCAGTCAGGCGCGAACCAAGCGCCTTCAACACGTCTTGCGACGTGTGGTTCTCGCTCGGAATCATTTCCAAGCCCTCGCGCTGCCTTTTTGTCTCTGCGGCTATCAGCCGTTCAATTGCTTTATCTTCCATCATCATTCCCCTAACGCATCGTTAGTTACTAGTATAAGCCGGTGGAGGAAGATGATTAAACCATAGCCATAGTTTACCGTATACGTACGAAATATATCATTGTAAAAATCATATATGGTATTTTTGTTTGGACCGGCCTATACTTCCATGTGGCTCAACCAAAACAAAAACATTAGTTTAGTTAACGAAACATCGCAATTGCGTTTTTTATGCATTTTGTGATATATTACAGGACGCTATGTCTACAACCAACGAGAAAATCGGCGATTTTATCGCACAAATTCGTCAAGAACGCGGTCTCACCCAAGCTGAATTTGCGGCCAAGCTTGGCACCTCCCAATCTGCCATCAACCGTATTGAAAAGGGCCGGCAAAACCTTAGTCTGGAGACTATTGGCCGCCTGAGCGACGTGCTTAATAAACAGATCATTGCCATCCCCGGCAGCAGCGTGAACCTGCGTATAGAGGGCGGACACGAGCTGCACGGTAAAATGCCGCTCAAAACCAGCAAGAACGCTGCCGTCGCTCTACTCTGTGCCAGCCTGCTGAACCACGGCGTCACCCGCTTTAAAAACTTTCCGCGCATAGAGGAAGTCAATCGTATTATCGAGGTGCTTGAAAGTATTGGCGTACGCGTTAAATGGTTGCCCGGCAACGACTTGGAAATTCGCCGCCCCGACAAGCTCGATCTAGAGCATATGAACAAAGAGGCCGCCCGTCGCACACGCAGTGTCATCATGCTACTCGGCAGCATAATGCATGAACACGAAAGCTTCAAAATCCCTTACGCCGGTGGCTGCAAACTTGGCGAGCGTACCGTGGAGCCTCACCTGTTTGCACTCCAGGAATTCGGTGTTGACATCGTCGCAACCCAAGGGCACTACAACGTCACCGTGAACAAAAAAGCCCCAGGCGAGCTTACGCTGTACGAACAGGGAAACACGGTAACAAATAACGTCATGATGGCCGCCGCCCGCACTCACGGCACTACGCTGGTACAATCTGCCAGCGGCGACTACATGACCCAGGATCTTGCCCACTTTTTACAGAAACTCGGGGTTAAGATCGAGGGTGTTGGTACGCCGTTCCTGAAGATTACGGGTGTAAACGCACGCATAAAAAAGAATATCACCTACGCACCTACCGAAGACCCCATCGAAGCCATGTTCTTCATAACCGCCGCCGTGATTACAAACTCTGAAATTACCGTCGAGCGTGTGCCCTACCGCTGGATCGCGCTCGAACTGCTCAAGCTTAAGAAGATGGGTTTGGAATACACCATGAGCAAGCCGTACAAGGCAGAAAATGGTGTAGTCGACCTGGCGGATATTACCATCCACAAACACGACGGCAATCTGCGCGCGCTGGTGGATAAGATCCATCCGAACCTATACCCTGGCCTAAACCCCGACAACCTGCCGTACTTTGTGCTCATTGCCTGCATGGCCAAGGGCCGTACGCTCATTCACGATTGGATTTACGAATCGCGCGCCATACACTACACCGAACTTTCCAAGATAGGCGCACAGGTAGAGTTGGCCGACCCACACCGTCTGTACGTGCTTGGTCCGACAAAATTCAGCCGTGCAGATGTAGTCTGTCCGCCGGCGCTGCGCCCGGCAAGCCTACTGCTGCTTGGGATGCTCGCCGCACCTGGTGTCAGCAAGCTCCGTGGTATATACACCATCCAGCGCGGTTACGAAGACCTGGCCGAGCGTCTCAACAGCCTTGGCGCCCACATAACTGTCTTCCACGATATATAAACTTCTGCCACCCCTGGGCTTACTTCTTGCAGCAAATACGCTATAATTGCTTTTGCTGCAGCCCAGCGAAATTCCAAACCAAGGAGCGAAGTCGACTGTTTGGAATTTCGAGAGGAGAAGCGTAGCGCTAGATCGAAGCTTTTGCCGAACAGGCAAAACGAGCTTGGCGCGTACGCTTGGACGACGCGGGTGTCGTATAGCGGTTATTATCCCAGTTTTCCAAACTGGTGATCGGAGTTCGACTCTCCGCACCCGCACCACTTCCAGGAGGGCCTTGCCCTCTGATGTCAGTCTCGAAATGAATTCGAAACTAACATCTCCTCCTGCCTAAAGTTCGGGCACACCTTCGCCCAAAAAGCACAAGCCGTCTTCAGGTGAGAAGAGAAGATGACCTAACGCAAAGCTATGCTCTCCGCACCCGCACCGGAAAGAACATCTCTTGGAGGTGAGTTCTTTTGAGTTATGCAAACATTGCGGTAACGATGGATTCGTAAACCCGGATGGCGCGTGCGTTGTCTTCGATAGATTGGCGAGCGTAGTGCTCCATGCTTATACCGTCATTTACTTCCAGCACTTTCAGCGAGCCGTCTGCCAGGCGCACAATATCGACTGCCGCCAGATGGAGCGCCGTAGCGTACATAACCCGCTCTGCAATCAGCAAAAGATGTTGCTTTGTTTCATCGGTAACGTCGACAGCCACGGCACCATAGCCAAGATTGAACAGTTTAAGTTCGCCGCGGTCGGTCGGCTGCGTTTTTTCATACGCCAGCAGTAACTCGCCATTGAGCATGATCAACCGATATTCCGCCTGTACATCGTAGTGCGGCGAGAGCGCCCATGCCGGTTCGCCGCTGCTGCGTATCATATCCAATGCTTCGTCCATAGACCGAAACAGTGCAACTTCGCGGCCGCCCGTACCATCCAGTGGCTTGGCGACAACCGGCATACCATTCAGTAGTTGGTGAAGCTCCGCAACATGAATCAGCTCTTGCGGCAAAGATCGTACCAGGTAGTGTTCCACAGCGTCGATGCCCGCCGCATGCATGGCCGAGTAGGTCGCAACCTTGTCCTGTGCCAGCTCGCCAGCCGCCGACCCGTTGATATCAAATTTATATCCTACTATCCATTTAATGGTTTTACCGCGCGTCAGCCGGAGCACCCATTCGTCGGAAAACGCCCGAAAATCAATACCAGACCGATGTGCATAGTCGGCAACAATCTTCGGCATCAGCCGCTCGGCAATATACGGTCCCTTTTGCATACCGCCCTATTATACAGGCAGCGCTACGCGCAAAAGTACTTCTTCGGTATAATGTCGCCAGAGTGCAGACTTCGGTATACGCTCATTCCCGCGAAAGGGAAAAAGAGAAGCCAGACAAAATGTGCACCATTTTGCCCGCGCGATGAGAAAAAACCGCGAGGTTTTGTCTCATTACCCGTGCCCCCGTAGCTCAGTTGGAGTAGAGCAAGAGACTTCTAAGCTCAAGGTCACAGGTTCGAGTCCTGTCGGGGGTACCACAATAGTTCATATTTAAAAATAGACCCTCAAGAGGGTCTATTTTTGGAACAAGCATTCTTACTTTTTAGAGGTTTTGCTTGCTATCGCGATTTTCTTCGGCTCAGGTAACGGCGTAAGCGGAACCGTTACTTTCAGGACGCCGTCATTGAGTTGCGCCTCAATATTTTCAGCGGCGGCGCGTTCCGGCAATGCGATCCTGCGGTAAAAACTGCTGGAACTTTCCCGCACGACGAACTGCTTGCTCTTATCTTCCTCTTTCTCATGGCGCTCCGCGCTGATGACGAGCGCGTTATTTTCAAGCTGAATATTTACATCTTTTTGCTCGAAGTTAGGAAGATGCGCCTCCACGATAAGCTGATTATCTTTGGTGTAGACATCGGTCGTCGGTATGTTTACCCCTTTGATCGGTGAAAGCCAGTCATCTCCGAAAAATTGCTTCTGCAAAGCGTTCAGCTCTGCAAAGGGGTCCCATCTGGCAAGGTTGCTCATATATTCCTCCTTTTGTTAGCTGGTAACATAAACGAGAAGCATAGAAAGCTTCTATCTCCATTGTAAAAACTTGGCACTCTCATGTCAAGAGTGCTAATGTTTTATATCACATCCACACCCCTTTTCCCTGGCACATACCCCATGCCTACCGGTCACCGCTCAGAAGTATGCCAAATGCCGGCATATCTGTATTTCGGTCTCGGTCGGACTTTCTCCTCGGCAAATCGTTCCGGAGCAAGACGTTAGTGTCGGAATGGCTTCGGCCGCCGAAGCACGCCGCATATTAAAATATGAGCAGATTGACGAAATGGCGACATATGACGACCTGATAGAATACCTCGATTGACCTTGGTGCCAGAATATCGTCCCGATTCGACCTGACGCCTAGTTCGCGATAACCGGGCGGCTACTTTGTTTACGCGTGTACATGCGACATACTGTTAGGCATTGTGTCGAAAAATCCAGTCTATTTTGTAGATAGAATTGCCAAGCGCGCCGACAGGCTGCAGCAAAAGCACCACGCACTTGCGTTTCCGTTTGCGGTCATAAAGAAGTACGGCGACGACCAGGCCGGGCAGCAGGCGGCGCTTATTACGTACTACGGCTTCCTTTCGCTGTTCCCGCTACTGCTGGTGGCGACTTCGGTGGCAGACTTTCTGGCACAGCGCAATGGTCACCTGCGCACACGATTGCTGAACGATGCCACCAGCTACTTTCCCGTGGTTGGCGAACAGTTGCAAAAGAACATTCATGGCAGCCACGAAACCGGACTGGCGCTCGTGGTGGGTCTACTCGTGGCAATTTATGGTGCGCGCGGCATAGCAAATGCGGTTCGCGGAGCGCTCGACACCGCCTGGGGCACACCACGTTCACGGCGCAGTAGTTTTTGGGTCGGACTGCTCAAAAGCATGGGCATCCTGTTTGGCGCAGGACTGGGGCTGCTGCTGACGACAATCCTCGCCGGCTACGCTACTGCCGAGCTTGGCCACTCACTCGGCTACCGACTGATTCCGATAGCTATCAACATTGTGCTGCTGTACTTGATCTGCATGTACGTTTTTATAGTCGGCCCCTCGAAGCCACGCGACCGCGCTGAGGTCCGTGTGGGGGCTGTCGCGACTGTTGTTGGACTGTTCGTACTGCAGACAGTCGGCGGCTATCTGATAACCCACGAACTGCACCGCATGAGCGGGCTGTACGGCCAGTTCGCCCTGGTACTCGCCATTATGTTCTGGATCTACCTGCTCGCCCAGGTCTTTACCTACGCCATCGAGGTAAATGTGGTACACACCAACAACCTATGGCCACGCAGCATGACCGGTGCCCACCCCACTGCCGCCGACGCACGCATAAAACAGCTCCTGTCCGAGCAGTAACTGCGCCGTCCCGGGGGCCGTTCGGCTACGATCATGCCAGCGTCGGCGCCATCAGTTTCCAGGGTTACACGCTGGTAGCAATCGTCGGCTACAGTTTACTCACCGCCGGTCTTGCCCGACTCGCTACCATTACCCGCTATTGATGCCTGCCAGTTGAAAAAGCCAACCATCTACCGTATAATCACCTCTGTTCTGGAGCCCCGCAAAACCAAAGGTTTTGCCCGGCCGACCAAACCAAGGAGCGTAAGCGAACTGTTTGGGTGGCCGAAAGGAGCGGTCGGCAGAAGTTGCAGATCGGCAAAGGTGGCCAAAAAGCCAGCTTTGGCGTATCGGAGACTGGCGCCGCACCGTGACGCGGCGGGTGTAGCTCAGTTGGTTAGAGCGTCTGATTGTGGTCCAGAAGGTCGCGCGTTCAATTCGCGTCACTCGCCCCAAGTTAAGGCCCCGACGAAAGTCGGGGTTTTGATTTAGCCTTACAGTGCACGACAACTTGCTTATGTTTTATAATAATGTTATAATATAGATATGTCAGCTTCTACTTTGGTGACAGAGCGTGTTGACGCACGAAGTATTTTGAACCTTCCGGACCACGTACGTGGTTCGTTTCCTTTGCGTATCGTGAAAGGCATGCTCATTCCCGGTTCCCCCGCCATAACCACACCAGGATTACGGCCCGGAGAGGCGGTACAAGAAGAAGCTATTACGCTCTCTACGGAAGGGGCTGATCGCCTTGGTGAATTCGTAACACGCATTGTCGTTAATCAAGAGAAGATCTACCGTAACTGCATGACCTTTGCAGCTTATATGGCCGGTGGGATAGCGCTCGACGGCGCAAAGCCCAACATGAGTGCATATGGAGGCACACTGCACGAGGTCAATCCGGAAGCCCTGACCAGCGGCGACGCTCATGTCGTTTTCCTCGCCGACAAGAGAACAGTTGTACATGGACTGGTAGGCTCGAACAATCCGACAGAGAACCTGGGTGTTTGGGGCGATAATAACCCACTCGTAATCGGCAGCAACACCGACATGCTTGAGACATACGAAGGTGCGCACATCATGAGGGTCAGCGGCAGCCTTTTGCTTCAATAGCTGACGGCTCGAGCAGGCTGGCATAACTTTCTTTATCGCATCACCAAAAAAGTGCACCGCGACCAAAGAAACGGATGTTTTTTGTTCTACAATAGACTAATATGAGCATTTATATCGCGCGTCTACATGGCAGATCAGTTCCCGTCATTATCTTAGCCTTACTGATAGTAGCCGGAACGCCGCTTACCACAAGTGGCCACGAGCTGAAGGTTGACGGTGACATCTCCGCGGTCATGCATACCGACCCAGATGACAATCCGGTCACCGGATCACCAACTAAATTCTTCATCGAGTTTAAAGACAGTGCGAATAAATTCAGCCTGTCAAAATGCAACTGCAGGTTTTCTATCGTCCAAAACGGCACCGTACTTTCTACCGAGAGGCTTGCGGTATCCAGCAAATACGAAAGCAACGGAAGTTACACGTTCAAAAACCCAGCAACGTACACTATGCGATTTTCCGGCACTCCGAAGACGCCGGGCAATTTCCAGCCGTTTATCCTCAACTACCGGGTACCTGTCGCCGACGGAAAGCCGGACGCCCAGTCAATGCCGGCTGCCCTCTGGGGCAGCATTGGCGTAGGCGTAGGGCTGATTTTAGTCGCCTCTTTCCTTACGAATCATCACCTGGGCAAGCGCAAAGCCCCGGCTACCTCCTCCAATAGCTAGTGGCTTAGCAACAGCCCGATAAAAAGCGGCACTACGAGGTTATCAAGCCCCAGCGGCGCGACGTTTTCGAATGCCGCGGCCGCCACCGCACCAAATACAATATACTCCCAGGCAAGCCCGTGCATGCTAAACAACGCGTAGCCCGTAAGCAACCCGGCAGACACAACAATAAAGGTCAACGTACCAATCACGCTTTTGGCATGTGTGAATATGTGGTACGTATTTCCACGCCCAAACCGTGTACCGACAATGGCCGCGAACCCGTCCGCGAGACTCATCTGCAGCAGTGCGGCAGCATATACGCCTTTACTGTGGGTGACCAACGTCAGAAAACCCACCACCAGCGCAAAGCATATCTCGCCGAACGTCGGGCGCTGCACGCTATGGATGGCTTTGAAGATCTTAAGCCGATCCGACGCAATGACTACGATCAAAAATGCCAGGCTCAGCAGCCGTATCTCGCTCCAAGTCATAAAAAACGGCCAGAACGCCACAAAGCTACCAACCGTAATATGCACAAATTTGCGCCCGAGCTCACCCTGTAGCCAACCGTGCCGCCAGCCGAGCTCACTCGCCATCAGTACTACGAAGACCGCCAGGACGCTTAGGGCAACATACATTTGTTACTATTGTACGCCACTGGCGCCAGCCGGGCGCAAGCGCTGTGCTATGATGACCTCATGTCAAAACGCGTAGATTATGTTGTTGCCGTCATACTAAAAAACAAGCATACGCCGGATGAATTTCTGGTAGTACACCGCCCGGCGGACGACCCGGATCACCGGGATGAATGGGGCCTGCCGGCTACCACGCTAAAACCCGGCGAGCTACCAGAGGAAGCGGCCTTGCGGGTTTGCCGCGAGAAACTGGGCTGCGAAGCCACTCCCGAGCGCTTTCTGGGCATTATGTTCCAGCGCCGCAATAGCTACGATATTTTCCTGATGGACGTCGAAATGGAGCTGGCAAGCGAGGCCGAAGCAGACGTACACAAGGCCAATACAGAAGGCACTGCATACGTCGACCAAAAATGGACGAACGACCCGATGGACCTTATGGATTCAGCACGCAGAGGCTCTTGCTGCAGCAGCATTTTCCTGACTGACCGTGGCCTACTGGACCGCAGCGAGTGGATCGACTCGCTCGAAGGCTCCGATACCGTCGCCTAATAAAGATGCGTACCGGGCTTAATACTCGTCTTCGTTCTCGTCTGGGTACATCCCCTGCATATCAAGCTCAGGCAGTTCGTAGCCGGCCGCCAATAGGTCTGCCCTGAACGCCGCAGCCATTGGCGATATAATTCCACTCCAGAGATAGGAGATAATTCTGGGCTGCAAACTGCGCAGCTCTGGATACTGTTCCACCACCAGCCGGGGCGCATTAGCTGCATCTACACCTTGATCAATCGCCACCTCGGTCAGCACACCTCTGCATTGCTCAATCAGCTCCGCTTCGCTGATACCCGCATCACGCAGCAAGTCAGGGTCAGGCTCCCTGTAGGCCTGCACGCTCAGGCTCACGTACAGCAGCGCCGCCAGATTGCGAGCCGAGTGTTCGATTTCGCTCACCTCCGGGCGATTCCGAAAACCACGCAGTAGTTCCAGTGACTGTGTTTCAAGCGCTTCGTACCAGCCTTCGATATTGCTGTCGCTTGCGCCCTCACCAGCAGTCCGTTCATAATTAACAGCAAGTTTCACCATCCCTGCCGCAAACGCCGCCTCCTGCCGCTCCGTTCGCCGCACTTCTGAATAGCCGTCAAGCTGCGCCAGGAATTCCGCCCGGGCGGCAGCACCCAGCGAAGTCCCACCCAGGACTTCGACTATCTCCGGTCTTGTGTATACTTCCGGCCCGCCAGGAATTGCGCCATCTACCATTATTCTCAAGGCTAAGCGCAAAACGCCTGAATAGCAAGTGCTGTTACGTGTGATCCAGCGCAGCCGCCAGGTGCGCTAGGTGGCCAAGATGGTGCTTATAAAACTCACCGCGCTCCCGGCTCGCCTCTATTCGCGCAAAGGAGTACCAACCTGCTCCATCAGTCTCGTTCAGGTCCGGCGTAAGCGGCGTGTCATGCAAATACTCATTATCAACACCTTGCGCTAAATACAACCTGTTGCCGGACATGGCATGCGCCGTACAGCCAGCGCCCACAAGGAGCCCCGCGCTCAGCAACCGGTCGCCAGCCGCGCTCCCACCAATGGCGTCCAGCCCGGTCTCTTCACGCGCCTCGCGTCGCGCGGCTGCTCCCGAGTCCTCACCCGGGTCAACAAACCCCCCGGGAAACGCCAATACACCACCTCGCTTGCGCCGGACAAGCAGCACTTCATCTGAGTTATCCGCAACACCCTTGCGCACGACCGCCAGATCGCTCGTCTCGTTCACGCCGCGCCGCCAGTACGAGGCCAGCCCGGTTGCGATGCCAATGGTCGGATCTTCGAGCATCTGAATGGCCGCTGCCGGCACAGGCAGGCCAAACTGATCGATCCAGTAGCCTGCGAGCACCCAGCGACGAGTTTCTTCGAGTGGCAGCATGGACTGCGTGGCACTCGGCACCTCATGATCGAGCAGATGTTTAAAACGTGCCGGTACGCTTGTGCGATTTGGGTGCGTTTCGCCGCTGACGTTCCAAGGGCCGTTGCGTGGCAGTACGACCCGCCTGGTTTGATAATCGATTTGGACATCGGGATGGGCACTGGTTAAGCGCTCGTCCGGGCTTGGATAATACTCGCTGCTTGGTCCGGCCTGCACATAGCGACGCACCGTGTCGAGCTGTGCCGTGTCCAATGTCAATTCGGCCAGGTTCAGAGTTTCTGACATGGATATTTCGTCACCATAATCCTAAGATAATCTCTCGAATTTGCGTTAAGATCAAGAGCGCGCATCAATATAACACCCCGTACCCTCAACACTAGGAAACGACTATACATACGTAAGCTGCTACACCTTGAGATCTACCTCTGTTTATTACGCAGTGTTGATAGAAATTAACTCTCTGATCGTGCTATTCTCAAACTACAATATTAAAAAGAGAGAAAGCATATGGATGAAACCACACCAGACGGACTGCGGGGAGAAAGGCTGCTTGCAAAGATAGAGGCAGCGAGATCTGCCGCGCAGTGGGCAGTCAGAGGCGCGCTTGGCGGAAGTCTGATGCGGCGACAGGCAGAAGGCATCACCCTGACCGAGGCGTCCGAGGGACTGCCACTAGTACGCGTGATCGACGCCACCCCGGAAGACTCCGAGACCGACTATCAGCTTTTCGGTTTAGTGGACGGCAAGGGCAGACTGGTCGGTGGGTATGACCTGCACTGGAACATAGCAAGATCCTCTGACGGTATCGGTACATACCAGATTGGCACTGTCGAAGTGTCGGACGAACTACGTGGCAAAGACGATGGCGCTGGGCAGCGGATACCAGGCATCGGAAGAAAGCTCTACAGCCATATCGCCACGCAGTCCCCTCCACCCGCTGATGCAATCGACGGCAGCATGACCTACTATCTTGTGTCCTCAGGCAACATGAACGAAGCATCGACCGGAGTCTGGAACAGGCTTGTGGCTGATGGTGAGGCAGCGTTCGTTCCAGGCAGAGGATATCAGTACCTTCAACCGAATATTCATACCCTTCCACACGCAGAACCAGCTGCAGGATAAAAGAAAAAACACCGACAAGATGTCGGTGTTTTTTCATGGTCGGGGAGACAGGATTTGAACCTGCGACCCCGCGGTCCCAAACCGCGTGCGCTACCGGACTGCGCCACTCCCCGGCGTCGCAGCGTGACGCCGGTCTGCGCTTCCCAAAATAGCATGCCGCTACTTCTGCGAAGCTTCAACCTGTGTCCACTGCTCCTTTCGGCCACCCAAACAGTTCGCTTACGCTCCTTGGTTTGGTCGGCCGAGCGGAACCTTCGGTTCCGCTAAAACCCATTTTAAACTTCCCGTCCGAAATTTAAATGCAACGCATTTGAATTTCGAAAGGAGGAGCACCGCGAGACCTACAGGCCAAAAGCCGGAAACTTGTTTTGCGGCTTTTGGCCTGTAGGTTGGAGGTATCTCCGATGTGGTCGGGGTGACTGGATTTGAACCAGCGACCTCAGCGTCCCGAACGCTGCGCGCTACCAAGCTGCGCTACACCCCGCGACCAACGGCATGATTATATCGTAGTTCACCCCTAAAGACCAGACGTCATTCAGGGGTAAGATGGTATACTATACCAACATGAAGTACGCATCAGTTTTTGCAACCATCGTACTTATCTGGATAGCTGTTATTCTGATGGCCGTCACGCGTACGGCTGCAAACCAAATCTTCGAGCTGTATCTCACGGCAATCTTCTCTACGTTGGTGCTGTTTCTGATCGGTTTTGCTCGAAGATAAGGGGGGTCCATGTCCGATCGCACGAAATCCATCGCTCAACTCAAACGCGAACGCACAAAGCGTCTCGCCAGACTTGGCGCACGCATCTACTACCTACGCCGGCGCGGTCGCGACCAGGAAATGTATAACCTGGTATGCGAAGAATTCGTTTCGCTCGGCGGCGTGTACGTGAAGTTTCTGCAAGGTGTTTTACTTCACTCCCCGGTTATGCGCCGGTGGAGCAGCCCGGCCAAACTAAAAATATTCGAAAATCTCGACACGCAGCCAATCGACGTCATTCGACTGTTGCAAAATGAACTACCACCAGACCGTATTCGCGAAATCACCCATATCCAGCCTCAGCCATTTGCGGCAGGCAGTTTTGGCCAGGTATACCTCGGCCAGCACGCTAACGGTAAGCGAATAATTATCAAGGTTCTTCGACCGATGGTACGCGAGCTCTTAAGGTACGATTTGCGTCTACTCAGTATCTTCGGCAAACGCTTTGCCTCTCACGAGTACAGCAACTTCGACGTCAAGATAAACGCTGCAATCAAGGAATTTCGCCATGCGACCTTAAACGAGACTGACTATGTGGCCGAGGCCATGTTCGCCAATGAACTATACGAGGAGTACAGAGACCACCCGGTCATCGTCATCCCAGAAACATACCTTGGCCTATGCACACCGCACATCATCGTACAGGAATACATCGACGGAATCTCAGGCGCAGAGCTACTGAAATTCGCCGAAGGCGGCGGCGATCCGGCGGTAATGGTACAGGAACGGCTCGGTTCAGACCTTGATACCCAGCTCATAAACACCGGCGTCGAAAGCATGCTGGCAACCTTTACACTGCCGCGCGTCCCCGGCGATCCGCACCCTGGCAACATACGATTCATGACCGGAAACAGGGTCGGCCTGATTGACTTCGGCATTTCTGCACCCGTGCCCAAAAACCGTTCGGCGTTCTTTAGCCTCATCCGTGAATGGGGCCGAATATACGACGATGAGACGACTGTAGCCGGAATTTTTGAGCAGTTTATGCGCTATTTTGTAAATGACCTGTACCGCGCGCTCAAAAAGATTAGCGCCATTACTCCGGGTGCGCAGACACTGTCCCGCGCCGCCGGCCAATTTCTGCCTGGTAGCGAAGAACCCGACGAGCAAGGTGGTGACCTG
>Ga0068856_100002643_pt1 | contig 18380 bp, 18 predicted proteins | sample KBSCornC62_FD_66595 | JGI IMG/M metagenome (GOLD analysis project Ga0068856, IMG submission 66595) | Corn rhizosphere microbial communities from Kellogg Biological Station, Michigan, USA - KBS Corn C6-2 | ecosystem: Host-associated > Plants > Roots > Rhizosphere > Soil ...
AGTAACAATTCTTACTTTATTAACAGGTATATAATTCATAATTCAAGCTTACAAAATCGGCCTAAAGGTAATTCAAAAATACTAATGCCCGTTAGTATTGTACTACCTATTCCAAATGAATGTGCTTTTCCTGCATAAATGACATAATGATATGTAAAAAATTTCGGGAACGATTCCGCACTTTTTCGTTTGGTTTGCAGTGAAAATGAAATAGTTTCGGCCAACAAAAAAATTATACCGGTAAAATGAAGCTTATACGTTTTGGAAAATCAGGTCAGGAAAAACCCGGCCTTGAACTACCCGATGGAAAAAGAATCGACACCAGCGCTTTTGGAGAAGATTATACCGAGCAATTCTTTACTAATAATGGTATCGCCCGGCTTGGCGAATGGTTGAAAACAAATCAGTCGACTTGTCCGCAGGTAGATGCTGCCGAACGTTTGGGTGCTCCCATCGCCCGTCCTTCTAAAATTGTTTGCATTGGCTTAAACTATAGGGACCATGCAGCAGAAAGCAATATGGCTGTTCCCAGTGAGCCTGTAGTATTTTTCAAATCTACTACAGCCATGTGCGGCCCCAACGATCAGCTGGTAATTCCTAAAGGCAGTACCAAAACCGACTGGGAAGTAGAACTGGCTGTGGTAATTGGTAAAAAAGCATCTTATGTAGATGAAAAAGAGGCCAGCAGTTGCATCGCAGGCTATATGCTGCACAATGATTATAGCGAACGCGCCTTTCAGTTGGAACGCAATGGTCAATGGGTGAAAGGAAAAAGCTGCGATACTTTTGCTCCACTGGGCCCATGGATGGTAACTGCCGATGAAATTGCCGATATTCACAATGTGAAACTGTGGCTTAAAGTAAACGGGAATATGATGCAGAATGGCAATACATCTAATCTGATCTTTAAAATTCCTTTTCTGGTTTCTTATTTAAGCCAGTTTATGACCCTGCTTCCGGGTGATATCATCAGTACAGGTACACCTGCAGGCGTAGGCTTAGGCCAGAAACCCGAGCCCGTTTATTTAAAGGCCGGAGATATTATTGAATTAGGTATAGATGGACTCGGCACCAGCAAACAGATAGCTGTAGCATATAAATAACAACACATGCAACGATATTGTCTTGCCCTGGATTTAAAAGATGATCCGGAATTAATTGCAGAATATGAGCGCTATCACCAGCAGGTATGGCCTGAAATTTTACGCAGTATCCGATCATCCGGCATAGAAGTACTCGATATTTACCGCACCGGCAACAGGCTGTTTATGATCATGGAAACAAATGATCAGTTTTCGGCAGAAGAAAAATCCAAAGCCGATGCCGCCAATCCCACAGTACAGGAATGGGAAACCCTGATGTGGAAATTTCAACAAGCCCTTCCCTGGGCAAAGCCTGGTGAAAAATGGGTACTGATGACGAAGATCTTTGCCCTGCCGGATGCAAATGCTAACGTTTAAAAAAGCTTGCTATGACAATAGACGCACACGTTCATTTCTGGAAGTACGATAAAAAAGTATACGACTGGATCGACAAATCCATGAAGTCGCTTCAGCAGGATTATTTACCCGAACACCTCGCCCTTCCGTTAAAAAGAAATGATATAGACGGCGTGGTAGCTGTACAGGCTATTCAGGCCGAAGTTGAAACACGTTTTCTGGTAGAACTGGCTCAAACCCATCCTATCATTAAAGGTGTAGTAGGCTGGGTTGACCTGCAGGCCGATAATGTGTCAGACCGGCTGCAACATTTTTCACAACATCCTATTATAAAAGGATTCAGGCATGTGGTTCAGGGCGAGCCGCTTGATTTTCTGGCAAGAGAAAAGTTCCGCCGTGGTATAGCTGCCCTTAAACCATTTGGCTATACCTACGATATTCTCATCTTTCATTATCAGCTGAAGTCGGCCATTGATTTCGTTAATGCTTTTCCCGATCAGCCTTTTGTTATTGATCATTGCGCCAAACCCGATATCAAACACAAGGATATCGAAGACTGGAAAGCAGGGATAAATGAAATAGCTACATATCCAAACGTATATTGTAAACTCTCGGGACTATTTACCGAAGCAGCCTGGAAAGAATGGAGCGCAGCCGATTTTTATCCTTACCTCGATGTAGTGTTTAATGCATTCGGAACCGATAGGCTGATGTTTGGCAGCGACTGGCCTGTAATGCTCCTCTCAGGCATTTATGTGCAATGGAAAAGTTTGATTGAAAAATACATGGAGAACTTTCCGGCAGAAGAAAGAGAAAAAATTTTTGGGACAAACGCAATTCAATTCTATAATTTATAAATAACATGGATTTACATCTGACCAATAAGGTTTTTATTGTTACCGGAGGCGCCAAAGGTATTGGTGCTGCTATTTGTAGCTCAATTGCTGCTGAAGGAGCCATTGTTGTAATAGCAGGAAGAAAAAAAGAAGACAATCAGGCTAAAGTAGATGAAATTGTTAAAGCAAAAGGAAAAGCTACTTCTATTGCGGTTGAACTGTCTGAAACAGCTGCCTGCAAAGAAGTAATTGATTTCACTATAAAAGAATTCGGACGAATTGATGGTCTTATCAATAACGCCGGCGTTAATGATGGCGTAGGACTTGAAAGCGGCAATCCTGAAAAATTCTTTCAATCGCTTCAAAAGAACCTCAGCCATTTTTATAACCTCGCTCACTATGCTTTGCCCTATCTCAAACAAACAAAAGGCAATATCATAAACATTGGTTCAAAAGTAGCAGAAACAGGTCAGGGTAATACATCAGGCTATGCTGCCTCTAAAGGAGCTATCAATGCATTAACACGCGAATGGGCCGTTGAATTGCTGCCTTATTCAATTCGTGTAAATACAGTAATTCCTGCCGAGGTATGGACACCGCTGTACGAAACCTGGATCAATTCGCTGCCCAATCCAAAAGAAAAGCTGGCGCAGATCGTTTCAAAAATACCTTTCGAGAAACGCTTTACCACATCTGAAGAGATCGCCGACATGGTGGTATTTCTGCTGAGCGACCGCTCAAGCCATACTACCGGTCAGATCATTTATGTAGATGGCGGATATACGCACCTCGACCGTTCATTGACCTAAGATATTATAAGGCCCCCGAACGAAAGTTTGGGGGCTCAATCTATAAAACCAAACTAAAATTCCCGATTGCATGGCCCTACCATCGTCACCTAAAGTCCGCCTGAATCAAGAACAGGTTAAAGGATATCTGTTTCCTTTCATCTTAGTAACCAGTTTGTTTTTCTTTTGGGGCTTTGTACATAATCTGGACCCGGTTCTAATACCGCACCTGAGAAAAGCTTTTACATTAAACTATCTGCAATCATCCCTGGTTGACTTCTCGGTATTCATTGCCTATTTCGCAATGGCTTTACCAGCCGGATTTATAATGAGAAAGTTTGGTTATAAATGGGGGATCCTGTTAGGACTATTACTTTTTGGTCTTGGCTCCTTATTATTTATACCGGCTGCCGATACCAGGGTGTACGCTTTATTTTTAGGCGCCCTGTTTATCATTGCCAGCGGACTTACCTTTCTGGAAACCGCAGCCAATCCTTATGCTTCCTTATTGGGACCAAAGGAAACAGCCACCCAACGGTTAAATCTGTCGCAGTCATTTAACGGACTGGCTACTGTATTGGCGCCTTATATCGGTGGTGAATTTATTCTTACCGGTAAAAATTTAACCGATGCACAAAGAGCAGCTATGAGCCCACAGGCCCTTGATGCCTATCTGGCGTCTGAAGCAGCTACGGTAAAAGGTCCCTACCTAACGCTGGGTCTTATTATCCTGGTGGTTGCACTGATCTTTGCATTCACCAAGCTGCCCGAAATAAAGGAAGAAGAAGGCAAGCCATCGAGCTTTGCCCATGCAACCCGCCATAAACACTTAATATGGGCGGTGATAGCGCAGTTCTTTTATGTAGGTGCGCAGGTTTGTGTTACCAGCTTCTTTATTAATATAGCAGTTAAAGCTGCTCACATTGATGAAAAGATGGCTTCAAAATACCTGGCTTTTGGATATGGTATCGCCTTCATGGGTGGCCGGTTTGTAGGTACCTTCTTTATGAAATATATCAGTCCCAATAAACTCCTGGTGATTTACTCTGCAATAAATATTGTTTTATCTGCAATTGCCATTGTAAGCACCGGTATGATTACAGTGTATGCATTGATCGGAGTTGGGTTTTTTATGTCGATTATGTTCCCTACCATTTTCGCATTGGGCATAAAAGGCTTGGGCGCCGACACGAAATTGGGTTCCAGCCTGATCATTATGTCAATTGTAGGTGGTGCCTTAATACCACTTGGCATGGGCCGTATTGCCGACATCACACACAATATTCAGAATGGTTACATCATTCCATTGATCTGTTTTATTGTGGTTTTATTTTTTGGCTGGAAAGGCCATAAGATTAAATCAGCTTAAAAATGAAAAGTTAACGGGTTAACTTTTCAACCAATCAACTAATCAATTAATTTCGAACCCATGTTTCGACTCGATAATAAAACAGCCATCATTACCGGTGGCGGTAGCGGAATAGGAAAAGCCATTGCAACCGTATTCGCAAAACAGGGCGCCACTATTCATATTTTAGATATGGATGAACAGGGCGCCAAAAATGTAGTAACAGAAATCACTGGTGAAGGCGGCAAAGCCAGCTTTCATAAATGCGATGTTTCAAAACAGGCCGAAGTAAAACAAATAGTTGATGCTATTGCATCAGGCGCTACTATCGACATACTCATTAACAATGCAGGTATTGCTCATATCGGCAATGCCGAAACAACGGCCGAAGCCGACTTCGACCGGCTTGTTAATGTGAACGTAAAAGGAGTATACAACTGTTTGCATTCCGTTATTCCTCACATGAAACAAAACGGCGGCTCTATTGTGAACATGGCTTCTATTGCTTCACTCGTTGGTATACCCGATCGTTTTGCCTATTCAATGACCAAAGGCGCTGTAGTGGGTATGACGCTTTCTACTGCCAAAGATTATCTTAAATACAATATTCGTTGTAACTGTATTTCACCGGCGCGTGTGCATACACCTTTTGTTGACGGCTTTCTCTCGAAAAATTATCCAGGCAAAGAAGAGGAAATGTTCGAGAAGCTGTCTAAAACCCAACCCATTGGGCGTATGGGTCGCCCCGAAGAAATCGGTTATCTCGCATTATATCTTTGCTCCAACGAAGCATCGTTTATCACCGGCTGCGATTATCCTATCGACGGTGGTTTTGTAAAGTTGAACAATTAATAACTTGTCTCTACGAGATAACAAATAGCACCGCAAAGAACGCTGAGAATACGCAAAGAGCGCAGAGAAATCATTGATGTCTGCGCTCTTTGTTTTTTCACCTTAGCGAACTTTGCGTCTTCCTTGCGTACTTTGCGGTGCTGGCATCGATGCAAAGGGGTTGATATCGTGTGCCCTGATCTTTGTATCTTGTGATCAAAGCTATTGCCATGCCCAAACGATTGCTCCTTTTTCATTTCTTATTTTTAATTTCTCATTTAACATTTTCTCAGGACCCGTGGAAACTAACCGCTACTCAAATTGATCCTGCCAACTATTACGGCATTACAGTAGCCAATGGCATGATCGGTATTGTTTCTTCACCAGAGCCATTTAAAGTAAAAGATGTGGTATTGGCAGGCGCATATGATCTGTATGGCCGCGGAAGGGTCAGCAATTTCCTGCGCAGTTTTAACTTACTGAACATGTACCTTGATGTTGATGGCCGCCGCATCGACGCCAAAAGCGTTACCCATTTTACACAGGAGCTCGATATGCATCATGCATCGTTTACTGCAACATTCGATTATACCGATAAAGCATCGGTAACCTATACCTATTATTCATTACGCCATCTGCCCTATACTGTTTTAATGGATGTTTCCGTCACCGCCAAAAAAGATATTACCATTACAGGCTCCAGTGTTATGGAAGCCCCCGACGCATTGAAAGACGTACAGAACTATTATAACGAAATCGACAGGCCGCATGTAGTGATCAGTTTGCTTACATCATCGGCTAAAAGTCCAACAGGCAAATTATTACTCTGCGCCTCCAATACTTTTTTATTCAGCGAGCCGCATGGTCATGAGCCGCGTGTTATTCATGAAATGTGGGATAATAATATGCACCTGATGAAATTCAGCCGGACTATTAAAGCCGGTGAAACCTATCGCTTTTCTATTGCCGGTTCTTCTATTACATCGGCCCATCACGATGATCCGTTGAATGAAGCAGAACGTATGACGATCTTCGCCAAACTCGAAGGGCGGGAGCGCCTGTTACAGTTTCATACCCAGGCGTGGAACGATTTATGGAAAAGCGATATCACCATCGAAGGGGATGCTCAAAGTCAGCAGGATGTACACAGCATGTTATATCATCTGTATTCCTTTACCCGTGAAGGCACAGCATTATCGCCTTCGCCAATGGGTTTATCGGGTCTCGGTTATAACGGCCACGTGTTTTGGGATGCTGAATTATGGATGTATCCGGCCTTACTCGTTTTACATCCCGAATTGGCCAAAAGCATGGTCGAGTACCGTTACCAGCGACTGGAAGCTGCCAAACGAAATGCTTTTTCCAAAGGATATAAAGGAGCCATGTTTCCATGGGAAAGTGCCGAAACAGGTGTAGAAGAAACACCCGTATGGGCATTAAGCGGCCCCTTTGAGCATCACATAACGGCAGACGTAGCTATTGCTGCATGGAATTATTACTGTGTAACACAGGATAAAAACTGGCTCAAAGAAAAAGGCTGGCCCATTTTATCGGCCACTGCTGACTTTTGGGCATCACGCGTTGAACGCAATGGTCCAGGTAAATACGATATAAAAAATGTAGTGGCGGCAGATGAATGGGCCGAAAATGTAGACAATAACGCTTTTACCAATGCAGCTGCCAAAGCCAACCTGCAATACGCCACAGAAGCGGCTAAACTCTTAGGCATTACACCAAATGCCGACTGGCTGAACGTGGCCAATAATATACCGATCTTAAAATTTGAAGATGGCGTTACCAAAGAACATGCAGCCTATAATGGCGAAGGCATTAAACAGGCCGATGTAAACTTACTGGCCTATCCCTTAAAAGAAATAACCAATCCGCAACAGATCCGTAAAGACCTGAGCTATTACGAAACACGTGTTCCCAATGAAGGTACGCCGGCTATGACGCAGGCTGTATTTGCTACTTTGTACGCCCGGCTGGGTGATGGCGAAAAAGCATATCACTTTTTTAAAGATGGCTATCTGCCCAATCTCAATCCGCCATTCAGGGTTTTAGCCGAAACCAAAGGAGGAACCAATCCCTATTTTGCAACAGGCGCTGGTGGCATGATACAATCGGTACTCATGGGTTTTGGGGGACTGGAAATTACGCCCAAAGGAATTATCCAGATAAAGTCTGCTTTACCAGCCAATTGGAAGAAATTGACGATTACCGGTGTTGGTCCCGACAAAAAAGAATATAGCCGGTAATACCATTGAGAATCAATTTAAACGGCAAAATTTCTGTGGAAGAACGATATGATTTTCATGAAAAGTGATATCTTCTTGAGGAAGAATGGTATCGAATTTCTGAGCGAAGACGCGTTTTTTATGAAAATCAACCGGTTTTTCTAAAAAACGATATTACATTCCTGAATACTGCTGCACTTTACTTAGAAATACTTCTGCTTTAACCAAAACAACTGACTAAAAAATTTTGCCTTACAGCATTTTCATATTTCTAATTGTCTTATTTTTAGCTGACTCAAAGCTATTCTATCTCGCGTGAAACGAGTTGCTGCCATATTACTGCTTGTGTTATTCCTGTTTAACTGGGTGGGTTACCGCCTTTTGTCTGACTATTGGCAGCATCGTGCCGACACTCGTCTTGAAGCACAACTCGATCAGCATCAATACAATGAATCAAGCCTTATAGAAATTCGTGTTCCACTGAATATGCCTTACCAAACGGCTTCTTCAGGCTTTGAACGCTACGACGGAGAAATAGAATACAACGGCATTCACTATAAATATGTAAAACGCAAAATTGAAGACGGGCAGCTGGTGCTGTTGTGTTTGCCTAATGAAACCAAAATGCGTTTGCAAAGCGCCCGCGATGAATTTTTTAAGCTGATAAACGATATCCAGCGTTCTTCTCAAAGCAAAAACTCCAATACGGTTTCATTAAAAAATCCCGTTACGGAATACTGGCAGGAACAAAATAACTGGTGCATCAACGCTTTCGTTGCACTGCACAACCATTACACCTCCTATGGATTTGTTTTGCCACGATCTCCTTCACTTATCACGCCGGCACAGCCTCCCGAATGTTAATGGCCTTTTCCTTTAAATGATTTCTTGTTGGTATAATTTATAGCACAACCACTGTGCTGTCATTGGTTTATTTTAATTGTAGCAAACATGCGTGCATTTTTAATTGCTGCCATCCTGGTAGTAGCAGTTTCCTGTTCACAACGTTCGGCAGATTATCAGCAGGTGCTTCATAACCCTGTATTATATAGTAAAGTTACCGGTCAGCTTACCGACGTAATTACTTACGATATTTTTACGCCTCCTGTAGCCAGTCGTATCTATGCGTATTCACATTTAGCAGCCTATGAAGTGATGCTCCATGGCGATAGCAGCTATACATCGCTAAAAGGTCAGTTAAAAGGGTTCGATAATGTAACAGCGCCTGACTCGGGTAAGGTTATTGATTATCCCTATGCCTCCATGATAGCTTTTATGGAAGTGGGAAGGACACTGACCTTTTCAAAAGATCAGACAGATAAAATTGTCGACTCCCTGAAAATGCTGGCTCATTCACATGGCATGCCTGAGCAAATGCAAAAGAACTCCGAAGAATATGGCGTTGCCGTTGCCAAAACAGTACTGGGCTGGAGTAAGAAAGATAATTATGCTCAAACCCGTTCGGCGGCTAAATACACAGTTCCTAACGACGAAGGTAAATGGGTTCCAACACCACCGGGATACTTTCAGGCAGTTGAACCACAATGGAGAACCATTCGCACCATTGCTATGGATAGCTGCAACCAGTTTGCACCACCACCACCCTGTGCATGGAGCAAAGTAGCTGGCAGCGAGTTTTACAAAATGGCTAAACAGGTAGTTGATACAGCTGCTTCACTTACAGATGATCAAAAAGCACTGACCAACTTCTGGGACTGCAATGGTTTTAAACTGAACGTTGTGGGCCATACCATGTATGCTACAAAAGCTATGACGCCCGGCGGCCACTGGATGGGCATAACCGGTATTATCTGTCAAAACCAAAAAGCTGATTTTGATAAAACAGTATACACGTATACAACAGTTTCCTTCGCTTTAATGGATGCATTTATTGCATGCTGGGATGCCAAATACACCTGGAACGTGATACGCCCCGAAACAGTTATCAATAAATACATCGATCCTAACTGGAAACCGTTTTTACAAACACCACCATTTCCTGAATATACCAGCGGTCACTCTATTATTTCAACTGCTGCAGCTAATGTACTTGAACATATATATGGTTCACAGGTTCCATTTAAAGACAGCACAGAACGCCCATGGGGTTGGCCCGACAGATCATTTAAATCGCCACGTCAGGCTGCTGATGAAGCAGGTATCAGCCGCTTTTATGGCGGCATACACTATCGGCCGTCAGTTATTGTTGCCCGTGACCAGGGCGTTAAAGTAGGTGACTGGGTGATGTCGAAGCTCAGAATGAGAAAAGAACAACTCGCAAGCAAATAACAACCAACACGCTTAATTTCCCAAAACAACTATTATGAAGAAGATCATCATCTCATCTGTTATATATTTATTATTGGCTTATCATGCACAATCGCAGGGTTGTGTGGCTATTCGCAGCACGGGTGGCTTTTGCACCAGAGATCAGGCTATGCACAACGACGATTCAAAATGGATGCTTTCTGTTAGTAACCGTTATTTTAAATCATTCCGCCATTTTGTAGGCACGCAGGAACAAAAGCAGCGTCAGGAACTGGGAACTGAAGTGATTAACTATGCTTATACACTCGATCTGGCGCTCACCCGTAATTTTGAAAATGGATGGTCTGTGGCAGTGGATGTTCCTATTATTGCTAACGCCCGTTCATCTATGTATGAACACACCGATGTGGTAACAAAAAAATCAGTAGGCCGTTTTAAAACGCATGCCTTCGGTGTAGGTGATATTCGTTTCGCCGTATACAAATGGTTGATAGATCCTGCAAAAGCAACAAAGGGCAATGTTCAGGTAGGATTAGGAATTAAATTGCCTACAGGCGATTATAAGTATCAGGACTTCTTCCATACATCAGATTCTTCAACGACATTAGGTCCGGTTGACCAGTCAATTCAATTAGGCGATGGCGGTACAGGCTTTACTACTGAAATAAACGCTTTCTACAATTTTAATCACAACATTGGCGTTTATGGCAACTTCTATTATTTGTTCAACCCACGCGAACAAAATGGTGTTTCTACAAGCCGCGGCTTAACACCATCTTCAGATGCTTTAAAATATGGAACTGCTGTAATGAGTGTGCCCGATCAGTTTATGATCCGCGCCGGCGCCAGCTATATGATTGATAAATTCACTGTATCAGCCGGCGTACGTGATGAATGTTTGCCTTCAAAAGATATTATTGGTGGTAGTATGGGATTCCGTCGCCCTGGCTATATCATTTCTATTGAGCCCGGTGTAAACTATCAGTTTAAAAAAGCCACTGTTTATGCGTATGTTCCTTTTGCTGTTAAACGCGATCGTACGCAAAGCGTATCCGACAAATTAAAAACTGCAGCAACAGGCGTATATACACAAGGTGATGCCGCCTTTGCCGATTACCTTATAAATATTGGTTGCGCATTTAAGTTTTAAATCCTGAGCGTAGTCGAAGGACACGTTTAATGCATCGAGCGTCCTGAGCGTAGTCGAAGGGTCGAGATGCTTATTTCAAAACAACTGTTATGACAAAACACCGGAAGGCCTGTATATATTTATCAATATTGCTCTTCATCATCGGTACTTTACCCGCCAATGCCCAAACAGACATCGATGGCATTATGATGACCAAAAACAATTTTTGCGTAGGCGGCATGTATGGATACAGCAGCTGGAAAAATTATTGGGAAGGCACGTTAAAAAGAAATAACCTGAATCTGGGAACCGTATCTGCACAAATGGTAAGCGTAATGGGCAATTATGGCATTACCGATAAACTGAATATCATGTTTGGAGTGCCTTACGTAACAACCAAAGCATCTGCAGGAACTTTACATAGTATGAAAGGCATACAGGACGGCTCATTATGGCTGAAATGGATGCCTGTTGAAAAAACGATTGGCAAAGGCGATTTATCAGTATACGGTATCGCCGGTGTTTCTGTTCCGCTTGCCAATTATGAACCCGATTTTCTGCCTTTATCTATCGGCTTAAAAAGCAAAACACTTTCATTAAGGGCTATGGGCGATTATCAGGTAGGTAAATTCTTTGCAACACTTTCGGGAACGTATACGTTCAGAAGCAATATTACACTTGACCGCGACGAATATTATACTACCGAAATGCATTACACCAATGAAGTAAAAATGCCTGATGTGCTTACTTTTAATTTCCGCGCCGGTTACCGCTATGGCAACTGGGTGGCAGAAGCCATCGTTGACAAAATGAATACACTGGGTGGTTTTGATATTACCCGCAACAATATGCCATTCCCCAGCAATAAAATGAACGCCACCAAAATAGGCGCCAATTTCAAATACGAAATAAACGCCGTGCGCGGACTTTCTCTTATTGCATCAGGTAATTATGTTGTTGCAGGCCGTAATGTGGGACAGGCCACTACGGTAGAAGGCGGCATTTTTTACATCATTAATTTTTCTAAAAAGGCAAAGAAAGCGTCCCTCGAATCTAAAAAACAATAACCATGAAAAAACTCATTTTATACATAGCTATCGGGGGAATGATCAGCAACCTGTCGTGTTCAAAAAGTATTTCTGACAGAAACCTTTCTTTTCCTGCGCTATCTCCTTCCAAAACCGACGCCAATGCCGGAACCTGGAAGACAGTTTTATTAACCGCCCCTACAGATATTACCGTAGCGGCTCCCATCGCTACCAACACACCGGATTATATTGCACAGATCAATGAAATAAAAGACTATCAGTCATCATTAACCAGTGATGAAAAAAGCATTGTATCTTACTGGAGCGCCGGCGCGGTTCTTCGCTGGAATGAAATTATGCGCCAGCTGGTAGCGAAGCATAACCTGCCTCCTTATCAAAATGCCGATGGAACATATCCTGTGCCCAATGCGAATAATCCGCTTGCTTATCCAACATTTCCATTTGCCAATCCGCCTTATGCAGCCCGCGCCTATGCCTATGTAGATGCTGCATTTTATGATGCATTGGTAACTGCGTGGTACTATAAAAAATTATACAATCGCGCTGCGCCATATAAAGTTGATTCAACTGTTAATGTACTTATTCCAAAATCAGATCTGCCGTCTTATCCTTCAGAAGATGCAGTGGTAGAGGGTACAGCAGTTGAATTGTTTAAGCTATTATTTCCAGGCGACCAGGATTATATTCAGCAAAAAGCCGAAGAACATAAACGGGCGCGCATTATATCGGGCGCCAATGTTCGCAGCGATATTGAAGCCGGAGAAGCTCTTGGAAAAGCAGTAGCGCAAAAATTTGCAACACGCGCACGCGGTGATCGTGCAGGTGCTGCCGTAGGAACTCAGGCCATCTGGACTCAAATGGAACAGGATTGTATTGCCCGTGGCGAAACTCCGTGGATTAGTCAGGAGTCGCCCAAACGGCCTCCTATGTTACCATTGTTTGGTAAAGTAAAATGTTTTCTGTTCGATTCGCTTACTGCGATTTCTATCAGGCCAGGTCCGCCACCTTCTACTTCTTCCGACGCGTTTAAAAAAGATCTTGAAGAAGTTCGTTACTATAGTGATCATTACGATCGTGAACGCGTTCGTATCGTTCAGTTCTGGGCCGATGGTGTAAATACAACTACCCCTCCGGGTCACTGGGATGCCATAGCTGCTGAGGCCTTTGTAAAGGAAAATTATAGTGAAGTACGCTGGGCACGCAATATGGCCTTATTAAATATGGCCATGATGGATGCGGCAATTTGCTGCTGGGATGCAAAATTTACTTATTTCAATCCACGCCCCTCGCAAATCGACCCGAAAATTAAAACCTATACAGGGTTGCCTAATTTTCCGTCGTACATATCGGGGCATTCCATGTTCAGCGGCGCGGCTTCCACATTTCTTGGTTATGTGTTGCCAACACAGGCTGCTTCTTTTACCGCGATGGCGAATGAAGCTGCATTATCCCGCTTGTATGGAGCCATCCATTACCGTAGTGATATAGAAGTAGGATTGACCGTTGGAAATAAAATCGGACAATATGCTGTTGACCGGGCCAAAACAGACGGCGCCGATCAATAGCTTTAGGGCTATATTGGGTTATTATTGGTTACAACCTCCCGTTTTTACGGGAGGTTTTTTATTTGAAGAATTATAAATCAGAAGATATGAAGCAAGAAGTATGCATCAATAATCTCACTTCCTTCTTCTTACTTCAAACTTTATCATTATTTTCGGTATGTCGAAAATGGCTATATGAGAAAACATTTAATTCTTTTTACCGGTTTTGTTTTTTATCTGGTAGTATCGGTTGCCCAAACTACTTTACCGGCAACACCCGATAAAATTTATGGCGATCTGTTCCGCGATGTTCAAATGAGCAAGGTATTTCCTGATGGTAAAACATTCGTAGACTGCATTCCCAAAAGAAATCCGAAAAATATTGTATCTGATTATAATGAACAGAAGGGCAATGCTAAGTTCGACCTGAAACAATTTGTACAGGAAAACTTTGATCTGCCCCGCACGCCGCAGCTCAATTATATTACCCAGGAAAAAGATGTGGTCATGCACATCAAAAATCTGTGGGGTGTTTTACGCCGCGATCCGGATACTATTGTTATAGGCAGTTCTTTATTGCCATTGCCTAACCCATATATTGTACCGGGTGGCCGCTTCAGAGAAGTATATTATTGGGATTCCTATTTCACCATGCTGGGTTTACAGGCAAGCGGCGAAAGCGAAATGATTGAGAATATAGTAAAGAACTTTGCCTATATGATCGACTTATATGGTCATATTCCCAATGGTAACAGAAGCTATTATCTCAGCCGTTCACAACCACCGTTTTTTGCCCTCATGGTAGAACTGCTGGCCGAGTTAAAAGGCGATTCGGTATATACCGCCTTTTTACCGGCACTGGAAAAAGAATACCAGTTTTGGATGGAAGGCGCCAGCACATTAAAAAAAGGCGAAGCCAACAGGCGGGTAGTAAAACTAAACGACACGCTTGTTTTGAACCGCTATTGGGATGATTATCCCTTTCCCCGCCAGGAGAGTTACAAAGAAGATGTGGAAACTGCCCAAAAATCAGGAAGGGATAAAGCTGTCATGTATACCAATCTGCGCGCCTGCGCCGAAAGCGGTATTGACTTCAGCAGCCGCTGGTTTAAAGACAAAAAGAACCTTGTTACCATAAGAGTCACCGATATGATACCGGTTGATTTGAACAGCTTATTATATCGACTGGAAACGGTACTGGCAAAAGCCAACCTAATTGCCCATGATGAAAAAGCGGCCAATGACTATGCTAAAAAAGCCGAAAGACGACGCATAGCCATTGATAAATATTGCTGGAATAAATCGCTCAAATACTATACTGACTATAACTTCAAAACCCGGCAGGTATCTGATATAGTTACTCCGGCCGGTATGTATCCATTCTGTGTGTATACAAAGAACCTCGACTTTATGAGCTTACTGGCACGCCAGGCTGCTGAGCAGGTAAAATCTAAATTATTACAACCGGGAGGTATTACCGCTTCACCCATAACAACAGGTCAGCAATGGGATGCACCCAATGGTTGGGCTCCTCTTGAATGGATGACCATCTGGGGTCTTGACCGTTGCGGGCAACGCGAGCTCGCCCGCGATATAGCCGAACGCTGGATAAAACTGAACGTAGATGTTTTTAAGCGTACCGGCAAAATGATGGAAAAATACAACGTAGTCGACCTGAATCTTGATGCCGGCGGCGGTGAATATCCTTCACAGGATGGCTTCGGGTGGACAAATGGTGTGCTCCTGGCACTGATCAATAAATATGGCATGCCGAAATAATGTGAAAATTAGCCAATTGGAAAATGGATTAATTCGGAAATTTCTTTCATTTGCATATTTGCTAATTTTCTCATTTGCACATTGATTAGCTTTGCCGAAATTTTTGATATGGTTAAATGGATTACGGCCGGATTGCTGCTTACCCTTGCCCTGGCTGGCTGCTCACCCAATAATGTTACTGTAGACAACAGCCTGAAAAAATATTTCGACCAGAATAAGGTTACCGGTTGTTTTGGCCTTTTCGACAACGGCCAGGGACATTTTACCGTTTATAACCTGCCCCGTTATAGCGACAGCGCTTATTTGCCTGCCTCTACCTTTAAAATTGTAAACTCGCTCATTGGCGTTGAAACCGGTATTGTAAAAGATACCAATACAGTTATGCAATGGGACAGTGTGGTTCGCCGTCGCCCGGAATGTAACCGCGATATGACCATGTGGGATGCTTTTCGACTTTCATGTGTTCCGTGGTATCAGCATCTGGCCCGACTTATTGGCAAACCCACTATGCAGCATTGGCTTGATACGCTGGGTTATGCCCGCCGCTACGATACTTTTCACATAAAAAACAACCTCGATACTTTTTGGCTCGATAACAGCGCCAAAGTAACCGCCGATGAACAAGTGGGACTGGTAAAAAAACTCTACTTCGATCAGCTGCCTTTTCAAAAAAGAACCCAACGCATTGTACGCAGCATGATGTTGTTTGAAAATAATTCCAATTACAGATTAAGCTATAAAACAGGTTGGGGAAACCGCGAAAACGGTAACGCCCTGGGCTGGATCATTGGCTGGATAGAAGAAAATAAACACCCCTACTTCTTTGCACTGCAAATAGAAACGCCCGATAAAAATGCAGACATCGCCGCCATCAGGCTGAATATGCTGAAAGACATATTAAAGCAGTATGGCTTTTTCGAGGGAAAAAAATAACTAATATGCCGGTTTTCTACCAGCGGGAATCAAAGGCGCAGAGAAAAACTTTGCGCCTTTGTGTTTTTTGAAAGCAACTCCCTTGATGCCTGCCCGCCCTGGGGGTTATATTACTGCCTCAGTTTCAATAATTTGTTAAATTGGTTTAATTCTTGCTTATAGTGCTGGCAAACCAGTGCAAAGGTCATTTCCGCTTCTGCGGTTTTCACTAATTTGCACATTGGTAAATTTTCACATTAGCACATTTACCCTTTGAATTTCAGGTTCCAACATATCGAATACCTCATTGCCCTGGCCGCTATTCCGCTGGTGATCCTTTTATATTTACAGCTCATATACTGGAAAAAGACCACCATCAAAAAGATCGGAGATCAAAAGCTGGTGCAGGCACTGATATCCAACTACTCGCCCGTTAATTTTCTGCTCAAATTCCTGTTTTTTGCTGCCGCTCTGGCCGCAGTTATTATTGCCGCCGCCAATCTGCAAAAACCGGGTGTTATGGAAAATGTACAACGCAAAGGCGTAGATGTAGTCATCGCCATGGATGTTAGTAAAAGCATGCTGGCAGAAGATATAAAACCCAATCGCCTCGAAAGAGCCCGGCAATTGGTATATAAATTAATGGACCAGCTGCCAAATGACCGCATCGGATTGGTATTATTTGCCGGCCGTGCATACCTGCAAATGCCGCTTACTACAGATCATGCTGCTGCCCGTATGTATATTCAACAGGCAGGTCCTGGAGTTGTTCCTACACAGGGTACTGTAATTGCCGAAGCCCTGCGTGCAAGTAACACTGCCTTTAACAGCAAGGAAAGAAAATTCAAATCGATTGTACTGATCACCGATGGTGAAGATCATGATCCGCAGGCCGTGCCGCTGGCAAAACAACTGGCCGAAGATGGCGTTATGATCAATACTGTAGGCATCGGTTCACCTGAAGGCGCTCCCATCATGGATCCCGCCACCAACGAATATAAAAAAGACGAAAACGGAAATACCGTTGTATCAAGATTAAATGAGCAGGAATTGCAACAACTGGCCGGCGATACCAAAGGCATCTATGTAAAATTGAATGATGTAGATATTGCAGTAGACGCCATTGCCAAACAGTTAAATACTATTGAATCAACTTCGCTCGACGATAATGAATTCAGGGACTATGATAACTATTTCCAATGGTTTCTGGCATTAGCGCTTTTATTATTGATGGTAGAATTCTTTTTTCCTGAACGGAAATTCAAAACAGCTTGAAAAACCTTTTCTACATATTATTACTGAGTGCATTGCTTACTGTGATTGGCAAAACCGCCACTGCACAAACTGAAAATGCAGCCATTCGCGAGGGCAATAAACTCTACCATAAAGGTCAGTTCGATAAAGCGCTTCCCGAATATCAAAAGGCAATAGAACAAAATCCCAAAAATGATATCGCACGGTACAATCTCGCCAATACACGGTATCGCGCCAGCAATTTTGATGAGGCAGAAAAGGCTTTTGATGATGAGATCACGAATACTTCCGACAAAAAATATAAAGAAAGAAGCTACTACAATAAAGGCGTAGCCTTTATAAAAGAAAAAAAGCTGGAGGAAAGTATCGATGCCTGGAAAACTGCCTTAAAGATCGATCCTACAGATGAAGATGCACGGTTTAATCTTCAAAAAGCGCTGACAGAGCAAAAAAAGAACCAGTCGAAAGAACAAAAACAGCAACAGCAGCAGCAACAAAAGCAACAGCAGCAAAAACAGAAACAGAACAACAAACTCGATAAAAAGAAGATTGAACAATACCTGAAATCCCTCGAGCAGAAAGAACAGGAAGTTCAACGAAAATTCCAGGAAAACCGCGCCCGCGGTGTTACACAACCTGATAAAGATTGGTAGACATTGTCAGAACCATGAATTTATACGATTTATACGATTCTTCCATCGCGGATTCAAGCCCTGATCTTTTTTAGTCAACAAATTGCTTAGGGTTTTAGTTGTTGTCGGGGTAGCATCCTGAAAATCCTTTAATCGCCTAAAATCCTGGTTCAGACAACCAACCGATTTGTCGTAATTTCGCATTCACTTAATAAGTATTATACAATGCAGCTTTACTGCGAATCATTAACTGAATATAAAAGGCTGGCAACCCGCGAAGTACGTATTGGCTATTTGCTGTTGGGCAATTTCCATCCCATTCGTGTACAAACAA
>Ga0068856_100002648_pt1 | contig 18363 bp, 12 predicted proteins | sample KBSCornC62_FD_66595 | JGI IMG/M metagenome (GOLD analysis project Ga0068856, IMG submission 66595) | Corn rhizosphere microbial communities from Kellogg Biological Station, Michigan, USA - KBS Corn C6-2 | ecosystem: Host-associated > Plants > Roots > Rhizosphere > Soil ...
GTGCTTCACACCGGCGAGACAACACGGAAAAAGATTAGTGGATCAGTCAGAGCGAAGTGAGGTGTTCGACACCACCGGCTTTAGCCGGTGGTATTTCAATTTCCCAACTACACCAACCACAAATACAACCGGACACCACCAGGCTTCAGCTGGTGGTATTTTCAATTTCTTCGCTACAACCACAACCTCAAATAATCTTTCAGCCGCGGGTAAAGGCAAGTTCATTTAGCTAAGCTGCAAAGTTGATACTCCACGAGACTAAACCTGTGGTGTCTGGGAGTATTTGTGGTTGGTTGTAGTTGGGAAATTGAAAGACCACCGGCTGGAGCCTGGTGGTGTCCGGTTGTGTTTGTGGTTCGTGTTGTAGCGAAGAAATTGAAACACCACCGGCTGAAGCCTGGTGGTGTCGGCTTACGGTTTCTTTGTTACGGTTCCGGTTGCGTTAGACGGCAAACGCACTGCAGGAGCTTTAGGCCCATCCGGACTTTCTCGCCTCGCCAACCTTCCGGTCCTCGTCAACGCGATGCGCTTGTCTGAAGAGTTTCCCTGATCGACGGTCACTTTGATCGCGCGGAACGATCCGTCGGGTGTCTTGTTGGTTGGACTGTAGGAAACCACATACTGAGTCCGCAGATCGCGGACAATCTCGTTCGCTATTTGCGGTAGTTCCGAAATTGACTCTGGAAAGAACGCTCGGCCACCAGTTTCAGTCGCCAACTTGTTAATGAGAGCGGTGGCCTTATCACGCGGGCTCTTGCGGATGAAGCCGCTGTCTTTATCAAGCTCGTTAATAAAACCAATCACGAAAATCTGCACATCTTCCTCTCTTAGACGTGCGAACAGTTGTTCCTGTTTGTAGAAACTATTTCGATCTTCTCCATCCGTAATCACGATCAAAGCGCGCCTTCGACGATCGCCTTCGTCACCTCGCCTGTACTCAGACACGTGCTCTGCCGAAAGATAAACCGCATCGATAATCGCAGTTTGTCCACCCTCGATATAGAAGCTGTCCAGACCATCCATCAATAGATCTTTGTTAGCCGTGAAGTCCTGTACCGTCTCGATCTTGTCGCTGCTGATGAAACGCACCAGGAAGGTCTCGTCACCTTTCTTGTTGCTGTTAATGATTGTCTTGCCTGCATCGATGACACTCTGAAGTTGCGTACGCAGCGAGCCGGACGTGTCTACCGCCAATCCGTAACTAATGGGAACTTCTTCACGCGAAAAGCTTTCAATCGGCTGCGGCACTCCATCTTCGAAGACGTGAAACTCGTTTTGAGTGACATTATCGATCGGCCGATTGTTACGATCGATGACGCGTACATGCAACGACACCAGATCTGTGTTGATCTTCAGCGTACTTTCAGGATCTATTTCTTCCGGAGGAGTTGGAGTTGGAGTCGGCTTCAGACGTGGTACCGGAGGCGCCTCCCCCAGGGTTGGTTCCGGAGTCGCAGGCCTGGGTGTTGGGGTAGCTGTTGGTCTCTGCGTCTGTTGGGTAGTGGTGCTTGCGCTGACCGCGGAGTTCGGTTTGGGCGGTTGCGGTTGAGCAGTGCGCGGTCGATTCTGTCCTGACGCGAAGACCGAACTCAACACAAGCGCCGCAAAAATAAAGGAGGTCAGAAGAGTGACTCCTACCAGCCTAAACCGAGCTTCCTTATTCATTCCCAAACTGTCCATCGTGTCCCTTGTAATTAATCTGAATCCATCGGTCAAGAGCGCCCAAGCGAAACGCCCCGTGAACCCGTCTGTCGGGGACCGGAGCGCCTTGGGGAGTGAATATCACTTTGAAGCCACAAGCGCGGCTGGGGCAAACAGCGTCGCAACCGAATGCGGCGTTCAAGCGCACACTAAACAGATGCCACAGGAGTGATTTTGCGTTGCCGAACTCCCAAACTCGGAACTATTTTGCGCCGGCGGTGGCGTAGTAGCCCTCTTTAGATCGAACAAAGAGTCGCGGGAGACCGCGCGGAGGTGTCACTTTAACTTTCACCCGGTGCCACTTGCCATCGGTGGTAAAGCCCTCAGGCTTGTAACCGATTGAGTATTGATGACGCAGTTCCAGTGCGATTTGTTCGAAGATATCGTCCATCTCAGCTGCGGAACGCGGGAAGAAAGCCTTACCGCCAGACACACCTGAGAGTTCGTCGAGCACGCCTTGTCCTTCCATTCCGAGAGAGCTACCGGCATCGCTGCCGCTCAGAATGCCTATCGCGTAAAGTACGACGTCGGATTCCTTCAACAATTTGCGTAACTCATTAAAAGTGTAACGGGAGTCGTTATCCTGACCATCGCTGATCAAAAGCAATGCGCGTTTGGGATGTGAGCCTCTTTGCACCTTCTCGACACCCAAATAACAAGCATCATAAAGCGCTGTCTGATTCTTCGTTTCGACGAAAGTGAGTTTGTTCAAAACCGAATCGCCATCGCGTGTTTTGTCCAGCAAAAGTTGCGCGCGGGAGTTAAAAGCGATTAAGAAATACTCGTCTGAGTCGTGACTCGTTTGAATGAACTTGCTCAAGGCATCGCGGGCACGGCGCACCTTATCGCCGCTCATTGACCCCGAAACATCAAAGATCACGCCCACAGAGACGGGGGAATCATCGTCGCTGAAGTATGTAATTTCCTGTGGTTGTTTGTCGTCCAAAATCGAAAACGCCGTTTTGCTGAGACCTGATACGTAGCGGCCATAGGTATCAGTCACCGTCACAGTCAATGTTATAAGATCGGTATTTGTGTGAATGACCGGTCCGTCCAGTTCCGTACCGAGTCGTTTCTGAGGTGGAGTTGGCGTCTGTACCGCTGGTGAACTCGACTTGTCTGGTGTTTGCGACTGCTTGTCCTGCGACGTCTCCTGGCTTCTAGCAACCAGCGCTACCGCGAAAACTGCGATGAGCAGTAGCGAAACAGAAGATACTTTGGTGGCTTTACGTGTCGGTAAATGCATCTCACCCCCGGCTACACTGCTATTTAGTTTTTACTACCGGTCAGGGCTCGAAAGGAACTTTGTCAACACAGATGCTTGTAGGAGAACGAGTGATGCCCGAAAATTTACTTCGGCGTGAAATAGTTGCGGGGAGACGACCGCATTATTGAAGCCTGGGTTGACGTGGGCATTCTAGGACAGTGGATTGAGACGTGCAAGAGCATTGCCCATTTCCTATTGCCAATTGCCGATTGCCGATTGGTTCAAACGTGCCAATGAGCTTTAGTTGTTGCTGCAATCCTCGAGGCATTCACTGATCAAGGCGAGTTCGAAATAGTACGCACAACAAACTAAAGTTCGTTGGAACATCTGAACCAATCGGCAATTGGCAATCGGAAATCGGCAATACGGGCCATCTGTTTGCAACTTCCAGCAGCTACCGGCGTGTCTCCAAGCAGCAGGTTGGCCTCCCGAGTTCAAGGCCCTCCGCGGCTCCTAAGAGCTGCGTGTTATACTCGCAAGTCAATCAATTTCGCACACCGCGCATTATGGCTGAATTCATCTGTCGATTAGGAACACCTGCCGGCGAAGTTGTAACCAGAACGGTCGAAGCTGCGGGAGTCAACGAAGCACGAGCGCGACTCGAGCGCGAAGGCTTTCGTGTATTCAATGTTGTACCGCCGAAGGCAAGCGGGGTGACTGCCCTGACCCGAATGGGTCGTTCAGGAGCGCATGCTCGTGTTAAGGCAAACGATTTTCTGCTCTTCAACCAGCAGCTCGCTGCGCTGAGCCGCGCCGGTATTCCAATTCTTCAGGCCATCACCATGCTGCGGAAACGTGCCGCCTCCGCGCGTTTGCGTGGGGTTCTGGGTGATGTAGAGGAACAGATACGAGGCGGCGCCGCCTTATCCCAAGCGTTTGCCGCGCAGGGCAGCATCTTCCCGCGAATCTATACGGCCTCGATTCTCGCGGGTGAACGTTCAGGTGCGTTGGACGATGTGCTGAGTCGTTACGTCGTTTACATGAGGCGAAACGTCGCCCTCAGAAGAAAGATCCGCGGCGCTCTCGCTTATCCGCTGTTTTTGCTCTTCGCTTCAGGCTGTATGGTCACGTTTCTTACCGTTTACGTGGTGCCGCGAATGGCGGAATTGTTTTCGGGATTTGGAAATGAATTACCAACAGTCACTCAAATCGTGGTGGGTCTTTCTCGATGGCTATCGGGAAATGTGATCTGGTTTGGTCCCGTGGTAATTGGCGGAGCAGTTTTGCTTTTCCTATGGTCACGGACGCCACGAGGTAAACTGCAGCTGAGTGCGTTAATCCTGAAAATACCCCTTGCAGGCAATCTTGCGGTTCAACTTTCGGTGGCTCAGGCCACGCGCTCACTGGCCACACTACTCGCCGGAGGTATCACGCTGGTTGAGTCGTGGGAGATCGCATCCGAGTCGATAACAAATCTCGAACTTAGACGCCGCAGTTCGTCCATCCTTCCAATGATTCGGGAAGGGCGGTCGTTTACAGAAAGTCTGGAAGTTGCGGGATGGATGCCCCCATTGGCAATCGACATGATTGGTATCGGTGAACGTTCGGGCAGTCTCCGCGAAATGCTGGATGAAGTCGCAGTATTCTACGACGCGGAATCGGAAGTTCGACTTGAACAGTTGACGACCACGCTTGAGCCTGCGATCCTTGTCGTCATGGGTGGCGTCGTAGTCACCATCCTGCTGGCCATTTACCTCCCGATAATTCAATCAATCTCGAGTGGCGCGGGAATTACGGGCGGACATTGACAACCCGGCACCTCTTCGTATGAAGGAATTAACTGAAAACGACACCGAAACCTTACGGGGCATGCAACTGACCCCGGATCTCGAAGAGCACCAACCTCCCGAGATGAAGGCCGCTCGCGATCTTGCGCGCCGCTATCGCTTACCTTTTGTCGATCTGCTTCCACCCGACAAAGAATCACCAATTGATTACACGCTGTTTACGGAAGTCCCAGTCGATTTGATGGTGCGTCATCAATTCGTCCCTTTGCGCCGTGACGACAAGGGCCTGCACATAGCGATGGCCGATCCAACGGATCTCGAGCGACTGGATGAATTGTCGAGCACGCTTCGCACTCGGATTGTTCCGCACGTTGCCACGGCTGGCGCAGTCGAAGTGGTTTTGCGCAAAGGCGATACAACACAGCGCGTGTTGCAAGAGGCGGCGTCCGGATTTCGTATTTCACTGGTTCGTGAAACCGAACATGGCGAGGAAGTATTGGACCTGGATCGGCTGGCGACCGATTCCGATATGTCGCCAATCATCAAACTGGTCGATACGATCATTTACAACGCGATGGAGTCGCGCGCGTCTGACATTCATATCGAGACTCGCGACACCGAGGTTCAGGTGAAGTACAGAATCGATGGCGCGCTATATGCCAAAGTCGATCCGATTGACCTTGCCTACCACCAGACGTTGATTTCGCGCATCAAGGTCATGTCGGAGTTGGATATTGCTGAACGTCGAGTGCCGCAGGATGGACGGTTTAGAGTTCGTTATAAAGGTCGCAACGTCGACTTCCGCGTTTCTATCATGCCCACCATCCACGGCGAAGACGCGGTCATCCGTATTCTTGACAAGGAACAGATCAACGAAGCGTTTAGGAATTTGAATCTTGATGTGGTGGGCTTTGCAGAAGAGGATCTCAGGAAGTTTCGCCGTTATATCGCAGAGCCTTACGGAATGGTCCTGGTGACCGGACCAACTGGTTCCGGAAAAACGACCACGCTTTACGCGGCGCTTAACGAGATTCGAAATGAAGAAGACAAGATAGTAACAATTGAAGATCCCGTTGAGTATCAATTGCACGGCATCACTCAGATTCCCGTAAACGAGAAGAAGGGTCTGACATTTGATCGAGGTCTACGCTCGATCCTGAGACACGACCCGGACAAGATCATGGTGGGCGAAATTCGCGATACTGAAACGGCGCAAATTGCAATCCAATCCGCGTTGACTGGTCACCTCGTATTTACGACAGTTCACGCGAACAACGTTATCGACGTCATTGGTCGATTCCTGAACATGGGTGTCGAGCCTTATAACTTTGTTTCGTCGTTGAACTGTGTGTTGGCACAACGACTCATTCGCATGCTGTGTCCGTATTGCAAACGCCAATACCGTCCAAACGACATTGAGCTGGCTGAATCCGGTTTGCGTCCTGAACTGAATCGAGACCTTCCTTTTTATATGAACGTCGGCTGCGACGCCTGTAATCACACGGGATATCGTGGCCGAACAGCGATCCATGAGTTGTTGGATTTGTCTGACAACATTCGCGAGATGATTGTTGAGCGACGGCCTGGCTCCGAAGTCAGGCGTGCAGCCGAGGCGGAAGGGCTCAAAAGTTTGCGCGAATCAGCCCTGCAGAAGGTTTTTGCAGGCACCTCAACGCTTCACGAAATCAACCGCGTGACGTTTGTCGAAGAATTGAACGCCGCGAAATAGGCTGCAACCCTGTTTCTGGTTCCGGCATCAGTCAAGACTTACTGTTTTCAGGAACCGAATTTTCTTCGTTGCGTGTAAGGAATTCAGGCGCCTAGATCTTGCATCTTGGGAGCCGCAGGAGCATTATTTAGCACGCTGAAACTGTCCACCTCTCGGTAAAGACGTACATAGGAAAACAATATGCGAAGTCGAAGAATACTCTCCTACATTCTGGCCGTTAGCCTACTATCGTTACCACTCACGGCCTTCGCAAAAAAGGGCGACAAGAATTTTAAGCGCGGCATGGACTACGAGGCTGCCCAGCAATGGGATAAGGCTGCCCAGGAGTTCACGCTGGCAGTAGCCGCCGACCCTTCGAACACCGAATACCAAATGCATTTCCGTCGCGCGAGCTTTAACGCATCGCAGACGTACATGCAGCAGGGCCGGTCCCTTGCCGAACAGGGCGACTTCCTTGGAGCTTATAACGCCTTTCGCCAAGCCTATGGTTACGACCCCGTCAATGAACTTGCGGTCGCTGAAATGGAACGAATGCTTCGCATGCAAGGAGTCAAAGAGGGACGCAACACGCCAAGCAAGACTGAACCGCAGGATGGAATGTTTACTCCAGCCAATGCTCAGGCTCAGGATCTGTCTGGACCGTCAACGCAGATGCGCGTGATCAGCTATACGGGCGATCTGAAACCTTTCATTCGCAAACTTGCTGAAGAACTGAATCTCAATGTCATTTTCGATCGTCAGTCATTCGCACAGACGAGACCGCTCGATATCAACTTGCGGGACGTCACAACGGCGCAGGCACTCGACTACATTTTTCTGCAGGAAGGTCTCTTCTTCCAGAAGCTGAGCCGTAGAACGATTCTTGTTGCCGATCAAAGCCGTCGTCCTCAGTACCAGCAATTAGTTCTGCGAACGTTCTTCTTGTCGAACATGAAACCAACCGACGCTCGCACATTGGTGCAGCAGGCAATTCCGCCATCGGTTGGTCGGCCGCAGACGATTGTTGTTCCCGATGACGCAACGAATAGTTTGACCGTGCGTGACACTGCAGAAAATGTTCGTCTGATTGGCGATTTGCTTCAGAGCATTGATAAGGATCGCGCTGAAGTCGTGATGGACGTCAATATCTACGAAGTTTCAAAGAACGATCTCTTGCAGTTCGGTAATCAGATTGGAAGTGCCACCGGTCCATTCCAACTTGGCGGTTCACCCGGCTTTTCGTTGTTGACTGACAACGGAGTCGTAAACGGCTCGTTTGGACGCGGAGTCAATCTCGGCAGCTTTGTTGGTGGCGTGCCGACCGCTCTTGCTGCTGCGTTAGTGATTCCTTCCTCGGCGCTGACTGCATTTCAGAGTCGCGATAACACCAAGTTGATTGCTTCGACGCAGGTCCACGCCTTCAACGGTGAGGAATCCACAGCGCGTATCGGACAACGCGTACCAGTTCAAACAGCGCAGGCATACCCGTTTGGTATACAAACAGGGCAGCCACAACAAGGAAGCACTTTCCCGACCGGTGGATTTCCAGTCATTAACTATGAGCCAACGGGATTGACGCTCAAGTTTACGCCTCAGGTGTTTCCGAACCTCGATGTGCAGGTGAAGATGAACATCGAATCAAAGGACGTGCTTAATCCTGCCAGCCCGACTCCGACATTTACCGAGCGATCGATTACAGGTACAGCGCGCGTCCAGAACAATCGCACGATGATGCTGGCGAGCGTTTCTCAGGATGTGGAGTCGAAGGGTAGAGCTGGTCTACCCGTCCTTGGTGGTTTGCCGTTTTTGGGACGATTCTTTACGTCACCAACCCGGAATAATAAACAGGTTGACATCGTCATCTCGGTCACGCCGCGAGTACTGCGTGCGCCAACTGTAACACCGCGTGACGAGGAGATGCGGCCTAGTGGAACGTTGCAATCACCAACTACCGGATCGTTGGCTGAGATGGTTCGCGAAGCAGATCGCGAGGATCAAATTGCTGCGGCAAGAGCTATCCCACGCAATGTGAGCGTTCAACTACCGGATGCTCCGGTGCAAGTTGCGTCGCCCGCGACCGCTCCCCCAACGAATAATGCGAATACCGCTGCTGTAGCAGCAGTTACTCCGAAACAAGTGCCGGTGGCCAATTCACAGAAGACAACCGATGCGGTCGAGGAATTACCAGCATACATTCCAGCGCCGAAATCGCTGGTCAGTGATCGCGCTGCTTCTGACGTGGCAACAGTGAATGCGACGACTGCCGGAACGCAAAACGCGGTCTTAACAAGTCTCCCGAAAGCGGAAGATACGTCGCTGAATACGAAGTCAGGTAGTCTCAATCGAATCGCCCAGATTAGCTTCCTTCCTGGCCAAGACGTCTTAAAGGTCGGTGAAAAGAAGCGGTATGTAGTTCAGCTGAGCTCCGATCAACCCTTGAGCCTTGCTCTTTTGGCTTTGCGATTTGATCCGAAGGTAGTCAAAGTCACTGCTGTCTCGGGAGGGGTGCTTTTGGGATCGCAGCCCGATGGCGGTATGGCGCCAACGTTCACTCAATCTGTGGATGCTACCGGGGTTTGTTTGATCTCAATATCGGCGCTGAATAGTAAAGTCGCGATTAAGGGATCAGGAACGCTCTTCTTTGTTGATGTTGAAGCGATAGCAGAAGGTAACGCAGCATTGGCATTCGACAAGGAAACCCTGCACTTGGTGGCAACCGACGCGCGCGACATAACAGCGCAACTGACGCAGGGAAGCGCAACTGTTAAGCAATAGATGTTCGAATTAGATAAAAGGCAGAACGCGGCCTTTCAAGAACGCGGCGACTGGATGAAGAAGTCCATATCGACTAGTCGCCGCATTCTTCTGTCGGGCCATCGTAACAGCACCGGCTTTTCGTTAATCGAACTGGTGATAACAGTCACCGTGCTTACGATAATGACGCTGGGTGTGATGCCGCTCGTTAAGATGTCCGTTCGGCGTCAAAAAGAGCAACAGCTTCGCGAAGCGTTGAGACAGATGAGAAGCGCAATCGATGAGTTTCATCGCGACACAATGGGCATGGTTTGCACCGGTACCGGCATCGGACAGGCGGGCGTAAATCCTCCCGTTAATCCGAACATTTACATCGATGGACGTAGCAAAGTCGTGATCAGCGACTGCACAATTTTTGGAGTGGACAATCCGGATCATTTTCCTCCAACTCTTGAAACTCTTATCGAAGGGGTGAACGTGATGCCGCGAGGAGGAGCTGGCGTTGGAGGTCAGGGATTAGGAAGGCCACCGGGTGATAATCAATCTGTTCTGGATTCGCAGTTGGCGACTAAGAAGAAGGTTTACCTGCGCGCAATTCCAATTGATCCGATGACAGGGAAAGCAGATTGGGAATTCAAGTCTTGTTACGACGCGGTCGATTCAACCTCATGGGGGGGCGAAAACGTTTTCGACGTTCGTTCCAAGTCAAAGGGCAAAGCATTAAATGGAGAGCAGTACAGTGATTGGTAAGTCGAAACTGAGACGCGGAGAATCGGAGACGCGGAGACACGGCGTAGTTTGCGGATCTGGCGGCCATGGTTTCACGTTGCTGGAGTTAATGATCGTTATCTCAATCATAATAATTCTTGCGGCTGTCACTTTGCCCCAGTATATGAAAACGATCACTGCCACACGTGAAGCCGTTTTGAGAGACGATCTCACCAAAATGAGAATGCTTATCGATCAGTTCGCCGCTGACAAGGGTCGCCTGCCGCAATCACTCGATGACTTAGTGACTGAAGGTTACATGCGTGAAATTCCTGTCGACCCGTTTACTTCGCAAAAAGACTGGGCCATCACGACCGGCGAAGATCCCAGTTCGCTTGAAGGACAATCAGGCATGACAGATATACACAGCACCTCAGGAGACGTTTCAACGGAAGGCACGCCGTATAGTGAATGGTAGGACATTGCCGATTTCCGATTGCCAATTGCCGATTTGGTTTTTGGTCTTTGGCTTTGGGTCTTGATGATCTCAGTCCGTTAGAACGCGATGTCAATGCCAAGACCGAAAAGCAAAAACCAAAGACCAAATCGGCAATTGGCAATCGGAAATCGGCAATAACTTTATGCCCAATCTCGTCTCGCGAATCATCCATCCCTGGTATCCGGCGACCGCCCTTGGTCTGGAGAAGGGAATGGCCGCCGTTGTTCATCTGGAGAAAGGGCGTGGTGGTACTTGTACAGTCAGACGAGCCGCAAGCTTCGAGCTCGCCGAATCGATCGTTCGTCCAAGTTTTGACGAACGAAATATCGAGAACCCACGTCAGTTGGCCAGTATTCTCAGTGAAGCAGCCACCAGTGCCGGATTACTCCGTCAGAAGCGATGGTCCCTCAGTCTTCCTGAAGCCACCACGAAGACTTTGGTGTTGACGATGGAGACTCAGCCACAATCGTCATCTGAGCTTCAAGAAGTACTGACCTGGAAAATGGAAAGAGGCTTTGGCGCACCATTGGCACAATTGTCCATCTCGAGACATCGTCTCGAAAAGGACTCGCAGGGTCGCGATAGATACCTGGCAATTGCTACAAGGCGCGAGGTTCTGAACGAATATGAGAGTCTCCTCCAGTCGCTGGGATGGCGCGCCGGCTTGATTCTTCCACGGCACATTGGTGAGTCACGATGGTTGGTACGCAACGGTTCATCTGGGGACTCATTGCTGTTGAGTGGTTCGAATAACGGTTTTACCGCGGTCATCATCAGGGACAAACACCCTCTCATAGTCAGAACCGTTACCTGCCATGAGGCTGAATGTGAAGACGAGCTTTACCGGTTGCTGCTGTTCTATAGAGATCGTCGTTCTACGGACGGAGATGGTCGAACCGGGTTAGCGCGTTTGATGGTTGTTGGCAAAGGCCTTACCCGTCTTCGTACACAGGAAATCGTCAACGAGACTACCGGAGAGCACTTGCGGCCACTTAACCCTACAGATCTCGGTCTAATGCTTCCGGGTCGAGAGCTGGATTTTGATGCGATTGCGGCGCCGGCAGGATTAGCAACGCTCTCTTTTTAGGCGAAACACACGGGATGTCCGACGAACTTTAGTTTGTCGTGCTGGAGTGAGCGGGCCTGGAAATTCCAGGAAAATGCTACATCAACACACGACAAACTAAAGTTCGCCGGACATTCGGCTCCCTGAAACAAATCGTTTTCCGCAAACGTAACACCTTGTCATCATGAATATCGCAACATCTGCTTTAGCCCCTGCAATATCTCAGGATTTGACCCTGGTGAGCGATCGGGAGCTGGTTGCCAGCGCTGTCTCCGGTTTGGACGGATGTTTTGAAGAGCTGGTGAGGCGCTATCAGCGGCCAATATCGGCGTACGTCTACCGAATGGTCGGCGACTATGAGTCGGCTCTCGACCTGACTCAGGAAATCTTCATCAAGGTTTACAACTCCCTGCGACGCTACCGCTCTGAATTTAAGTTTTCTACCTGGATCTACAAGATTGCGCACAATTCCGCTGTTGACCATCTCCGAAGAACTGCAACTCGCGAGCAGTCACTCATCAGTGGTACCGAAAGTGAAACCTTCGAATTGCCGATCGCGAGTGGTCGATTAAGTCCCGAACAGGAGAGTGAGCGCAAAGAACGTCGCGGCGAGATAGAAAGTGTCATTAGAACTCTGCCGGGTAACTATCGCGAACTTATTATCCTCCGCCACTCACAAGACCTGACTTACGAAGAGATAGTTGAAGTGACAGGCTTGCCGCTAGGGACGGTAAAGAACCGTCTGTTCAGAGCACGCGAGATGATGCGACAGCAGTTCGTTGAAAGAGGGATCACGGGGATCTAGTCTCCTGAAATGGAAGTCAAACTGGACAAGCTCTGCGAGAAAAATTTAGTCGCTGCTTATGTTGACGCTGAACTCGACGTCACGGCGCAAGCGCGTTTCGAGGAGCATCTCAAGGACTGTCAGGATTGTCGTTTGGAGTTGAGGGTACACCGGCAGTTTATCTGTGAGCTTGACGCTTTACTAACCAACGATGTTCAGGTCAGGGTACCGATCAATTTTTCGCGAGTGGTTGCGGCCAGGGCAGTCAGTGACATGAGTGGTGTTCGCACGCGCGCCGAAAATAGGAAAGCAATAATATTTTGCCTCTTTCTGGGTGTCACTGGCTTTGCGCTCATTGGCTCAACGACGCGGGTTGCCATGGTTAGCTTCGTGCGCGTTTCCGCGAGGAAATTTTTCTCTCTGATAGACCTGGTATCTCACGCAATTTACGACCTGGCTGTCAGTGTTGCCGTGATCTCGCGAGTGCTAAGTCGGAAGTTGATCGCCGACAACGGCGATCTCCGAATAGCTTTGGTAATCCTGGTCTTCGCTGTTTTCCTCCTTACGCGGCTAATCTCCGGTTATCACCGCACGGATGCGATCGAGTAAGGGGCGCGTCTCGCATGATCAGCTCGTCTATACAAACCGCCAGTTTCAGCGACCTTCCGGGGATACGAAAATCGACATCATTAATTGAGTTCTATCGCTTTAGTGCTCTTTTGTTCTGGCTGCTGGCCGTAGTTGGTCTCGTCAATGCACAGACTGACAAGACTACAGATCGCGAAGTTGTAATTAGCGGCGTGGTAGACAATATTGTTATTGGTACCGGCGATACGATCAGAATTACAGGGACGGTCAAGCAGGGTGCAATTGCGTTTGGGTGCGACGTCATTGTGGACGGTTCCGTTGAAGGTGATGTAGCGGCAATAGGCGGCTCAGTCATTCAAAGTGCCGGGGCAAAGATTACGGGTGACGTAATTGTCATAGGCGGTACTTATCAACACGTGGACAGCCTTCCCCAACGTAATTCTGCGGCCATGACGATGATGGTAGCTGGTTATCAACAGGAACTTCGCAGCTTGATGCGAACTCCTTCGCAGATACTTCGCCCAAGTTGGTCGCCCGGCTATTTAGGTTCGCGACTGTTGTCCATCCTGTTCTGGTTCATCGTGTCATTGGCTATGACGGCGGCACTGCCTGGAGCTATCAGTCGCGGAGTTACGAGGATTCAGTTAACGAGTTTGCGCGTGGCTGTGATTGGATTTGTCGGCGCCGTTGTGGCGGTTGCTGGCGTAGAGGCATGTCTTTGGTTTTTGCCTCAGCCAGTTAGCGTGTTCGTGTTGATTATGGGATTACTTCTGGGGTTGGTAGCGCTCCTGTTCGGTCGAGTCGTACTAGCGGCCGCTACCGGAAAGTGGCTTCAGCGCAGGTACATTCCTGTTGCGAAGCACTCTGAATCCGTTGCCCTGCTACTCGGAACCACCGTTTGGGTAATGCTGACTTCACTGCCTTACGTCTGGCTTTTCGTCGTGTTAATGATGGTTGTAATTAGCTTTGGTTTGGCTCTCACTGCGCGTTATCGGGTCGGCTGGCAGCGCACCTAGGTAAGCCTCCCTCCTCACCCGATACATATTCTCTTTTACTTTCAGGCATCATATGAAATCCGGACACGCGTTCGGGGGAACTTCTGCAACTTTGGCGGGTTTCGGACGTCTTAAGTGTAGGCATTCTCTGGTTTTTGTCGTATCGAGCGGCCACATACCTAGAACATTCTCGACTGGGGCTGCGTACCAGTTCTGACGTTCGTCAGAAGGTATTCCTCTTTACGACTCTTGCAGATCACAAAGCCGCAACTAGCGGTGTTCAGATATCAGGACAGAAAGGACGAGTAGATGAGGGCGCTCTTTTTCGCAGCCGCGTTGATAACGATAGGACCTATTCCCTCCGGTTCGGGTTTTTCTACGCTGGCGGCTATCCAGCAAACAGCAGATCCAGAAATCACTGCAAAGTACGCGATCGGCGAAGTCAAATCCATCGACAGCTCGGGCAAGCTTATTACGATAAAGACTGAAGCAGGATCGACGGTGATGGTTCTTTACACAGATCGGACTACCTACAAGAAACTAAAACCAGGAGAGACTTCGCTGACAAATGCAGCCGACGTTACGGTCAGCGATGTTGGTGAAGGCGATCGGATTATGGCACGAGGGAACGTTGCCGAAGATCGTAAATCAGTCTCAGCGCTCCAGGTCATCGTGATGTCGAAGGGCGACATCGCTAAGAAGCAGGACGCGGAGAGACTCGAATGGCGTCGTCGCGGAGTTTTGGGCGTTATCCAGGCGCTCAAGCCAGATGCTCATGAAATTACGATTCAGAGCCGCACGATGGCAGGCAACACCTCAATCATCATCCCAGTCAGCGATAAAACAGAGATGAAGCGTTACGCTCCCGACTCGATCAAATTTGCTGACGCGAAGCCAAGCGATTTCAATGAACTAAAAGTAGGCGACCAACTGCGAGCTCTCGGTGAACGCACGCCAGACGGAACACATTTCAATCCGGAAAAAGTAGTAACTGGAAGTTTCAGAACAGTTGGTGGTGTCGTTACAGCGGTAGATCCGGCAACGGGTGAGATCAAGATCAACGAGCTCGAAAAGAAGAAACCGTTGACAATCGTTATCAAACACGACTCTGTCTTGCGGCGCTTTCCTCCCGCCTCTGAGATGGGTGCAATGATGGGCGGATTCAACCGCGGTGGGGGCGGCGGTGCGCCGGGTGGTGGCGGTCCTCCACAAGGTGGAGGTACCAGGCCTCAAGGCGGACCAGGCGGGCCGGGTGGTCCAGGTGGCCGCGGCGGGTTCAATATCAACGATATGCTCGAGCGACTCCCAACTATTTCGATAGCAGATGTTAAGGTCGGAGACACAATCATCGTTTCCAGTACGCAGGGAGTTGATCCAACTCGCTTAACTGCAATCGCTCTCGTTTCCGGAGCCGACACCCTGTTAACCATGCTGGCGCCAAGACCACAAGCTGGTCAACAAGCTCCTAATCCGTCAGCCGGCCTGGGTAGCAGCGGCATCTCGTTTGGAATTGGTTTACCTTAACGTTCACAAGCAGAGAGCGCCTGGACCTGCTCCGGCGCTCTTCTGATCACCCATAGTGGTGTCTTCCCCAAAGGCCTGAAACATGAAATCTACCCAATCTATCTCCCGCGGTTGTCTAGGTGTTTCTCTAATCTTTGTGCTGACTTGTGCCGCTGCATATGGTCAGGCAAGAAGCACTCTCCGAGGCCTGATCACCGATGAGTTGGGAGCCGCAATTGTCGGCGTCAGTGTTACGCTCACCGATGCCAACGGCGTACAGAAGAAAACAACGACCAATGGTGAAGGAGTCTACACGTTTTCTGGCCTGACGCCGGGCAAGTACCTGGTTTCAGCTGTAGCATCAGGTTTTGCGCCAACGCTGAATCAAGAGGTCAACGTTGCGGGTCAACGGACAACTCTCGATCTAACTCTGAAGGTTACGATTGAGGAGAAGGTTACAGTTGGGGCTGAACAAAACGTTAGTACCGAGGCGTCAAACAACGCGAACCAGACAGTCATTGCGGGGAAAGATCTGGATGCATTGCCCGATGATCCTGATGAATTGGCCGCAGCACTACAAGCATTAGCCGGTCCTCAAGTCGGACCGAATGGCGGACAGATATTCATTGACGGCTTTACGGGAGGCAATCTGCCGTCGAAGGACTCTATCCGTGAAATTCGCATCAATCAAAATCCGTTTGCCGCCGAAAACGATCAGCCTTCCGGTCGTATCGATATTCTGACGCGTCCAGGCACGGATAAGTTACGTGGAGGCGCATCGTTTAATTTCAATGATGAAAGTCTAAACTCAAGAAATCCCTTTGCGACCAGTTCCAGTAAGCGAACTCCCTTTCAGATTCGTCAGTACAGCTTCAACCTCAATGGCCCGCTGGTAAAAAGAAAAGCGTCGTACTTCGTTGAGTTCAGTAGAAACGAAACTGACGATAATGAGTTAATCCGCGCGACGGTGCTTGATTCGAATTTCAACACCTTCCAACTGGGTCAGGGCTTCCTGGTACCACGACGAAACACCAACTTTAGTCCTCGTTTTGACTACGCTATCAACACCAACAATACGTTGATCGTAAGATACAACTACAATCGATCACGTACAGACAATCAGGGTGTCGGTGGCTTTAACTTGCCTGAGCGAGGTTATGATTTCGTATCGACCTTTCAGAATCTCCAGCTAACAGAGACTTCGGTTCTTAACCCCACGACAATAAACGAAGTTCGCTTTCAGTATTCGCACAACCGGTCGGAGAACATTGGAAACAATTCCATACCTTCATTGAACGTGAGTAGTTCTTTCAATTCCGGTGGATCGCAGGTTGGCCATTCAATCAACAAACGAAACAACTGGGAGTTGAACAATTTCACTGCAAAGCAAATGGGAACGCACGCCATAAAAATTGGCGGACGAATCAGGCATGTGAATGTAGACGACACCAGTCCGAGTAACTTTGGGGGAACGTGGTCTTTCACTGGGGGCTTCGGGCTGACCAGTATTCAACGTTACCAGCTCACCTTGCAGTTACAACAGCAAGGAAAGACGGCCGCAGAGATTCGTGCCGCAGGCGGCGGTGCATCGGCGTTTAGTATCAACACTGGAAATCCGTTCGAGGATGTAAGTCAGACTGATTTCGGCGGATATCTGCAAGACGATTGGAGAATTAAACCGAATCTAACATTCAGCTATGGTCTGCGTTACGAGACGCAAACCAATGCACATAGCAAGTACGATTTTGCGCCTCGGCTTGCAGTTGCCTGGTCTCCCGGTGCCGCGAAAAGTGCCAAGCCGCCGAAGATGGTTATTCGTTTTGGGACTGGAATCTTCTACAACCGATTTAGTGAGCAGTGGACGCTCGTGGCAAACCGTTATAACGGAATCAATGTAGAGCAGACACAGATCACCGAACCAATCTTCACCGATCCAAATGATCCTTTGCACCCGCCGGTAGCGCCGTCGATTGTGTTACAGCAACGACCAGATGTCGCACCGATCTATGCCCTTCTGAACCAGTTTAGTCCTACAACCGTTCCGGCAGTTACTGCTGTTCCTGCCACTCAACAAACCATCTATAGAGTCGATCCTAATTTGCAAGCGCCGACGTTTTGGCTTGCAGGGACCCAAGTCGAGCGGCAGTTACCGCGAAACATCACAATGTTTGTTGGGTTCTACAACATTCGCATTTTCCACGTGATTCGCGTTCGCGACATCAATGCACCGATACCACTAACCATCACGACGTTGACACCCAACGGCATTCGCCCGAATCCTACGCTCGGCGATGTCTATCAATACGAAGCCAGTGGACAGTTCAACCAGCGTCAGTTTTTCGTTGGTTTCAACAGCCGCTTGAGCAGAGCACTTCAGATTCAGGGAAACTACAGTTTGAGTAAGACGACCAACGATACTGACGGTCAAGGCTCAAATGCTTTCCCGATGAATTCCTACGACACCAGTGGCGAGTTTGGCCGTGCCACATTTGATATTCGCCATCGTTTCACGATCTTCGGCACGATTAATTTGCCGTGGTACAAGATCGTGTTAAGTCCATTCATCGTTGCCAACACGGGACCGCCGTTCAATATCACAACGGGTCAGGATCTAAATCTTGATCGGCAGGTCAACGAACGACCCAGTTTTGCCGCACCAAATGCCGATTGCCATGCAGAAACGATCAGGTGTACTCGATTTGGTAACTTCAACCTGAAACCACTTCCGGGTGAAACGATCATTCCACGCAACTACGGCAATAGTCCTGGCTCGTTAAGTGTGAATCTCAGAGTTGGCCGCACGTTCCAGTTTGGAGAGATTCATCGAAACAGTGCTGCGGCAAAACCACAGGGACAGCCCGCTGGTGCTCCTGCGGCCTCCGGCGAGAGGCGAGGTGGACCAGTTGGTCCAATGTTGGCAGGCGGCGGTGGTGGCGCCGCAGTGAAGGCTGCAGGGATCGGGGCGCGGCCACAAGGAGGCGGTGGTGGCGCACCAAGCGAGAAACGTTACACGCTAAATGTGTCCATCAACTTCCAGAACATACTAAACCACGTCAATTTGGC
>Ga0068856_100002654_pt1 | contig 18351 bp, 8 predicted proteins | sample KBSCornC62_FD_66595 | JGI IMG/M metagenome (GOLD analysis project Ga0068856, IMG submission 66595) | Corn rhizosphere microbial communities from Kellogg Biological Station, Michigan, USA - KBS Corn C6-2 | ecosystem: Host-associated > Plants > Roots > Rhizosphere > Soil ...
GGGTTTGCGGCCGGGAATATCAATTTCGGATTTGAATGGAGAAAAGACATGGCGGATCTCGCACAGTTGGAAGAACAGATTGTTGGCCTGAGCCTGCTCGAGGCTGCATCCCTGGTTAAGAAGCTCGAAGAGCGTCTCGGCGTCTCTGCGGCGGCAGCGGCTCCGGTGATGGTTGCGGGCGGCGGCGCAGCAGCTGCTCCGGCGGCTGAGGAGAAGACGGAGTTCCAAGTCATCCTCAAAGATGCCGGCGCGAATAAGATCAACACGATTAAGGCTGTCCGCGAGGTTACCTCGCTCGGCCTAAAGGAAGCCAAGGACCTGGTTGATGGCGCGCCGAAGCCATTGAAGGAAAGCGCGACCAAGGACGAGGCAGAGGCGATCAAAAAGAAGTTCGAAGGCGTTGCCACCATCGAAGTTAAGTAATTTGGTACGTGACTTGCAAGACAAGCCGGGACGCGCTACGATAATCGTTGCGCGTCTTTTCGGCCCTGCGGGCATTTCCGCAATCTGGGCGAAAACCACACACGGCGCGTCTTGATAAGAGTCAAAGGGCACAATGTTCGTATCCCCGGCTGGGCCAAGCAGCCTCGGAATGGGCATTAACGCGAAGTTCAAGTGCTCTAGTGTCAACAGGATACGCGGGCTTCCTGTTGATGGATGTCGATTGGCAGGCGACGGGCAGCAGAAGCGAGCTTTGGGATCGGCGACAGGTTTTCAACAAAAATCGGATGGGGGCACAGGCTTTAAGCCGCGCTCGTGAGGAATTGCGTCCTCGCGGGCTTTCGTGTCTCTGTCGCAGCGGGTTAGGCGTTTGGGCGAGATTTACGTTGCGTTTGCGGACATTTCCAGCCGGGGAACACCGGAGAGGTCTGCTTCCGATTGTGCTCAGTGTACGAGCAATTCCAGAGTTTGTGATGCGTTTAAGCGACTTTGAGATCGCCGCTGCAAAGAAGAAGGTCATGTTCCGACCGGATTCGATAGCAGCGACTCTCGGATTCTTATAGCGCACTGTGCTGAGGAACAACAACGGCGTAGAGGCGATTTTCGGAACGCCTCAATTTAGTAAATACGCCAATAAACACGCTTGGCGCGGGACACCGGATCTTGGGCTGATCATTCGCCGAAGACTCCGGAGCGGGACTGGGGATGTGCGGTGAGCCAGTTCAGGCGATTTGGTTTGTAACGTCAGCAACTGCTGGTGCCTCGAGACTCGGGTGCCGGCCCGGCGCGATCTGTGATGAGTATCGGCCGGTTTGATGAGCCTCAGGAGTGATGCATGCCTAACGAGAAGCGCGCGATTCGCAGCCGGCTCGATTTTTCCAAGATTCCGACAGCCACCCAGATTCCCAACCTGATCGAAGTGCAGCGCCGTTCGTACGAGCGTTTTCTGCAGATGGACAAGCTGCCCAACGAGCGTGATGACTCGGGGCTGCAGTCGGTGTTTGTTTCCGTTTTCCCCATTACCGACTTCCGTGGGATTTCGCAGCTCGACTTCGTCGACTACGCGATCGGCAACTGGGAGTGCAAGTGCGGCCACTTGAAAGGCCTTCACCATCTGCGCACCGCCTGCGTGCATTGCGGCGCGATGGTCATTACCGATCCCTTCCTTCCTGGCGACGTTCTCTGCCACAAGTGCGGAACCTACAACAAGAACGTTCCCGACTTTTGTAATAAATGCGGCGACCCTGTCGGCCTGCAGCTGAAGTATGACCAGCAGGAGTGCGAAGAGCGCGGCATGACGTTCTCTGCCCCGCTGAAGGTGACGGTCCGCCTCACGATTTACGACAAGGATGCGGAGACCGGGAATAAGACTATCCGCGACATCAAGGAGCAGGAAGTCTTCTTTGGCGACATTCCGCTGATGACTCCGAATGGCACGTTTATCGTGAACGGCACGGAGCGCGTGATTGTTTCGCAGCTGCATCGGTCGCCCGGCGTCTTCTTCGAGACGGCGAACAACCGCACGTACTTCCTTGGCAAGATCATTCCGTATCGCGGATCGTGGGTGGAGTTCGAGTACGACCAGAAGAACACCTTGTATGTTCGTATCGACCGCAAGCGCAAGTTCCTGGGGACGATTTTCCTGCGCGCGCTCGGTCTGCGTTCGGACGAAGAGATTCTCAAGACCTTCTACACTGTCGATCGCATTCACATCGAGAACGGCAAGCTGCAGTGGGCAGTGCAGACTGATCCGAAGCGGTCCACGCACCTCCTCGGCGCGAAGCCGGCACATGCGGTTCTGCACAAGGGCGAAGAGATCGCGCACTCTGGCCGCAAGGTCACGGCGAATACGCTGAAGGCGATTCGCGCAGCCGGGATTGAGAAGATCGAAGTAGAGAATGCAGAGCTGGATGGCGCGCTGACCGCTGCTGATGTCGTCGATCTGAATACCGGCGAAGTGATCGTCGAAGCCAACGTTGAGCTCACGGCTGATCGCCTGCACAAGGTGATGGCGAGTGGCGCGACGAGCGTTGAGGTCTTCTTCCCCGAGCGCGACGACGTAGGCAACATCATCACGAATACGCTGAAGCGCGACTCCGTGCACAAGCCGGAAGAGGCGCTGATCGAGATCTACCGCAAGCTGCGTCCGGGCGACCCGCCGACGCTGGATACCGCAACTGCACTCTTCGAAGGCATGTTCTTCGATCCGCGCAAGTACGACTTCTCGCGCGTGGGCCGACTGAAGTTCAACATCAAGCTCTACGAGAATCAGGACGCGACACCGCTCGATCATCGCACCCTGACGCCGGAAGATTTCTATGCGACGATCCGGTACTTGCTGAAGCTGCGCAAGAACATCGGTGTGGTGGACGACATCGATCACCTTGGCAACCGCCGCGTCCGCGCGGTCGGCGAGCTGATGGAGAACCAGTTCCGCATCGGCCTCGTGCGCATGGAGCGCGCCATCAAGGAAAAGATGAGCGTGTACCAGGAGCTCTCGACGGCGATGCCGCACGATCTTATCAACGCCAAGCCGGTTATGGCGGCGATTCGCGAGTTCTTCGGATCTTCGCAGTTGTCGCAGTTCATGGACCAGACTAATCCGCTGTCGGAGATCACACACAAGCGCCGGTTGTCGGCACTTGGACCGGGCGGTTTGTCACGTGAGCGCGCTGGATTCGAAGTTCGCGACGTACACCCGACGCACTACGGACGTATCTGCCCGATCGAAACGCCGGAAGGTCCGAACATCGGTCTGATCAGCTCGCTGAGCTGCTTTGCTCGTATCAACGAGTACGGATTCATCGAGTCGCCTTACCGCAAGGTGAAGGATTCGAAGATTCTCGACTACGTGGAAGTCGTGAATGCCGGCGAAAGCGGCCTGCGTGTCGGCGACCACATCGAGAAGGATGAAGCGATCAAATTGAATGCCTCGCTCAAGAAGCAGGGCAAGCGGACGATTGATTACATCCCGTACAGCTTTTATCTGTCGGCGTGGGAAGAAGACCGTCATACCATCGCTCAGGCGAACATTGAGTTCAATGAGAACGGCGTAATCACGGAAGATCTGGTCAACGCTCGCCGGCAAGGCAACTTCGTGCTGGTGAACAGGACTGAAGTTGACTACATCGACGTCTCGCCGAAGCAGCTGGTTTCGGTGGCCGCTTCGCTGGTGCCGTTCCTGGAGCACGACGACGCAAACCGCGCACTGATGGGCGCCAACATGCAACGCCAGTCGGTGCCGCTGCTCGTAGCGGAAGCTCCGCTGGTGGGAACTGGCATGGAGGGCGTTACGGCTCGCGACTCCGGCGCCGTGGTGCTGGCAAAGCGTAACGGCATCGTGGACTCGGTGGACTCCGAGCGCATCATCGTGCGCGTCGAGGGTGAGCACCATCCTACGCAGCTGTCGCGCGAAGTTGGTTCGGACATTTACACGCTCATCAAGTTCAAGCGCTCGAACCAGAACACCTGCATCAACCAGAAGCCGGTTGTGCGCGAAGGTGAGCGCGTCGTAAAGGGGCAGGTCATCGCTGACGGTCCTTGCACGGAACAGGGCGAACTGGCTCTGGGACGTAACGTGCTGGTGGCCTTCATGCCGTGGCGCGGCTACAACTTCGAGGACGCAATCCTGATCAGCGAACGGCTGGTGAAGGACGATTACTACACCTCGGTCCACATCGAGGAGTTTGAAATCGAAGCCCGCGACACGAAGCTCGGGCCGGAAGAAATCACGCGTGATATTCCGAACGTCTCCGAGCATGCGTTGCGCGACCTGGACGAGAGCGGTGTTATCCGCATCGGCGCCCAGATCGGCCACGGCGACATCCTGGTCGGCAAGGTCACGCCGAAAGGCGAGACGCAGCTCACTCCAGAAGAGAAGCTGCTGCGCGCCATCTTCGGCGAGAAGGCCGGCGATGTTCGCGACGCTTCGCTGACGTGCCCTCCCGGCATCGAAGGCACGGTGGTTGACGTTCGCATCTTCAGCCGCAAGGGGCAGGAGAAGGACGAGCGCGCCAAGCAGATCGAAGCGGAATACATTTCGAAGCTCGAGAAGAACCTCGGCGACGAAATCCGAATCCTGACGGACGAGCGCCTGAAGAGACTCGAAGGCATTCTGGGCGGCAAGGAGGTCCTGGCCGACCTGCACGACGAGCGGACCAACAAGCGTCTCATCACCAAGGGCGCTCTGCTGGATCGCGAAACCATCGAGCGCATCTCGACTAAGAACTTGAAGCGCATCCGCTATAACGACAAGGATCCGCGCGTCAACGAGCAGATCGACGAGATCGAAGAGATGACCTCGCGTCAGATCGAAGTTCTGCGCAAGATCACGAACGAGAAGATCGCGAAGCTGCAGAAGGGCGACGAACTACCTCCGGGCGTAATCAAGCTCGTCAAGGTCTACGTTGCCATGAAGCGTAAGCTCTCGGTGGGCGACAAGATGGCCGGCCGCCACGGTAACAAGGGCGTGATCGCGCGCATTCTTCCTGAAGAGGATATGCCGTACCTGCCCGATGGCACCCCGGTCGAAATCGTGCTCAATCCGCTCGGAGTTCCGTCTCGTATGAACGTCGGACAGATTCTTGAGACGCACCTCGGCTGGGCCGCCGCGAGCCTCGGCAGGAAGATTGCCGGGCTGATCAGGCAGAACAGCGATGCGAACTTCGTCCGGGAGCAGGTTCGCAAAGAGTTTGCGAACACGGCGACGCTTCGGCAGTTGGAAGAACTCGATGACGAGACGCTGTTGCGTGTCACACACGGTATGGAGCGCGGCATCTGGTTTGGAACTGCGGTGTTCGATGGTGCCAAGGAAGACGAGATCAAGGCGCTGCTAGCAGCGGCTGGATTGCCGTCTTCGGGCAAGACTCCGTTGTTTGACGGCATGACAGGCGAGCAGTTCGAGCAGCCGGTCACTGTGGGCTACATCTACATGCTGAAGCTCTCGCACCTGGTCGACGACAAGATTCACGCTCGCTCGATCGGACCGTACTCGCTGATCACGCAGCAGCCGCTGGGTGGTAAAGCGCAGTTCGGTGGACAGCGCTTCGGCGAAATGGAAGTGTGGGCGCTCGAAGCATATGGCGCTGCATACATCCTGCAAGAACTGCTGACCGCGAAGTCCGACGACGTGTATGGCCGTACCAAGATCTACGAGGCCATCGTCAAGGGCGAAGCGGCAATCGAGCCGGGCGTGCCTGAGTCATTCAACGTGCTGATTCGCGAATTGCAATCGCTATGCCTCGATGTGGAACTGATCAAGCGCGCCGACCTGATCAAGAAGGCTCCGGCGCCAGAGGCAATGGCGGCAGTAGCGGACGACTAAAACAGCTTCTAGCTGCTAGCTCTTAGCTTCTAGCTTCATTGTTGCAGAGCGGCAGCCAAGGCAATTGACTTATGCGGAATGTGCCAGATGTTCTTACTTGATGGGCACGTTCCGCCGGAAGAAATGAACCGCTTCCTAAACCTGGGAAGCAAGAAGCTAGCAGCTAGAAGCTAGTGGCTAGCAGCTAGGACCGGAGGGTCGCCTTGTTCCGTTCAAATCCGTTTGAACTCACCAGCCCGATAACTGATTTTGACGCCATCCGCATCATGCTGGCCTCGCCGGAGAAAATCCGTTCGTGGTCGCACGGCGAGGTGACGAAACCGGAAACCATCAACTACCGCACTTTCAAGCCGGAGCGCGACGGCCTCTTCTGCGCGCGCATTTTCGGACCGGTCACGGACTGGGAGTGTCTCTGCGGTAAGTACAAGCGCATGAAGCACCGCGGCGTGATCTGCGACAAGTGCGGTGTGGAAGTGACCGTGAGCAAAGTGCGCCGTGAACGCATGGGCCACATCGAGCTCGCTTCGCCGTGCTCGCATGTTTGGTTCTTCAAGGGCCTGCCCTCGCGTATCGGCCACCTGCTTGACATCTCTCTGCGCGACCTTGAGAGCATTCTGTATTTCGAGTCCTATGTTGTTGTCGACGTGGGCGACGCGCCTGTAAAAGAGCGCGAAATCATCAAGGACGAAGCGCGCTACCGGGAGCTCGATCAGCAGTACCGTCCGTCGGGCTTCAAGGCAATGATGGGCGCCGAAGCCATCAAGGAATTGCTGAAGCGCGTCACGATTGAAGAGCTCGCGATGGAACTGCGCGAGCGCATGAAGACTGAGACCTCGGCGCAGAAGAAGATTAAGTATGCCAAGCGCCTGAAGGTTGTCGAGGCATTCCGCAAGTCAAGCAACAAGCCTCAGTGGATGATCCTCGACGTGCTGCCGGTCATTCCTCCAGAGCTGCGCCCGCTGGTTCCGCTGGATGGCGGCCGCTTTGCAACTTCGGATCTGAACGATCTCTATCGCCGCGTGATCAACCGGAACAACCGGTTGAAGAAGCTGATGGATCTGCACGCGCCTGAAGTGATCGTACGCAACGAAAAGCGCATGCTCCAGGAAGCTGTTGACGCTCTGTTCGACAACGGCCGCCGTGGTCGTGTGCTGCGCGGCGCCAACAACCGCCCGCTGAAGTCGCTCTCCGATACGCTGAAGGGCAAGCAGGGCCGTTTCCGCCAGAACCTTCTCGGCAAGCGTGTCGACTACTCCGGGCGTTCGGTCATCGTTGTCGGGCCGGAATTGAAACTGCACCAGTGCGGTCTGCCGAAGAAGATGGCGCTCGAGTTGTTCAAGCCGTTCATCTATCACCGCCTTGAGCAAACGGGCCACTGCACCACCATCAAGCAGGCAAAAGAAATGGTGGAGATGCAGGAACCGGTGGTCTGGGACATTCTTGAGGAAGTCATCAAGGATCACCCAGTACTGCTAAACCGCGCCCCAACGCTTCACCGCCTTGGCATCCAGGCTTTCGAGCCGGTGCTGGTGGAAGGCAAGGCCATTAAGATCCACCCGCTGGTTTGCACCGCGTTCAACGCAGACTTCGACGGCGACCAGATGGCTGTGCACATTCCACTGTCGCCTGAAGCGCAGATTGAAGCCAGCGTACTGATGCTCGCTTCGCACAACATCCTCTCGCCTGCATCGGGTCAGCCAATCACCGTGCCTACACAGGACATGGTTCTCGGTCTCTACTACCTGACCAAGGCCAAGAAGGGTGGACGTGGCGAGGGTCGCGTTTTCTCGAACACCGAAGAGATCCTGATGGCTCTGGAAGCGAAGGAACTGGAGACGCTCACGCCGATCCGCCTGCGCTACACGGGCAAGGTGCTCGACATGACCACCGCATATGACGATCAGGACCTGACGCACACCGAGCCGGTCGATTTCAATAACGAGTACATCAACACGACCGTCGGCCGTGTGATCCTCAACGACGCGCTTCCGGCGGGAATGCCGTACATCAACGGCCTGCTCAAGAAGAAGGGCATCGGGCAGCTCGTGAACTACTGCAACCAGAACCTCGGTCTCGAGGTGACGGTGGGCATGCTCGACCGCATCAAGCAGCTGGGGTTCCAGTACGCGACGCGTTCGGGTCTGTCGGTCGGCCTGGATGACATGGTCATTCCGGCGAGCAAGTACACCGTCGTTGAAGAAGCCGACCATAAGGTGATCGAAGTCCAGAAGCAGTACATGGACGGCGCCATCACCAACGGCGAGCGCTCGAACAAGGTTATCCAGATGTGGTCGGCTGTGACGGACCAGGTCGCGGATGAGATGTTCGGCAACATGAAGCGCGCGGACGAAGAGGGGGCCATGAACCCGATCTACATCATGGCTGACTCCGGCGCCCGCGGTTCGAAGCAGCAGATTCGCCAGCTCAGCGGTATGCGCGGACTGATGGCCAAGCCTTCGGGTGAAGTCATCGAGACTCCGATTACGGCAAACTTCCGCGAAGGGCTGACAGTGCTCGAATACTTCATTTCGACGCACGGCGCACGTAAGGGCCTGGCCGATACGGCGCTCAAGACTGCCGACTCGGGCTACCTCACTCGTCGTCTGGTCGACGTGGCGCAGGACGTCATAGTCACGGAGTATGACTGCGGGACCTCTGAGGGAATTTATGTGGGTTCGATCGTGGAGTCCGGCGAGATTATCGAACCGATGCGTGACCGTATCATCGGGCGAGTTTCGCTTGAACGGATCAAGGATTACGACGGCAACGTGGTTGTCGAAGTAAACCAGCCGATCGACGAGGACATCGCTTCGGCGATTCAAGGTGCGGGTGTCGAGAAGGTGAAAATCCGCTCGGTGCTTACCTGCGAATCTCGTCGCGGAGTCTGCGGGCTCTGCTACGGCCGCAACCTCGGGTCGGGCCGGATGGTCGAACTCGGCGAAACCTGCGGCGTTATTGCAGCGCAGTCCATCGGCGAGCCGGGAACTCAGCTCACGATGCGTACCTTCCACGTCGGCGGTACGGCAAGCCGTGTGCAGGACAAATCGCGACTCGACGCCAAGAACAATGGTTTCGTTCGCTTCATCAACCTGAACACGGTGGAAAGCAAGGACGGCTCGCTGGTTTCGATGAATCGTTCGGGCTCGATCGCCGTGGTCGACGAGCGCGGCCGTGAAAAGGAGCGCTACCAGGTTGTGTACGGTGCGCGTCTCCGCGTGAAGGATGGGGCTGCGGTGAAGCTCGGCGAACTGCTGGCTGAGTGGGATCCGTACACCTACGCGATTCTGACGGAAATCGGCGGCACGGTGCAGTTCAAGGATCTGCAGGAAGGTATCACGCTCAACGAAGAAGTCGACGAAGTCACCGGCCTCTCGCGTTGGGTGGTTGCCGATGCTCCCGATGAGAAGCGCCAGCCGGCATTCGTTGTGAAGAATGCGAAGGCTCACAAGCGGTACCTGCTGCCTCGCGGTGCTCACCTGATGATTCAGGATGGCGACGAGGTGGGTCCTGGCGATGTGTTGGCGAAGATCCCCAAGGAATCGACGCGGACCAAAGATATTACAGGTGGTTTGCCGCGCGTGGTGGAACTCTTCGAAGCACGCAAGCCGCGTGAGACGGCGATCATCAGCGAGATCGATGGTGTGGTTCGCTTCGGCGAAGTCACCAAGGGTCAGCGCAAGATCTACGTCACAGCTGACAACGGCGACGAGAAGGAGTACTCGGTACCTCGCGGCACTCACGTCAACGTGCAGGAAGGTGAACGCCTGCGCGCCGGCGATCCTCTGATGGACGGTCCTCTTAACCCGCACGACATTCTTGCCGTGCTGGGTGAGAAGGAACTGCAGGCTTACCTGGTGAACGAAATCCAGGAAGTCTACCGTCTGCAGGGCGTGGCGATCTCGGACAAGCACATCGAAGTGATTGTTCGCCAGATGCTGCGCTGGGTGCGGATCGACGAAGTAGGCGACACGAACTTCCTGCTCGAGCAGCAGGTTGACCGGTTCCGCTTCCGCGAAGAGAACGAGCGCGTGGTACGCGAGGGTGGCCGCCCGGCATTGGGCCGTCCGCTCCTCCTGGGTATCACCAAGGCTTCGCTCTCGACAGACAGCTTTATTTCGGCAGCCAGCTTCCAGGAGACGACACGCGTTCTGACGGAAGCCAGCATCAACGGGGCCATTGATAATCTCCGTGGCCTGAAGGAGAACGTGATCGTAGGCCGCCTCATCCCGGCAGGCACGGGTCTCGAGTACTACCGCAACGTTCAGCTCTCTCCGGAGCTCGAGGAAGCGGCGGCTCGCGTCCAGCAGGAAGTGCATGCGGAGAAGGAAGCCGAAGAGCGCGAGCTTGAGATGATGCGCCAGGAAGGCGAAGCCGAAGAAATGGCGGCGGAGTAGCGATTTTTCTCAACCACTTAGGACCTCGCTTCGGCGGGGTCCTTTCTTTTTTACAGTTTGAATATGTTGACGATCACCAGAAAGGGATTGGATTCGGCCCCGTCATACCAATGGTTCCCCGGACCGAATCTCTTCGAAAAACGCATCCAAGCGGGGCCGGGAAAGTCTAAATCTTAGGTAGGCGGGATCCGCCAAGTTTTACTTGTAAGAGGTTTGATATGAAGCAAGGAACCATCGGCAGAATGCAGTCGCGGTGGTCAGCAGTGATGCTCCCCAAAACAGGAGTAGTACTTCTGGCTGTTGTGGTCGGGCTTGCAGCTGGATGCAAGATGAAGCAGGCGGCCGCGCCAACGGATCAGCAGATCGCAAGCGACATTCAGACGAAGATCAAAGGTGAGTCGGCGCTGGCGCAGCAGAACATCCAGGTAAGCGTGGTGAATGGAGTTGCGACGCTGAATGGGAGTGTCAGCGATGAGGCTTCGCGCGCTCTGGCTGCCAACGACAGCGGAACGATTAGCGGCGTAAAAACGGTAATCAACAACCTCACGGTGCAATCGGCAGCAGAGGTACAGGCTCCAGGAGCCGAGCAGACTGCCCAGGCGGCCGCACCAGCACCTGCTTCTGAGCCGTCACGGTCACGCGATCGAGATTCACGCGCCGATCGCAAGAGACGCCACGACTACGATAGTGCTCCCGCGAGTGCGCCGGTTACACCTGCGTATCAGCCGGGTCCTGCCCAGGCAGATAACACTCCGCCACCTCCGCCGGTCCAGGCTGCTCCATCGCCTCCACCACAGCCCGTAGTCAGGGATGTGACGATTCCGGCGGGTACGGTGGTTCCGGTGAGAATCACAGAGACTCTGGACAGCAAGACAGCACAAACTAACGATGTCTTCCATGGTGCGCTTGCGGCTGATCTTGGAACCCAGGGTGTTATCGCGCTTCGTCGCGGAGCTCCCATCGTCGGGCGCATTGTTGAAGCCCGGGAGGCCGCGCATTTCAAAGGGCAATCGCTGCTTAGTCTTGAGTTGACCGATATTCAGCGTGGCGGCCAGAAGATACCGGTCACAACTGACGCGTACGTCAAACAAGGTGCGGCACGCGGCAAAAACACAGCTACCAAAGCTGGAGGGGGCGCGGCATTTGGGGCGATCATCGGTGCGCTGGCCGGAGGTGGCAAAGGTGCGGCAATTGGCGGCCTTGCCGGTGCTGCGGCGGGTACCGGCGTAAATGCAGCTACGCGCGGAGAGCAGACAGTAATTCAGACGGAGTCGCTGGTCAACTTTCAGCTGCAATCTCCGATTACGGTCAGAGTGACAATACCGCCACCGGGGTACGACGGACCAGACGAGACTAACGACCCACAGCTACAAAGGCACTGAGACCAGTAAGGGGCGTGGTGTGAGCATGCTTGGACGAGCGCAGCTCAACGGCGGTTCTCGAAAATGACACACCCTGGACACAGGCCCGGTGAGTTCACCGGGCCTTCTATGTGCACAGGGAAATGGATGGAACTCCGGGCCGGGATGGTGCTAGAGAGTGCCTGCGAGGCTCCCATTCATTTCGTTTGATTTGTCCGCATGGCATTGGCGGCAGAACTGTGCCCCTTGGTTGCTTGTTGAAGATGTCACTTCCACATCGTACGAAGGCGCGCGCAGGAAGTGTTTGGTCGGGTATTCTCCAGCCGGATAAAGACTGGACGCCGTGCTTGCTGTAACCGCGGTCCATGTCATCGAATGCGGATTGTGACAGGTGGTGCATGAAACGATTGAGGTATTGCCGCAATGGACGGGCTGGACAAAGAAGCCATAGTTAGCCGCGAACTTCGACGAGAGGGTGCCCTGCATGCGGATAGCTCCGAAGGATTGCTGGCAATCCCATCCCATCGCGCCGCCACATCTGAGCTGTGCGGCAGAACCAATCGGGTGATCGTCAATATTGTTGCCCCCATTGAAGTCATCCTTCTCGAGCAAAGTGGGAACGACGTGGCCGACACCGTAGCTCGCCGGAGTTGATTCGTACACTACATTGCGCATCATTGCTCGAGGTGCATAGTTCCCATCATGACAGCTCAGGCAAGAGAGTACTCCACGGCTCTCGAAGCGATCATCCGACGGAGCCTTGAACGGCCCACCGCCAGAGATGGCATACGTCGCTGTTACGTTATCACCCCACAACATGGCCGGGGCAGAACTGGCCGCCTCAATCGACAGACCTCCGTGGGAGGCGTGGCAGGCAACGCAACCGCGCCCGGAATTGACATGCGCTCCCATAGCATCATTCGGACGAGTCTTGGCCGAAGCGACCGCACCTTCTATCTGCAGGAGAAGAACGATCAGGGCTAGTCGCTCGCCGAAGGCGCACAAACTACGCTGAAATCGAGAATCGTCTATAGACCGAGTGCTCTTCATGATTCATTCGAATCCGCAATGCCTCAGAATCCGCGATCTTATTTCGCGGCGTGCAAGTCAAAACGCACGGCTCTCAAGCAGAGAAACCTCGCGTCGAGCGTTTGAATTGTTCAAACTATCCCTCAGAAACGATTCTCGCGCTGTGATTTCAGCAGGCTACGCGGACTTACTTTCCAAAACAGAACAGCCTACTCCGGTACGGGCCCCGGAAGGCAATTCGTGCTGAACCCTGGTGTGACGAAGGTAAGTGGCTGCAAGTGCCTGCGTTACAAGATTTAAGTTCTGAACATCTTTTGAATGGGCTGCTTTCGTATTCAACAGCACGCCTTATTTTTTCTGCGCGATGAACATCGTGCTAATATCTAGGCATTCACGACAATTCAATATTGCGCGGTACCCGAATTGCCTAATCCATCTGTATCTGTATCTGTCTCTGAAGTTGCGGTAATTCGTCCTGCGGCGACCAAGCCGCCCATGCTGATCGAGCGGACTCAACCGGTTCTCGAAAAGCTCTCGAATCTGCTTGGCGAACCTGTTATCACCTACTGGATCTCGAGCAAAGGCTCCATCTGTCAGAGCGACGTTGCCAGTCTTTATGCATTGTTGCGCAACGTGGGCAGCATTGACCGGCTCTCTTTGTTCGTGAAGTCCGACGGCGGCTCGGGCCAGGCTTCGCTGCGCATGGTGAACCTGCTGCGGCGTTATGTGAAGCACCTCACTGTGCTGGCTCCGCTGGAGTGCCAGTCGGCCGCGACGATGCTGGCCCTCGGTGCAGACAAGATCCTGATGGGGCCTCTTGCGCACCTTTCGGCAGTGGATACTTCGCTGACGCATGACCTATCGCCCATCGATCGCGACAACGATCGAGTGAGTGTGAGCAATGACGAACTGCTTCGGGTCATCCGGCTCTGGACAGAGCAGGCAAAAGACTCGACCACCAACCCCTACGAGGCTTTGTTCCCGTACGTGCATCCCCTTGTGATTGGCGCGGTGGATCGATCAAGCGCGCTCTCTACGCGTATCTGCGAGGAGATCCTGTCGTATCACATGCACGACCAGGAGCGTGCGCGGGAGATCAGCAACAATCTGAACTCGGGCTATCCGTCTCACAACTATCCCATCACTCTCCGCGAGGCGAAGCGCATTGGCCTGAACGTCGAGCCGATGGAAGATAACGTGAATGCGCTACTCTTCGAACTCAACGAGATCTACTCGGAGATGGGGCAGAGCGCCAGCACCGACTATGACGAAAAGAACTCGCACGACAACAGCATTATCAAGGTGATGGAAGCGAGCGCTACGATGGTCTATTACCAGCTCGATAAAGATTGGCATTACCGCAGCGAAGAGCGCCGCTGGGTGGCTCTGAACGAGAAGAGCCAATGGCGCAAGGCTGACCTGGCTAAGGGCAAGGTGACGATCTCTCAACTGCACGTCAGGTGATCAGGAAGGAATTACCACGGGGGAAAAACGAAGCGCCGATCCAAACGGATCGGCGCTTTCTGTTTTCGATTGGATCAGCGACTCGGTTTGAAAAGCGCTTGCTGCAACTGGCCTGGCATTTCGGTTTTGTGGCGCTTGGTGTGTTTGTTTACGTACATGGCGGCGTCCGCAGCGCTGAGCAAACCATCGGCGGTGGTGCCGTCGTCGGGATAGAACGAAATGCCAACGCTTGCACCGCCACGCAGAACGTATCCTTCAACTGCGAACGGGGCATCGAAGCAGCGCTCCAGTCGCTGGGCGACCTCCTCGAGTGCGGCACGGCTGCGAACCACCGGCACCAGCGCTGCAAACTCGTCTCCTCCAAGACGCGCGAGCATATCGCCAGTACGCAACTGGCGTTTCATCCGCATTGAGACCTCGTGCAGGTAGAGGTCCCCCACGTGGTGACCGTAGAAATCATTCACCTGCTTAAACTCGTCCAGGTCAATGTAGATCAATCCGAAAACGGTTTGTTCCGCATGGGCCTTGTCGATCTGCTCCTCGAGGTAGCGATCGAGAGAGAAGCGGTTGTAAATGTCGGTTAGCAAGTCGAACTCCGATCTGTAGACGAGGTCTTTGTAGAGCTTGCGGGTCTCGATGGCCAGGGTGGCCAAGCGCACGCCGGCTTCCAGCATTGCTGCTTCATCGGGCAGTACCGGTTCGCCGGCTTCAATTGCGGCATACAGCGTACCGAGCGATCCACCTGCGCGCGCCGGTATATCCAAATGGGTAATGCGGAAGCCCTTGCGATTTGTTGGGGCGTTACCGAGGCTTCCGCCATCGGACATCTCGCACCATGCAAACGGGCAGTTAAGACTGAATGCCACCATCTCGGTGATCGCTTCAATGAGTTCAGGCAGCGGCCGCGAGCTGTTGATATCTTCCAGGATGCGGCTCCGCTTGGCTTCGAGTTGCGCGTTATGCCGCTCCTGTTTCGCGATAGTCTCGGAATTGGCTGTTATAGCTGCGGTCTGCCGTTTGACCTTGGCGAGCAGAGTCCATCCCCATGCCGCCACGAGCAGCACGATGAGGAGCAAGATGCCGATGATGCGGGTGAGATTGCCCACATTGAACCAGGAAGGCGCGGCGATCGCGATGATATCGTCGGTTGAGCGCATGAGGATATCGAAAGGAACCTGGGTATCAAATGGATTCGCAGCACCCATCAGGCAGATGCCATTGACGCGGACCTTCGAACCGATGGCGATCGTCTTCAGGGCGGGAGGCGGAGTCGGGTGCGTGCTCCTCGGCGTTGGATGGCGGTATATCGCTGAGAACAAGTTGCCGCTGGACTCGAGGACGTATTCGTCCTGCGCTGCACTCCGGTTCTCTGCCACCACTCTTGCTTCGGTAGTGACCAGATCGAATAGATAATGACTGGTCGCCAGCTCGCTCCAGGTCACGCGGCGAGGGTTGATGGGACTGAATTTTTTTTTGTCCTGAATTTCGCCTCCTACCAGCGTGAGGAAGCCATCATGCAATCCCGGAAAGCCAATTGCGTCAGCCTGATCGCCGATCTGAAGAGGACCGCTCGCCCGCGTCATAATCCAGATGCTCTTTGAGCCGTTTTGCAGGACGACAGCCGAGCCGGGTTGGTAGTAGGTGACGGTCCCGTGCACGCGCACACGCTGTGTGGTGTTGTTTACACGGTATGTAGACAGCACCTCGTCCATCTGAGTCAACGGAAGGTTCCAGGGGTCTTTCGAGGCCGGTCTGATCACCTTTATTGCCGATGGAGAATTGACGTGCAGGAGGATGCCCGTGAGCTGCATTTTGCCGTCGAAGTGCCCGGATGCAGCGCCGGTAATCTCGACTTCGGCGTCCAGACTCTTCTTGAGAGCGGCAAGATCCGCGCCATCCACGACCGCGTCAACGCTGCCGCCATCGGTGCGCAACTGCATGGAGATGCTTGGAAGGTCAGAGGAGAGGACGAGGTCCACGCTGCGCACTACGCCCCGTATGGTGACCAGCCGGCAGTCGAAATCGGCCCGAATCAGACGATCGTACGTTGCCGGCACGGCCGAGGGAAGGGACTCATGACGAAGCACGCGCAGGCTTGTGGCGGTCACGAACGGGCGAAAACTCTCGTGCGTGGTTCCTTCCACGAGCAGCCGGTCGCCTGGAACAAGGTGCGCAGGCACGCGCGGCTGAACGTAGATGGCAGTATCACCATCTTGAACGAAAAGAGTTCTCTCGTAGTCGCGATAATAGATGACGGTAGCCTCGAACGAGACCGGAAGCTGATGACCTGCCTGAGCGTTCGTGAGGGCGTGGATTTTTTGCAGGGATGTGAGGGGCGGTTCTCCGGACGCGAAGAGCGGCAACGACGTCCAGGCGAGCGCCAGGCCGAGGAAAATACGCGCCTTCCGGATCACGAGGCCCATCTGCCGGTTTCCTTATCTACAGCTTTCGTGTTAGTTCTTCAAATCAGGGGACTTAACGGTGCTTTCAGGACTGCAATTTCGATCAATCTTACGCTTGAATCGGCGTGCTTCCGGTACACCTTTCGGGGAATCGGGCATACACCGCTGATGCCAGTCCACAATGGGATTTGAGTCCCGTTTCGGGACAGGGACGATGGGTGGCAGGTATGATGGCTGGGGCCGGAACTCCGGAGAAGCTTCTCGATGGCGACCAACCCTGAAATCAATCCCTTACTCACTTTTTTTCCACCCAGCGGAACCCAGTCCTTACCCACTCGAAAAATCAGAGTCATCGGCGTTCCACTGGATATGGGCGCAAGCCGGCGTGGGGTGGATATGGGCCCGTCGGCGATGCGGGTTGCCGGCTTGGAAGCGCGGCTTGAGGCTCTTGGACATCACGTGGAAGATGGCGGCAATGTGGCTGTCGAAGTCGCCGAGACGCAGAATTTCGGCAGCTCTAATGCCCGCTACTTGAGGCAGATCGCCGAGACTTGTACCCGGACGGCTGAGGCTGTTGCCAGGACTCTGGAGGAGGGAATGACACCCTTTGTGCTGGGTGGCGACCATTCCATCGCTGTGGGGTCTGTCTCCGGAGTCGCGGAGTTCTACCGGCGTCAGAACCAGAAGATCGGCGTCATCTGGATCGATGCTCACTCCGACATCAACACGCCCGATACTTCGCCTAGCGGAAACGTCCACGGAATGCCACTGGCAGCGCTGCTGGGAATGGGTCCGGGAGAACTAACCAACGTGCAGGGGTACTCACCGAAGATCTCCCCGGAAAACACGGTGCTGGTAGGTGTCCGGGATATTGATCCCGCGGAGCGAGCCAACATTCGCAAGGCGGGAATCGGCGAGGTCTACACGATGCGCGACATCGACGAGCGCGGCATGCGCGCGGTGATGGAGGAGGCGCTGCGGGCGGCTGGGCGGGGGACGGCGGGGTACCATGTTTCGCTTGATATGGACTGGATCGATCCCGAGGATGCCCCCGGGGTGGGAACGCCAGTACGCGGAGGAGCAACGTACCGTGAGGCGCATCTGGCGATGGAGATTCTGGCCGACCATGGCCGGATGCTCAGCTTCGAGATTGTCGAAGTGAACCCGGTGATCGACGAGCACAATCGCACCGCGGATCTGGCAGTGGAACTGGCGTGCTCGGCGTTTGGAAAGAAGATATTGTGACAGACGCGCTAGGTGAGCGCCATCGCCCGGGCTAAAGCGACTTCGAAGGCCCTTTTGAGCGTCTATATCTCCAAAGGAGTGATGATGCCGGATATTACAATTCAGAAATCTTCGCGCCGCTCATTTCTTAGCGCGGCCGCAGGCAGCCTTGTTCTTCCTTCCACCCTCGCCTTCGCCGAAGAAAAAGAAGAGAAGGAGGAAGATGTCTCCACGAATGAGGACCTGATGCGCGAGCACGGCATCCTGAAGCGAGTTCTTATCGCTTACGACGAGATCATTCGCCGCATCCGTGCCGGCCATGACTTTCCACCAGAAGCCGTCACCGATGGCGCTACTATCATTCGCAAGTTCATTGAGGAGTATCACGAAAAGCTGGAGGAAGATCACCTGTTCCCACGTTTCCGCAAGGCGAACAAGCTTGTCGAACTGGTTACGGTTCTCAATGCTCAGCATCAGGCCGGACGCCGCGTGACCGAGCGGATTCTGGCCGCAGCGCGCGGTTCGCTCAAGTCGGCCGATGAACGGAATCGCCTGGCTCAAGACCTTGAGGCGTTCAATCGCATGTACTCGCCGCACGAGGCGCGCGAAGACACGGTTTTGTTCCCCGCGCTGCATAAGGTCGTTTCGCCCCATGAGTACGACGCCATGGGCGAGCAATTCGAGAAGATAGAGCGGCAGACCTTCGGTGGAGA
>Ga0068856_100002657_pt1 | contig 18333 bp, 18 predicted proteins | sample KBSCornC62_FD_66595 | JGI IMG/M metagenome (GOLD analysis project Ga0068856, IMG submission 66595) | Corn rhizosphere microbial communities from Kellogg Biological Station, Michigan, USA - KBS Corn C6-2 | ecosystem: Host-associated > Plants > Roots > Rhizosphere > Soil ...
ACCACGATTACCCGACTCATTTGATCGCGTCGGCGATGTCTCAAGAGCCGAAATGGAAAGCGAAGCTCAAGGGACAAGCGTATGACAAATTTTCTTCGCTGTTATCGGTTGAAGATTACGCGGCTTTACTTTTTAAACTTGGTTTTGAAGAGCAAAGCGTTTTGCTAAAAGTTTATCCGCAAGTCATTGAGTCGAGAGATGGGGTCGTCGAATGGGTGCGGGGCTCGATGCTCACATACTTCCAATCGAGACTGACGCCTGACGACTTCGCTGATTTTCTCGCGGAATTTCAAGAGCGCCTTTTCGCCGTTCTTCCTGACGAGCGCCCTTTCTTTTATCCGTTTAAGCGCGTGCTGATGTGGGCGCGTCTTCCATGAAGCGGCGAATGGCATCGCTGCATTGACCGATGGCGTTTAGACCGTCGAGATGACCCCCATGTCCTTCGATGAAGTGAAGGTTTACTTCGCAGCCGAGACGGCGCAGTTCTTCGGCGCCTCGTTGGGCCATCGCGGGGACCATCAAAAGATCTGAAGAAGCAGGCAACATTAAAAAGCGCGCGCGGATGTTGTTTTTGCGCTCTTCGATCGAAAAGAGTTGGTTGGCGCGCGCGATACGCAAAAGTGCGTTCGCATCCGCGGTCTGTGCTCGTTGCGCCCCGGCTTCGTCGAGATGCTTGTCGATCGCAAAGCGCGCGTTCATTTCGCGGAGTGGATCGCCGTCATCCGCTAAGCGTCTTCCAAAAAGCCGGTTCGCCCAATCTTGGTGGAGAGCGGTGAACGTGATGAGTTTAAGGGCTTGCGCCAAACCTTTCATCGGTTCGCGACCTGTGCCGTAGTAATCGCCGTTTTGGAAATCGGGATCGTCGAAAATAGGCTGACACCACTGTTGCAAAGTCGAAATGAGATACGGCTCGGCTGCAAGACCCGGCCCGATGACCGGCATCGCACGATCGAAGAAGTCAGGGAACCGAACACACCACTCGAGCGTTTGCAGCGCTCCCATCGAGGGGCCGCAAACCGCATGCAGGCGTTTGATGCCGAGGGAATCCACCAGCTGCTTTTGAACCGTGACGAAGTCTCCGATTGTGACGATGGGAAACGTCGATCCGTAAACTCTTCCCGTTTGCGGATTGATGGAGCTGGGACCCGTCGTCACGACATTGGGTGCTTTCGCGTTTACGTTCGAAAGAACGTCTGAGGAGACGACGAAGAATTTGCTGGTGTCGATCGCCTTTCCCGGGCCGATAATCGCATCCCAGTAACCAGGTTCGGCGTCGGCTTCGTGATAGCGACCTGCGCAGTGGCTCGTGCCTGAGAAAAAGTGGCAGACGAGAATCGCGTTCGTCCCATTAGCGTTCAGCGTGCCATACGTCTCGAAACCGACTTGCACTTCGCGCAGAACGGACCCCGATTGGAGCAATAACTCTGGTATGCGAAATGTCCTTTTCTGCACGATCACAAGCGTTTCCTTTGACGAAGGCCGGAGCCCAAACTAGGACCAATGAAGATCGAAATCAAGAGGGGGAGCTATGACTTTAAAAGGCAAAAGCGCACTGGTAACGGGCTCGACAAGCGGAATCGGATTGGGACTCGCGGTCGCGTTCGCAAAGCAGGGTGCCAACCTCACTCTCAACGGTTTCGGTGACCGCGCGGAAATCGACGCGCTAGTTGCGTCGCTCGAAAAAGAGCACGGCGTTCGCGTAGCGTATTCAGCTGCAGATATGTCGAAGCCGGCCGAGATTCGCCAGATGATTCGAGAGCACGAAGATCGCTACGGGGCTGTGGATATCTTGGTGAATAATGCCGGTATTCAATTCGTTTCACCCGTTGACGAATTTCCAGAAGAAAAATGGGACGCGATTCTTGCGATCAATCTCTCGTCAAACTTTCACGCGATTAAAGCCGCACTTCCGAAAATGAAAACTCAACCGTGGGCGCGCATCATCAATCTCGCTTCGGTTCACGGCGTCGTCGCGTCGCCGTTCAAAAGTGCGTACGTCGCTGCAAAACACGGCGTCTTAGGCCTCACGAAAACCGTCGCGCTCGAACTCGCGGATACGAACATTACTTGTAACGCGATTTGTCCTGGCTATGTTAAAACGCCTCTTGTGGATAAGCAAATCGATCAGCAGGCGGAGGCGCACAAGATCCCTCGCGACCGCGTCATTCGCGAAGTCATCTTGGCTTCACAGCCCAAGAAAGAGTTTGTCGAAATCGAAGCTCTTGGAGATCTCGCGGCCTTCTTGTGCTCGCCGGCCGCACGCGCGGTCACGGGCGCGAATTTCAACCTCGATGGCGGCTGGACCGCACGATAACCGCAATTGCTTGCTTCGACCGAGCTTCCTTCTTACGCTTTAGGTGCAGGAGGGATTCTTCATGGGATCACGCTTTTTCTTTGTCGCGTTCGTTATCGCTTCGTTTTTTACTCCGCTTGCTCAGGCGGCGACTCGGGCGATCGTGATTCCTGGGAAGTCGGCGATTCTTATTATGGAAGGGATGTCGTCGGCGGGCGCCGATCCTGATCCGCGTCGCCTCTACGAAACAATCGCGATGGCGCCGATTCAGCAGTCGGGCGGAGAAGGCAAAGTCATGTCGACTCCGAACAAAACGTTCAGCCTCACTTGCGTGACGAAGAACTCAACGCAGCTCTCTGTCGTTTGCAACATCGTGATCAAACCAAGCGAAGGCTCGAAGATCGACTTCACAAGCGCCGAATTTCACACAAGCGGCGTAGATGCGAAAAACCTGAACGACAAACTCGCAGGCTCCAAAGTCCGATTCGATTTCGTCTCAAGCGACGGGGCCATGAAAATCGAATCGACTCCGGAGCACTTCGACTTCACTTACCGTTAATTCGGAATTTTGATCCCGCGTTGGACGGCCGGCCGCTTAGCGATCTCGTGATACCAACGCTTTAAGTTCGGAAATTTCGCACCATCAATCTTTTGCTTATAGAACGTGGCGTATCCCTCGATCCATGGCCACGTCGCCATGTCGGCGATGGAGTAATCTTCGCCGACGAGAAAAGGGCCCTTTGCGAGTTGGGCTTCGAGCACTCCGAAAAGTCGATTCACTTCGGCCGAGAATCTTTCGATCGCGTAAGGAACCTTTTCTTTTGCAAACACCGTAAAGTGACCGAACTGACCCAAGTTAGGCGCCAAACCCGCGGCTTGGAACATGCACCACTGCAACGTCTCGTAGCGCTTCGGGCCCGAGTTCGCGAGGAACATTCCGTATTTGTCGGCGAGGTAGATCATGATCGCGATTGTTTCAAAAACAGTCGTTTCACCGTCAACGAGCGCGGGAATTTTGCCGTTCGGATTGATTTTTAAAAATTCAGGAGAATTTTGATCTCCCTTGGTAATGTCGATTTTTTTAACGTTATACGGAACTTTCAGTTCCTCGAGCATTATAGAAATCTTGTGACCGTTCGGCGTTCCAAAAGTGTACAAATCCATCGTCGTGTTTCTCCCTTTTCCAAGCTGCTCCCGTGTCTAGACGCTCGTCAAGTTCAAGCGCTTTCAAGTCGATAGAGCACGGGTATGAGTAACATCAAAGTTTTCAAAAAAGGCGACTTCCTCATTCGTGAGGGAGAATCAGCAAAGACCGTCTACCTCGTTCAATCTGGATCCGTTGGGCTTCATTTTTCGAGACAAAAACAGACAATCGACCTTTGCGTACTGGGTTCGCAACAGATCGTCGGTGAACACGTTCTCTCGGGCGCAACGGTTCATCCGCACACCGCCGTCTGTTTAACCGAAACGAAAGTCATCGAACTTCCCGTTGAAGGTGTGAAAGCGCAAATCGAAGCGTCGAGCCAACTTACCAAGTTCTTGGTTAAAGGCTTTTCCGATAAGCTGCGCGTGGTGCTTAAAGAACTTCAATCGATGAAGCTTGAGCGCGACAATTCACCTTGTCCACAAGATCAAACGGCGAAAATCTTCGCCGCTCTTTTTCATTCGTTGAGATTGAAAGTCGAAGGCCCGAAATCAAATTGGGCGGCGGCCAAGCAGTATGCGCAGCGCATGTTCCTTGAATCTCCTAAACGACTCGAGCAGGCCTGCAACATCTTCGTGAAACTCGGCGTAGCAAAATACGAATGGGTGAAAGACGAAAACGATCCCGAAGCTCCTGAAGAAATCGGTTACGTCACGTTTACCGATCTCGGTCTTGTCGAGCAGTTCTTTGAATTTTACCAGTACTACTATTTTAAGGGCGGAAAGCAGGAGATTCTAAAAACCGACGACCGCGTGATGCAGCTCGTGCAGATCTTAATCGAGCTTGGCGCGACGGAAACCCCTGATCGTAACGGAGTCGTTCGTCTCGATTACTCGAAAGTCGTTGAGAAAGTGAAAGACGTAATGGGTCTTTCACTAAACGGCGATCACTTCACACTCATCGAAAACAAGGGCCTTTTCGTGAAACGCCAGTCGATCGACGGCGGAGGCGTGACGCTTCAATTCGAGTTCAAAGAGTTCGAGCGCACGCACAAGGTTTGGAAAGTTCTTCGCGAGGTTGAGCGCTGGAATGAAAAGGGACACGTTGATCCGAATGAACCTATCGTTGAACCGAAGGTGAAGAAGTCGACGGGACCTGAGTGTCCTTCCTGCCATCACCCTCATGATGAAGGCGCTAAATTCTGCTCCGAGTGCGGAACCAAAATTCAACAAGCGGCGTGATGAAGAAGCTTTCGATCGCGATTAAGTCGAAAACAAAGCGACGATTTCGTAGTGCTGACTCTGCGGAAATTGATCGATGATCGAGGCCGATTCGACGTGGTAGCCGAATTCGTGTAATCGCGCCGAATCGGCCGCGAAACTTTCGGCGAAACAAGAAACATAAAGCAACGTGCGTGGGCGCGCTTTCGCTAGAGGCTCTAAAAACTTCATGAGACCCGAGCGTGGTGGGTCGACCAGCAAACAATCGACGCCGGCAAAATCGAGCGCGAGCGCTTTTTCGCCTTGAAAGTTTCCTTCGTGAATCGAAACGCGATCCGTAAGCGTGGCCTCCGAGAGACCGCGTTTAAGGCCCTCGAGAGCGAGCGAATCCACTTCGTATGCGTCGACGTGCGAAAATTTCGAAGCGAGCGGGAGAGTGAAATTGCCGATCCCTGAGCCGAATTCCGCCGCGCGCGATCCCGCGGGCACAAGTGACAACGCCTGCTCAACGAGCATGCGATTGACCGCAAAGCCTGGCTGCGTGAAGCTGCCGATCGTGCAGTAAAGAGGCGCCGGTTTTCCATCCACGTATGTTTCAAACCACGGCTCGAGAACGGGATCGTCTAATCGCAAACGTCCGTCACGTTCGACAAGCCTCTTTCTTCGTTGGCCAATTTCTACTTTCGCACCCGAAGCAAGAAGCGCACGTAAAACGCGCCCGTCATCGAGCAACGTCTTCACGTCGATGTTCGCGAAATCGAGCCAGACGCCGCGCTCTCCGCTAGGCGAAACACGCAGGCGAACGGAGCCGCGGTTAATTCCAAAATCAAAGCGTCGAAATTCAACGAACCAAGCTTCAAGCGCTGGGGACATCTGCGGGCAGCCTTGAAGATCAACGATGCCGGTTTTGAATCGATCGAAGAGGCCAATTCCACGAGTGCGATCGATCATCAAATCGACCCGGTCACGCGAGCCGCCGATGACACAAGAGTGATAATCAAGCGAGGTCGGGGCCGTCGGCCAAACGGAGCGGAGGTGGGCCAGTTTCAATGCCCGTTGCTCCGCCATTGGCTTTAAAAGCCAGTCGCAGCCCGAACAGATCGAGGCATAGGAGCAATTCAAAAAAACTTCAGGCATTGCGCGTTTTTGCGCTGGTTAGAACGGGGGTGCAAGAGCTGATGTCACTTTGACCCTAAGTTGAATCGACCATCCCGGCTGCGGGAAAAAACTACCGTCCAAATGCTGGTCAAACCGTGGAAATTCGATTCGAAGCTGGCCCGAATCTAGCTATCACTCAGACCACGCTGACCGCGGCCGTATGGGGAGTTTGAGATGTTCCGATCGATTATCGTAGCGAGTCTGTTTGCGGCTGCGGCTCTACCGGCCCAAGCCCTCGATTCGTCTGACGTTCTTCCGGCCCACATCAACTCGCCTTCGGTTCGCATCGGTTACATCTCAGGCATTGGTCAGAAGTACACAAGCGACGGGTCCCTCATGTCGCTGACTGACGTGAATTCGATCACGTTCGACTCCAAAAAATTGATTTCGATCGAGCCGCGCGTGCAGCAGTTGATTTCGGTTTTAAACCAATTCGGCCAGCAGCAAATGGGAAGCGCGCTCACGCTCGGAACTCTGCATATCAACATCGATCCTTCGGTGAACTACTATGCTCCGATCAACGCCTACGGAATCACCGACAAATGGACGATTGCCGTCGGCGTTCCAATCATCCATTACCGTAACAACATCGCGTTGACTCAAGAAGGTTCGAACCTTGCGGCCATTCAAGGTCAAGCGGGCGGCATTTCTCCTGAACTCGACTCTGCTTTTGACGAATTAAGAAAAGGACTGGTTCATTCCGCGAACGAAGAGTTGGCCGGAAAAGGATATAAGGCGCTGCAAAACGTCGACACAACATTCGTCGGCGATATTCAACTCGTTTCTCTCTACCAAATCTTCAACAACAAACGGACGGCGCTTTTGACGAAGACGACGTTCAACCTTCCGACGGGCCCGAAAGATGATCCGGATGATTTGACGGATCTTTCTGACTTCGGCCAAACATCGGTAAGCGAGGGCGCGGTTCTGACTTACATGCTCACGCCTAAGTTCCGTCTCTCAGGACTCCTCACGGGGACTTACGGAATTCCCGACAAGATTGATAAGCGTGTTCCGACTTCCGCCGACGATGCGTTGCCCGATGCTTCGACAAAAGAAAATGTGAACCGCCAAATCGGCTCGTCACTCTCTTTAGGTGCATCGACGATGTACTGGTTTTCTCAGCGTTGGAGCGCGGGCGTCGGCTTCGACGTGTTGACAAAAGCCGCTGATAAATATTGGGGAGCTAAGTCGGGTTCTCGCTACGATCTTCTTGAGTCGGAAACGGCGCAGACTTCTGAGCGGGTTCGTTTCGGAGTGACCTACGACACGATCTCGGCTTACCTTGCCAAGCAAACATTTATGCCCGCGATGGTTTCGTACACCTACTCCGACACGATTGCGGGCGTGAATATCGCGCGACAAACCATTCACGAGCTCTGGCTCACGATGTTTTTCTAACGGTGATGCCTATGATGAATCGAAAAGACAAATTCTACGAGCTGAGTGCTGATTTGCGAACGATCGCAGGCCTTGCTCTGACGTTTGCAAGTTTGGTTGCGCTCTTGATGTTGGCATCGTGCGCACCGAAACCCGTTGAAAGACAATATCCAGTCGGCCGCACGGATTTTGGACCCACCCAAAAAGATCCCGACTTGAATCTCAGTAAACTTCATGTGGCGGCAGTGCCTGCGTTGAAATGGAACGACACGGTTTCATCCGCGCGTCTTTTTAGGTTCGCTGAAAATGCCATCAATCTTGGTCAAATGAAGCAGTCTCCGGGCCTTGTAAAGCTGGGTACGAAAATCGGTTCTGCTTTCTACAACGCCCGCGGTACGGCGACTCATACAGATTTCAATGATGCGCTCTACTTGACGGCGGCCGTTGGCGAGACAAAAGAAGATGTCATGCCCATTCTCGATCAGAGCGACGACATGCTGGCAGATCAGCTCCCTATAATTCGTGGCATCCTAAAGTCGGCTTCCGCGACTTATCCATGGCCGACGCCGGAGACTCAACCGAAGGCTTCGTTGGCGATGGCTAAGGTTTTTGTTCAAGAATTCCTTGAGCGCGCCTCGCAGTCGAAAATTAATCCTGATGTTTACTCGGGGATTCAATCGGCGATCAAAACGGATTTCTATCCACTCGTCGACGGCTTATCGCAAGAGATCGATTCAATTTTGGCGGAAACTGATTCCGTCGTCATGATTGACCGCATGAAGGCCATGGCGAAGAAATATGACTTCAGCCTCGGCGACGATACGATGAAGCAGCTTGATCAAGCGCGCGATGTGTTTGTTCAGATCAAGCAAATTGATAGCAACCAAGATGCTTTGACCGTCATCGTTGAACTCTGGGAAATGACGGATCCCGAAAATCGCCAGAAGACTTTCGAACCTGTTTCAAAAGATCTCTACGACTTCCTAAAGAACAAAAGCCCCGGCGATCTTCGCTGTATCAAATCGAAGAACTGTTTGAACCCGTTGATTTTGATTCCGAAGATGATCGGTTTGAAACCCGCGATTCAAAAGTATGGTTTGGAGCGATTGAAAACCGACATCGCGGCAGCCGCTCATGATTCGCTCGTGAAGCAGATTACGGCGGCGGTGGCGGCGTTTGTTCCGACGATTCCTGATGAGCTCGATAAGCAAATCACCGCGCAGCTTCAGCAAATTCGCGAGAAGATCTCGTCGGTCAAAAAAGATTACGGTAGCTTCATTCACGGAATCGCCAAGCAGTTTTTGATTCAAGATATGAAGCAGCCGGATCCGGTTCGATTGGCGGGTCTGGAAGCGAATCGTGTGCAAGTTTCGATTTCGGCAGGATCGATCGCGGTTTCGTCTACGTTGAACTCGACGCAAACGGGAGCTGAAGTCATCGGCGATTCGATGGCGTACGCGGCTGCGCTTTGGAATCAAGGCTCGCTGAGTCCACTCGCGTATGCGAAGTCTGTCGTTCAGCAGGTTGATAAAATGTTGGCTCTCGGCGGATTTGAAACTCCATCGAAGAAGCCTTATCCATCGCTTGCAGTTTCGATTGATCCCGCGCTTCCGTTTAAGCACTTTGCAATTCGCGGCGACATCAGTAGCAAAGTTCCATTCGCAGTCCCTGACTCGTTTACGGTCGCGCAAGATTTGACTCCGACAATCAGCGAGTCGGCTGGCAAAAACGTAAGCGTTAAGGCGCAAGCCGAACTTCTTCGCGGGCTGGCTGCGATGACTCGTTACTTCCGTGACTGGAAGAAGAATGGATTTGACGATTCGTTAGGGGCTGTTCAAGTCGGTCATTTGATCAAGGACTTGCCGGCAGGATCGGTGACGTCAGGATTGTTTCCGAAGGATTCGTTCTTTGCCCTTGGCGTTGCGAACGCGGCTTCGATTTTGACAAACATGACGAAGCGTCTTTCGCCGGTCTTTTTGATCGACATTACTAGAAAGACAACGTGGGCAAATGACCGAAGCGATGACTCGGATCAACCGGCAACGATGGCCGGCATCGTCGACATCGTTGGTGGAAAGCGAAGCTCGACCGTTCATACAGTCGATGCGGCACGCTTCCTTCTTGCGATCGCCGACTTCCTCGAGGCGACAGATGGAATGGAGAACACGCAAGCGCATCCTTTGATTACTCCGTCGGTTGAGTCGGGCGAGCGCCCTGTTGATCAGTTGATAGCGGCGCGTACTTCTTTGTCGATGCTGGTTGTCGGGATTGCGAACTTTATCTCTCACGAAATGGCCACGGCTGATGGCGGAATTCGCCCAACCTTCGCGCAGGATTTGGTCCAGGTCACTTCAAAAGAACCCCGCAAAGCGACCGATCAAGCGTTTGCAATCTTGGCGCTTGTGCGGGCGGGTGAAGTGCTCGACAAATCGATTTATGAAGCCACGGCTCTGGACGCTTACGCGTTCATGAACTCGAAGCTTTTCAATCCTAAGACCGGCTTTTATAACTCGGCCGAAGATACTCAAGACCTTCCAACGCCAGATGAAATGGCGGTGATTTTGTTGGCCGGTGAGCGTCTCCGTTCACATATGAGTAACGCTAGTCGCGATCAGTGGGATATGCTTTCAAAACCATGGGTGAAAGCTCTCGAGGCACTCAACTAAGTCTAGATAATGTCGCGCGTACTTTTAACGGTCGCGCGGCCCTTGCGCCGATTTCATTTTCCGTTAAATCCGGTGAGTTCATTTCGCTGTTGGGGCCATCGGGCTCTGGCAAGTCGACTTTGCTTCGAATCATCGCGGGTCTTGAAACTTACGAAGGTGATTTGAAAGTCGAAAGCGTTTCGCGCGCTTTTGTTTTTCAAGATGCCGCTTTGCTGCCTTGGCGAACGGTTTTGCAAAACGTTGCGCTGCCTTTAGAGTTAACGGGCGCTTCAGGCGATCCGCTTGCCGCGCTCTCACTCGTGGGTTTGAAAGACGTCTCAACGCTTTATCCGAATCAGCTCTCGGGCGGAATGAAGATGCGCGTCTCGGTTGCGCGCGCACTTGTTTCGAAGCCTTCGTTGCTGCTTCTCGATGAACCGTTTGCCGCGCTTGACGAACGAACACGCCACCGCTTGCAAGAAGATCTACGCTCGCTCTGGATTTCACTTGGGATGACCGTCGTGTTCGTTACTCATTCGGCGAGCGAAGCCGTTTTCGTTTCTGACCGTGCTCTCGTTTTATCAGGTGGGCCAGGGCGCGTAATTGCAGATCACGCGATCAATTTAGGGCGCGAGAGAGTGGCTTCTTTAAGAAGTGATCCCCAGTTTATCAGCGAAGTTTCCTATTTAAGTGGGGTGATGCCGTGAAGTTCGTCTGGCCGCTCATTCCGCTTATCCTCGGCGTTGCCCTTTTAGAGGCGCTCCGGCATTTCGGAATCGTTCCTCAATATTTACTGCCGACCCCTGAAGAAGTTTTGGCTTCGCTTCGCGATGATCGTCTCGAGCTCTGGGATGGTTTTTCTTCGACAGCGACATCATCGATTATCGCGCTGATTTTAAGTGGAATAGCTGGTTGTGCGATCGCCGTGCTCTTGTCACTTTCCTCGGTTTTAAAAAGAATGGTTTATCCTTATGCCGTCTTTTTCCAAACAGTGCCGATCATCGCGATCGCGCCGCTCTTGGTAATTTGGTTTGGCTTCGGTCGCCCGACGGTCATCGCTTCTGCCTTTATCGTTTCGATTTTTCCGGTGATCGCTTCGACGCTTCTCGGTTTGGAATCGACGGATCCTTCCCTTGTTGATCTCTTCCGGATTTACCGGGCGAGTGCGTGGACAAGGTTGTGGAAATTGCGGATTCCGTTCGCGATGCCGCAAATTTTCAGCGGACTTCGAATCGCGGCAGGCCTTTCTGTGATCGGTGCGATTGTCGGTGAATTCATCGCGGGCGGGGGGCTCGGGTCGGTTGTGGATGCGGCTCGCACGCAGCAACGAATCGATAAAGTATTCGCTGCGGTTCTTTTGAGTGCTCTTTTGGGACTCATGATTGTCGCGGTGTTGAACTTCGTTTCGAAGATTGCGCTACGTCATTGGCATGCATCTGCACGTGAAATCTAAATCCTGACGTGGTTCACTCTCTTTTGAAGAGGAGAATTGTATGCGTCTGTTGGTTTTGATTTTGGCTTTCTCTTGTTTTGCCAACGCGGACATTCGTCCACCGACCCCTGTTAAAGTTCCTTTGGCCTTAAACTGGAAGCCCGAGCCGCAGTTCGGTGGATTTTATGAAGCCCACGCCGGGGGATTCGATAAGAAATTCGGTATCGATTTAGATATTCAACCGGGCGGAGCCGGCACACCTGTCGTGCAAATGGTCGCGGCGGGAAAGATGGATTTCGGTATTGCGAGTGCAGACGAAGTGATCATTGCGCGCTCGCACGGCGCCGATGTTGTCGCCCTCTTTGCTGCTTACCAAACGAATCCGCAAGCGATCATGACTCATGAAGAGCGTGGGTTTAAAACGCTCGCCGATGTTTACGCGGCGAAAGGGACCCTCGCGATTCAAAAGGGTTTACCGTATGCACTTTTCTTGGAAAAACGATTCGCTGGAAAAGTAAATGCGCAGATCGTTCCTTATCTGGGCGGAATTCAAAATTTTCTGGCCGACAAAAATTATTCACAACAGTGCTTCGCCACTTCAGAACCTTTGGCAGCCTCGAAAAAGGGCGCGAAGGTAAAGACTTTTTTGGTCGCTGATGCCGGCTACAATCCCTATACGACAGTGCTCATCACTCGCGGCGATGTCATAAAGAAGAAAGAACTCCTAGCCCGTAATTTGGTTTCTGCCGTCCGTATGGGCTGGCGCGATTATCTCGCAAACCCTGAGAAAACAAACGCGTTGATGGGGCGACTCAATCCATCTGTGGATGCTGAGACATTTACATCGGGCGCTCGCGCGCAAAAGCCACTGATCGAAACTTTAACACTGGGTGAAATGACCGATGCTCGCTGGACCGAGCTTCGAAAGCAATTGGTTGAACTAAAACTAGTTTCACCTGACGCGATGAAGGCAGACGTTCACGACTACTTTAGGTCTTACTAAATCGTGTCTGTTCTGTTCTCCGCCCTTGGACTCTTAGTTTTAGTCATCCGGCTCAGCCCTGCGATCTTCATGCGCCTTGCGGATGGCGCTTCTGCCAAGACCGACAGTGTTGAAAACGATGCTAGAGTTTCGGTGATTATTCCGGCGCGAAATGAAGAAGCGAATCTTCAAAAGATTTTAAACTCGCTTCTTCGATTGCCGTTTTTTGAAATCATTGTCGTCGATGATTCGAGTACAGATCGCACGCAAGAAATCGCCCAAAGCTTTGCTGCGCGCGAGAATCGAATTCGCGTTCATGCAGGCGCACCGAAGCCTCAAGGTTGGACGGGTAAGAACTGGGCCTGCCAACAAGGCGCGCTCACTTCGACCGGCAACTATCTCCTGTTCACCGACGCCGATACGGAGCACTGTGAAGGCTCACTTTCCCGCACTCTTCAGTTGAATGCCGATCTCGTCTCGGCCCTCCCATTTCATCAGTCGGCAAATTTTTTTGAACGTCTTTTGGGGCCTTTTCATTTGCTCGTCTTTATCAGCTCATCTGCCTTCTCAAGGCCGAAGACAGGGTCCCTTTTCGCGATCGGGCAGTATCTTCTTTTCAAGCGCGAATGGTATTTTCAGCAAGGGATGCATGAGGCGATCAAGCAAAGTTTCGCCGACGATTTGGATTTAGCCGAACGTTGCGTAGCTCAAGGCGGAGTCTACAAAGTCGAGACGTCTGGACGAGTCTTCAAAGTTCGCATGTATCTCTCACTCGTTGATTTCTTGGCGGGCTGGCGCCGAATTTTCAGAGTTGGTTTCGGGCACGCTTCTTTCGTTCGCGTGTTTGAGATCTTTTTTGTCATCGCCTGTTTGACTGAAAGCTTCAAATTCGCCCGCGCGACGCCGATAGAAACTCTCTTTGCGCTTTCGGGGCTTCTGGTTCTGGGGCTGGCACAGAAACGATATGGTAATTTCAGTTGGCTAGGCGCGCTTTTAGCTCCGCTCGGAATCGGCATCTTCGTCTTTGTCAGTGCTACGGCTCTTTGGGACCGAATTCTTCGCCGCGATTTGCGTTGGCGCGGACGTAGTTATAAGCTGTCTTCATGACGTTCGCCGCTTTGACCCTTTTGACATTTGGCCTAATGGAGCTTGTTGCGTACGTCGCGCACCGGGCTCTTTTCCATGGGCCGCTTTGGTTTCTCCACCGCTCGCACCACGAGCCGAGGAAATCGACGCTCGAGTGGAACGATGTCTTTGGTCCTTTCTTTGCCGTCATTGCGATCGTTTTGATTGGCGGATATGCGGCTCCATCCGCGCTCGAATGGACACGACCGATTGGCGCGGGCATGACTTTGTACGGGGCCGTTTATTTCTTCGTTCATGACATGTACACGCACCGTCGCGGCTGGCGTATTGATCTTCCTTTCAAGTGGTTTGAAGACATGCGGAGAGCGCACCGGCATCACCACTCTTCGATTGCCAAAGAAGGGCAAGAGCCGTTCGGGTTTATTTATTTCCAAACTTACGAGCCGAAAACGCGCAAAACCGGGGAGTTGGCGTGAAGTGTCTCGCTCTAGCGTTCTCGCTGGTTTTCGCGTTCGCCGCGGGATCAGGTTGTTCTTCAATCGCAAAAAGCGTGATTCAGGAACCGAAAGTCACGTTGGCTCACGTCTCCGTTCAAAAAGTCGATTTGAGCGGGGCGACGATTGGCGTCGGTGTGGCCGTTGAAAACCCGAATCCGTTTGCATTGAGACTCGATTCGCTCAAATACAAACTTGAAGTCGGTGGAAAGCCGATCATCGAATCAGAGTTAACCGAGACAACGGAAGTTCGCGGCCATGAAACACAAGTGATCGAGATCCCGGTTCCGGTTAAATTTCAAGACCTCTATAGCTCGGTCGTCGATTTCATGCAGAAGACCAAGAGCAATTATCACGTCACGGGTGAGGCGCGCTTAGGTCTTCTCAAAATTCCGTTCGATCACACCGGGGATCTCAAACTTCGATGAAAGAGATCTACGTTTTCCGTCATGGTGAAACCGACTGGAATAAGGCGGGCCGCATGCAGGGGCATGCCGACATTCCATTGAACGAAACAGGACGCCAGCAGGCGCAAGTCTTACGTGATTACTTCGCGAAGCATCCGATCGAAGTGATTTTATGCAGCGACCTCGGACGTGCCAAAGAGACGGCCGAAATCGCGAAAGGCTCATTGCAAATTCCGATCATCTTCGACCCGCGCCAGCGCGAGACGAATCTCGGAGATGCGGAAGGCCTTACGCGCGATCAAATCGCGACGCAAATGCATGCCGACATCTGGCATAAGTGGCATTCGTTTCCCGAGCACTGGGATCACCGGTTCCCTAACGGGGAATCGAAGCGAGAGCATCTCGATCGGATCAAAGGTGGTCTTCTAGAATTTCTGGCGAAGACGTCGTACTCAAAAATCGGTCTCTCGAGTCACGGCGGTTCGATGCGTAGGCTTTTGCACTCGCTACGCCCCGATGTCAGTGAACCGATCGTCGTTGGTAACTGCTACTTATTTAAATTGGATTACAGCCCGTCGAGGGGTCAGGGAAAAGAGCTTTGGGTCGAGGACGTGAATCCACTCTTGCATCATTCATCCTGAAAGGCGTCGCGCTTTTTACGCTGACGTGCGCGGTGATGTCGGTGATGCTGGTCGTGATTTTTCGATGGCTGCCGGTTCCGGTGACTCCGCTCATGATCGAACGGGTGGTCGAGAATCTTTTCGATGGCAAGCCGATCGCGATTCAATACCACTGGGTGTCTCGCGACCAAATTTCGGATAAAATGGAAAACGCCGTTATCGCTTCCGAAGATTGGAAGTTCTACGAGCACAACGGCTTCGATTGGGCGGCGATCGAAAAAGCCATGCAGCACAATCAGCACTCGGGCCGGGTGCGCGGGGCGAGTACAATCTCGCAGCAAACGGCGAAGAACGTATTCCTTTGGCCCTCGCGCTCTTGGATTCGAAAAGGCCTTGAAGCCTACTTCACGGTGTTAATTGAAAACATCTGGAACAAAGATCGCATCATGGAAGCGTATCTAAACGTCGTCGAACTCGGCGATGGGATCTACGGAGTTGGAGCCGCTTCTCAAATTTACTTTCATAAGCCGCCTTCGAAGTTGAATTCATCGGAAGCCGCTCTCCTGGCGGCTGTGCTGCCGAATCCGAGGCGCTTTCAAGTCGCTCATCCCTCGCCGTACATCCGGTTTCGACAGACGATGATCCAGCGTCGCATGCCGCTTGCGGCCGAAACCGTTCCCGACGAAGGACCTTGAGTCCAGATTTTCTCATCTTTGCAGGGTCTTGTGCCGAGAAGAGACAGGACAACGATCACGAACCAGAGGGGATCATGTTTAAAACAAAATTGTTCGCAACGATGACGATCGTATTTGCTGCGCTGGCGATCTTGACGACGATGTCGATCGCACGCACGGCTTTCGCCGAAGGCGCTAGCGACGTATTTATGGATGAAGGTGACGGCGACTTCGATTCGATGCCAGCCCCTCCTGCTCCTCCGCAAGCCGACGCTCCACCTAAAAAAGAAGACGCGGTCGTGCAAAAGGCTCCCGAGCCACGCCCAGCCGTAAAACAAGAAGATCCAATGGATGCGATGCCGATGTTGTCGGATGAGTCCGCTCAACCGGCGGCAACTCCGGCTCCGACCGAAGATCCGGCGCAACCAGCCGACGCAAAACCGAAAAAAGAAAAGAAGCCGGCGAAGAAGAAAAAAGCAACGGCTTCGGCTGACGGTACGGCCGTAAAAGGCCAATTCGTTACGACGAAAGACGCTTGCCCGATGATGCGCTCGCCAGCTTCAACTGGTGAAACGATGTTGACGGTTAAAGCTCAGAAAAAAATCTGGGTTGAAGACGCAGGCGACGGTTGGGTGAAAGCTTTCAACAAAGCCGGCGAGCCTGGCTACGTTTCCAAAGAGTGCGTTCAATAAGATTAGCTGTGTTCCGTCTCGTCCAGTCCGAGTATCCAACCTTCTTTTGATAACCGCTCATCTGTTGAGCGGCTGACTTCGGGGCGGAGAAAAAATCCGCCCAACGCCAACATCGCCGCATCTGCGTGATCGGCATTCTCAATCATCAATTGCAAATCATCCTTGGGAATTTCGACGTCGAACTTTTTTAAGCTCGCTTCGAGCTTTGTTCGATCCCGCGTTTGCAATTGCAGCAATTGCTTCCACATCAATGACGGATAGGCTTCGTAAAGGATGGGTCGCGTAGGCTTCTTCTTTTCGAAGTAACGTAAATGAACCCAATCGGATCCGTGCAGGCCGAGATCGCGCCAGATGCGGTAAGTTCCGCACTGAATGTTTTTTTGGTAGGGATGTGTGCGGAAAACCGAATTGGCTTTAGCGAGACTCTCGCATCGACGAACCGGGTAATCGATTTGAGGTGCCAATGTTTTAAAAAAACCGGCCGCCGCTTTTAAGCCGTAGCCTTCGTGCTGAGATGCAGACACGAAGAGTTCTCGCGGCGAAGGTGCCTTGAGTCCCATCGGCAATCCGAAGACGGCATCGACAAAAAGTCCCGTCTTCGGAGATCTCACGATCTCATGCGCGTCTTCCACAGCGTTTTCCACAAGTACGGCTTCAAGTGCATCGCGGGAAAATGTAGGAAGCGTCAGGGGTCGCCCATTGAGGGCGCGAGTTCGTAAGAGACCGGATCTTCCGTCGAGGAAGGCAAGCGGGAGAGGTTTCGGATGGCCCTTCGGATTTACGGCGCCGGTTTGATCGAGACCAATGAAGAAATTCACGGAGAACAGATTAGACGTTGAGAAATAAAAAAGCCCGCTCTTTCGAGCGGGCTTCGTAGCCGTCAAAGCGGCCGAAATTTATCAGGCGTTACTTCGCAACGGCCTGAATGTGAACGCGCTCGAGTTCCTTTTGGTGCGCCGTGTGTGCTTCGCCAAAGCCTTTATGGTGAACGTATTCATCTTCAGTGAAGTCGTCGACTTGGATCGCTTCCCAACGGAGTTGGTCAGCTTTTGCAAGTTCGTCGAACTCAGCTTGCGTGATGACGTTCTTCTCAAGAGCTGCTTTTGCCGCCGCTTCACCGCGAAGCTTCGGAATCGCTTTCGTTTTAACGGCCTTGCGCACTTTGCGCTCAGTCGCTTCCGCGCGTTTCACAACCGTGAACGCTTCTTCAAGAAGACCGAACTGTTGATCACGCGAAGTTGGGACGTAGATTCCTTCTGAGTGACGAGCGCGGATTTCCATGTTGTTCAGAATCGTCGAAGCGATCTTGTGCGTGTGCTGATCGTTTGCTTCGCCGGCAAACGCGTTCATGTTCGACCACATCCGGAGAGGTCCGCGGAAGAACCAGCTGAGACCCGGTACCGGGAGGTTCGCGAAGAGCCCGTCGAAACCTTTTTGGATTTCGTAGAGCGCGTGGTTCATCGCGAAGTGAACGAACGGCAAATCTTCTTTACGGCGGCCTTCTGCTTCGTAGCGGCGAAGAACCGACGAGCCGATGAACATCCACGACAGGATATCGGCGAAGCGACCCGTGATCTTTTCTTTGAACTTCAAAGATCCGCCGAGAGCGCCCATCGCGATATCAGCCGTGATAGCAAACGAAGCCGAAGCCCACGAAAGTTTACGGTAATAGCGAGCCGTGTGGGCGTCACCTTGACCGGTAAATGCGAGCATACCGCGAGTGCATGAGAGAACAAACGCACGGAACATGTTGCGAACGATGTGGCCGATGTGACCGAAGAAAGCCGCATCAAACGCTTTCAAGTCGCGCTTTCCAATCGCATCGACTTCTTTGAACGCATACGGGTGAGCGCGAAGTGCGCCTTGACCGAAGATGATCAAAGTACGAGTGAGAATGTTCGCACCTTCAACCGTGATACCGATCGGTGTTCCGATATAAAGGTGAGCGAGCAAGTTTTTAGGGCCGCGCGAAATGCCGGCGCCGCCCATCACGTCCATACCGTCGTTGATGAGTTTACGAGCGAGTTCGGTTTGATTGTATTTCGCGATCGCCGTGATGACTGAAGGTTTCAAACCTTTATCGATCGCGCCGAGCGTGTAGCGGCG
>Ga0068856_100002660_pt1 | contig 18318 bp, 14 predicted proteins | sample KBSCornC62_FD_66595 | JGI IMG/M metagenome (GOLD analysis project Ga0068856, IMG submission 66595) | Corn rhizosphere microbial communities from Kellogg Biological Station, Michigan, USA - KBS Corn C6-2 | ecosystem: Host-associated > Plants > Roots > Rhizosphere > Soil ...
AGCATGTTCAAACCAATTGAAGAATCACTAATGGCCGGAATATATACTGGTACATCAGATTTAAAAGCAGAAACCATAAATGATTTTTCAGGATATTTTGATTTTTCAAACGTATTTTTTCCAAGTAGGTATGATAGATCTGCAGTAGATCCAATGTCTATATCTTTATTTTTTAAATATATGTTTTGAAGATCTTTCTGTACTATCTCATCTTGAGATTGAAGCGTTTCATTTTCTTTAATATAGACATCATAAATCCTAACAATTTGTTTTGAATATAAAATATCATCGTCAACATCAAAGTGGCCTTGTCGTATAGGCAAATCGTATGCAAAATGCAAATCATGATAAGCATTTGCACCGGTTGTAACGATCCAGTCAATAAATCCATTATCTATCATTGACGATATTATTTTTCCAAAACCTATAGGAGTCATTGCTCCTGCAATTGTTAAACATACTGTAGCATCAGATTCAATCATTTTTATCATGATATCAGCAGCTTCTGCCAACCTTCTTGCATTATATCCTGTTTTCCCAAATAGATCTATCAATTCTGATACAGTCATATCTGCAAATATTTCTGGAGGATCTATCTTTTTTCCAGAAAAACTATGTCTATTACTACTCAATTCCGTTTATTAGAAATTGATTATATATATTAATTATATTTTAAAATAGATTTTACAATCATAATAAGTAATGTATTTAATATAAAAATTTTACATAAATCCTATTGGATCCTATCAAAAAAAATACAAACATAGAAACTAATTTCAAAAACCATTTATCAAAAACTGTCAAGGATTATGATATTGAGCCTTCCTCAAAGTTTGAAAACATCATTGCATTTATGAATGAAGCTGGTGGATTTGAGGGAAGACATCTAGCAAATGGTATAACTATTCTTCAAAATATGATAAATGACAAAAGTTGTACAAAATTTTTGTCATTTGTTGGAGCTCTTATTTCTACTGGAAATAGAGGAATAGTTCGCGATATGATTAAAAATAAAATGTTTGATTGTATTATAACAACTTGTGGAGCATTAGATCATGATATTGCCAGATCTTTTTCTTCTTATTATGAAGGTGATTTTCATCTAGATGATAACTTTCTTTTAAAAAAAAATATACACAGATTAGGAAATATTCTTGTTCCAAATGAAAATTATGGGCCATTGATTGAAAGTAAAATTCAACCAATATTACAGGATTTATATAACAAAACAAAAAATCCTAAAGAATTTTCGCCTTCTGATATTATCAAATATATAGGCAGTAAATTAAATGAAACTTCATTTTTGTTTTGGGCTTTTAAAAATGATATTCCCGTTTTTGTTCCTGGAATTGTGGACGGAGCCGTTGGAAATCAGATTTGGCTATTTAATCAAAATCATAAGGACTTTAAAATTGATATATTAAAAGATCAAACTAAATTATCTGAAATAATTTTTGATTCTAAAATTACAGGTGCATTTATGATGGGAGGGGGAATCTCTAAACATCATACATTATGGTGGAACCAATACAAAGGAGGTCTAGATTATGCTGTTTATGTTACAACCGCATCAGAGTGGGACGGAAGTTTAAGTGGTGCACTTGTTAAAGAAGCAATTTCTTGGGGAAAAGTAACTTCCGAGGCCAAGCAAATTACCATCCATGCAGACATTAGTACAGTGTTACCTTTTATCTATTACAGATTAATACTAAATAGATAAAAGATAAGAAGATAGGTAATTCTTTTTCCTTTTTTAATCGTGAAAGTATATTTTATTAAAAAATTAATGGATTATTATCTTATTTATTTTGGCCAAGCTTGGATTTAGAGGTTGATCCATTGCATTAGTAGGTAGATTGGCTATTTTGTCCACAACATCCATTCCCTGCGTTACATTACCGAATACGGTATATTGATTATCCAAAAATTTTGAATCGTTCAATACAATAAAAAATTGAGAACCTGCACTATTAGGATCTGCCGATCGAGCCATAGAGACTATTCCTCTTGCATGAGAAATATTATTAAATTCTTCATCTATTTTGTACCCTGGATCGCCTGTTCCCCAAGATCCCTTATTACTATCGTTCTTTGTGTTTGGATCACCGCCTTGAATAACAAAACCCTTAACTATTCGATGAAAAACAGTACCATCATAAAAGCCCTTTTTAGCCAGGTCTATAAAATTTTGTACGTGATTTGGGGCGTCATTTGGAAAAAATTGTATTTTAATATTACCTTGCGTTGTTTCTATATCTGCACTAACATTAGTTTTATTTGTTGTCATATTGCTTGAAAATATGTTATTAGTGTTTGTAATATTAGATTTATTATTTGAATTAAGCAACAACGCTTTTTGTGATTTAGTGGAGTTTATTGATGCTGTTGATGTTGATGATAGTGTTTTGTTGTTGTTGGTATTTATAGAGTCTTTTGTACTATTGCTTTGAGTATTATTGTCAAAATTAAAGTTATGGTTTACTTTGTAAATCAAAACACCAAAAAATAATCCAGGGGTATCGCTCTCAAAGCTCTTTGATGCATAAGCTAATGTAAGCGGCTGTGACGAATTTCCTTTAGGATATTTTATATCCTTTACATAAAATGGAGTAGATCCTGGTTGATATGTAGGCGACAATACACCGGCATTTGGATCATAATATCCAAGAGGCTTAAAAGGCATCATATGACCTAGAAGAGTAGTCCAAAACTTTGGTTTTGGGGTAGATAAATCAGATTCAGAATATTGCGATTCATCAAAACCTCCTATTGCTATAAACCAGTGCTTTTTACTTTCATCTCCTCCGCCACCTAGAACAAAAAGAGGACTTTTAGATACTGGATCAAATGCAGGTAGTTTTTGTCCGACTACATATATTACAATATAATCAGATTTTAGATTATTAGCTATTTTCCAACCTTCTTGTTCTGGGCTAATAAACATTTTTGCAATTGATTCTATTCTTGTAGAATTAATAGTAGCATTATCTGCTAATGAGGTTCTATTTCCAAGAGATGTAATCCAATATCCATAATCCCACCAAGAGGCCACTACAGAATCTTTGGGTGTATTTTTAGACATCCAGTTAAGAGCATCTATCCAATCGTTTGTTGTAATTCTGTAACTTGTACCTCCATTAGCAATAGATGTAGGAACATCTGCAGAACTTATCCAATTTGAACTGCTATCATATATCATTGGAATAGTTATCATAAAAATCAAAATAGCAGAAAATGCAATGTATACAAAATAATGTTTTTTTGTTTTTAATTGACTCATTATAGATTTCTCGCTATTTTGATTTAATCCAGAACTTTGTCTTTGGAAATTTGATTTAATTGATGTTATACTTCTTATTATATCATAGATTCCAATACCCGAAAGTATAACTATACTTATAGATGCAAATACAAGTAATCTAGCAAAAGTTGCACTAATATAAATTCCACTTAAGCCTATTATTAATGCCAAAATCATCATAGGATTAGACCTATTTTTAAAAGCAATCCACGCACCAAGCCCTGAAAATATTATCAAAATAGAGAATTCTTTAAAATAATCAACAATTGTTGGTGTAGAATGTTCTGCAACCGATTGAACCAAACTATTTTGTGAAGATAAAAATGGATTTATTGCATTAAGATATCTAAATGAAGGCGATTTATATATACCAGAAGATATCACTGCGAACCCTATAACAATAAAAATTCCAAATATTATAGCAATATTCCTTAAAGCTTTTTTTTCGGAGCTTTTTTTTCTGACAAAAGTTGCTACAGCTAAAAATGCAGTGCTACCCATCAACAAAATTCCTGGTAATCCAAATACAAAAGATACTCCAGGTCTTGGAAAAGACAATGAAACTAATAAAATCGATATTGTAAATAGAACAGACACTAATAAAGGATTTTTTAAATCATTTGATACAAATGCTAAAATTAATATGAAAATTGCTATTGGAATAACAAAGTATTGACCACCACCCCATGATGCTAATGCTAATCCCAATAATATTCCACTAAAAATTGCTTTTGGAATTAAGAATTTATATCGGGTTTCCCTTAATGCTGAGACAAACAGATATGTTCCCCCTAAACCATAAAAAATTCCCAATGGTTCTGATTTAAACCAACCAAGGTTCCCCCTTTGAATTATTGCAGGGCTAACAGCAAAAAAAATAGACGCTATTAAACCAGGAACGTTTTTACCGGCTATAGAACGGACCAGCAAGAACATCAAGATTGTTGAAGCAGATCCTATTACTACTGGAAACCAGATAACAAAATCCAACAATGACATATTGAATCCAAAAATTTTATAAAGCACTGCTGCAGTAATATGCAAACCAGATTGAGAAGTGGCTACAACATCTCTTCCCTCAGGATACCACGACATATTATCATGCCATTGAAAATATGCGCCTATCCCATGATCTACAATATATTGTGTAGCTCTAAAATCAAAAAATGGATCAAATTCGTTTAGATAAGACCCATATTTGATGGGATATGCTCTTAGTATAAATGCAACTGAAAAAGATAAACATAAAATTGCAATTATTAATAAATATTTTATTTTAACACCTTGGTTTTCCCCTTTTCCTACTTTTAAAAATGTTTTCTCTGACATCTTCTGCTACACGTTTCCTCTATTTTTTTTTGATATTTCTTATTTAATATTTCTTTATTTTATCATAATCAAAATTATTTTTAATTTAAACTCAACTCGACTTATTCTATTTCCAACATCATAGTTTTACAAACATTCACCATTTTACAAAATGTTTCTGCATCTTTAACTGAGCCAACTATTGAATTATAATGCATTGGAATTGCAATTTTCTTTGGCTTTATTAATTCATTTGTTGCTTTAGCAGCTTCTTCAGCTGTCATTACATATGTACCAGAAACTGGAACTAATGCTATATCTGGATTGACTTGCCCCATCTCTGGAATAATATCTGTATCGCCTGTATGGTAAATTCTCAAATTATTTATATTTAAAATAAAACCGATTTTGTTATCTTCTTTTGGGTGAAAGTCTTTATTGGTATTAAAAGCCCTTATAGATTCTATTTTTATGTTATCAATTTTTATGCTATCGTTTGGTTTGAGATCAATTATTTCATTTTTGTTATAGTTTTTATGCAATACTTCAATACATTCAGATGAACAAATTATTTTTGTATTATTATTTATAATGTTATCAATATCTTTTGTACTTAGATGATCAAAATGGTTATGTGTAATAAGAATCAAGTCTGCATCTTTTTTATTATTATATTCTGAAAGCAGTTTAAAAGGATCAATATAGATTATTTTATTGTCAGCATTTAATCTATAGCCATCATGTCCATTCCATTGTATAGTTGTACCATCAACTTCTAACATATCAAAAAATGAACTAGAGTATAATTTAAATTTGCTTAGCTTTAATTTTTGAATGCATATAAACTATTTTATTATTTTTTAAAGTTATTATATCTGCTCCATTTTTTAGTGCTCTTTTCATTAAATTTTTATCAATTGTTGCTAAAGGGCATTTTTTTTTAATAGACAATAAAAGTAAATGTGAATCTACATCAAGTCCTTCTTCTTCTTCGTCGTCGTCGTCATAATAACCATTATCATCCAAATATTTAAAATTTTTATTTATTATTATCTCTTTATTTATAATCTCTAATGCTAAATTTGCTATTTTTGATCTTTTTATATTGCCTTTCTGTTTTATTTGTGTTAATTCTTTAATAATCGACGGATGAATTAAAAATATTGGTTTTCCGACTTTAAATTCTAAAAAAGTCATATTTTTAATTGGCTCATAGCATAAAATCATTAAAAAACTAGTATCAGAAATAATATTCATTTTATTTATACAGTTGTACCAGCACCAATCAGTCTCCATCTATCTGCTATTCTTCTACTTATTGCAACTTTGCTTTTTGGCATCAAACAAACAGGCTTTTTAATTTTTATTTCAATTCTTTGATTTTTAGAATTTGTAACGGTTCCTGTTGTAACTGCAGTTCCAATATTCAATCTAAGATTTTCTTTAGTTTTTATTGGTTCAACCTTTACTAAATCCTGAGTTCCTACTGCAGTATCAAATAAATTAATATCAATAGGTATTTCATCAACAGTTTCTGGCAATGTATTTGGCTTTCCAATAACAGATCCTATCAAAGAATCACTTTTAATAAAAGACGGATCTAACTTTGAGCCAATCGCGACTAATCCTCCAGGTTTTACTTTATCAACTATTCCAGCCCCAGTTGCTAATGATGCAATTTTGGAATAAATTGGTTCATATCTATTCTTTTTTTCATTATAAATACCAGGTAGAATTTCTATTTCACTATCGGTTTCAAATTCTCCTTGAATTAGTGCTCCACCTAACGCACCTCCTTTTATATTCTTTATAGGTGTTCCAGGTTTATTGATATCAAATGAACGTAAAATATGCATTATTCCAGTTTGGTTATTAATTCTTTCAGGGGTAGGTATATATTTTTCAATGTTTTCAATCAGCACATCGATATTTATTTTATGTTGAGCAGAAATTGGTATTATAGGAGCTTTTTCAGCTACACTTCCACTTACAAAATCTAAAATTTGATTGTAATTTTCAATAGCCTTTTCTCTTTCAGTTAAGTCTACTTTATTTTGAACTATAACAATATTTTTTATTCCTAATACTTGTAATGCTAATAGATGTTCTCTAGTTTGAGGTTGAGGAACTTTTTCATTGGCTGCAATAACCAATATCGCTCCATCCATTAAAGCACCTCCTGAAAGCATATTAGCCATCAAGCTCTCATGACCAGGAGAATCTACAAAGCTAACTACTCTAGATAATTCAGCATCAGAATTACATAAACTACATTTTGGTTGAACTGAATAATTAAAGGGTGGTTCACAATTTGGGCATTTGTAAAATGCTGCATCTGCATAACCAACTTTAATAGTAATTCCTCTTCTTAGCTCCTCACTATGACCACTAGTCCAAACACCTGTAATAGACTCTATTAAAGTAGTTTTACCATGATCTACATGTCCCGATGTACCAATATTTATACATGGCTGATATCCATATTTTTGAATATACCATTCAGGTAAAGTATCCTTCCAATGCAATATTATTTTTATTTTCTAATTCAAATATTAATTTACTTAATTCTTTTAAATTTATTGAATCGTTAAATGAACTTTAAAAAATTTTATATTGTTATTCTAGTGTATATATCTATTGATTGTTTTCTGCTTTAGAAGTTTCAGCCTGTTCTTTGCTAGGTAATAATGAATCAATTAATTGACAATTTAACTGATATATTTCTTCTGTAATTAAATTTCCTCTTACTAACTTTCTTTTTCTTTCACCTGGATCTAAATTTCTTGCTCCTACACTGTCTGTCATAAGAATATATTTTTTTACTCCTCCATGAAGATCTGAACGCATAGGGGTCCCAGATTTATCACTTCCCCCTGTCACCTTTATTTTTCCATCTTTAAATCCAAAAATTGCCGAGTCTATAATATCACCAATTTTAGCACCTAATAAAGGCTGAGCCCCTTTATCTTTAATCTCCTGACTAGTACTATTTCCTTTTGAATCCGAAATTACTACTTTAAACTCAACCAAATTCTAGTATAGGTAAATTTTTAGCCTTAATTAATCTTGCTAAAACTTTAAAAATTATTTAATAAAAAATAAGATAAAGATTCCTACAAGCAATTTAGATTCATTATTTTATTTATATTTTAAATTCAAACAATAATAAAGATATATTTTTATTTTTATTAAATAAATCTTTATATAAATAGATAAATAATTTGCCACCTTTGACAGTGACCTAAAATGATAAAATCAATAAAATGGATTAATACTAATATTTATCCCAATTGTTTTGGAATTCATCTGCCATGGATAATGCTTTTTCCTTCATGTTTTCAATATATTCATCATAATCTATTTCCATATTACATTTGGTGCATATTATTTTATTTATATCAATATCAAAATTTGCTTTACTGTTACAATATAGACATTTTGCATCCATTATAACATATATGTAATTTATAAACTCTTTATACTTTTTTAAAGCAGAAATAAAAATAAAGAGAAAACCAAAAATACATGTGCCTTAATTTTTAAAGTATTTGAAAATTAAAGATTTAATGGAATCATGTATTGTAGGAACAGGTTCTGATTATGTTGTGGTAAAAAAAGAGAATAAACGATATTTGATAGAAATATTACCAAATTCAATCAAAGAATTAAAAAATGCCTCTACTCCATATGGTTCACAAATAGATTAACTATAACAAATTTTTTTATATCTAATATAGATAAATAACGATTAAATCAAATAAGGTATTTATATATATATAATATTTGAAACCTCTTAAATCTGTCGCATCAGTTATAAAGTCTAATGAGAAAAAAATCCAAAACACAATACAATCACCTTCAAGCAATGTGGAAAAACATAAAATAATATATAGCAAAAAGGCAGAATCCGAATTTTTTGTAGATAATTCGGCTTTAGCAGGTTTTTCAGGCGAGCGTATACTGTATATGGCAGTAAGAGAATTAATAGAAAATGCTCTTGATTCTTGCGAAACATTTTCTATATTACCATCAATAAAAATTTCGTTAAAAACATTTGATCAAACCAATGATTTATGGATGCTCTCTTGTGAGGATAATGGAACAGGCATAACTTCAGATAAACTTCCTGTTGCTGTTTGTTCTTTTTTAACATCTGCAAAATACATGGAAAAACAACAACGAGGGCTTTTTGGAGTAGGGTTAAAAATGGTCGCAGCTTTTTCTACAAAAGATACCGATTTTCCAATCAAGATTTGGAGTAAGTCAATAGAAGAAGCAGATGAATACTATTTTGAACTTAGAACGGACATTGGAACTAATAAGCCTATTGTTTTAAAAAAAGTCATAAACAGATCTGAAGCAATTATTAAAAGCAATTCAGGGTTTAAAATAAATGTTATTTTAAGGGCTAGACTTGTACCTATTACTAAAAATAAGATTTATGATTATGTCACTCAAACAAGTATTGTAAATCCTTATTCTCATATAACATTTGAAACTGATGATGGGATTTTTACTTTTGATAGGCGTACTTCAATAATGCCTGCCCCAGCAATGGAAATTTTACCTCACCCTTCTGATATGGATCTTCAAACATTAAAAAAAGCTATTTCAAAGTCTGCAGGGCAAAAAATAACCTTGTCAAAAATTTTGTGCACCTCTTTTCAAAAACTTTCATATGAAAAGGCAAAAGAAATAATATCTTTGGCACAATTAGATTCCAATCTAAAGAACTCGGCTACAGAGTTAAGCGAACATGATCTTATAAAAATCGTAAACATATGCAAAAAGACAAAGTTTCAGAATCCTAATACTGATCATCTCAGTCCTATTGGACAAGAAATCCTTACTATAGGAATGATGTCTGAATATACAATAGTTTCCAGTAAAAATATAGTTGAGCCTTTACCATCCATTAATAATAATGACAATAATATTGCAAATTCTCAATCAAAAAAAATAGACAATGAAACGGATAATGAGAACATCAAAGATAATAATAACAATACTACATCCAAATCCAATTTTTCTGTCAAAATATTGCAACCTGTTCTTACCGCATATACATCAAGAATTGGAATAATAAATAACAGGCCTACCATAATAGAAACAGGATTGGCGTATGGAGGAGATATAAGTTCTTTTAAATTATATAGATTTGCCAACAAAATTCCTCTTCTTTATGATGAAGGATCTGATGTAGCAAGAGAAGTAGTATCTGAAGTAGAAATTAATAAAATGGGAATTACCAAAAAACAAGCTAAAGAGCAATTTTCTACAAATAAAGATTCAAAAAGAGAGCGCATTATAGAAGTTTTACCCATTCATATTTTCTTTCATATTTGTTCTACAAAAATTCCATACAAAACTGCAGGCAAAGAAAGTATTGCATCTGAAGGAGAGTTAAAATCCTATATGAAATCATGTCTTTCAGAACTTTATAGAAAACTAAGTATTCAGATAAGAAAGGAGTTGAAAATAAAAGAAGCAGAAAATAAAATGAAATTGTATAAACATTATTTACCATTTATAGTAGAGGCAATAACAGAATCACTTGGCATTAAGAACTCAAAATTAAATGAATCATTCTCTTTATTAATAGAAAGACATTTGACAAAAAAATCAAATGTTAACGACGTCGAAGAGGACAATATTGTTAAACACGATAAGCCTTCAGAATCAAAACCGAATTTATCATCCTTATCTCAACAAGATCCAAAAACAGAGAAAAAAGAAAAGTCAAATATATTGAGCAAATCACCCAAAAATAATAATAATAATAATAATAGACAAATTGACGTCCCAAAGACGACAACTAATGCAAATCAGGATATACATAAAAGCAAGTTTTCTAAAACTTTTTCTGATTTAAATAATAAAAAAAAAGAGAGATCTAACACAATTCATAAAAAAAACATTGGTTTAAAAAAATATCCTAAAAATAATAATAATAATAATAGCTCTGAAAAAAAATTAGAAAATATACCTACTAAACAATTGATGATAAACAAAATAGATGATAAACAAAAAATAAGATCAACTGACATACAACCTACATTAGATTCCTATCAAAATCAGAGAAGAGTAAATAAGGGAAAAATAAGATAATTATTGCATAATTGTCGTCTGCTGAAAAGAAAACTGAAGTTATACACACAATAAAAAAAATAATGAAAAAGATCTCTGAAGATGTAATCATTCAAAGACAAATGCCAATTTTAAATATACCAAAAGTAGGGTATGACAATACTGTTTGGTCTGATGAAAAAAGAATGCTAACAATAGGTGATAAAAAAATCGAAGTTAGTCCAGATAGTGTAAAAAAGATACCTACATTTGCACAATATCTTGTTATGGCAAATGCAATCAAAAAATTGCTTGATGAAGACATGGAAAGTACTATTAGGGGAATGTATTATGCCACACTTAGCAATGTAGGAGATGAAAAGAACAAGCAAAAGTTTTGGAATAATCAAGACAATTCTGATGATGCCATCAAAGCTGTTGAGCTATTGACAGGTATCCCTAGGGAAGTATTTTCTGTAACATCAAAGCCTAAAGGTATGATATCAGGTCCAATAAAACTCAGAGTTGGAGGAGATATAATAGATTGCAATTTAGGAAGTAGATCAACATCTCAACTTATTCCTACAAACATAGGAGATGTACAAATAGAGGATGTAAAAGCAGACTTTGTTATGGTCGTAGAAAAAGACACCGTTTTAAATAATATTAGAAAATCAGGATTTATTCAAAAATATAATGCTATTTTAATGACCGGATCAGGTGAGCCTGACAGAGCAACTAGAATGATGGTAAAAATATTAAATGAAAGTTGGAAAAGACCGGTAGTAGTTTTTGCTGATGCAGATCCTTGGGGTTTAGGAATAGCTTTAAGATACAAAATAGGAAGTGAATCGCTAAGTTATGACAGCGATAGACTTGTAACTCCTGACGCTCAAGTTCTTGGAATGATGTTTTCTGATATATATGAATATAATATTCCAGAGGTAGCAAGATTAACAGCTAATGATGAAGATATTAACCGAGCAAATGATATGAAAAAAAAACCGTGGATGAAAAATAAAAAATGGCAAAAAGAACTTAATTTATTCTTGAACAAAAAGGAAAAGTGTGAGCTTGATGCATTTTTTAAACATGGGTTCAAATATCTAGCTGAAACCTATCTTCCTAAAAAGCTCAGGGAGGTAGGAATAATTTAAATGCAACAGTTATACCTTTTTAACAATATTTGCATTTAAATTGCTATCGTTCCTACATACAATTTCTACATTGTTTATTTTTTTATCATAGTTTAGAATTATCAAATCATAATGATCTTTTCTTTTGTATGGATTGCAATTGATATTTCGCAATGACCTTATTTTTATTATATTATATTTCTTATATAACGATTTTATATATTCAGAATTAGAATTAGATAAAATAGCCTTGGCTCCTATACTGCTTAATCTTTCAAACTCTTTTGCCAATTCATTATGTTCCAATATTTCAAAACACTCTTTAGTATAATCAGTAAAATTAGAGGTTTTTGATATAGGAAAATAAGGAGGATCTAGATAAATAAAATCATTATTTTCACATTTTGAAGTAATATTTTTATAAGTATCACACACTATTGTCGCATCAGAAATACGTAAAAGTTCAGAACAATCGATTAGCTTTTCTTTATTGCAAATTTTTGGATTCATGTATCTTCCATGGGGAACATTAAAATTGCCTAATCTATTGACTCTATATAGTCCATTATAACATGATTTATTTAAAAAAATAAATCTTGCTGCTAATTCAATACTATTTTTTGTAATATATTCATCTCTAATAAAATAATAATATTTTTCTCTATTTTTAAAATAATTTGTTTGGAATTTAGATAGAATCTCTATTAATTCATTTGTATTATCTCTCAATTGCTTATAAACATTGATTAATTCAGAATTAGAGTCTGATAAAACAGCTTGGAATTTTTTCTTTGTCTGAGATAAGTAAAAGAAAAATGCACCGCTTCCTAAAAATGGCTCATAGTAATTTTCCATATTATTAGGTGCAAGTTTAAAAAGAGTAGATGCCAATCTTTTTTTACCACCCGCCCATTTTAAAAAAGATGATTGAATAGTAATCTTTTGCAATTGATATTTATTATATATATATTAAATTATGATTAAACACTTTGATAGTTTTATAAGGAATTAATTTATAGTGAAAATAAATAAAAAGTTTTTATCTCAATTGCCTTTTTTAATTTGCTCTATATATTTGACCCTGTTAACTTAAGCATTTTATCATGAGCAAATTTGAATCAATCCCATATTAGATGAATCGATTACAACAAGATTTCTTGTATTTTGAGCATAATTTATGAATTAATGTTACAAAATTAATTAACTGTTTTGAAAATCAATATTGAAAAATATTTGAAAAGTTTCGTTAAGTCAACAGAGCCATATAACAAAACAACTAGTTTAAATTAATGACTTAAACCAATTTATATAAATGTTATAAAAAAGTCGAAAATGATAAGATAGTAAATAAGTATAAGTTACTAAATTCATAATAAATGTTATTTCATAATTAATTCAAAATATTTCAATAAACCTTTATACAGTATGATCTAATTTATTATCTTTATATTTTGATTTATCCATCTTTTGATAGGTATTGTATTTCAGTTTCTGAATTGAAAAAACAATATGGTAAAGGAAAAGTTGCACTTGATGGAATTTCATTTAATGTTGAATATGGTAAAGTTTTTGGATTTTTAGGACCTAATGGGGCTGGCAAAAGCACAACAATAAAAATTTTAACAACTTTAATCAATTCAACCTTTGGAACTGTCTATGTCTTTGGAAAAGATATTACAAAACATGCACTTGATATAAGAAAACAAATAGGAGTAGTAACACAAAATCAAAGTTCTGAAAATAATTTAAAAGTAGAAAAGGCTTTAGACCTGTATGGATTATTGTGGGGGATCAAAGGAAAAGACAGACAGATTAAAGTAAATGAAATTATTGATGCTTTTGATCTGCATGAAATTAGAAATACAAATCATAATGAATTATCTATTGGACAAAAAAGGAGAGTTCAGGTAGCAAGAGAATTTATGCATGATATGAAGTTACTTTTCTTAGATGAACCAACAGTAGGATTAGATCCTTCCGCTAGAAGAATGCTTTTGGATTATATAAAAAAACAAGTAAAGTCTGGATTAACAGTATTTTTTACTACACATATTATGGAAGAGGCGGAGTATTTGTGCGATAATATTGCCATAATAAATAAAGGAAGAATTGTTGCCATAGATACACCAAATGGTTTGAAACACAAATATAATGCACCTAACATTTTAGATTTAAAATTAAAAGACTTTGTATCACCTTCAATTTTATCATTAATAAAAGAAATTACCAATTATTCCCAAGTAGAATTGGATGGAAGTTATGGATTAAGGATTCATTCTCATAATGCACAAAAAATTCTAACTAAAATTATCGATATTTTTTCAAAGAACAGTATTAAAATAGAAAGTATTATAATAAATTCACCTTCTTTAGAAGAAGTATTTCTCGATGTTATAAATAAGAATAAATAAAATTAATTGTCAAATTATTTGTTTATACTTTTACCCTTACCATAGATATAGTTGCTATGAAAAAGGCTATTGAAGATAATATCGATACAATAACAACTTCTATATTGGTAAAGGAGTTAATTTGTGAAAATATTCCAGCTCTTGTAATATCTACTACATAAGTTAAAGGATTAATATAAAAGATAGTTTTCAATGGTTCTATAACATTAAGAGCAGGATAAAATGTAGAACTAGCAAAAGCAAAGAATAAAAAAATTCCATTACTAATTACATTAAAACCTTCACTGCTCTTTAATCTCGTTGATATTATAATAGTGAATGATCCAAAAAATATTGAACCAATTATTATTGCAAAAATAGTATAAGGGATGCTCCATATAGTAGGGCTGGCATTTCCTATCAATGTAGGTAAACCAAATAGAAGGATTAAAGAACCACTTGCCAATCCCATAATCATTATAGTTATAAGATTACCAATAATATATTGAATTTTCGTAAATGGCATAACGAGTATTTGTTGAAACATTCCATTTCGTTTATCGTTCCAAATGATACTGCCTGCTACAGTACTGCTGTTCATTACATTAAATCCAATCATACCTGCTGCAAGGAATGAAGGATATGAAACAATAGTATCTCCTATTCGTATTCCTTGGTTACCTAATAAGCCTGCATAAGCATATCCTGATATAAATATATAAAATACAGGAAAAACGATTTGCCATATTAGAAAAACTTTATCGACCGATGCTATGATATTTCGATAAGTTAATCTGAAAATATTGATAATCAATTGTGGTTATAATTATTTATTTAATATTTATTATTTAATAACTTTCAATCTATTAAAAAATAGAAATTAATTATTAAATTAATAATACCAATGAATTCTATTGTCCGTTTAAAGGAAGAATGAAATAAAAGGTAGCACCTTTTCCATCTTTGTTATTTTCTGCCCACATCTTGCCACCATGAGATTCAATTATATTTTTTGATATGTAAAGCCCCAATCCTAAGCCTTGAAAAGAGGTTGTAGTGAACTTTGTAAATAATTTTGGAAGTATTTCACCTCTAATTCCTATACCTCTATCTTTTACGCTAATAATAATGAATTGTTTTCTAATCTCTTTACCAACACATATTTCATTGGATTTAATATTTAAATAAATAGTACTAAATGGTGGAATAAATTTAACTGAATTATTAATTAAATTTGAAATAACCCTACTTATGTTATTTCTATCAGCAAAGACATCAAAATCATTATCAAATTTGAAATCAAAATTTACTATTTTACCTTCTTTATTTTTTTTATAATTATCAATAACTTCAATGATGGCATCATTTATTTTAAAATGTTCTTTAATTGAAATCAAAGAGTTACTTTCAATAATTGTTAAATCCAAAATATCTTCAGCTAGCTTTTTCAAACGCCTTGCATTTCTACTTATAACATCAAGCCATTCTATATATCGCTCATCTTTTAGATTACTTTTTATTACATCTACCATACCAAGTATTGGCTGAATAGGTGTTCGAAGTTCATGAGCTGCGGTATTTATAAATTGCTTCTGGATTTCGTCATGTTTCTGTAATTGCTTATACATATCTGTTTGTTTCCAAAGCGCATCAAATATTGATGCATAAGTTAATACTGTTGGTTTGCTGTTAGAATATGTTACAAATCCCAATGTATCTTCTGTAAGTATCTGATTTTTATCCTCTTTTAATTCTGCAATTAAAAATTGATGTCTGTCAACTATTAAAATAGATACTTTAGATATAGGTTCAATAAATCTTATATTAAAATTATTGACATTTAGATCCTCAATTTTCTTCTCAATTGTTACATCTTTAGGAGAAAGAATTTTAATGGAAATCCAAGGCTTTTCATTTACAATTTCTTTTAGTTTTTCTAACGAACCAGCATGATCTTGCCTATGAAATGCATTGGACGTTGCAAATAATACTAAAATTTCATTATTAGCAGAATCAAGTAGACTAAATACTTTATTTTGGATATCTGCAGGATTGCTACTTGTTTCTATAACTTCAGGCATTATGCCTGTTTCAAGCTCCGTTATTACCTTGCCAAAGTCTATTGATTTTTTCCACAAGATATCAAAAATATATTGCTGTTGCTCTAAGACTTCTTTTGAATTACTATAAATAACAGGAGTTAAAAGCTGTTTCTCTCTCCAAGTAGTTGTACCAATAAATTCTATTTCGCTTACAGAAATTGATCCTTTCAAATCATTAAGATGTCTTAATTCACCGACTATTTTTCTTAATTCTTTACAGAAATGGATATTATTCTTTGTAATTTCGGTGATAAATCTTATTTTGACTCCGCGATTCCTTGCCTTTATATAGTTAATTTTATAGATATCATTATTAATAATAACTGAAGGACCGTTTTGATCAGCTAGAATATCCATTCTTTCATTAGCCTTGTGTAGAAAATTAACTCCACATGAAATCGCAATCTCCATATCGTATATTACTTCTGTTTTTTCATTCGATGGAGATATGCTATCATTAAAAGTTTTCAAATAATATAATATACTCTTTATTATTATTTAAGATTAACAAGTCCTGTTTAATTTTAATATTAATCTTTTATTCTTTTAAATTATAAGTTAATGTATTTGGTTCTGTATTTGCAAACTAATTAAAAAGAAATAAAACCTTTATGATTTTTTGATAAAAAATATCTTTTAATTTTTAATCAATTTAAATAAACGAGTAAAATACTAAAATTAGAATAGTCATCATATTTGTTAATTATTTTTTGTTAATGAAGGAATTACTGAAATAATCATAAGAATTCCAGATATAAAAAAAATAGAGTGCAAAGATATTATAAAATTATTCATAGTTATGTCATTTGAAAAGTTTGAAGTTGAAAATGATGAAGTAAAAATACTTTGAGCTTCATGTATGGGAATGTATTGAATGAAAATAAAAAATACAAGTCCAATACTAAATGCACTTCCTGTCATGACCATCATTGTACTCATTCCTGCTGCTACACCCCTTCTAAATGATGGAACAGAACTCATAATAGTTGCTCTATTAGGTGAAGCAAATATTCCCATCCCAGCTCCTACTAGCACAAGTGGAAATACCAATTCATATATCGATGTAGTAAGGCCTATATCCGATAATATGAAGAAACCTATAGCTGACAATAATAATCCCAACGGAGTAAATATTTTTGATTTGTATTTATCATATAATATTCCACTAATAGGTGCGAAAATTGCCAAAGCTAAAGATACAGGTATAAGATATATACCAGCATTAAGTGGACTTTGGTGCATAGAGGGTCCTTGAAGGTAAAACGCCATAACTAACGTAAAGGCACCTCTTGCTAATGCATTAAGAAATATTGCTATTATGCCGTTATTAAATCGAGTAATTTTGAATAAACCTAAATCAAACATTGGTTTGGATATTCTTTTTTCTACAAAGTAAAATAATGAAAATAATGAAAAGCTACCACTTATTAGCATATATATTTGATTTAAATTTATAATTTGAAATGAACCAAAAGTTATTGCAATTAAAAGAAATAGTAATCCCCCTGCAAATGTAACGTTCCCAAGCCAATCGATTTTTTCTTTTTTAATTGTTCCTAGCTCTTTTAATTTAATATAAGACCAGCCTATTGCAAAAATTCCTATTGGTATATTAACCCAAAAAATTGATCTCCATCCAAGATAAGAAGTTAAAAAGCCGCCAAATGCTAAACCAGCTACCGAACCTATCACTATAGAAACTTGATTTAATCCTAGGGCTCTTCCTCTTTCATTTTCAGGAAATACATCTGTCAATATGGCTGCGCTATTTGAAAAGAGAAACGCTGCACCCAAGGCTTGAGTTATACGAAATATTATGAGACTTTCTCCTGTATTTGAAATACTACATAAAGCAGAGCCTATTGTAAAAAATACAAGCCCAATATTATACAATTTTACCCTTCCAAACATGTCAGCTAATCTACCAAAAGTTAAAAGAACACAAGCTGTCACTACCCAATATCCAATTGCTATCCATACTAATGATAACAGAGATGTATGAAGATCAAATGCAA
>Ga0068856_100002671_pt1 | contig 18290 bp, 5 predicted proteins | sample KBSCornC62_FD_66595 | JGI IMG/M metagenome (GOLD analysis project Ga0068856, IMG submission 66595) | Corn rhizosphere microbial communities from Kellogg Biological Station, Michigan, USA - KBS Corn C6-2 | ecosystem: Host-associated > Plants > Roots > Rhizosphere > Soil ...
CCACTGGTACGACGACGACGCCAGGGCAACCCACGCCCGGCAATACCACCAAGCCTGGTGCAAACAACAAGACCACGGCGCCCGCCAATGGCGCGGCGGCCACCGCCAACGTCGCCACGCCCACCACGCCGGCCGGCCCCAGTGGTGACCCCTGCAACCAGCCGGATCTGATCGGCAAGGGCAAGGCCTGTTTCGACACGCTCGGCCAGCATCGCGGCCCCTCGCTGGTGGTTATTCCAGGCGCCAATGGCGGCAAGCCGTATGCACTGTCGCGCGCGGAAATCACCGTCGGCGAATTCAATCGCTTCTGCAGCGCCACTGGTCAGTGCTCGGCCAAGCCGGTGGACGATCCGGACGGCAGCAGCCTGCCGATCAGCAACATCAGCCTGGCCCAGGCCAAGGCCTATGCGGCGTGGCTGAGTTCGGCCAGCGGCGGCTTTGTTTACCGGCTGCCGAGCGATGCGGAATGGACGCACGCCGCCAAGGCCGGCGGAAGCTGGTCGCAGGCGTCGGACAGCAATTGCATTCCGCCCACGGCCGGCAGCGGTGACAGCACCGCCACGCCGATTTCTGCACGCGGGCGCGAAGCCAATCCATGGGGCCTGGTGAATATGACGGGTAACGTGTGGGAATGGGTCACCGCCGGCGGCGGCGTGACGGTGCGCGGCGGCAGCTTCAACAGCTATTGGTCCGATTGCACCGTGAACGCTCGTCGTGACGATAGCGGCGCGGCACAAAAAGACGTGGGCTTCCGCGTGCTGAGGGAGCTCAAATGAACGAGCGCGAACGCCATATCAACCAAAGCCTGCATGCACTGGACGACGCGCACCGCCTCGGTCGCATCAGTCGCGAGGAATACCGGTCGCGCCGCCGTCATCTGCTGGGCGCACTATTGGAAAGCCACGTGGTGACGGCGCGCAATGCCATCGTGCGGCCGGCGCCGAGTTCGCATGAACGTGCGGCGGTATCCGATGGCGACGTGTTGCCTGGATTGTTTCCACCTCGGCATGCCACGTGGAAATGGATCGCGGCCGTGGTTGTTGGTGTATTGCTCTGCGCAATGACGGTGTATTGGGTGTTTCGGTTGCGGGGGAACGCGTAAGCGTCCATCGCATCTCGAAGATTCGGCGCGAATGGCCACGTCGGTGCCATTCAGAGCGAGTCGTCGTTCCGGCGAAGGCAGGATGACGGCGTAAAGCAAAGTTGATGCCGCTGAGGCATCTGGAAACTGAAAAATGCGAGTTGGAACACGCTATCGAATGGAGGCATCATAGGCAGGCTCACGCCGCGCCAGACTGGCCGGCGGACAGGGGACAAACGGACGCACCAACATACGGCGTGCGTTCCGCAGCAGGGGTTCCGGTTTAACCACAAAAAGTTGATCGAAGGGAGCGCGCCTGCGTTCTCCCGATCCATATACACCACCGCGTTTCGATTCAGAGGATACGTATCGTGCGGATTGCATGCATGGCAGCAGCATTGGCTTTGGCATTGGGTGGCGGCAGGGCGTGGGCGCAAGGTGGCGCTCCCGCGGTTGCGCAGAACATCCTGGTAAGCGGAGTACCGGCATCGTCGCCGGATATCCAGAAGATCGTCGACGGCGAATATAAAAAAGCGATGGTCGCAGCCGGCCATGCGAACGTGCTCGATCACGCGCAGTTGCAGGCATTGGCCGAGCGCATCACGGCAGCGTTGAACAAGGCCGGCTATCCGCAGGCGCATGCGTATCTGGCCGATCAGTTCGCCACCTACAGTTTCGGTGCAGGCGCGAATGCGGCGGGCAGCAATGCCGAAGCCGCCGCCAGCGCGGTACCCGCGGCCTCCGCAGCAGGCAGCGCCACATTGGCGTCGGCGCCCAGCGAGAGCGGCGTGGTGCCGCCGGTGAAGGAACGCGAAGGCGGTGCCGCGGCATCGCAGCGCATTGCCGTGCGCGGTTTCCGCGTGGATGGCGTGGGCGATCATCCCGATGCCGGCATCACCTTCGACAGCATCCAGGGCATGGCCGATGCGGAGTACAAGAAGCTCGGTGGCAACGCCGATCAGCCGGTGCAACTCACCTTCGCGCAGATGCAGGGCGTAGCCGACAAGATTACCGAGCGCTACCGCCAGGCCGGCTTCATCGTGGCCAATGCGTTCCTGCCGGCGCAGACCATCGGCAACGATCAGAAAATACAGATCCAGATTCTGGAAGGCCGCGTCGGCCGCATCGTCGTCAAGGGCAACAAGCGTTATTACGCCAGCGTGATCGCCGCGCCTGCGCAGCAATTGAAGGGCGAGCCATTGCAGAAAAGCACGGTGGATTCGGCGCTGTTATACGTGCGCGATCTGCCGGGCGTCACGGTGGCGTCCACCTTCCAGCCGGGCCGTCAAACCGGCGATACCGACCTGATCATGGTGGCGCGCGAAGCACGCATTCCGTTCACCTTCACCACCGGCGCGGACAACTACGGCACGCCGCTCACCGGCCGATATCGCGCACAGGGCGGCGTAACCTGGAACAGTCCGCTGGGCATTGGCGATTCGCTATCGGCCAACGCCAACTACGCGCTCGACCCGAACCAGAACGCTTATGGTTCGCTCAACTACACCGCGCCGCTGGTGGTGGTGCCAGGCATGAGCATGACGGTTGGTGGTTCGCGCAGCGAACTGCAGATCAACTCCGACGGCTTTGCGGCGCTGAAGGTACGCGGGCCGACCACCACGTATTACGCCGGCAGCGATTGGAAATTCCTCAACACCGACGACATGAAGATGCAGGCGTCCGTGCACGGCGTTCGCGAGCAATCGAAGCTGAGCACGCAAGGCCTGCAATTGTCGAACGAGAGGTTCAACCTGCTCGAACTCGCCTATGCGATGAACCACACCGACCGTCGCTTCCACGGCGTGGATTTGCTGCAGGTGAGCGTGCGCAAATCGCTGTCCGATCAATCGCACGAACCGGATCTGGTCAGCCCCAACCATGCGCACGATTTCACCGTGGCGAAGATCGGCTACACGCGCCTGCAATTTTTGACGCAGGCGCAGCGCCTGTACTTCAAGTTCAACGGCCAGTGGACGCCGGATGCGCTGGTGCCGATGGAGCAATTCGTTATCGGCGGCCCGGACAGCGTACGTGCCTACCCGATTGCCGACGGCCTGATGGACCGCGGCTATTACACCTCGGTGGAATACCACGTGGATGCTCCTGGCTTCGGCAACGTCATTTCGCCGTTCTTCGCCAGGCCGTGGCGTGAGCTGCTGGAAGTGGAAACCTTCTTCGACTACGCGCGCGGCTTCGCGGCCGGTGCGGACCTGCACAACAACACGCCGCCGCTCAGTTTCAGCGGCTGGGGCGCCGGTTTCATTTTCCGCATACCGCAGTTCCACCATTTCGAATTCCATCTGGACGGTGCGATTCCGCTGGGTAGCCAGCAGGCATCGGATCGGCACGGATACCACGTATACGGACGTATGGGCTTGACGTTTTGATGGAGACAATCATGAACACGAATACTGGCAAACCGCAGCACGTGTCACGTCACTCGAATGGATTGAACGACCTGCGGCGCAAATTGCTGCCGGCGAGCCTGTTCTCCCTGCTAGGCCTTTTCGCCTGCGGCGGCGAAGCATGGGCAGGCGAGGCTGTGGCGGCGAACACCACGCCTACCGGCGGCACGATCGTCGGCGGCAGCGGCGCCATTTCGCAGAACGGCGCCAACACCACCATCGTGCAGAAATCGCAGATGCTGGCGTTGAACTGGCAAAGCTTCAACGTCGGCGCGAATGCATCGGTGCTGTTCAAGCAGCCGTCATTCACCTCGGTGGCGCTGAACCGCATTCTCGACCAGAACCCCAGCCAGATCTTTGGCCACGTCAACGCGAACGGCCAGATCTTCCTGATCAACACGCACGGCATCATCTTCGGCGCCGGCTCGCAGATGAACGTGGGCGGCTTGGTGGCGAGCACACTGGACCTCACACCCAACGATTTCCTCAATAACCATTTCAACCTGGACGCACACGGCGGCAGTGCCGGCATCGTCAACCACGGCACGATCGAAGCGGCCAGTGGTGGCTCGGTGAGCCTGATCGGCGGACAGGTGGAGAACGACGGCCTGATCGTCGCCAACTACGGCCACATCAATCTCGATGGCGCCGATCGCGCGGTGCTCGATTTCGATGGCGAAGGCCTGATCAACGTACAGGTGACGGGCGCGCTGCAGAAGCGCCTCAACGCTGATGAAGCGGCTGTCACCAACAAAGGCAAGCTGCAGGCCGATAGCGGCACGGTAGTGTTGCAGGCATCGGCGGCGAAGGATCTGTTCACCAACCTGGTGAACAACGAAGGCGTCGTGAGCGCAGGTGGCATCAGTACGCGCGGTGGCAAGGTGCAGTTGATTGCGAGCGGTGGCAATACCGTTACAAGCGGCAGCATCGACGTATCCGGTAGCGAAGGCGGCACCGTACAGGTGCTGTCGGACCACGATGTGGATGTCAGCGGTAACGTAAATGCCTCTGGCTCGAACAGTGGCGGCAGCATTCGCATCGGCGGTGGCGCGCACGGTGGCGAGGGCCTGATGCAGGCCGCCAATACCACGATCGAGGCAGGCACTACGTTGAACGCCGATGCCACGACGCAAGGTTCCGGTGGTTCCATTGCGACGTGGGGCAGTCAGACCAATAACGTCGCGGGCAACTTCAGTGCGCGCGGTGGTGTGGATGGTGGCAACGGTGGCAGCATCGAAACGTCGGGCGAACAGGTTCACGTCGTTGGTGGCACGAGCGTCAACACCTTGGCGCCACGCGGGCAAAGCGGCAGCTGGCTGATCGATCCGAAAGATTTCACCATTGCAGCCACGGGTGGTGATATTACGGGCGCCACGCTGAGCGCGAACCTGGCCGGCGGCAGTGTTGTCATCCAGTCCAGCAACGGCGCATCGGGAACCCAGGGAAACATCAACGTCAACGATGCAGTGAGCTGGAGCAGCAATACGCTCACTTTGAAGGCAGCCGACAACGTCAACATCAATGCCGCGATGACAGCTACCGGCACGGCGGCATTGGTACTCTCGCCTTCGACTGCCAATGGTGGCGACAGCGCCGTGCCCGGCGGCACGACCGTCATTGGCAGCGGGGGCGCGCTGTCGCTGGCAGGTTCCGGTGCTTCGACGATCGGCAGTCTGACCGACGACGGTACGTTCAATGTCTCTGGCTTGAGCAGTGGCTTGTCAATCACCAGCTTGGCAGGCAGCGGAACGGTAAGCCTGGGTAGTAACACGCTGACGTTGAGCAACGCCGCAGACACCTTCAGTGGCGCCATCGGTGGTACTGGTGGATTGACGCTGACAAGCGGCACGGAAACGCTGACGGGTGCGAACACATACACGGGCGCGACGACGATCAATGGCGGCACGCTCGCTCTCTCGGGCACCGGCAGTATTGCAAATTCCAGTGGTGTCTCCGGCAGCGGTACGCTCGATATTTCGAACACCACCAACGGGGCGAGTGTCACCAGCCTATCAGGCAACGGCTCGGTGAAACTGGGCAATAACACGCTGACGTTGAGCAATGCTTCCGGCACCTTCGGCGGCGTAATCAGCGATGGCGGTATTGGTGGCGGTATCGGTGGCAGCCTCACGTTGCAGGTCGGCACCGAAACCCTGACGGGCACGAACACGTACACGGGTGGTACCACGATCACTGCGGGCACATTGCAGATTGGCACTGGTGGCACAAGCGGCTCGATCAGCAACAGCAGCGGTGTAACGGACAACGGCGCCCTGGTGTTTGATCGAAGCAAGAGCTTGACCTACGGCAATGTTATTTCCGGCACAGGGTCGTTGACGCAAAAAGGTACGGGCACCCTGACGCTGTCGGGTGCGAACACTTACTCCGGTCTTACGACAATCGCCAGTGGGACCACACTAGCGATCTCCGGAAGCATCGTGAACTCAAATGTGAGCGACGCGGGCGTATTCGACATCTCAAACACCAACAACACAAGCATCACCAGCCTATCGGGCGGTGGCTCGGTAAAGCTTGGCAATAACACACTGACCTTAAGCAATGCTTCCGGCACTTTCAGCGGCGTAATCAGCGATGGCGGTATCGGTGGGGGAATCGGTGGCAGTCTCGCATTGTCCGGTGGCACGGAAACATTGACGGGCGCGAACACGTACACCGGAGGCACGGCCCTCAATGGCGGCACGCTGGTGGTATCCGGCAACGCTAACCTTGGTACAAGCAGCGGTGGCCTAATTTTCGCTGGCGGTACGCTGGAGAGCACCACATCGTTCACCCTGAGCGACGCGATCACGCTGAACAGTGGAGGCGGCACACTGCAAACCGACAGCGGCACCACTCTGACCTTGGGTGCTGCTGCCACTGGCAGCGGTGGCCTGAGCAAGACAGGCCTCGGTACATTGGTGCTGACGACATCAAACAACTATACCGGCGTGACGACCATCAGTGCAGGCACCCTGCAGCTGGGGAGTGGCGGCACGACAGGTTCGCTCGGCAACAGCAGCAGCGTGACGAATAACGGTGCGCTGGTGTTCGACCGGAGCAACGGCACAAGCTACGGCGGAATGATTTCCGGCACGGGCACGTTGACGCAGGAAGGCGCCGGCACGCTGACGCTGACGGGTGCGAACACGTATTCGGGCATCACGACAATCAGCGCCGGCACTTTGCAACTGGGCAACGGCAGCACGAACGGTTCGATCACCGGCGACGTAAAGAACAATAGTGCGCTGATATTCGACGAGGCATTCTTAGGAAGCACAAGCTACGGCGGCGTGATTTCCGGCACGGGTTCGCTGACACAAAAAGGCTTCGGCACACTGACACTGACAGGTGCGAACACATACTCAGGCAATACGACGATCAACAGCAGCGCCACGTTGGCGCTTTCGGGCAGCGGCAGTTTGGTGAACTCGAGCGTGAGCGATGCAGGCACGCTCGACATCTCGGGCACGACCAGCGGTGCAAGCATCGGCAGCCTGAGCGGCACCGGGCAAGTGAATCTGGGCGGCCAGGCATTGACGCTGGCCAACGCTGGCGACACGTTCGGCGGCGTTATCAGTGATGGCGGTATCGTCAGTGCTACGGGTGGCAGCCTTGTGATATCCGGCGGTACCGAAACACTGACGGGTGTCAGCAACTACACCGGTGGCACCACAATCAATGCAGCCGGCACCTTGCAGTTGGGCGATGGCGTAACCAATGGCGCCATCGCGGGCAACGTGATCGACAACGGCGCGCTGGTGTTTGATCAGGGCGGCAATGTGACCTTTGGCGGGGCGATTTCCGGCGCTGGCTCGCTGACCCAGGCGGGGACGGGCACGTTGATACTGACGACGGCGAGCTACGCCGGCGTCACGACCATCGCGGCAGGCACCTTGCAGTTGGGCAATGGCGGCACGGGCGTTTCGCTCACCGGCGACATGACGGACAACGGCGCACTGGTGTTCGACCAGAGCGGCGGCTTGAATTACGGCGGCGTGATTTCCGGCACCGGATCGCTGACCCAGTCGGGTACGGGCACACTGACGCTGACGGGTGCGAACACGTATTCCGGCCTTACCACCATCGACAGCACCACCACGCTGGCATTGTCTGGCAGCGGGAGTCTGTTGAATTCGAGCGTGAGCGATGCGGGCACGTTCGACATCTCCGGCACGACCGGTGGTGCAAGCATCGGCAGCCTGAGCGGCACCGGGCAGGTGAATCTGGGCGGCCAGGCGCTGACGCTGACCCATGCCGGCGATACGTTCGGCGGCATCATCGCCGATGGTGGCATTGCCGGCGGTGTTGGCGGCGGCCTCGTGCTGATAGGTGGCACGGAAATCCTGACGGGCACGAATACGTACACGGGTGCCACGACGATCGGCACGGGCAGCACCTTGCAGTTGGGCAATGGCGGGACGACCGGTTCGATCGTCAGCACCGTCACGGACAATGGCACGCTGGTGTTCGATCAGAGCGGCAGCGTGCTCAATGGCGGAGTGATCTCCGGCACGGGCTCGCTGATACAACAAGGCAGCGGCACCCTGACGCTGACGGGCGCGAACACGTACACGGGCGCGACGACAATCAGTGCAGGCACGCTGGCACTCTCGGGCAGCGGTAGCGTGGCCAGTTCCAGCAAGGTCACTGACAACGGTACGTTCGATATCTCCGGTCTGGGCGGCGCGGCAACGATCAAGAGCCTGTCGGGCAGCGGGGCGGTGGTGTTGGGCGGCAATACCCTGGCGCTGAGCAACGCAGCGGGCACTTTCAGCGGTGGTATCAGCGGTGCTGGCGGGCTGACGTTGACGAGCGGCACGGAAACATTAACGGGCGCGAACACGTACACAGGCGCCACGACGATCAATGGCGGCACGCTCGCGCTTTCCGGTAGCGGCAGCGTAGTCAGTTCCAGCGGCGTGGCCGACAACGGTACGTTCGACATCTCCGGCACGACCACGGGTGCAAGCATCGCCACGCTGTCGGGCAACGGCGCAGTGACGCTAGGCAGCAAGGCGCTGACGCTGAGCAATGCTTCCGGCACTTTCAGCGGCGCTATCGGCGGTACCGGTGGCCGCTTCATATTGTCGGGCGGCGCGGAAACGCTATCGGGCGCGAACACCTACACGGGTGGCACCACGATCGGTACGGGGACCGCGCTGACGCTGGGTACCGGGGTTTCGATTGCCGGCAACGTGCTGGACAACGGCACCCTGGTGTTTAACCAGAGCGGTAACGTGACCTATGGTGGTGTGATTTCGGGCACCGGCTCGCTGACCCAGGCGGGTGCGGGCACGTTGATCCTGACGAATACGAACACGTATACCGGCAATACGACGATCAGTGCCGGCACCTTGCAGCTGGGCAATGGCGGGACAACCGGTTCGGTCGTCAGCATAACAACGGACAACGGCGCGCTGGTCTTCGACCATAGCGGCAACCTCAACTACGGCGCGGTGATTTCAGGCACCGGCTCGGTCACGCAAATGGGCAACGGCACGTTGACCTTGAGCGGCGTGAACACCTACAGCGGTGGCACCACCGTCAGCAGCGGTACGTTGGCGGTAGCGAGCAACAGTAACCTTGGTGCGAGTGGCTCGGGCGTCACGCTCAATGGCGGCACGTTGGAAAACACGGCTTCCTTCACGTTAGGGCGCACCGTGACGCTGGGTAGCAGCGGCGGCACGCTGCAAACCGACAGCGGCACTAACCTCACTGTGACGGGCGCGATCAGCGGTGGCGGCAGCTTCGCCCAGACGGGAACAGGCACACTGACCCTGGATAACAGCGTCACCACCGGTGGAAGCCAGACCTACAACGGTGCGGTGGTGTTCGGAGCGAGCGCATCGCTTACCAGCACCGGCAACGGTGCGATTGATTTTGCCTCGACCGTGAATGGTTCCGGCGCGCTGTCCATCCACACCGGCGGCGCAGTCACCTTCAATGACGCGGTTTCGCTGGCCGGCCTGACCAGCCAGAGCAGCACGTTCACGGCGAACGCGCTCAACATCGGCAGCGGCGGGTTGTCGGTGACGACCACGGCGGGCGATATCAAGCAGACCAGTGCGTTCGTGGTGAGCGGTACTTCCTATTTCAATGCAGGGAGTCACACGGTCGATCTCACGCTGGGCAACGATTTTGGCGGTGCCGTAACCGCGATCGGTGACGGCGTGTCCATCAACGATGTGAACAATCTGACCATCGCCGCGTTGACCGACAACAACAATGGCGACGTGAGCCTGACAGCAGGTCAGGCGCTCAATTTGACCGGCGGCATCAATACCGGTACCGGCAACCTCACCCTTGCTACCAACGGAGGCACGCTTGGTACGACGGGTGCCCTGAGCGGCAACAACGTCAGCTTGAGCGGTGCGAGCGGCATTACGCTCGCCAACAATGTGACTGCTGCAGGCACGCTCAGTCTCATCAGCAACGCAGGCAGTATTGCGCAAAGTGGCGGCACGCTTACGGCGGCTGCGCTGACGGGCAGTTCGGTTGGCCCAACCACGCTGAGTGGTGCCAATGCGATCGCGACACTGGGCAATTTCACGGCGAACGGTTTCAGCCTGACCAGCACGCAGGCACTGTCCGTCACCGGAACCGTCGACGGCGGCGCCACGGGTGTCAACTTGACTACCACCGGCGGCAATCTGGCCGTGAACGGCGCGGTCAGCGGCGGCACGGTTGCGCTCAATGGCAATGGCGATCTGGCCATCAATGCTGGAGTGAGCAGTGGCAGCGGCGCCACGACGCTGACTTCGGGTGGAGCGATCAGCGAAGGCACTGGCGGTGTCATCACGGCCGGCAGCCTGACTGGCAGTTCGGCCGGCGCGACCACGCTGGGCGGCGCGAACGTGATCGGCACGCTCGGCAACTTCACTGCCAGCGGTTTTAATTTGTCGGATGCACAGGCGTTGACCATCGCTGGCACGCTCAATGGCGGCAGCGGCACCACGACGATCACTTCCACTGGTGCGATCAATGAAAGCAGCGGTGGCGTGATTGTGGCCGGCACCTTCACGGGTAGTTCCGGCGCCGCGGTTGCACTGCAGAGTGCGAACCAGATCGGCACCCTCGGCAGTTTTGCCGCGAATGGATTCAGTTTGAACAACGCGCAGGCCCTGACCGTAGCAGACACGGTGAACGGCGGTGGCGGCGCCACCAGCATTGCCACGTCCGCGGGGGCGCTGGTCGTGAATGGTGCTGTCATCGGCAGCTCCGTAACGCTCGCCGGCCAGGATGGTCTTGGTATCCACAGCAGCATCAACAGCGGCGCCGGCACGACAACGCTTACCTCCAGCGGTGCCATCAGCGAAGGCAGCAGCGGAGTGATCACGGCCGGCGTGTTGACCGGCAGCTCCAGTGGCGCGACGACTTTGAGCGGCGCCAACGCGATCATCAGCCTGGGCAACTTCACCTCGAACGGCTTCAGCCTCAACAACGCAAATGCGCTGAGTGTTGACGGCGCAGTGAATGGCGGCAGCGGCACGGCGAGCGTCGCCACGACAACAGGAGCGTTGACCGTAAACAGCAGCGTCGCCGGCAGCGCTGTGAGCCTTGGCGGCGGCAGCGGTCTTGCGATCAACGGTGGCGTGAACAGCGGCAACGGCATCACCACGTTGACCTCGGGGGGCGCCATCGACGAAGGCAGCAGCGGCAGTCTCACTGCAGGCACGTTGTCCGGCAATTCCTTCGCGGCGACCACGTTGAACGGTGCGAACCAGATCGCCAATCTGGGCAATTTCTCGGCCAATGGCTTCAGCTTGAGCGACGCGCAGGCGCTGACGGTGGCGGGGAACGTGAGCACCGGCAACGGCCCTGCAAACATCGCCACCAAGTCGGGGGCGTTGACCGTCAATGGCAATGTCACCGGCAGCGCGGTGAAGCTCGACGGCGCCAGCGGCCTGGCGGTCAACGGCGGCGTGAACAGCGGCAATGGCACGGCGACGCTGAGCACGAACGCAGGCAACATCGACATCAACGGTCCGGTAACCGGCAGCACGGTGGCCTTGTATTCGGCCGGTGCGATCGGCGAAGGCAACGATGGCATAAACGCCGGAACGCTGACTGGCCGTTCGGCGGGTGTCACAACGCTCAATGGCATCAACCAGATCGACACCTTGGGCAGCTTCAGTGCGAATGGCTTCAGCTTGATCAATGCGCGCAGCTTGATCATCAACGGCCCCGTCAATGCCGGCACCAGCCTCGCGCTGACCACCACCGGCGGCGGAATGGCCATTGACGGCGTCGTGAGCGGAGTCAGCACCAGCCTCAACAGTGCCGGCGCGCTCAGCGAAAGCAGCAGCGGCGTCATTGCAGCCAACACGCTGAGCGGCAACGCCGGCGGCGTCACCACGCTCACTGGCGCGAACAAGGTCGGCACGCTGGGCGATTTCCGTTCGTTGTCCGGTTTCAGCTTCGCGGATGACGAGTCGTTGACCCTGAGCTCGTTGAACGGCAGCAGCTATGTAGTGAACGCCGGTACCTCGTCGGTATCCATCGCGGTCACGCATGGCAACCTGTATCAGACCGACCACACCTGGACCTACGACGGCACCGGTTCGTGGTCAGCGAGCGGCGCGATCGGCACGCAAGCCAATCCCATCTATGTCACCGGCACCAGCACGCAGTCGGTGCCGCTGGTCGGCGACCCGCCGGCGTATTTCTACGCGGTGGATCGCAACGGCAACATCCTGTCGATCATCGGCGACAGCGTGAACGTGCCGACCTCGCTGTTCTCCAGCCGCGCGCAGAACGTCAACAATCACCTGGATTCGTATATCGATGCCAGCGTGATCACGGCGAACTACCGCTCGTTCGGCATCGTGCCTTCGGGCATCTTGTTGCCGCCGGATCAGCAGAGTTGCCAGGCAGGCAACGGCGGCACGGATTGTGCGGAAGAATAAGCGGGGAGGGCGGATGCGCAGCGCACGTTGGCTGATTTTACTGGGGTGTTGCGGCGCGCTTGCGGCCGGTCACGTGCAGGCGCAGATCGCGCCTCGCCTGACCGGCGAAGCGGTGATCGGCCGGCTCGATGCCGTGCGGCAGGAGCTGGCCGAACGCGCGAACATGTTGCACGACGATCGCCTCACCGCGGCCAGCGCACGCCTGGGCACGATGGCCGATGCGTTGCGCAAAGCGCTGGGCAACAAGATCAGCCAGCCGGCCGACATCATCGACGATAGCTCGCGCGTGGCGGTATTGCGTGCGGACGCCGCCGTGCAGCGCACGCGTGCGTATCTCGATACGCAACCCGGATGCCCAGGCAGCGATGCCAAAGCGATGGCCGACGGCCTGGCCGCAACCATTGACCGGCTCGCCGCCGCATCGGGTTCGTCAAAAGCCACACCGGTGATCAGCGGCGTTGAAACCATCGATCACCGCCCGCTGTTCGCGCTTCATCCCGGCAGCACGCCGATTGCGCTGGCGCTGGCCGGCAGCAATCTCGCCGATCCGCAGTGCGCCGATCCGCAAGTCACCGCCACCGATGAACAAGGCAAGCCGGTCGACGGCCAGCCCGTCATCACCGGCACGCTGCCGACGCGCATCGAGCTGAAGCTGCCCAACGGAACAGGAAACAAGTCCGGCACCTATCTGCTGCACGTGGTCACCAAGCACAAGTCGTTTCTCATGGGTTGCTCGGCGCAACCGGAGGCGCTAGCGGTACTGCAGATAACGCAGCCCTTGCGCGTCTCGGTGAACTACGAGCTCACCGCCATCTGCAGCAACGGCCAGCGCATGCCCGCTACGGGCGGCCTGCCTGACATCACCGCTTACGGCGGCACGTCATCGAAACAGATCGATGCCGCGATGTGCCCGGACCCATCGCGTTACGCCATCAGCGCCAAGGTGGCCTTCGGCGACGGCAACAGCGCATCAGTGGGGCCGGTGGAGCAAAGCGCTACCGCCGATATCACGATGGGCCTTCCGGCGGGATTTACCTTGAGCTGGAGTCCGTCGACGCGCACGGTGTTCGTGCGATCGGTCAGCAGTGTCTGCAAAGGCGTGTATTGAAAGGTAAGCCGGGATGCAATCCCCGCATCCCGATGCATGCGCGCAGGACAATGTTCCCGTAGGTAGAGGCGCAGCCGAAACCCAACGCAGGATGCGCATGGCGACGTTGGGTTTCGCCCCGGATCAAGTCCGGGGCTCTACCCAACCTACGTGAGGGTTTCAAAATTGGATGGGCTTTGTCGAAGGAACAGGCAAGGCGGGCGTCCAATTGCCAAATAAGTACGATAATTGCCGAAAACGGGCATATGTCTCGCCGATTTTGTGCATCCGTTTCCGCTTCCATCCGCTTCAATGAGGGCGCAGGTTTCGGCATGGCCGCAGGGTGTGGCCATGCATGCGTAATCTCGGGGGCGGTCATGCAGCACAGTCACACCATCGTAAGCAGTAACGGCTTTCATACCGCGCGCGCAGGCGCGGTGCATGGGAACAGCCATGCCGGCAACGGCCTGTTCCGCGCTTTGAAGAACGCCTTGCCAGGCGCTCCGCCCAACCGCCTTGGCGCGTTCGGCTTTCTCCGTTACTGACTCTTTCCCCAGTTTTCCCGCGTGCCAGGAAGGCATGTGTCCGCGAATTGACGCGGGCGGCAGACGATCGACTCCACCCCCCGAGATGACGCCTCAGGATCCTTTGCCTGCCGGGGATCCCTTTTCCGATGCGCGGCGCGATGTGCCGCAGCGATGTTTTTGATTTTCCCAATGTCCGTGGAAGACGGATTTCGGAGACCGCTATGAACAGGATCTATAGCAAGGTATGGAATGCTTCGTTGAAGCAGTTGGTGGTGGCGTCGGAGTTGGCGTCGTGCCCGCACAGTGTGGCGACAGGACAAGGTGTGCAGCCGCAACCTGCGCAACGGCGTCTTTACGCGAGCATTCTGATGGTGCTGATGGCCACGGGATGGACGGGTTGGGCGGATGCACAGACTAACTGCAATGCCGGTCCTTGGAATTTCTATGCCGGTGCCTCTTCATGCATGGGAGCCGGTGCGAGCGCTAGCAGTGACGGAACTGCGCTGGGTTCAAGTGCCAATGCAGGAGGGCCAGAAGGTGTCGCAGTGGGATATAGCTCGTCCGCGCTGGGTACCGCCACCAGCGCCGTAGGTTACGGGGCTTACGCCAGCGGCACGTATGGCACCGCAATTGGCACTTCCAGTCAGGCAACCGGACAGGGTTCGGTTGCCCTGGGTTACGTCAGCGTCGCCAGCGGCTTCAACGGGCTGGCTCTCGGTTACAACACACATGCGACCAACACCAACGCAATGGCCGTAGGTCAGGCGGCCACCGCCAGTGGGGTGGGGGCGGTAGCCCTGGGCGTCAATACGGTTGCTAACGTCGACTACGCTATCGCTGAAGGTGCAGGTGCGCAGGCAACGGCCGGCTATGCCACTGCTATAGGTACAAGTGCGCAGGCAACGGTCGGCAATGCCACTGCATTAGGTGCAGGTGCGCAGGCGACGGCCGGCAATGCCACTGCACTTGGCGCTAGTGCAATCGCAAACGGAGGGAATGCAGTCGCCGTTGGCGAGAACGCTCATGCTGCCATCGGTTCGACTGCATTGGGCGGGGGAACGGTTGCCAACGGCAACGGTGCGTCCGCGATAGGACTCGGAACCCAAGCCACGACAACCCATGCAACGGCACTCGGTTGGCAGGCATATTCAACCGCCCTTAACTCGACTTATATCGGCGCGCGCACGACTGGAGTGGGAGCTTCCGCGGAATCGGCGATTGCCATCGGCACGGACGTGCAGTCGTCGGGTATATACGGCATCGCCATGGGCATTCAGGCCAATACGAGCCAGGCGAATGCGGTGGGCATAGGCGCCTTTGCGATCGCGAACGGTGCCCAAGCTATCGCTATAGGCCGTAGCGCGAGTGCGCAAGCAGCCTCAACCATTGCCATTGGCGATACTAGTTCGGTATCGGGCACGGCTGGCACCGGCTCGTTCGCAGGCGGCTATCAATCGAAAGTGCTCGGCGGCACCGGCGCGGTGGCGATCGGCCAGCAGCAAACCGCCAACGGCAATGGCGCGGTGGCGATCGGCGATCCGAATACCGCAATCGGTACCGGCGCAGTCGCAGTGGGTGCGAACAACACTGCCAACGGTACCGGCGCAATAGCGCAAGGCAACACCAATAACGCAACCGGACAAGGCTCGGTGGCACTGGGCAATTCGTCCACCGCCGCGGCGGCGGGTGCGTTGGCGTTTGGCGATACCGCCAGCGCATCGCAAGCCAACGCCATTGCGATCGGTACGCAATCCAGCGCGGCAGCAGGCACCACGGTTGCCATCGGTGACGCAGCAAGCGCTTCTGGCGGCGGCAACGGCGGCAGCATAGCGTTGGGCACGAGCGCGAAGGCGGTGGCGAGCGGCGCGCAAGGCGGCTCTCCGATTGCGATCGGCATCAACGCCAACGCCAGTGGTGTTTCCGGCACCGCGCTTCCCGGCGGAACGACTTCTTTTGAGGCGATTGCCCTGGGTAACAGTACGGTCGCCACCGGGCAAGGCGCCACTGCCGTGGGTGGTGGTGCATCGGCCACAGGTACGTGGGGCAGCGCTGTGGGTCTGTATGCCAATGCATCGGCCGCACAATCCACGGCGATCGGCACGATGGCGCAAGCGACGGGGACTTACGCAACGGCACTGGGTGTAGGCGGCACCGGCACCGCCGCAACCGCCGTGCGTGCATCCGGCGCGGGCGCACTCGCCTTGGGTGGCAATGCTACGTCGGGCGCCAGTGCATCGGGCGCCAACGCGATCGCCCTGGGCGGTCAGTCGGTAGCGTCGTTGGCGAATGCGGAAGCACTGGGCGCAGGCGCAACGGCTGCTACGCAAGCTGGCGACGTAGCGCTGGGTTCGGGTTCCACCACCGGGACGGTGGTGAATACGCCAAACACGGTATTGGGCGGCACCACGTACACCTTCGCCGGCACCAATGCGACCAGCACGGTCAGCGTGGGTACGGCTACGTCGCCGCGCACCATTACCAATGTGGCGGCGGGGCGCATCAGCTCCGGCAGCACGGATGCGATCAACGGTTCGGAACTGTATGCGACGAACCAGGCGCTGCAGTCGATGATCACCGGCTCTACGTTGCATTACTTCAGCGTCAACGATGGCGCCACGACCCAGGCCAACTACAGCAACAACGGCGCAACCGGCGCCAATGCCGTGGCGATCGGCCCCGTGGCAAGCGCGGGAGGAAACAGCATCGCCATCGGGTGGAGCGCGGCTGCTTCCGGCCCAGCAGGAGGAGCGGTTGCCATCGGCTACAACGCGAACGCCGTTGGGCAGTCGTACACCACTGCGATCGGTGAAAACACTGTAGCGAGTGGCGGTTGGGCGACGGCCTTGGGCTGGGGCGCCAATGCTTCTGGCCAGGGTGCCGCCGCTATCGGTGCTAGCACCGTTGCCAGTGCCAATTTCGCTTACGCGGCAGGTTTCCAAACCAGCGCGACGGGAACGGGCGCGGTGGCGCTCGGTATCCATTCCGTTGCCTCGGGTCAAAACTCCTTGGCACAGGGCAATGCGGCTACCGCGTCGGCAACCGATAGCATTGCATTGGGGACGAGTGCCGCCTCTACCGGACCCTCGGGGGGCTCGATCGCCATCGGTGGTAGTGCCAATGCCAATGGTTCCTATACAACTGCCCTGGGCACGAATGCGATTGCCAACGGCGATTGGGCGACGGCCGTGGGGTACAACGCCAACGCAGCGGTCACGACAGCTACGGCGGTAGGTGGGAGTTCCATCGCCAATGCCACCTTTGCGTTGGCGGAGGGCTATCAGTCGACAGCATCGGGATCGGCGGCGACCGCGGTGGGTCTGCATGCGATCGCTTCCGGTGCGAACGCCATCGCGCAGGGCAACGCCGCTAATGCATCCGGTGTCAATGCGACTGCGCTAGGCACCAGCGCGGTCGCGAGTGCGCTGGGCGCCGAAGCGCTCGGCAATACAGCGAATGCCGCCGCGACGAATGCAACGGCGGTCGGCAACGGTTCGCAGGCGCTTGCTGCATCCACGGTGGCATTGGGCGACACCAATACCGTGGCTGCCGCATCCGGCACGGGTTCGATCGCGGGCGGACACAATTCGCGCGTGCTTGCCGGCACCGGCGCGGTGGCCTTGGGCGAAAGCCAGACCGTGAGCGGCAACGGCGCGGTGGCGATCGGCGACCCGAACAGTGCCATTGGCAACGGCGCCGTAGCGGTGGGCGCAAACAACACGGCCACTGGCAACGGAGCGGTCGCGCAGGGCAACAACAACGTCGCCAACGGACAAGGTGCGTTGGCGCAGGGCAATGCATCCAACGCTACCGGCGCAAGCGCCATCGCGTTCGGCGATACCGCTACTGCCAATCAGGCGCAGGCGCTAGCCTTGGGGGCCAACGCCACAGCGGGCGCACAGGCCGGCGACGTGGCGCTGGGTTCGGGTTCCAGTACGTCAGCAGTGGTCAACACCAGCAGCGCGAGCATCAACGGTGTCACGTATGCGGGCTTTGCCGGCACCAATGCGCTGAGCACGGTAAGTGTGGGATCGGCCACGGCGCCGCGCACCATCACCAACGTGGCCGCGGGTCGTGTCAGTGCCAGCAGCACCGATGCGATCAACGGCTCGCAGTTGTATGCGGTGGCGTTGGCCGATCAGGTGCATGATTTCAGCGTCGTCAACCCTTCGCCAGGCACGGATACCAATTACAACAATGCCGGCGCTACCGGCTCTGGGGCCACGGCCATCGGCTACTCGGCGATTGCGCGTGGTGGCCAAACGGTAGCACTCGGCTATCTGGCGA
>Ga0068856_100002676_pt1 | contig 18269 bp, 10 predicted proteins | sample KBSCornC62_FD_66595 | JGI IMG/M metagenome (GOLD analysis project Ga0068856, IMG submission 66595) | Corn rhizosphere microbial communities from Kellogg Biological Station, Michigan, USA - KBS Corn C6-2 | ecosystem: Host-associated > Plants > Roots > Rhizosphere > Soil ...
GTTTGACCGCACCAAGGAAGGCAAAATTTCCCAGCGCAATTTCGGCGGCCATCGTTATCCGCGCCTTGCGCACGTTGGCGACCGCACGGGTCTCGAACTCATCCGCACGCTGCAGGATCACGGTATCCACCAGGGCATCACGGTGCACATGGAATACACCATCGTGTCGCTGCTGAAAGATGGCGACCGCGTGGTCGGCGCGTTTGGCTACGACCGCGAGCGCGGCCGTTTCCGGGTTTTCAAATCCAAAGCTGTCGTTGTTTGCACCGGTGGTTTGGGTCGCGCGTATGCCGTGACCAGCAATTCCTGGGAAGGCACGGGCGACGGTGTTTCCCTCGCATATCACGCGGGCGCGGAATTGCTCGACATGGAATTCATCCAGTTCCATCCGACCGGCATGATCTGGCCGCCGAGCGTAAAAGGAATTTTGGTCACGGAAAGCGTTCGCGGTGAAGGCGGCGTGTTGCGCAACAAAGACGGCAAGCGCTTCATGTATGACGACATTCCGGACAATTACAAGTCGCAGACCTCGACCGATCCGGAAGAAGGCTGGCGCTACACACAGAACGACAAGAACGCGAAGCGTCCGCCGGAATTGCTGACGCGCGACCACGTCGCCCGCTGCATCAATCGCGAAGTCAAGGCCGGTCGCGGCAGCCCGCACGGCGGCGTGTTCCTCGACATCTCGTGGATCAAAGAAAAGATTCCGAACTCGGCTGAGCACATCAAAAAGAAGATTCCTTCCATGTATCACCAGTTCATGCAACTGGCGAACCTCGACATCACCAAGGAACCGATGGAAGTCGGCCCGACCACGCATTACGCGATGGGCGGCATCCGCGTGAACGGCGAGACACAGGCAACGAATATTCCCGGCCTGTTCGCGGCGGGCGAATGCGCTGCCGGTCTGCACGGTGCGAATCGTCTCGGTGGCAATTCCCTCTCCGACCTCATCGTCTTTGGCAAGCGCGCGGGCGAATACGCCGCGAAATACGCGAAGGAAAATGCCGCTGGCAAAATCAACGACGCGCAGGTCGAGGCTGCTTACAAAGAAGCCATCGAACCGTTCGAACGCGCGGCGGGCAGCGGCAGCGAAGGTCCGTATCAGGTGCAATACGACCTGCAGAACATGATGCAGGCCAACGTCGGCATCGTGCGCTTGCAGAACGAAATGGAATTCGCCCTCGCTGGCATCGAGAAACTCAAGGCGCGGGCGGCCAAGGTTGCCGTGCAGGGGCATCTCGAATACAACCCTGGCTGGCACACGGCGATTGACCTCAAGCATCTGCTCACCGTTTCCGAAGCCATCACGCTGTGCTCGCTCGACCGCAAGGAAAGCCGCGGCGGCCATTTCCGCGAAGATTTCCCGGACAAAGACCCCGAGGCGGCGAAATACAACTCCGTCATTTTTAAAGCGGCGGATGGCTCCATGAAATTACGGCGCGAACCGATTCCGCCGATGCCCGAAGCACTGAAACAAGTCATCGAGGAGATGAAATGAATAAGACTGTCACCTTCCGAATCTGGCGCGGCGACGCAACCGGCGGCAAGTTCGTGGATTATACCACGGAGATTACCGAGGGTCTCGTCGTCCTGGACGTCATTCACAAAATCCAGGCCACGCAGGCGAACGACCTCGCGTGCCGCTGGAATTGCAAGGCCGGCAAATGCGGCTCCTGCTCCGCCGAAGTCAACGGCATCCCCAAGCTCATGTGCATGACGCGCATGGACACGCTGAACACGGACAAGCCTATCACCATTGAGCCGATGCGGGCGTTTCCCAGCATCCGTGACTTGGCGACTGATGTATCGTGGAACTTCCGCGTCAAGACCAAGATCAAGAAGTTTAATCCGCGCAAACCCGACGCCGAGGACGGCACCTGGCGCATGCAGCAGGAGGACGTGGACCGCGTGCAGGAATTTCGCAAGTGCATCGAATGTTTCCTCTGCCAGGACGTCTGCCACGTGCTGCGCGACCATCACAAGCACGAGGAATTCATCGGCCCGCGCTTCCTGGTTTACACCGCCGCACTGGAGATGCACCCGCTCGATACCGAGGACCGCCTGGCGGAATTGAAGCAATCCCAAGGCATCGGTTTCTGCAACATCACCAAGTGCTGCACCAAGGTCTGCCCCGAGCACATCACCATCACCGACAACGCGATCATCCCGTTGAAGGAACGCGTCGTGGACGAATACTACGACCCGCTCGGCTGGCTCTGGAAAAAGATCCGGCCAAAAGGCTGAACAGTTTTACCACCAAACCCACGGTTCACGCCGTGGGTTTTTTGCATTCGTCATTTCGAACCGCTGGCAAGTCGTATAAACATAAAATGGCCGGACTACCCTGTTTTGGTGATACACCAGTGCAGATTTCTCAAATAGAATTGCAATTCTCGCATGGCACACCGGAATAAAAATTCGTTACATTGATGCCATCAATAATTTTATGAAACCATACCTTCCTCTGGGCAAATTTTCCTTTGGCATGGGCGACCGCTTCGCCCATCAAGGCAAGGCGCAACTTCAGGCCTGCGTGCTGGCCACGAAACTGGGCGCCGAATTCATCCCCGTCTGGAACAAGTCCAACCGCGAACACTCGTTCATCGGCACCGAACCCTCCAGCTTACGCACCGAAGCCGACGACGCCGTTAAAGCACTCGGTTGGACGAAATCTTATCACGTAGACGCCGACCACATCCGTCTCGAAACGGTGGACCGCTTCATTGCGCCGTCAGATTTCTTCACGATTGACGTGGCCGACTCGATTGGCAAACCCGCCGCTGCGGCCGACGTGAAGGTATTTGTGGATCGGCACCCCGAACTCACCGGAAAAATTTCCATCCCGCACATTGACCGGCCATTCGAGATTTCACGCGCTGAAGTTGAGCGCGTGGCGAACAAGTTTTTGCTCGCGGTGCAGGACGCCGGCAAAATCTACGAGCACATCGCCAAGACCAAGGGCGCGGCCAATTTCGTCACGGAAGTCTCGATGGACGAAACCGACAGCCCGCAAACGCCGCCGGAACTGTTGATCATTCTCGCCGCAATCGCCGACCAGAAAATTCCCATCCAGACCATCGCGCCGAAGTTCACCGGCCGTTTCAACAAAGGCGTGGACTACGTCGGCGACGTGAACCAGTTCGAGCAGGAGTTCAACGAAGACCTCGCCGTTATCGCGTTCGCCATCCAAAAATATGGCCTGCCACCGACGCTCAAGTTGAGCGTCCATTCCGGCAGCGACAAGTTTTCCATCTACGAACCGATGCGCCGGGCGTTGAAGAAATTCGGGGCGGGCGTCCACATCAAAACGGCCGGCACGACCTGGCTCGAAGAACTCATCGGTCTAGCCGAAGCGGGCGGCGATGGCTTGGAGATCGCAAAGGAGATTTACGCCTACGCCATCGAGCACGTGGACGAGTTCTGCGCCCCGTATGCCAGCGTCATTGATATTGATAAAGCAAAACTGCCGAGCGCGGCCGCGGTCAATAGCTGGAGTTCCAAGCAGTTCACCGATGCGCTGCGCCACGACCAGAAAAATCCCGGCTACAATCCGAGCTTCCGCCAGTTGCTGCACGTGAGCTTCAAGGTCGCGGCCAAGAAAGGTGATCGCTACCTGAACGCGCTCAAGAAGCACGAGGCGATCATCGCCAAAAACGTGACGGAAAACCTTTTCGAGCGGCACATGAAACCGCTACTTTTGGGCGCGTAACCTATGCCATTCATCCACGAAGATTTCCTGCTGGGCAACCAACCCGCACGCCGGCTTTACCACAAGTTCGCCGCCGCGGAGCCGATTTTTGATTACCACTGCCATATTTCGCCGAAGGACATTGCGGAAAACCGGCAGTTCAAGAACCTGTTCGAGATCTGGCTGGAGGGCGATCATTACAAATGGCGCGCGATGCGCAGCAACGGCGTCGCGGAAAAATTCTGCACCGGCAACGCTTCGCCCGAAGCGAAGTTTAACGCCTGGGCGGAGACGGTTCCCCACACGCTGCGCAATCCGCTTTATCACTGGACGCACCTGGAACTGAAACGCTACTTCGGCATCACGGATTTGCTGAGCGAAAAAACGGCGGCGAAAATCTGGAAGCAGGCGAACGCCAAGCTGGCCACGCCGGCTTACACCACGCAGAGTTTACTCAAGAAGATGAAGGTCAAAGTCGTCTGCACCACGGACGATCCGGTGGATGACCTCGGTTATCATCGCGCGTTTGCCAAGTCCGGCCATCCGACGAAGATGCTGCCGGCGTTCCGCCCGGACAAGGCACTGACGGTAAATCAGCCCGCCGGCTTCAACAAATGGGTGGAGCAGCTCGCCATGGCTGCGAACGTGGACATCAGTAGCTTCAGCGCCTTCATCAGCGCGCTGGAGAAACGGCATGAATTTTTCCATTCGCAGGGCTGCCGCTTGTCCGACCACGGCATGAATCACTGCTTCGCGGATTTTTGCAGCGAGAAAGTAGCCGCCGCGATTTTCGACAAGGCACGCAAGGGCGCGGCGGTAACGCCTCTGGAACATTCGCAGTTCGCCTCGTTCATGATGGTGTTCTTCGGCCACCTCGACGCCAAACGCGGCTGGACGAAGCAGCTTCACCTCGGTGCGCTGCGCAACAACAACGACCGCTTGCTCACGCAGCTCGGACCGGACACGGGCTTTGATTCCATCGGCGATTTCCCTCAAGCCGGTGCGCTCTCGGCATACTTGAACAAGCTCGATTCCGAAAACAAACTGCCCAAGACCGTCATTTACAACCTGAATCCGGCGGACAACTACGTCTTCGCCACGATGATCGGAAATTTCCAGGACGGCACGATTCCCGGCAAGATCCAATACGGCTCGGGCTGGTGGTTTCTTGACCAGAAGGAAGGCATGGAATGGCAGATCAACGCGCTGTCCAGCCTTGGCCTGCTCTCGCGGTTTATCGGCATGATCACGGACTCGCGCTCGTTCATGAGCTATCCGCGCCACGAATATTTCCGCCGCACACTCTGCAATCTCATCGGCAAGGACATCGAAGCCGGCGCGATTCCAAACGACGAAAAGCTTGTCGGTCCGATGATCAAAAACATCTGCTACGCGAACGCGAAGAACTTCATGGCGTTTCCTGGCGTGAAGTGACCGTAATTTCTTTGAAGCACTAACCCCTGCTCATCGGTGCCAATTTTTATTGGATGATGAGCGTGGATTGGCGGTTGGTCTTTGGTGCAATAATCTCAAAGCGTTTTGCCGAAAATCCCCGTTTCACAGCGGCGGGCTTTGCTGCATCTTCCGACCATACCCAACTTGAAAATCACCGCCATCCTCCTGCTGTGCCTGCTGGCTGCCCGCCTGCTGGCGATTCCCGCTTTCCCCGGCGCGGAAGGTGCCGGCGCCAACGCCGTCGGCGGACGCGGCGGCACAGTTTACCACGTCACCAATACGAACGATTCCGGCGCAGGCAGCCTGCGTGATGCGGTGAGCGTAGCGAACCGCACCATTGTCTTTGATGTTTCCGGCACGATCATTTTGCAGACCGACCTGAAGATCACGCACCCCAACCTCACCATCGCCGGCCAGACCGCGCCGGGTGACGGCATCACGCTGGCGCGGCGTTTGACCTCCGTGCAAAACACCCACGACGTGATCATCCGCTTCCTCCGCTGCCGGCCGGGGGATCTGGACACAAATTTTCAAGACGATGCGTTCCATTTCGTGAGCGCCACGAATTGCATCGCGGATCACCTGTCCACCTCGTGGAGCGTGGATGAATGTCTTTCCACCACGCATTCCACGAACGTCACAGTGCAGTGGTGTTTGATTTCCGAAAGTCTGAAAAATTCGCAACATGACAAAGGGGCGCACGGCTACGGCGCGCTGTTGCGCTACGGCTACGGACAACTGACGTATCATCACAACCTTTTCCAGCATCACGACAGCCGCAATCCGCGCCTGGGCGACAACCTCAAACTCGATTTCGTCAACAACGTCATCTACAACTGGGGTGGAATGGCCGGTTACTCCGGCACCTACGAAAACGACATCGTGGATTCGCCGCCGGGCTTTACGAATTACGTCAACTACGTCAGCAATTATCTCGTCGCCGGAAGCAGCACTTCCTCGTCCAGCACGGCGTTCCGGGGCTACACCACCAACACCGTCATCTTTCAGACCGGCAACCGGATTGATTCCAATAAAAACACCACGCTCGACGGCGCGGAAACCGGTTCCGCCATGTTTGCCTCGCCCTACACCCCTTCGGCCACGCGCTACCCGCTCAACTCTTCGGTCACCGCCGATGCCGCGCCCGCTGCCTACCAGCGCGTGCTCGCGTTCGCCGGTGCCTCCGTCGTGCGCGACGAGGTGGACACCCGGCTCATCGGCACCGTGCACAAGCACACGGGCCGGCTGGTGGACGCCGTCGGGCCAAATAATCAGGCCACGGATTACGTCACCAACACCATCAACGGCACAAACTACATTTTCGTGCGCGGTTGGCCGGGGCTGAATTCCACCCCGACGCCAACGGACACCGATCAGGACGGAATGCCCGATTACTGGGAAAAGAATCTGGGGCTAAATCCCGCCGTCGCGAACAACAACCATGTGAATCCCGATGGCTATACCGACTTGGAAAATTATCTCAACTGGCTCGCCAACCTGCACGCGACGGGCCGGGTGAATCAACCCCTCGCGCCCAGCCTGCGCAGCTTGACCGGCAATAACACGAATTTTAACTTCACCGTGGCCAACGCAACCAATGGCAGCGTCACCCTGGCTGGCGACGGTTTCACGGCGCAATTTCTACCGGCGACGAATTTCATCGGCCTCGCCGCGTTCACGTTCAACGCCAGCAACGCCGTGGATCATATTGCATTCGGGCCAACGATCGTCACGCTCCTGATCACCAATGCGTTGCCAGCCATCGTCACGCCCCCCGCCGGCAGCACGAATTACGTCGGCACCACGAACACCTTCACCGTCGTCGCCGCCAACGCTGCGCTCACATATCAATGGCGGAAGAATGGCACCAACCTCGCCAACGGCGGTAACATTTTCGGTGGCGTGACCAACGCAACGCTCACGTTCACCAACCTCGTCGGCGCCAACGGGGGAAATTATTCCGTCGTCGTCAGCAATTTCACCGGCGTCGTCACCAGCTCCGTCGTAACGCTCGTGATTGTTTCCAATACGGCCCCGACGCTTGCCGCGATCTCCAATCGCACCGTCATGGCCGGCGCGACGCTCACATTCACCAATTCCGCGAGCGACACGAATGTTCCGGCACAGACGCTGACTTTTTCGCCGTTGAATTTCCCGTCCGGCGCGAGCGTCAATTCCAGCAACGGAATCTTCCACTGGCGGCCGACCATCGCGCAGGGCGGTGTGACGAACGCCATGAGCGTAGTGGTCAGCGACAACGGCTCGCCGGTTTTAACCGCCACGCAATCCTTCACCGTGGCCGTGCTGAATCCAGCGCAACCTTTGCTGCAAGTTTCCACCGCTGGCGCGCAGTTCAATTTTTCCATCGCTGGCGATGTCGGTCCGGATTATCTAATCCGCGCGTCCACCAACCTGACGGACTGGAGCACCATCCTTACCACGAACCCGCCGCTGATGCCGTTCACTTGGACCGATTCCGACACGGGCAGCTTCCATCAGCGTTTCTATCGCATCCAACTCGGGCCGTAAGCGGAAGAGCGGTGCAATTTTTTCAAGGCGGTTTGCCTAAATAGTGCGTATCGCAGCGCTGGGTTTTGCCTCATCATCATGCCAATCCAATGAAAATCGCCATCGCCACTCTCTTGGCCCTCGCCTTGCCGTTGTGCGCCGCCACGTTCAACGTCCGCGACTTTGGCGCGACGGGCGACGGGAAGACGTTTGACACCGCCGCCATCCAGAAGGCGCTCGACGCCTGCAAAGCTTCCGGCGGCACCGTGGAGTTCCCGGCCGGAAGCTATCTGAGCCAGCCGATCAAAATTTATTCCAAGACGACGTTCCAACTGGACGCCGGCGCGACGCTCTTCGCCAGCACGAACCAGGCGGATTTCATGAAAACGCCCGGCGACTGGCTCACGGCCAAAAGCGGCGGCGATTTCGTCCCCTTCATCAGCGGCAAGGATTTGACGGATGTGACGTTCACCGGCAGCGGAATGATTGACGGCAACGGCGCGGTCTGGTGGCCGGAAGCAGAAAAGGCGCGCCAAAAAAAATCTGGCTACACCCTGCCGCGCCCGAACCTCGTCGTCATTGAACATTCCACGAATTTGCGCTTCGAAAACCTTACCCTGCAAAACTCGCCGAAGTTTCATCTCGTTCCCTCGGACTGCGACGACGTGGTGATTTCCAACGTGACCTTCGTCGCGCCCGAGCGGGCGCCGAACACCGACGCCATGGATCCGAGCGGACATCGTTACCTCATCACCAAGTGCAAGGTGGACGTGGGCGACGACAACATCGCCATCAAGGCCGGCAAAAAAATCCCCGGCCGCGAGTTTCAGAGCGAGGATTTCACCATCACTGACTGCACGTTCCTGCACGGCCACGGCATGAGCATCGGCAGCGAAACCGTCGGCGGCGTGCGCAATGTGACCGTGCGCAACTGCACCTTTGAAAACACGGAGAACGGCATCCGCATCAAGTCCGACATCCGGCGCGGCGGCATTGTGGAGAATCTCGTCTGCGAAAACATCACGATGAAGAACGTCAACCCGGCCATCACGCTGACGTGCGTTTATCAAGGCACTTCCGCGGGTGACAAGCAGCCAGGCCTAGCCCAGGCGAGTGCCGTTTCCGGCGGGAACGTTCCTATCTTCCGCAATATTCGCATCAGCAACCTGACGGCCACGTGTTCGAAAGCGGCGGGCTTGATTCTCGGCCTGCCGGAAAGCTGCATCGCCAACGTGGTGTTGGAGAACGTGAAGATCACGGCAGCCAAGCCTTTTGCCATTTCCAATGCGAAGGGCGTGAAATTGAAAAATGTTTCCGTGTCGGTGCCCAAGGGCGAGCCATTCAAGCTGGAAAACGCCGAGGTCGCCGGGCTCCCAGAAAAATAGTGCGGGCGCCGCGTTTCGGCGCATAATTTTCCGAACGCCCGCCCGCTAAAAACTGTCCACTCCAAACTACACCATGAAATTCATACGACTCCTAATCGTATTGTCGGCAATCCCGGTCTCCGTCTTTGCCGCGCCAAGGCAACTGGCCGTCACCGCCGTGAATAAGCTGTCCATCGCCCGCCCCAGCCAGACCATTGAGTTGACCGCCGCGCAACTCGCGCCGCTGGACGAAAAGAATCTCTCGAAAATCCACGTCACCGACGCAGCGGGCAATGAACTGGTCTGTCAGGCCGTGGACACGGACTACGACGCGTTCCATCAGCCGGACATCGTGATTTTCCAATCTGATTTTGCCGCCCGTGAAACGAAAACTTTCTTTGTGATCGCCGGGGCGAAACAGGAATTCAAGCCGGATCAATACGAAGCCTTCGGCCGTTTCGTGCGCGAGCGCTTCGATGATTTCGCGTGGGAAAATGACCGCATCGCGCATCGCACCTATGGCCAGGCGCTGGAGACGTGGGCAGGCGAACCGCTGTGCAGCAGCACGATTGACATCTGGTCCAAGCGCACCAGCCGCCTCGTCATCAACGAATGGTATCTGGCTGACAACTACCACGCTGATGAAGGCGACGGCGCGGATTTTTATTCAGCCGGCCCGAGCCGCGGCGACGGCGGCAACGGCCTTTGGGCCGCCGACCGTCTGTGGACCTCGCGCAATTTCATCAACAGCCGCGTGCTGGCGAACGGCCCCATCCGCGTGCTGTTTGAACTGGAATACGCGCCGTTTGAAGTCAACGGCATCAGCGTCTCGGAAGTGAAGCGCGTTTCGCTGGACGCCGGCCAGCAGCTTGACCACTACCAGAGCACTTACAAAACTTTCTCTCGGCCCGATCGTCCGCCAGTGATGCTCACCGCCGCCACTGGCTTGAAAAAGGCCGAAGGCGAACAGATGGCGCTGAACGCCACCAACGGCTGGTTCGTGAAATGGGAGAATATGGAAAAGCAGGCCGGCCAGCAGGGATTGGGCATCATTTTCGATCCGGCATTATTCCTGAAACAGACGGATGACAAATTGAACCAGCTCATCATCACCAAGGTTTCCGACGGTAATGTCTCGTCCTACTGGGCGGGCTTTTGCTGGAACAAGGCCGGCCAGTTTACCGATTTCCCTGCGTGGAAAAAATACGTGGATGAATTCGCCCAAGGCCTCGCCTCGCCCATTGAAGTTAAAATTTCCGCCAAATAATTGGTCAACCCTTTCGCCTGCAAACCAAAAATTTCCATGAAAACTCAAACTCGTTTCTTACTGAGCATCCTTTGTCTGACCACCCTGCTCTTCGCTCCGGCCTGCCGGGCGATTGATAGCTCCCCTGCTCCCGCGTCCAAGCAGTTTGGCGGCGCGACGCCGCTGCAATGGTCCGTGCGCATGGCGGATTCGGAAACCACGCGGCGCGGCGACAGCCTCGCCTGGCGACCCGACGGCAAGGCCAGGTGGGATTATACCGCCGGTCTGTTCACCCTCTCGCTGCTCAAGCTGAACGCGGCCGTGCCGACGCCCGCCTACGTGGATTTTAGCAAGAACGCGATCGGCTCCTTCATCGCCGAGGATGGGAAAATCCAAGGCTACAAGCTGGAGGATCACAACATTGACAACGTCGCACCCGGCAAAACGGCCATCGCGCTTTACGAACTCACCAAGGATGAGCGTTACAAGAAATGCGCCGACCTGCTGCGCAAGCAGCTCGACACGCACCACGCACGAGCGAAGGCGGCTTCTGGCACAAGCTGCGTTATCCGTCGCAGATGTGGCTGGACGGATTGTTCATGGGCGCACCGTTTTATGCCGAATACACGGCGGATTTCCACGGCCCGTCGGCGGACTTTGCCGACGTGGTCAAGCAATTCATGCTGGTAAAGGAACATCTTTACGATTCAAAAACCAGTTTGTTCTATCACGGCTGGGACGAGAAGAAGGTGCAGGATTGGGCGAATAAGACGACCGGTTTGTCCTCCAACTTCTGGGGTCGCGGCCTCGGCTGGTTCGCGATGGCGCAGGTGGACGTGCTGGATTTTCTGCCGAAGAATCAACCGGGGCGCAATGACCTCATCGCGCTCGTGAAGCAAACTGCCGATGGCATCGTGAAATGGCAGGACCCGGAAACCGGCCTCTGGTGGCAGGTGCTGGATAAGGGCGGCAAGTCGGGCAATTACCGCGAAGCCACCGCCAGCGCGATGTTCGTTTATTCCCTGGCCAAGGCCGTCAACCGCGGCTACCTCTCGCGCGATTACGTCCCCGTCATTCTCAAGGGTTACAACGGCATCATCTCGCAGCTCATCAAAACCAACGGCAACGGGAAGATTTCCCTGACCAAATGCTGCTCCGTGGCCGGCCTCGGCTACGGCCGCGACGGTTCCTATGAGTATTACCTCCGCGAGCCGGTCGTTGACAACGATCTCAAAGGCGTCGGGCCGTTCATCCTCGCCGGCATCGAGGTTCAGCAACTTCTCGGCCTGCCGATGCAGGGGCACCATGAGCTGAAACCGACGGAGGCAGTGAAACCCTCCGTAGCCAAGGAATGGACACAAATGCCCGCCATCCTCGACCGCATCGTGGCGCCAAAATTTCCGGGCCGTGAATTTTCCATCATTGATTACGGGGCCAAGGCCGACGGCAAATCCGATTCCAGCGACGCTATCACCAAGGCCATTGAAGCCGCCTCGGCGGCCGGCGGCGGACGCGTGATCATTCCGGCCGGCGAATATCTGACCGGCCCGATCCATCTCAAGAGCAACATCAACCTGCACCTCGACGGCGGCGCGACGCTGAAATTCAAGACCGATCCCGGCGCGTATCAACCGCTCGTCTTCACGCGGTTTGAAGGCATGGAATGCTGGAATTATTCGCCGCTGATCTACGCCTACGAACAGGAAAACATTGCCGTGACCGGCGAAGGCACGCTCGACGGACAGGCCAGCGACGAAAATTGGTGGTCGTGGAAAGGTCGCAAGGTGCAGCCCGGCGAGACCGATCCGAAAATTCAAACCAAAGCCCGCAAGTTGCTCGACAAGATGGTCGCCGACAACACGCCCGTGAGCGAACGCAAGTTTGGCGAGGGCAGTTATCTGCGTCCGGCCTTCTTCCAGCCGTATCGCTGCAAGAACGTTCTCATCGAAGGCGTCCGCATCCGCCGCTCGCCCATGTGGGAAATCACGCCCTGCCTCTGCACCAACGTCATCGTGCGCGGCGTAAACATCGTTTCGCATGGCCCAAACAACGACGGCTGCGACCCCGAAAGCTGCCGCGACGTCTTGATCGAGGATTGCCTGTTCGATACTGGCGACGATTGCATCGCCATCAAGTCCGGTCGGAATAACGACGGACGCCGCGTGAATGTGCCATCGGAAAACATCATCATCCGCAACTGCACGATGGCCGACGGCCACGGCGGCGTGACCATCGGCAGCGAAATCTCCGGCGGCTGCCGCAATGTGTTCGTGGAGGACTGCGTGATGGACAGCCCGGAACTGGACCGCGTGTTCCGCTTCAAGTCCAACGCCGTGCGCGGCGGCGTGGTGGAAAATATCTTCATGCGCAACGTCACCGTGGGCCAGGTGGCCGACGCCGCGTTGCAGATAGATTTTGTCTATGAGGAAGGCGCGAAAGGCGCATTCCCGCCGACCGTCCGCAACGTCGTCATGGAAAACGTGAGCGTGGCGAAAACGCCACGCGTGCTGAATGTCGTTGGTTTTCCCGGCGCGGAGATCAGCGGCGTGCGGATTTACAATTCCAGCTTCAAGCAGATCAAAAAACCCGATCAAGTGGTGGAAGCCGACGTGAAACTGGTGGACTGCGTGGTGGAAAAAGCCAAATGAAGCGGTAGAGCGTGGACAAACCGTCCGCGCCCCGGTTATTTCGCCGCCAGCCTTTCGGTCAGCCACGCGGCCACTTTGCCCTGCCAGCCAGAATCAAATTTCTTCCAGTCGCTGATGCGGTGCTGACCTTCGGGAATCATGATCAAGTCGCACGTCACACCGGCGGCTTGCAGGGCTTTTTGAAACGCAAGTGATTGATTGGCGGGCACGGTTTTGTCCGCGCTGCCTTGCACAATGAGAAATGGCGGCAGGCCGGGCTTCACATACATCAGCGGGGAATTTTCCTTTAACACGCCGCGAACCTCGTCGGTGATGTTACTGGAGGCGTAGCCGAACAGATTGCGCATCGAGATGCTCAAGCCGCCGCGCCGTTCATTGTCCGCGACCAGATCTGTCGGCGGCGCAAAAGCGGCGACGGCCTGAACCTGCGTATCTGGCGCGGCGTGCGTTCCCGCCAGCGTCACCAGATGTCCGCCTGCGGAGTAGCCGAGCAACGCGATGCGATCAGGATCGCCCTTATATTCCTTCGCATGCGCCTTGACCCAGCGAATCGCCGTCTGCACGTCTTCGTAGCACGCAGGCCAGCGGTTCGTCGGCGCGAGGCGGTAGTTGATGGTGAACCACGCGAAATTCGTCGCCACGGGCGCGAAGACGGGGACGATGTCCGTTTCCTTGTCGCCTGCCATCCAACCGCCGCCGTGGACGATGAGCACGACGGGGAACTTCCCCTCGCCCGCCGGCACATGGGCGTCGAGCAACAGCTTTTGTCCGCCCGCCTCGCCGTATTCGATGTCGTATTTGGTCGCGGCGGTATTCGGGTCGAGCGGCTTCAGCGTGGGATTCCAGCCATCCGCACCGCCAAGAACTTTTTCCACCGTGATTTTTTTGGCGTCTGCCGGCGAAAGCTGCTTCGTCCAGTCTGGCCGGTTGGTCGGACTGGCACCCGCGCCGGTGGAGTTGAATTCCGCGTAACGTATCGTCGCGTGCGCCTCGGGTTTTTTCCAGTCGTTCCAACCGACGGGCCGCACGACTCCGGACATCTCACAATTCAAGAAAATCGTGCTCGCATAGCTGCGCCACGGGCGACCGAGGAATGTCTTCACGCCCGGTTCGCCGGTGATTTGACAGTGGTTGAAGACGTAGCCGAACGGCACGTCAACCGGCGTGGAAGCGGCGGTCAGGTAGCCATCCCGTAACGCATGAATTTCGCACTTCTCAAACCACGCCGTCGCCGCGCCGAAAATGAAATCCACATGACCGGCGATGTAGCAGTGCTCAAAATATTGCCGGCCCCGGTTGATGAAAACCGTGTCCTGCCAGCCAAGGAAGCGGCAGTTGCGGAATGCGGCGCGGTCGCCGTCCACGCGGATGGCCAGCGCCTGCCCGACCGGCCCGGCAGAATTTTCGAATGTCAGGTTCTCCGCCGTGAAATCATCCGCATCAATCGTCGTCGAAGGCGTTTTGAACGTGCCGATGGGTTTGCCCTCGGCGTTGGTGATCCCTGCGTAAAGATCGAAGGTGAGCACTGTGTTCGTCGGACTGGCACCCACGAGTTTGAAGAAGCTTTTCTCGTGCTGAATATAAATGAGTTCCTTGTAAGTGCCGGGCGCGATATGGATGACGACGGGATTTTCGCGGCTGCCCGACGGCACGGCCATGATGGCGGACTGCACGGTCTTGAATGGCGCGCTGCCATCGGTGGCGACGTAGAGATTGGTTTGTGCGAAAAGTCCGGCGGCAAAAAACACCGCAAGCATGAGAACGGCCAAAGTTTTTAGTTTCATGCGGTAAAAACTAAACGAAGCCCCCGCGGGTCACCACGTCGAAAGTGTTGTGAATTCCTGCACAATGACGGACGATTTCGGCACTTGTCGGATATCTTTCACCTCCCCAGCAACGTATCCTTCGGGCTGCTGGTCGCGTTGAAGATTTCATTCTTGAATTTTTCCCGGCAACTGGGGCAGATGCCATGCGAGAAGGTCGCATCGGTATGGGCGCGGACATAGTGCTCGACGCTTTGCCAGTAGCCGGTGTCGTTGCGGACGTTTTTACACCAACCACAGATCGGGATCAGCCCGGATAATGTTTTTACTTCCGCGAGGGCTTTTTGCAGCCGGCCGATGAGTTCGCGTTGCTCGGCTTCAGCCCGGCGGCGACGGGTCATTTCCCGACCGGCCACCCCGTTGGCAACGATCAATAACACGGCAACCACGATGCTGCCATATATCAACAGATGGGCGGCATGATGATAATCCTTCTGCTCCGCGGCATCTCCCTTGACCAGCAGCTTTTTTTCTTCATCGGTAAATTTCACCAGATCATTGATGGCCAGATTGGTGGCGTCTTCATTTTCCAGGTCCTCATCCGCCTGCAAAGCGGCGGCGGCTCCTTGCCGGGCAAAGAGGCCAATCACCTTGTCGTCGTTGGAAAAAACCGCCTTCACGGCCGCCGCAAGCTCCCCCAGCCGTTTCTGCTGTTCGGGGTTGTCGTGCGTGAGTTCGACCAGCTGGGTGAGTTCCTGAAGATCAATGTTGGTATCGTTTTTGTATTCGATGAGCAGGTTCGCCTGTCCTTTGCGCGCATAACTTCGCACACTGCTTTGAGCATCGATGAGTTTGTCTTCAACCGTTTGCGCCTCCAGAATGGTCTGAAAGGTTAGCTCGCGCCAACTGGTAGCTTTTTTCAGCTCTGTAACGGTCCGCAGCGAGACCACGGCGATCATGACCATCAGGATCACGGAGGCGGCGATGGGTGCCCAACGAAGGAGTTTGAAATGTTTGTCTTTCATCTTGGAAAAATAAATCTGACCGGCAATCACCAACTCATGCTTGGCCCCGGCAACGGTCTAACAGCCCCCGAGGTTGGGACACGGAATTTATCCCGTGCGCAATGGCAACGAGGAGTTGTTCCACCGTATAAGGCTTTTCGAGAATGGCCAACCCCGGAAAAATGCTCTTGAGCATTTCATTCTCGAAAGCCCAGCCGAGCAGGATAATCCCGCCCCCTGCCGCGACGAGCCAGCCATCCCATCGTGAAAAGATTTTCAGCCAATGAGCCAACCGAACGCTATTTCCCAGCGATGACATATATGATAACAGCCTGAGCAGCATATTCTAGGCCGATAGATGATCGTCAAAAGTGAATGGACATTGCGGCTGAATCTTTTGCTTTGGTGGTTCCAGAGCCATTTGCCGCCCGCCTTTAAGACACCACTGCATTCAATCAAGACAACCGGAAACCGAGGAAGGCGACTGAAAGCGCGCCACCTCAAATTTGAATCTGCCGTGAACTTACGGCGCGCAAGATTACGCAAAACCTATGCTTACCAGTCAATGGCTGGAGCGAGCGGGATGCAAGCCCGGCAATCGGCTGAAAATCAAATTGATTAAAGCGGAAAACTTACGGTGAGATTCCTGGCAGTGAACGATCCCAATTCACCTCGATCAGCTAGACTCTGCGTTTTCAATGGCTCAAGACGATTTGCTGCGACTGGACGTCATGATTTTGAAGTTTTGAAAACGGGAAAATTCACAAAGCAATCGCTACAATTGAAGATGGTGCGCGGTAGAGGTTTCGAACCTCTGACCCCTACCGTGTCAAGGTAATGCTCTACCACTGAGCTAACCGCGCAAAGGGAGGCAGAAGATGACAAAGCGACGGTAAATTGGCAAGCCAAAAGCCGGACCGATTGGGAACCTTCCGGCGGGCAAATTCAACTTTGAACTCACTGCGCTGAATTGCTACGTTGCTCACATGGCAAGAAAGTCGGTTGAAGATTCCAATACGAAGAACGGTTTTAACGATGTCATCGGCATCGCGCTGCTGGCCTTTGCCCTGCTGCTGCTCGTCGCGCAATTGTCCTTTGACCGCTACGATCTTTCCTCCGTCCGCGTCCCCCCAAACAAAGAAATCCACAATTGGATCGGCACCATCGGAGCGTATCTGGCGTGGCTCACGTTTATCCCGTTTGGTATTGCGGCCTATCTGTTGCCGTGGATTTCCGCCGCGTTTGGTGTCGCCTACCTGCTCAACATCCTCGGCTACCTGCGCGACCGTCTCCGGTGGTGCCTGCTCTGGACCATCATGCTGTTCGTCTCGCTCACGGGATTACTGCACATGATGAACCACGTTGACCTCATCGCCGATTGGACCAAAAATCTTTATACCTCGTTCGCCGGCGGCTGGCTGGGCTATTTAACTTACGGACGCATGAACCGCTATGATTACGGCTTCATCCTGCTGGGCAATCTTGGGGCCACCATCGTTTACGCTTCGCTCGGCTTGATCAGCCTGCTGTTCCTGACCAATTTCCAACTCGGCCACTGGATTCGCGCCTGGTTGCAAAAGGAAAAGGCCGAACCCGAAGATGAATCCAAGTCCGCCGAGGAAATCGCCTTGGAACGCCGTGCGAAGGAACTGGAAAAGCAAAAGCGCAAGCTGGAGGAGGAAGTCGAGAAAACTGGGCGTATCGTGGAAAAAACCGCCAGCGGTCTCGGGGCCGACGGTTTGCCCGTGCCCGAACCGACCGTGCGCGATTTGAGCGTGCCCCAAGCGAAAGGCCCGCGCTTCCGTAAAACCACCCTGCCGGAGCCGCCCAAAGAAGTGGCACGGGTTGAATCCGACGCGATGGAAGTCGGCGAGGTGATTCATGCCGAGGAAATTCCTCCGGCGACCACGGACGAAATTCTCGGACGCAAACCGGTTGAGAAGAAATCCGAACCCGAACCGGCCGCCACCGAAAACATCGAAGCCGAAAATCCGGGCGCGCCAAAGGTGGAACCCATTATCACCATCGCAGATGGTTCCGTTCCGCCCGCCCCGGCAACCCGCCCGAAGCCCCAGCCCAAGCGCCCGAAGCCGATGACCGTCGCCTCGGTGCCAATGATCGGCAACTACCAGTTGCCGCCGATGGACTTTCTCCAACACGCGGACATGACCGTCAAACCCACGGAATCCAAGGAGGAATTGATGGCTAACGCGCGGCTCATGCAGCAGACGCTCGCGCAGTTCGACATCGAAGTTTCGCTCGGCGACATCACCAAAGGCCCGACGATCACACGCTACGAATTGCATCCCGCGCCCGGCGTGAAGCTGGAAAAGATTCTCGGCCTGAGCAACAACCTCGCCGCCGCGCTCAAGGCGGAACGCATCCACATTCTCGCGCCCGTGCCCGGCAAATCCTCCGTCGGCGTCGAAGTGCCGAACCTCATCAAGACGAAGGTCATCATGCGCGATTTGTTCGAGTCCGACGAGTGGCGCAACACCAAGGCGCGCATTCCGATCGCCCTCGGCAAGGACGTTTACGGTCATCCTATTGTGGCCGACCTCGCGGAAATGCCGCACATGCTCATCGCCGG
>Ga0068856_100002679_pt1 | contig 18266 bp, 20 predicted proteins | sample KBSCornC62_FD_66595 | JGI IMG/M metagenome (GOLD analysis project Ga0068856, IMG submission 66595) | Corn rhizosphere microbial communities from Kellogg Biological Station, Michigan, USA - KBS Corn C6-2 | ecosystem: Host-associated > Plants > Roots > Rhizosphere > Soil ...
GACTCCGGTCGCCGAGACCGTCACGTTCGACAGTCAGGGTGGCAGCGCGGTTCCCGCGCAGACGGTGAGCTACGGCGCGGCCGCTCCGCGGCCGGGTGATCCGAGCCGCGCCGGGTACACCTTCGCGGGCTGGTTCAGCGCCGCGAGCGGGGGCAGCGTCTATGACTTCACCAGCCCGGTCACGTCCTCATTGACCCTGTACGCGCAGTGGACTGCGTGGACGGCGCGGGTCTCGGTGACGCCCGGCACGGTGACCCAGGGCGGCACCGTCACCGTCGATGGGTCGGGGTTCACGCCCGGTGAGAAGGTGCGGGCCGTGCTGCACTCGACGCCGCTCGCCCTCGGCACGTGGACGGCGGACAGCGCAGGCCGGGTCACCCACTCAGCGACCGTCCCGGCCAGATTCGCGATCGGCGCGCACACGGTGGTGCTGACCGGCGTCACTGATGGCCGGACCGCGCAGGGCGCGCTGACCGTGACCGCCGCGCCGACCCGGTCGGCAGCGCCGAGCGGGCCAGCCGCGCCGAGCATGGGCGGCAGCGCGCTCGCGTCCACCGGTACGGACACGGCGGCACTGCTGAGCCTGGCGCTAATGGCGCTGCTCTGCGGTGCCGTTCTCACCGCCGCCGGGACTCGCCGCCAGCACGGCTGACCCGCACGGCCTGGCCGACCCCGGTCGGCCTCAGGTGCCTAGCCACTGCTCGGCCCAACCAAGGACTGCGCCACGCAGGGCGCCGCGCTCGTCCGCGCGACCAACGTGCTACGGGACACAGGCTGAATCGGCAGGCGCATATTGACGCGCCGCCAGCCTCCGTCGAGATGTTGGGTGGGCACGCCGATTCGGCGTTCGCGTGCGGGATTTTCTCGGCGTCTGACCGCCGATCGAGGACGTCTGTGGCTCCGACCCAAGGCGGTGAATTCCCGACGGCGGCCCCATCCGACAACACCATCGGCTGGGTCGGGACGGAGCACACGCTCGAGTGGCAGCGAAGGATGTGGACGAATACGGCGCCTTGATCACAGGCGGCGCCGTGGTGCTGGTCGCGGTGCTGTGGGCCGGCGGCGCGACGTCCGCTCTGCTGTGCGGGCACCGGGTGCCCAAGGACCGGCCGTTGGCCGGCGTATTGGCTCTAGACGATCCCGGTGACCCATCGAGCGCTTGGCGGGCGCAGGTCGGCCCGCCCGTCGTGTACTGGATTGCTACCGGGCTCGTGCTTTGCGCGGCGCTCGGTCTCGTCATCGCGGCATGTCACTTCCTGGGCGCGCGGTTGCGCCCGGCTACGTCTGACGGGCTGGCTGGCCGCGCGCAGGTTCGGCGGGCCGCCGGAGCGCGGACGCTCACTCGCCGGGCCCAGGTGCTGCGTCCGTCATTGGTCGATTCGAAGCCCGTCGATGTCGGTTATCGGTTGGGTCGGGCGGCCGGCGTCGACTGTTGGGCGTCGGTGGAGGACTCGCTCGTGGTGCTTGGGCCTCCACGTTCGGGCAAGGGGCTGCACCTGGTGATCCCGGCGATCTTGGACGCTCCAGGGTCCGTCGTGACGACGAGTACTCGCCCGGACAATCTGGCTGCCACCATCGGCGCTCGCGCGGCCCTCGGCCCGGTCGCGGTTTTCGATCCGCAGCAGCTGGCACCCGGGATAGCGGCGACCATGCGATGGTCGCCAATCCGCGGGTGCGAGGTGCCGCGCATTGCGATGGCTCGGGCCAAGGCGCTGTGTGCGGAGCCTGGGACCGGTATCGATAACGGAGCGTTCTGGGCGCAGCAGTGCCTACTGGCCGTCCGCTGTTTGTTGCACGCGGCGGCATTGGAGCACCGCTCGCCGGCTGAGTTGTACCGGTGGTCGCTGTCACCGCTTGCGGCGGAGGACGCCCTGGACATCTTGCGTCGCCACCCAGACTCGGCCGCCTCATGGGTCAACGCCCTCGAGACGATCCTCTCCGCTGATCCGCGACAACGCGACTCGACCTGGGCCATGGTCACCAACACGTTCGCGGCGCTGGGCGATCCGGACGTGCTCGACGCCGTCAGCCCACGCGATGGCGAGCATTTCGATCCCGACGCGTTCCTGCGCGATCGCGGCTCGTTGTTTCTGATCGGGACGGCAGCCGGCGCGTCGGCGACGGCGAACCTTGTCGCCGCGCTCGTCGACGACATCGTCGAATCGGCACGCCGCCTCGCCGCTGTCAGCACCGGCGCGCGGCTGGACCCGCCGCTGGCGGTCATCCTCGACGAGGCGGCGAACTACCCGCTGCCGTCCCTGCCATCGATGATGAGCGAGGGCGGTGGGACGGGCATCACCACGTTCGTCGTTCTGCAGTCGCTCGCCCAGGCCCGCGCGCGATGGGGCCAGCACGAAGCCGCGGCGATCTGGGACGCCGCCATCGTCAAGCTCGTCCTCGGCGGCACGGGGAGCGCCGATGACCTTCGCGATCTGTCGGCGCTGATCGGCAACCGCCAGCAACGCCGCACCAACGACTCGCGGGGACCTGACGGCCGCCGCACCACCTCCACCTCCGTGCACGAGGTTCCGATCCTGGACACCGGTCGGCTGCGAACCTTGCCCTTCGGACAGGCCGTGCTGCTGTTACGAGCCGCCCCACCGATCCTGCTCGGCCTCGAACCGTGGACGAGGCGGCGCGATGCCGCCAGGCTGCAACACCAGCGGGCAACCATCGAGGACGTCCTGCGTCATGGTGCTCGGAACGCCTCGTGAGCTGGACAGCTCAGCCGCGCCCCGTCCACTGGGCGAGCCTCACCGCCGAGGAAGCAGCGGAGGAATGGGATGCGCTGCACCGCTGGGTCGAGCGGCTGCGTACCCGCTACCCGTTCGGCGTACGACTACCCGATTGCTGGTGGCGACACAACGACCTGGTCGAGGTGCTCGCGGCGTTGCGTGACTTCGAACGGGCCAGCTTCGACCGCAGCGCCTCGGCAACGGGCCCGGTCGAGTGGCAACGGGCGTTGCGCGACATGGAGCTGCGCACGGAGAGTTGGATCAAGCGATACCCCTGCAGTGTCCCGGGCCGCGAACACGACACCCTCACCGACGACCAGCGACCGACACCGCCCGGCTGGGGCGAGTTCGTGGGACAGGACGTCGAGCGGCGCCGCCGCCGCGCCGAATTCCCGACGCCTGGCCCATCCGACTGACCCATCCCCGCAGGCGGCCCGGCCGGGTGCTGGAACACCCGACCGGGCCTTGATCGAACCCCTGAACCAAGCAGGAGGCCCGACCCATGTCCGACCGTACCGACCCACCCGCACGCCCCAATCAGGACGGTCCGTGGCCGCCGGTCACGGATACCTCACGCATCTACGACCACGGGCAGCCGTGGTGCGCGCACGCTGAAGCGCACCCTGACCGGCACGGCGGTTACTCGGATCCGCACGATCACCCGGCCGCCGAATGTCGCGGGCTCAAGCATCACCTCGAGGACGCCCGGGAACGGCTGGAAGGCGCGCCGGTCAACGTCACGGCCTACCTCGCCGCGTTGTCCCGCTTCGGCCAGCCACGAGACGCCCGACCGCCCGGCTCAGCGCAGGTGGTCATCGAGCAGCAGCGGGCGGACGGTGCGGGTCCTGTTCGCCGGATGAGCCTCACTGCGGCCGCAGCGCTGCGCCTGGCCCGCATCCTCGACCACCGTGCGGACGTGCTGCTATTCGTCCAGCCGCCCGCAGCGTGAGCGCCGTCCACGGCCCGGAACCCACCGGGCCAACGTCCGACACCCAACCCGCACCGTCTCAGCCCCGTCCTGCGACCCCGGCCGAGGCTCTTGAGTTCGCCCGCGCAGCGAACGAAGCGATCCGGACGCTGAACCACGCCACACGGCACTCCAACCACTGCCCGGCCCTGCGCTACCCTGCCGACGCCTACTTGCTCATCGCCGCGCTCGGGCAGCTCGCCAGCAGGCTGCCGCAGCTGCTCGCTCAGATCTCCGCCTTCCTGCAACGCCAGCTCCAACACGGCCTGGTCTCGGTCGAGGGCGGCGAATACGTCGGTGATCCTCTCGGCGCGGTCGGCACCGCTGGCCATCAACTCGAAGGGCCCGCCACCCGAGCGGCCCAAGCGCTCGCCACGTCCCTCGACATCGGACGCGAAGCCATCGCCTTCGCCAGCTACGACCGACCGAAATCGCCGTGAGCTGGCAGTGGGTATCGCCGGTGCTCGCGTTCGCCGGCGCCGCGATCGGCTCCGGACTGCCCTACCTCGCCTCGCGTCTGAGCACCCGGCAACTCGAGCGGCAAAGCAGGCGCGAGGAATGGGGACGCCGATTCACCGCCGCCCTCGACGCCGTCGGCGACACCGAGCCCCAGCGCCGCCGGCTCGGGCTGATCTTGTTGGGGAAGCTGGCGCAAAGCCAGCTCGCCTCGTCCGAGGAACGGCGGCTCGCCGAGGACGTCCTGGACGAGGCCGCACGGTACGACCCGAGAGGCGCCGACCTGCGCCTGGTGCAACCCGGCTCGGACCTGGACGCGATTCGACTCGTCGAACAGAATGGCAATACCGAGGGGGAGGAGCAGCCGTGACCAACACCCTGACCGTCACCCGCGAACAAGTCGTCGCCGCCCGCGCCCTCATCGAGCTACGCGGCGGGGAGGCGAACGTCGACCCCGTGATCGCGCGCATCGCGCACGCCGAACCGCGCAACCCCGCCAAGCCGGCAGGCAAGGCGTCGTAGGCAACGCACAGTCGGCCCGCATGCCTCGCGGCGAGATCGCCGACTATGTATCCGGCAACAGATGAGCTCGACGAGCCTCTCGACGTCGTTATGCGCGACCAGCGGTGGGCATCACCGCATCAATAGCCGCGACCAAATAGGCTGCCGTTGTGAGCTTCGAGTCGTCGCGTGCGAAACTCGCCCGAGCTGATGAACACCTCGTTGATCTTGACGACGAGATCGCCGCTTATCTCGCCACCGAGCCCTTCAAGCTCGTGCTCAACGTGCAGCCGCAGGACGAACGGATCGTGCTGGTCGAATTTCATGTCGCCGAGCAGCCGCCAGCTCGGTTCGGGCTGCTGGTCGGCGACTGCGTCGGCAATCTGCGTGCGGCACTTGATCACGCGATTTGCGACATCGTGATGCTCGGAGGCGAATCATGCGATCGCACTCAGTTCCCAATTGTTGATGTTCAGAAGGTCAGCGGCGGCGCCCCGAAGCCGCTTTACGTCGGCGCCAAAGTGGCGGACGAGCTACTGGTCGCGATCGAGCAGCTTCAGCCATTCCAGGACGGCGCGAAGGCCGAGGCGCATCCGCTCGCGATTGTTCGTGACCTCTCAAACGCCGACAAGCACCGGACCCTCCACGTCGCGGCGTCGTACCTGACGCAGACACAAGCATTTCTGCAGTTCCCGGCCGGTGCCGTTTTCGGCGGGCAGTTCTCGGGGGGCGCCGTCGGAGACCAAACGCCGATCGCTGCCTTCCAGTTCCCGGAGCCCTTCGTGCTCACGGACCATCCTGAGGTGCTCGTCGGTGGTGGCGGTCAATCCTTTGTTGGCGTAGATCACAAGGGTGCGGCGGGCCGCCCAATCACCGACGTGCTCGCTACGTGCCGGGACTTCATTCTCGACGTCGTGCTCCCGTCTCTCGAGGAATACATCCGCCCCCGCGGGTAGTCCGGGCATCTGACACGGCCTGGACGTTGCTTCGGCGAGGGTGTTATCTGCTGTCTCTCTCGCACATATCGAGGCCTCGGCGCGACAACACTGGGTAGCAGCATCCACCCGGTGCGTGACTCTGCGCCCGCGCGGCATGTGGATCTTGGCTGCGTCCCGTGGTAACCCTCCCTGTACGAACGATGGCCGCGCCGCCAGTCCGGCCCGTGTCGGAGGGGGTGTCACGTGACCGTGACCGGATTCCACCAGAGCAAGATGCCTGCAGCCGTCCTGAAGCACGAGATCATCAACCAGTACGCGACACCGTTTGCGAGCAAGACCGGGAGCACGTCACCGGGTGGGCGCGTCGCCTTCATCGACGGGTACGCCGGGCCGGGACGATATGACGACGGCGCTGAGGGTTCTGGCGCTATGTTGCTGCGGAAGGCGCACGAACTCGCCGCAATGAACTCGCCGCGCCAGGTCGAACTCCACTTCGTCGAGCAGGACCCGCAGACGGTGGCGAAGCTGCGCCATGTGGTGGACAGCGAGGGCGCAGGTCTCGACCCTGAGCCAACGGTCACTGACGGCGACATATCGACGCACTTGCCTGCGCTGCTCGGCGCTGCGAGCGGGATCCCGCTGTTCGTCTACCTCGATCCGTGCGGGTTGATCATTCCGATGGACGAGGTCGCAACGATCTTCGAACGGCCGACCGGGTTGGGTGCGCCCGCGACCGAGGTGCTTATCAACCTGACGGCGCACCTACGTCGGTTCGCTGGAATGCTTACCAGTAGGAAGGTCGTTGAGGCATCGCTGAAGCGCATAGACGACGTGTGCGGCGGCGACTGGTGGAGGCAGGCCTGGCTGGAGCACCTGCCTGACAAGGACGCTGCCGAAAAGGCCGTGGTCGCTGGCTACGCGCAGAAGCTCCGCGAGCGTGCGCACGGGGCTGGAACGTGGATCATCGCCGTCAGGACTCGCGCGGACCTGAAACCACTGTATTACCTGGTGTTCGCCACCAGGCACAGGGACGGGCTGCTGTACTTCGGAGAGTCAGCCTCGCTGGGGCAGGAGAAGTGGCGCAGATACCACGCCGAGCACAACGCCAGCGATGATCTGTTCGGCGCGGCCGAGGACTGGGAGATTGAGTGGAAGGCCCAGGAGGCGCTGCTCAAGGCCAAGTGGATCGACACCATCGCGGAGCGCCTGACGACCGAGCTGGCGAAGGGCGAAGCGTTTCGAATCATCGAGCGACCCGCTGAAGTGTTGAGCGACCTGGTGGGCGTCGTCCGCAACGTGCACATGCGCGCGGCGATCAAGAATGTGCACACCGCAGGCAAGACGTCCACTAACCCGACTGGTGTGAAAGACATGCTGACGTTGAGGATTACACCTTCGTAGGAACCGGCATCTCGTCCCACAGCCGCCCGTCGAGCTCGCGACCGTTGCGCTTCGGCGTTCGCCCACCCCACTGCTTGAAGAAAAATGCGACCCTGGCGTGCCGGCACGCATCTCGCATTTCACGCACCCACTCGGGATCAAGCGTACGGTGGTTCGGGCCGCTCTCGCCGCCTGCGATTAGCCAGTCCATGCCCGAGAGGTCAAGCCCAGCGAGCGATCCGAGCAAGGGCTCTGCGGACACGAAGCGCGTCGCCGCAGGCACGCGCCGAAGCTCATCGAGGCGCCACAGCTGGTCGCTCGTCTCCACGCTGACTCCGAGCCACACATTGCGCGGCCACGGCAGCTCTGCGGCCATGCGTGCCGCACGTCGCGGGCGCTTGGTCAGTAGCTGGTACGTATGGCGTGGTGTCTCCTCCATCACGCGGAAGACTTCGCGGATGAAGTCGGGTGACACCCGCGCGTGGAACAGGTCTGACATGCTGTTCACGAAGATCAACCGAGGCGACGTCCAGCCGTGAGGAATGTCGAGCGCGGACGGGTGCTCCGTGATTGCAAAGCCCGGACCGCTCGTTCGAGGGTCGCCGTCCTGCTGATACTTCGGGTTGCCCATCGCCTTTAGTCGCTTCGCGAGCGTCAGGGCGTAGCAGTGATCGCAACCTGGGCTGATTCGGTCGCATCCCGTGGTCGGATTCCAGGTGGCCTCGGTCCACTCGATGCCGCTGCCGTCTGCCATGGGATCAAGGTAGGCCACGCCGCTGACGATTCTGGCGAGCCGTGCCGAGCGTGGCCGGCCGCACCTCAGAACCACCTCGCACATGGACTGGCCGTGACCACCGCTCACGACAGTGTGATGGCCACGTCGCGCCGATCGTTGGCACGTCAGTTGTCCGGTCAAATCGGTAGCGCGTCATGCGCAGGCCTAGTTGGTGACGGTCATGTGCATCCGCGGGCTGCCCGGACCGCCCGGCCGACCTGCCTCTGAGGCTGAACTTCATCGGCAGGGGTGCGAGCGGCACTAGCAAGGCCGACGCGCCAGATCACTCCATATTCGCAGCCGACGAGATGACGCATCGTGCTCGAGATCGACGGGTCTCTTGCGGTGTGCCGCGTCGACGGTCTGCGCGGCACGATGTCGGGTTCAACGGGCGGCGCCGGCGAGGTAGGCGGCGACGATGTAGGTGGCGTGTCGGTCGAGGGATGCGCGGGCTCGGTCGTATCGCATGGTGGTTCGCGGATCGGCGTGTGAGGCGGCTTCTTGGACGTCACGGAGCGGGACGCCGGCGTCGAGGGCGGCGGAGATGAACGCGTGCCGCAGGGTGTGCGGACTGATCGGCTTGTCGATGCCGGCCCTTTTGGCGGCGCGCTGGACGATGCGGCTGGCGCCGTGCCGGTCCAGGCGTCGGCCGTCGGCGCGGGCGGGTGAAGATAGGCCCGTCGAGGCGTTCGCCGATCGCGAGGTCGAGGCTGCGAGCCGTACGGGGTGCGAGCGGGATGGTGACGATCTTGCCGCCCTTGCGCAGCACGGTGAGGGTGCGGTGGCCGCGTTCGCTGCCCATCGAGGTGATGTCGGCGCCGAGGGCTTCGCTGATCCGCAGCCCGTTCAATGCCAGCAGCGAGATCAGCGCGTGTTCCTGCGCGGTGCCGAGGCCGGCGGCGACGAGCAGGGCGCCGAGTTCGTTGCGGTCCAGTGCGGTGGCGTGGGACTCGTAGTCCAGCCGTGGCCGGTGAACGTGCGCGGCCGGGGAATGGTCGAGCAGCTCTTCCTCCACCGCGTAGCGGTAGAACCCGGCGATCGTGCACAACCGTCGCGCGATCGTGGCCCGTGCTTTGCCGGCGGTCTCCATGTCGCCGCGAAAGGTCTCGATGTCGACCCGCCCGGCCGCGAACAGGTGCAACCCGTGCTGGGTGCACCAGGCGGTGTACTGACGCAGGTCTAGGGCGTAGGCATCACGAGTCAGGCCGCTGTACCCGGACAGCAATCCAGCCATCGCCTGCCGCTCGCCCAACGTGAACAGCGGGTCGGCGACCGGCACCAAGGCGCCCCTCGCCGAGTGGATGTCGTGGTCCTCATGGCCACCACCTCCAAGGTCGAGCCAGGGCCCGAACCCGGGGCCGGCGCCCCAGCAAACAACGATGACAACCCGACGGTATGCCCCGAGGTCCGACGCCAGTTGGGCGACCGGGCCGCCGATTCTGAGACATCGACGCAGATGCAATCGAGACGTGAGGGCGCGCAAGGTATGTGCACTTCGCGATCAGGTGTTGAGCCGGAGTTAGAGGTCGCATCACAGCGTTAGCGCACGGGCGCGTCTGGACTCCTTGTCAGATATGTTGCCAGCTCGGTTGACGCTTTGGTAAGCGCTGCCCTGCTTCGCAGTACGGTGCCACCGTTGAGGCCAAGGGCGAGCAACGTGACGATGAGAAAGCTTGACCGTAACGTCGTGAGTACCACTTCGAAGTAAGGTCGCCGCTTTGACGTTCCTGCTCAACGAATAACACAACGGAAATCGCCCAGTAGAGCATGTAAACCTGTTGCCTCGAAGTGTCACACCCGCCTGTTAAGCTGCCGCCAAGGCCATGGCCAAGGCCGAGGATGAGGGCGGAGGGATGGGGGACATGAGTTACTACTCAGACCAACTGGAAAGGAAGTCAGCCGACATCTTGAACAGCTACATCAACGTGCGCCAGAGTTATACGACGGTGCCAGATGTAGCCGACATCAAGCTGGAAAAGAACGAAGGTGTGCTCGTGGACGCCACCTACGTCTACTGCGACATGGACGGCTCGACAAAGCTGGCGCAGAGCATTAAGAAGCCGGTGGTCGCCAAGATACTGCGCAGCTATCTGAACGGCGCGACCTCCATCCTGGCCCGCTATGGCGGTGCCATCCGTGGCTTCGACGGCGACCGCGTGCTCGCCGTCTTCATCGGCGACGACAAGGAGACGAAGGCTGTCCGAGCGGCGCTCGCCGTCAACTGGCTCGTCCATGGCTACCTGCGCGAGAAGATCAACGAGACATGGACTGACATCGCACAGCATTGGAACCTCAACCACGGCGTCGGGGTCGATTCCGGCGAAGCGCTCATCACGCGGACGGGCATCCGAGGCGACAACGACCTGATCTCATGCGGCAGCGCGCCGAACACGGCCGCCAAACTGACCGAAACTGGCACTGGCATCTACATCACCAAAGAGGTCTACGAACCGATGTCGAACGATGTAGCGTTTTCCGACGGCGGCCAACCGATGTGGAGCGGCCCGATGTTCAAGACCATCGGCAACCGAGTATTCACGGTTTACAGCTCGTTTTGGCACTGGGCTCCCGCATGAATGATGCCGAAGAGCGTGGCTGGCGTATTCACAGCGCGGTCGCCGGCTGGACGAGTAACGTCGATAGCAAAGCGAACTTCGCGCTGACTATCGAGTCCGGATTGATTGCCGGGGTCCTGGCACTGACCTCCGACCACCGCATCTTTCACGACCTTAGCGGTCTAGCTGCAGTAGCGTTCTGGACTGGCATCGGCGTGCTTGCCGTCGCGGTGCTGCTGGTGGCCTGGACGGTGCGGCCTCGACTACGCAGCAAGAGCTTGGAAACCGAAGCGGTCGACAATTTCCTGTATTTCGGCCACGCCCGCTTCTGGGCGGTTGACGACTTGGCCGATGGGTTGCGGAACGCTGACCTCGTCCCGATGCTTGCCAAGCAGGTGCGCGAGATGAGCGTCATCGCCTGGAACAAGCACAAGCATGTCCAGCGGTCGATAACCGTAGCCGGTATCGGACTCGCGCTTGAGGTACTGGCCGGGATTCTGGCCTAGTGATCGATTACGCTGCACTGCTGACTAGGACAGCAGGTCGACTGCAGGCGAGAAAGTTCCATCTCCGCGCATTGAGCGAGTGCCGTCAGCCCACACAGAACGGTTAGCGTGAGGGGCGCGGCGCCGGCACCGTCGCCGAAGACGATGGTGGTCGAGTAGGAACGGCTGGCTCGGTAGCACCAGGCTCAGGATGTTCCGCGGCCACGAGTCCCTGTAGGGCCGTACCAGCAGTGCCGACCTGCCCGGTCCGCTCAAGCTCCGCCCGCATCAGCTCCGTGTGCAGGCGGTCGCGCCTGCTGAGCCGAATCTGTTGTGCCACGACTCGCACCGTGGCCGCGGTTCCTACCACCGCGGCGACCAGTCCGATGTCTACTACCACCGCGGCTCACCTCGCGTCCCGATGACACTGCCACGCCTGTGACTTGACCTAATCGTCACGCCCACCTAGGACATGAGCGCGGCTAATTCGGTCAATCCGGGGCATCTCGGCATGATTTTTCAGGGCAAACAGAATATACGCGACAACGTCAAGCGGTGTCATTCTGACGCCGTTCCTCTGCAATCGAGAGTCGAAATCAACGCGCCGGATAGTGTCCACGGGTCGTTACCACCAAACATAAACGCGGATTCGGGAACGCAAATGCCCTGCCCCAAGTGAGTCACGCCCCACACCGGGAGCGCAGCATTGAGAACGGACAAATTAGAACCGACAGAGCTCCCGTTCGCAAACCTCACCGTCAGGGGAAGAACCCGGTACGCGACGCTTGTTGCCATCTCGCCTTCTCAAGCGATTGTTGGTCTGGGATACGGTCTTACGCCCTTCGAAACAGGTTCAGCAACACAGAGCGAAAAAATGATCGAATCCGAACTTGTAGCAGGTGCACTCGGCCCAGTGGAACGTTCGGGATAACGGCGAACGGTCGCGGACTTGCGATCGTTGTGGAACTGGCAGCGCTGCCTCTAGACTTCGGCCATGCCCGAATCTAAGCGCAAACCTCGATTCGCCGAGCTAGTCATCGAAGCACGTAAACGCGCCGGTATGACCCCCGAGGACGTGGCTGAGATCTTGGGTGTTAACGCTTCGAGCGTACGGAATGTCGAGAGCGGCTCCTCGGCCCGTCCGGGAGTTATTGAGCAAATCCACCTCGTCTTTCCCCCCGCAATCGCCGATGAGATCAAGCGCGAGTTCAATACTCACCGGAAAGCGGAGAAGACACCGGACGAACCGACGCGAGAAGAGCATCGGTGGATCTGCGTCGTAGAACCCAACGGCCGGCCCCGCGATTACGTGAGTCTCGATGATGTGACCATGTGGATTAGCGGGTCTGAGGTCGCGGCATTGTTTGAGCGGCTCTACCCTGCCATCCACGATCGGGACGCAGGTGGAGATCCTTCGGAACCGTACGGGAGGACACTTACCTACTCATCTTTGAGCCCGAAAACGACGACGAACACGAGTCGAGCGGGCTCCTCATATTTAGCCGGCGACGAGACGAAATGACACGGACGACGTATTACCAGGGCGTCGAGTTACGCAAGGTGGACACCACCCAAGGCTGGGTGCACGATGACAGACGCTGCCACCTTTATCCGCGCGGTGCTCTCCCGAGCAACTTCATGCCAGCGTTCGCGGCGATTGACCTCGACAATACCTAGTTCAACGGATGGTCGATCACCGAGTGGGCGCGAAGCGTACATGCCCAGCACCTTGAAGGTGTAGCCGAACTGAGGGCAAGACTTATCATGCATCAACAGGACTACGAGCAAGGGGCGATAGATCACGACCAGTTCGCAGAGTGTGCCGCTGCGGCATATGCGCGATTGTACGTATTGAACTCGGTTGGCGACATTGAGCAATCGGCGGCCACGTTCGCGCGCGAAGTAGCGACGGTGCACGGGAAGCTTATGCCATTTGCGCGTCCACTCGTGCGTAAGCTGCGACAAATGTTGATTGCTCCAGTACTCATCACTGGCGCACCACTCGAGCTGGCACGCGAGATCGGACGCGCGATCGGCATAACTGAGGTTTATGGACTCGACGTCGCAAAGGTACAAGCCGATCCGGCCGCGCCGCTTAGTGGCACCAGTCTCGGCAAGGCCCTTGTGACGGCTCGCATCGCCAAGGAAGGTCGGGCGCTCGCCGTGGCAATGGGGGACGCCGAATCGGATCTTCTCATGGCTGATAGCGCTCCGGCGCGACTATTGCACGAGAAGCTCCTGGAATCTCGTCCATCAGTCACAACGAGTGCACCGACACAAGGATTCACGTTTGACACGTCGACCTCTGTTATTACGGAATGGATCGATAAGAACGTGACAAACTTCGCTCTGCCACTTGGACTCGATGAGCAAGACGTGTAAATGAGTAACGCGGGGCTGGTGCGAGCGTCGCCTAATCGACGGCTCGCAGACTCGCCTCTCTCTTCGGTTGAGGTCTTTGTCGAAGGGTGGCTGAACCCAGAGCTGACCTTAAGTGCCCGAACGCGGCGACGAGCGCCGGCCGAGGCGTAGAGCAGAATCGGGCGGGCGCGGGCGCACCAGTCGCGCCAAGAACCCGCAACCATTGAATGGTCGAACCCATACGGGGGATCCTCGTCGGGCGCACGACCAAGATTCATCTGCGCGACGAACGAACGGACCGGTCGCCGCGCAGACGGCTCGGCGCGCCCAAGTGAACTAGGTCGGTGCCGCCGGGTCGGCAATTGGGCGGTTACTCGGCACGCGACCAGATGTCGTAACCGGCTGGACCGAGGTAATGAATCTCCGTCGCCCCGCGGCTGCGCAGGTACGCGACGGCCTCGTCAACGAACGGCGACGCGTCCATCTCGTCCCGCGAATCGAGGAACGACGCACGACTAGGCGTATCGCTGTAGATCCGCGCCCTGAGCGTCGCGCCGGCGTTCGAGTCGGCGCTGAACGTGAATAGATCGCCCTCGTAGAAGTAGCCCCAGTCGCCGTTGGCGCCTTGCTCTCCAACGTCCAGGAAATGTTCGACGGCGATCTTCACGATGGTCATGATCGCACGCACAGAGCCGGCGTCCCGGACGTGTGGACGGGCGTCGGATGCCTGATCCCGGTGGGCCGTTGGCCAATCCAGCTTGGCGAATTCCCGACGCCGGGGCCTTCGAGTCGAACCAAATCTCGACTGGGAGGCGCGATGCGTGCACAGGCTCGGTCCGAGAACGGCCGACTCTGGATGACCTCAAGTGCGATGCGGGCAGCCGGCTTCGCCGCGGCCGGACCCGAGATCGACTTCGGGATGCGGTGGGGTGAGCACGGCACCGTCCGGGTCTCTTTTGCCCCGGTCGAAGCTCACGGCCGAGGGTTCCTGTACGCGTACGACTCGCGTGCTGATCGGTACTTGGTGCTGGCTCCGGCGACCACGGAGCGGCAGGTGGAGGCGGCTTGGGGCGAGCTGCAGCCGTTTCTTGACGTTCCAGAGGCATACCTCGCGCTTACTGCGGTTGCGCACCGCGAAGCGCCTATGTCGATCGAGCATGCGCGCGACTTGCTCGTGCACTGCATCGATCGGGAATTGGCTGCACTCAGCAGCGTCCGCTCCGCCGCGACCAACACCCCGGTCGACTTCGAGGCGGCGCGGGCGCTGATCGTTCAGCGTTCGGCTCGGGTAGCGGCCGAGAACCTGCTGCGCGAGTCGGTCGGCGCACAGGCCGAGCCGGTCGTGGTGAGGTACCGGATCGCGCAGGATCGCACCTGGTCAGGCCAGATCGCAGAGCGCACCGTCGATCGAGCGGCGGAGCTCACGCACCGGGTAATTGAGTTCGCCGAACAGCGCGGCCTGCAGTTGCAGGCGACCAGCGTGGCCCATGGCTGGTCGACCGTCGCCGCGACGCGAGTACCCCAGCTCGAGTTCGCCACACGCCGCCCGCAGTTCGGGATCGACGCGCCCGAACTCGCGATGTGAGCCGATGATGAGCAGCCAGGATTTTGAGCAACTCAAGGTGCTCGAGCAGGCAACTCGCGCGGCCGCCGAGATCTTCACGCAGAAGCCGCGGCAGCACGCGGCACTCGCCTACCTTGCTCAACGGGGCATCGACGCAGGTGGACTCGGCGAGGCGTGGGTGATCGGCTACGCACCGCCCGGGTGGACCCGACTCACGAGCGAACTGCGCAGCGCGTATGACGAGCAGGTGCTGCTCGATGCCGGGTTGGCCCGCCGTTCCAGCCGCGGCTCGCTGATCGACGCCTTCCGAGACCGTGTCCTGTTCGGCATCCGAAAGCCAGACGGGACGATCGCCGGTTTCATCGGACGTGACCTCTCCGGGGACCCGGGTGCTCCGAAGTACCTGAACAGCACCCAAAGCCCGTTGTTCGACAAAGGTTCACTGCTGTTCGGGCTCCACGAGGGTCTGGCGTGCGAAGGTGCCAGTCAGCCCGTCGTGGTCGAAGGACCGGTAGATGTCCTTGCCATTGCCGCCCGGCAGTACAACGGCGGCGCGCTTCTGCCGGTCGCGGCCTGCGGGACCGCGTTCACCGTCACCCACGCACGGCAGGTCGCCGACGTGGCGAGGGCGAACCGCACAGCGGTCGTCGTGGCGATGGACGGCGACGGCGCTGGTCGCAAAGCAGCGCTCGATGCCGGCGAGCGACTCCGCTACGTCGACGCCGATGCGAGAGTCGCCGCGCTTCCCAACGGCACCGATCCCGCTGATCACCTCGCTCCGCCCCGCGCGACGCTGGACGTCTTCGTGGCAGCGAACGCGCAGCCCCTCATCACCCTGCACGTTCGCGACGCCATCGCCCGACAGGGCGATCGAATGCAGTGGGTCGAAGGTCGCCTCGGCGCCGCCCGTGAGATCACCGCCTACCTTGCGACCTATCCAGCCAGCGAAGCTGCCCGCCAGATCGGCTGGCTGGCGGACGTCCTTGGACTCGACGCGCACACGGTGACCGCTGAGCTTGCGGACGCCTTCGGCCGAGCCAATGCCGAGCGGACCGCGTGCCCCGAGATTCCACCCAGGCACCTGGCGGCGGCGCCGACGATCGGCGGTATCGGATGAAGGCGCAGCTTGAGTTGGAAAGGGACCGGCGCGCAAGTTTGAGTCTTAGTAGCGACGAGGCGCCTCTTGAGCTGCCGCGAGAGGCAGCGGCGGTGCTCGCACGAATCATCCGTGCTCGTCGCGATGACGTCGGTCGCGAACGGGCTGGCGCCGCCTGACCTCACCGTCAAGACTATGGATCATGACTGAGCCGTTCGCCGCCTACGTCCGAACCAGTACGGAGGACAACCAGTCGCCGGAGGACTCGAAGCGGTGGCAGCTCTCGCTCGCCGAGCAACTCATCGGTCCCAAGAACGGCAAGATCATTCAGGTCTACCACGACATCGACATCAGCCGATCGCTGCCTTGGTCCCGCCGCCCGCAGGCGCGCGCCCTGCTGGCCGACCTGAGCCGACGCGACCGGGGTTGGGCCAAGCTCGTCATCGGGGAGCCGCAGCGGGCATTCTCGGGCCCGCAGTTCCAGCTCGTCTTCCCGATCCTGTCGCATCACGGCGTCGAGCTCTGGGTGCCCGAAGTGGGCGGCGCGCTTGACCCTGACAGCGAAGCGCACGATCTCGTCATGAGCCTGTTCGGCGGGCTTTCGAAGGCCGAGCGCCGGCGGATCCAGCACCGAACTCGAGCGTCGATGCTGGCGCTCGCGGCGACCGGCCGCTGGCTCGGCGGCCGGACCAACTACGGCTATCAGTTGATCGACACGGACCTGCCTCATCCGAATCGTCGGAAGGCGGCGGCCGGAGCCAGGCTGCGGACGCTCGAGCCAGACCCGGAGACCGCGCCGGTGGTCCAGCGCATATTTGACATGTACGACCAAGGCTTCGGGATTCGGTCGATCGCACAGGTGCTGGAGCGGGAGGGTCTCCTCAGCCCAGGAGAGTTCGGTCCCACCCGGCACCCCCGTTCCGCCGGCGTGTGGAGTGGCTCTGCCGTGCGAGCGATCCTGATGAATCCGCGGTATCTCGGACGACAAGTCGCGGGGCGACTCCGACGGCACGACGAGCTGGTCGACGCAACCGATGCTGCGCTCGGCACCACGTCGCGTCAGCGCTGGCAAGAGCGCGAGGCCTGGGCCTGGTCGGAGGAGATCGCCTGGCCCGCGTTGGTTGACGAGGAGCTCTGGGATCGCGTCAATGCCCGGCTTAGGAACAACCCCACCACTCGGCCTCGGCAAGCGCGCTCCGAGCCTGGGCGGTACCTGCTGTCGGGGCTCGTGCGGTGCGGCCACTGCGGCAAGTCGATGAACGGCGCCACCATGAAGAGCAAGCCCTACTACCGCTGCACCGCCACGCGTCCGCAGTACGCAGTGCCGTCCGTGCCTGACCACCCGCCGACATATGCCGTTCGGGAGGAACGGATCACTGCCGCGCTCGACCAGTGGCTGGCCGACCTTGCCGCGCCCCAGAACCTAGATGTCACGGTCGCGGCCATCCTGGACGCCGACGCCCAGAAGGACCGTGAGCCGGCGCACATCGCGAACGCCCGGCGGCGGGAGCAACAGCTCAACACCGAACTGGATCGCATGTTGGCGGCCATCCGGGCCGGGATGGACCCGCAGCTCGCTGCCAGTGAGACGCGGAAGATCCAAGCGGAAATCGCAACGGTGGCCGATCTGATCCACACCTGGGAGAGTTCAGGCGATCGGTCACGTCCCCTGACGCGACAGCACGTATTGGACGCCCTCGGAGCCGCTGGCGACCTGGTTCGACTGCTCGGCGGCGCCGACCGGGTCGATCGAGCGGAGCTCTATCGGACACTCGGACTTCGGCTGAAGTACGAAAAAGAAGCTGCGACCGGCCGGGAACTAGTCCACGTCCGGTCGCAGCTAAGGAGTAGCGGGGGCAGGATTTGAACCTGCGACCTCTGGGTTATGAGCCCAGCGAGCTACCGAGCTGCTCCACCCCGCGTCGGTGACACCAGCTTAGCGAACGCGACAGACCAGCTCCAAATCGCCCCCGACGCCGTCCGCGTCTGCGGGTGGGTGGCGACGGTGCGGGACGACCCGCCGGCCGGGAACCCGAAGCGTGGCCACGCACCACCCGCCGGGGCGCCACGCACCGTCAGAGCCAGAACGTGTCGTGCTCGAGGAAGAACGCGGCCTGCTCCTCGTCGCTCATCGAACCGAGGTCGGGCAGCCCCTCGAAGTACGCCTCCCGCGGCGCGCCCGGCGCGAAGTGCAGCAGCATCGACGCCGGCACGCCGGAGTTGTTCTTGAAGGCGTGCACGCCGCCCTCGGGCACGTGCACCCAGTCGCCGGGTTCGGTGTCGAGCCACTCCGTCCCGTTGAAGATCGCGACGGTGCCGGTCAGCACGTAGAACGACTCGGAGATCGAACGGTGGAAGTGCGGATCGGGACCGCCGGGGTTCGGCCCCATCTCCCAGCGGTAGAGGCCGAACTGGCCGTTCGTGCTTGCCCCGGTTGCGAGGTAGTGGACGGT
>Ga0068856_100002682_pt1 | contig 18238 bp, 18 predicted proteins | sample KBSCornC62_FD_66595 | JGI IMG/M metagenome (GOLD analysis project Ga0068856, IMG submission 66595) | Corn rhizosphere microbial communities from Kellogg Biological Station, Michigan, USA - KBS Corn C6-2 | ecosystem: Host-associated > Plants > Roots > Rhizosphere > Soil ...
CGGGCGGTTGCCGGCTGAACCGCTCGATCGTCGTGCCGCCGCGCGCCGCGCGCGCCCAGTTGGGACAATGTGCGGATGCCTCGGACTGAAGCCGTCGTCGACCTCGACGCGATCACGGCCAACGTCGCCCGGCTCAAGGCCGGGACACCGGCGGACGTTCTGGCCGTGGTGAAGGCTGACGGCTACGGGCACGGCCTGGTTCCCAGCGCGCGCGCCGCTCTGGCCGGCGGCGCCAGCTGGCTCGGAGTGGCCGTCCTGGACGAGGCGATCGCGCTGCGGCAGGCGGGCGTCACCGCGCCGCTCCTGGCCTGGTTGTGGTCCCCGCACGAGACCGAACAGCTTCGGAACGCCATCGACCGCGGCGTCGACATCGGGCTCGGGAGCGTGGCGGCGTTGAGCCTCGCCGCGCGGGCGAGCGCCGCTCCGGCCCGGGTGCACCTGAAGATCGACACCGGGCTGTCGCGAAACGGCGCGCACGCCGATGACTGGCCCGAGCTAGTGGCGGCCGCGGCCAAACTCGAAGCCGAGGGTCGCGTGGAGGTCGTCGGCGTGTGGAGTCACTTCGTCTGGGCCGACGCTCCCGGCCATGCCACGACGACCAAGCAGATCGCGGTCTTCGGCGAGGCGCTGGAGATCGCGCGCCGGGCCGGCCTGAGGCCGCAGCTTCGGCACTTGGCCAACTCAGCCGCCACCGTCACCCTGCCCGAGGCGCATTTCGACCTCGTCCGGCCGGGTGTCGCGATCTACGGACTGTCGCCGGTACCCGAGCGTGGCGACTTCGGCCTGACCCCGGCGATGACGCTGCGCGCCGAGCTGGCGCTGGTCAAGCGTGTGCGCGCGGGCGACGGCATCTCATACGGCCACCAATACTTCGCGCCGCGCGACACGACCGTCGCGCTGGTGCCGCTCGGTTACGCCGACGGTGTTCCCCGAAACGCGACCAACGTCGGACCGGTGTCGATCAACGGTGGGCGCTTCACCGTCAGCGGCCGGGTGTGCATGGACCAGTTCGTGGTCGACGTCGGCGACCTGGCGGTCCGCGCCGGTGATCATGCCGTCTTGTTCGGCCCCGGGCACGAGGGCGAGCCGACGGCTCAGGACTGGGCCGACGCGCTCGCGACGATCCATTACGAGATCGTCACCCGGGTCGGACCGCGGGTGCGGCGAACATATCTCGGCGGGCCGTCGTGAGTCGCCGGGTCGGCGTGATCGGCGCCATCGCGGGCGTGGTCGCGGCGGGCGGCGTCGGGGCCGTGGCCGTTAACCGAACCGTCGCCCGCCGCCGCCAGGTCGACATCGACCCGTTCCTCAACCAGCCCTACGACCGCAACGGACGCGTCTGCGCCGATGACGGCGTCAGCCTCTACTACGAGGAGATCGGGCGGGTGGACGCGCCGCTGACCGTGATCATGGTCCACGGTTTCTGCCTGCGGCTGGGTGAGTTTTACTTCCAGCGCCGCGACCTGGTGGCCCGCTTCGGCGACGACGTGCGGTTCGTGCTCTACGACCAACGCAGCCATGGACGCTCGGAAAGCAGCCCGTCCGACGCCGACTCGATAGATCAACTCGGACGCGACCTGCTGGCGATCATCGACGCGCTTGCGCCGTCCGGACCGATCACGCTCATCGGGCATTCCATGGGCGGCATGACGATCATGGCGCTGGCCGACGCGGAACCACAGCTGTTCGACTCGAAGTCGGCTCGGATCGTCGGCGTCGGCCTGGTCTCGACGTCCACCGGCAAGATCGCGTCAGCGACGCTGGGGCTGCCGGCCGCGCTCGCTCGTCTGAAGGGCCCGATCCTGCCGCTGCTGCTGAGGGGGGCCCGTAGTCAGGTCGCTCTCGTCGAGCGGGGGCGCGCTATCGGCAGCGATCTGGCCTGGGCGATCACCCGCAGGATCAGCTTCGGCCCGGGGCCGGTCGACCCGGCTGTCCTCGAGTACCTCTCCACGATGCTCGCCTCGACCCGCATCGACGTCATCGCCGATTTCTACCAAACCCTTCTCGATCATGAGAAACTGGGCGCCCTGAAGGTCCTCACCGGCCTCCCGGCGGTGATCATCTGTGGCGATGCCGACGTGATGACGCCCATCGAGCACAGCCGGGCGATCGCCGAAGCCCTGCCGGACGCGAAGTTCGTGGCCGTTCCCGGCGGGGGCCATGTCGTGCTGATGGAGTTCCCGGATCAGGTGACTGAGCCGCTGGCCGGGCTGATCGAAGCGTCGCGGCCCGCGTGAGACTGCCGACGGCCGAGGACACGCGCGGGCTCGGGGCTCGCTTGGCCGGGCTGCTTCGCCCGGGGGATCTGGTGATCCTCAACGGGCCGCTCGGGGCTGGCAAGACGGCATTCGCGCAGGGCATCGGCGTCGGCCTCGGTGTCGCCGGCCGTGTCGTCTCGCCGACCTTCGTCATCGCACGGGTGCACCCGGGGCCACTGCCGATGGTGCACGTCGACGCCTACCGGCTGGGATCGCTGGTCGAGGTCGACGACCTCGATCTCGACGTCGACGTCGCCCGGTCGGTGACGGTGGTCGAATGGGGGTCCGGGTTGGTCGAACGGCTGGCGGACGCCTACCTCGAGGTCCGGCTGACGCGTGGCGGCGACTCCGAGGTCCGCGAGATCGACTTCGTCGCCCATGGCGGCGATTGGGCCGAGCGCCTCGACGCGCTCCGCGACTAGGCTGGCCCGTTGTGCGTGCCCTGGTCATCGACACCGCCACCGCGGCCGTGACCGCCGCCGTCGCGGTGGTCGACGACGACGTCACGCTCCTCGCGAGCGCCGTGACGGTCGACCCCCGCGCGCACGGCGAGCTGCTCGCGCCGTCGATCGATCGCTGCCTCAGCGAGGCCGGCCTGACGCCGGCGGACATCGGCGCGGTCGCGGTGGGGCTCGGCCCGGGTCCCTTCACCGGTCTTCGAGTCGGCCTGGTGACGGCCGCCGTCTTCGGCGAGGCCCGCGGCGTCCCGACCTACGGCGTGTGCTCGCTCGACGCGATCGCGGGCGCGGTTGATCACGGCGGGACGTTGCTGGTGGCCACCGACGCGCTGCGCAAGGAGGTCTACTGGGCCACCTACGTCGACGGGGCGCGGGTCGAGGGTCCCTCAGTCGGCCGCCCGGCCGACCTGGTCGTCTCCGCCACGGCGATGACGGGCTCCGGCGCCCGTCTGTACCGTGACGTGCTCGATCGGCCGCTGCTCGACGTCGACTACCCGTCGCCGCTGGCCATCGCTCGTGGCGCCGCCGAGCGCATTCGCAGGCATGCTCCGGGGGAGAAGCTCGTCCCGCTGTACCTGCGACGTCCGGACGCGGTGGTCCCGGGGCCGGCCAAGCCGGTGATCGCATGACCATGATCGCGACGATGACACCCGGCCACATCCGGGAACTCATGCGGTACGAGTCGGAGCTGTTCGGTCCGGAGGCGTGGTCGGCCGACGGCTACCGCGACGAGCTCGCCGACCGGCGCCACCGTCGGTACGTGGTCGCCCTGGACGAGACCGGACGGCTCCTCGGCTGGGCCGGCATCCGGGTGCTGGCCGACGAGGGCGAGATCCTCACCGTTGGGGTGGTTCCGTCGGCCCGCCGCCGCGGGGTCGCTCGACGGCTGATCGCCGCGCTGCTCGAGGAAGCGCGCACGCGTTCGGCGACCGAGGTCTTTCTGGAAGTGCGCATTGACAACGAGGCCGCCCGGGCGCTCTACAAGTCGGAGGGATTCGAGCCCATCGGGCTGCGGCGCGGGTACTACGAGCACGGACGAGTGGATGCGATCACCATGCGCAAGAGTCTGGAGACCGCCGATGGATGAGCCTCTGGTGATCGGATTCGAGACGTCGTGCGACGAGACCGGGATCGGCATCGTGCGGGGCGCGACCTTGCTCGCCGACGCCGTGGCCAGCAGTGTCGAGGAGCACGCGCGCTTCGGTGGCGTGGTGCCTGAGGTGGCCAGTCGCGCCCACCTGGAAGCGATGGTCGCCACGATCCGGCGCGCGCTATCGACGGCGGGGGTGTCGGCAGCTGACCTGGACGCGGTCGCCGTGACGGCCGGTCCCGGGCTGGCCGGCGCCCTGATGGTCGGTGTCGCGGCCGCCAAGGCTTACGCACTGGCACTCGGCAAGCCGCTCTTCGGGGTGAACCACCTGTCCAGTCACGTCGCTGTCGATCTTCTCGAGAACGGGCCGCTGGACGAGCCGGCCGTGGCGCTCCTGGTTTCCGGCGGGCACAGCTCGGTCCTCTTCGTCCCGCGAGTGGGTGGTCAGGAGATCGTCGAGCTGGGGGCGACGGTCGACGACGCCGCGGGGGAGGCGTACGACAAGATCGCTCGCCTGCTCGGCCTGCCGTTCCCGGGCGGCCCGCACATCGATCGGCTGGCTGTCGAGGGCGACCCGGCGGCGATCACCTTCCCGCGCAGCATGACCGGCAAGGCGGACCCTCCGTACGCCTTCTCCTTCTCCGGGCTGAAGACCGCCGTCGCCCGATGGGTCGAGCGCCGCGAGCGAGCCGGAGAGCCGGTGCCTCGCGCCGACGTGGCGGCGTCGTTCCAGGAGGCCGTCGTCGACGTCCTGACGGCCAAGGCGGTGGCGGCGGCCAGGGAAATGGGAGTCGGTCACCTGCTCATCGGGGGCGGGGTCGCGGCCAACTCACGCCTGCGGGCGCTGGCCGCCGAGCGGTGCGCCGCCGCAGGGCTTCGGCTGCGCGTTCCGCGCCCTGGTCTGTGCACGGACAACGGGGCGATGGTCGCCGCGCTCGGCGCGCAGCTGGTCATCGCCGGGGCCGCGCCGTCGACGCTGGCGATTCCGGCTGATCCGGGAATGCGCGTCACCGAGGTGCTGGTCTGAGCTTTCGCGGCGTTCGCCTGTTGTGGCGTCCCGGATTCCAGGCGCGGCGGCCCGACGTCGACACTTGGCACTCGGCAGGTTAGAGTGCCAATCGAGGCCGGTTGGCACCGCGACGACAACCGTCTTCTGCTGGACAGCGCACACAGCGCCGAGACAACACGCCATAGAACCCGAGAAGGGGAGATCCACCGTGACCGCCACCAAGGTCAGCATCAAGCCGCTTGAGGACCGCATCGTCGTTCAGGCGAACGAGGCCGAGACGACCACCGCCTCGGGCATCGTCATCCCGGACACCGCCAAGGAGAAGCCGCAGGAAGGCACCGTCCTCGCCGTCGGCCCGGGCCGGATCGACGACAAGGGCAACCGCGTTCCGCTCGACGTCAGCGTCGGAGACGTCGTCCTGTACAGCAAGTACGGAGGCACCGAGGTTCGCTACGCAGGCGAGGACTACCTGGTCCTGTCCGCCCGCGACGTCCTGGCCGTCATCAACAAGTAAGGCGTTTCAACGGCGCCGTGACCGGATTCCACTCGGTCTCGAGGCGCCTTGGCGTTGATCTCTGGTCGCCAGCACTCGCCCGGCGAGTCGGCTGGAGGCTGGAACTTCGCAGTTAGTTCACCGACGGCGCCCCGGCCTTCTGGTCGGGGCGTGGTCACTTCGTCAGAAGGACATTCATGCCAAAGATTCTTAGTTTCGACGAGGAAGCGCGGCGGGCGCTCGAGCGCGGCGTCGACAAGCTGGCCAACACGGTCAAGGTGACGCTCGGCCCGAAGGGCCGCAATGTCGTGCTCGCCAAGAAGTTCGGCGCGCCGACGATCACCAACGACGGTGTGACGATCGCGCGCGAGATCGAGCTCACCGACCCGTATGAGAACCTCGGCGCCCAGCTGGTCAAGACCGTCGCGACCAAGACGAACGACGTTGCAGGCGACGGCACCACCACGGCGACCGTGCTGGCTCAGGCAATGGTCAACGCCGGCCTGCGTAACGTAGCGGCCGGCGCCAACCCGACCTCGCTCAAGCGCGGCATCGACGCGGCCGTGGAGGCTGTGTCGACTGCTCTCGACAAGGCGGCGACGCCGGTCGAGGGTCAGACCGAGATCGCGCACGTCGCGACGATCTCGGCCCAGGACCCCGAACTGGGCGCCCTCATCGGCGAGGCCTTCACCAAGGTCGGCAAAGACGGCGTGATCACCGTCGAGGAGTCCAACTCGATGGAGACCTCGCTGGAGTTCACCGAGGGCATGCAGTTCGACAAGGGCTACATCTCGCCGTACTTCGTCACCGATCCGGAAGCGGCCGAGACCGTTCTCGACGACCCCTACCTGCTGATCACGACGCAGAAGATCTCGGCGATCGCCGACCTGCTTCCGATCCTTGAGAAGGTCATCGAAGCCGGCAAGCCGCTCGCGATAATCGCCGAGGACATCGACGGCGAGGCCCTGTCCACCCTCGTGGTCAACGCGATCCGCAAGACGTTCGTGGCGGTCGCGGTCAAGGCGCCGTACTTCGGAGATCGCCGTAAGGCGTTCCTGCAGGACCTCGCGATCGTGACCGGGGCGCAGGTTGTGTCCCCGGAGGTCGGTCTCAAGCTCGACCAGGCCGGGCTCGAGGTGCTGGGCACGGCGGGCCGGATCGTGGCGACGAAGGACGCCACCACGATCACACACGGCGGCGGCGAGCAGTCGGCCATCGACGACCGGATCCGCCAGATCCGCTCCGAGATCGAGTCGAGCGACAGCGACTGGGACCGCGAGAAGCTGCAGGAGCGGCTGGCCAAGCTGTCCGCCGGCATCGGCGTCATCCAGGTCGGCGCGGCCACCGAGGTCGAGTTGAAGGAGCGCAAACACCGAATCGAGGATGCGATCGCGGCGACGCGCGCAGCCATCGAGGAGGGAATCATCGCCGGCGGCGGCGCCGCGCTGGTTCACGCGGGCCGCGCCATCGAGGGCGACCTCGGCCTGAGCGGCGACGAGGCGACTGGCGTCGGGATCGTCCGCGACTCGCTGGTAGAGCCGCTGCGCTGGATCGCGAACAACGCGGGCCTCGAGGGCTACGTGGTCACGGCGAAGGTTGCCGATCTTGACGACAACCAGGGCCTGAACGCCGCGACGGGCGAGTACGTCGATCTCGTCAAGGCGGGCGTCGTCGACCCGGTCAAGGTCACCAAGGCCGCCCTGGCCAACGCTGCGTCGGTCGCTGCGCTCCTGCTCACCACGCAGAGCCTGGTGGTGGAGAAGCCGGAAGAAGAGAGCCACAGCCACGAGGACTACGGCCATGGCCACAGCCACGGCCACGGGCACTCGCACGGTCCTGGGTTCTAGCTAGCACTGCCATTCTGGGACGGATGTTGCCGCTATGCGGCAACATCCGTCCCAGAGTTGTCTCAGGCAGTGCGCTTCGTCGTCAGCAGGGCATGGCGCTCTTCGACGGACAGCCCGCCCCAGATGCCGTACGGCTCGCCGGTGCTGAGCGCCCAGCGGAGGCAGTTCTCGATGACGGGGCAGCCCGAGCACACCTGCTTCGCCGCGCGCTCACGGCGCAGGCGGGACGGCCCGCGCTCCCGCTCCGGGTGGAAGAACGCTTCCGTGTCGCGGCCCCGGCAGGCCGCTTCTAGTTGCCATTCCCAGTTGTTGTGGTGGGGAAGTGGCAAGCCCCGGACGTCGGACATTGCAGGCACCCCTTTCGCGCCCGCGGCCCCCGCCCGCGACTGTTCTTGCGTCTGCTCGATTCAAAGACGCAGAGCGCGAAAGGTGACGCCGTAGTTCTGAAACTGACGAGAAAAAGCGCAGTTATTGCCCGATACGCAGTGATTTGGGTGAGAAAGTGCCCCTGCCGGACTCAGTGCCGGCGGGTCGCCGCGCGAGTGGCGTCGGTGTAGCCGCGAGCGTAATCCCAACTGACGAAGTGCTCGGGCTGCGGGTCGAAGGCCGGTTCGTGGACGTGGGTACGGCCCTCGCCGAGGAGCGCACGCAGGTTGGCCGCCATCAGGTCCCAGCCGAAATAATGGGTCTCGCCGCAGTCGGCGCACTCCACGCAGATGCCGTGCACGCCGTCGGGCTGCAACACTCGGCGGAAATCGATGAGCTCCTCGAGATCGGCGGTGACCTCGGCGCGCTCGGCGTCGGTGAGCGGCTCGACCGCGTCGTGCTCATCGAGCAGTGACGCGGGGTCGTTCGGATCGTCTAAGAACGGGTCCAGTGGGCCGTCAGAGAGGGTCACGGCACCCACGGTAAAGGTTGAACCGCCTTGCGTGCCAACCGACCCGCGTCATTGTTTCGAAATCGAAGCCCGGGTCACGGCCCGGGCTGGAGTTGTGAACGTGCGCTGTGAACGTGCGCTGTGAACGTGCGCTGTGAGCGTGCATGGTGAGCCTGCTCGGTCGGACTCTGACAGGCCCGTCTTCCCAGTATCATGAGTCATGGCCTTGGACGATTCGCCGGACGGCGACTTCCCGGATAGCAACTTCGAGGTGCCGGAGAAGTTCGCCCCTCTGGGCCTCACTTTCGACGACGTCCTCCTGCTGCCGGGCGAAACCGACGTGATTCCGTCCGAGGTCGACACGACGTCCCGGTTGACCCGGGAGATCTCGGTCGCCGTCCCGCTCGTCTCGGCCGCCATGGACACGGTCACCGAGGCGCGGATGGCGATCGCCATGGCCCGCCAGGGCGGCATCGGCGTCCTGCACCGAAACTTGTCGATCGAGGAGCAGGCGCACCAGGTCGACCTGGTCAAGCGGTCGGAGTCGGGCATGGTCTCCGATCCGGTGACCATCGCCCCGGACGCGACCATCGCCGAGCTCGATGACCTCTGCGGCCGCTACCGCGTGTCGGGGCTGCCGGTCATCGATGCCGACCGGATCTTGCTGGGAATCATCACCAACCGCGACCTGCTGTTCCTGCCGCACGAACAGTTCGCCAGCCGCACGGTCCGCGAGCTGATGACGCCCATGCCGTTGGTGACCGCCCCGGTCGGGATCTCCAAGGAGGACGCGGCGTCGCTGCTGGCCAAGCACAAGGTCGAGAAGCTGCCGCTGGTCGACGGAGACGGCCGGCTGTCCGGGCTGATCACCGTCAAGGACTTCGTCAAGACCGAGCGGCATCCGCACGCGACGAAAGACTCTGACGGCCGATTGCGGGTCGCGGCGGCCATCGGCTTCTACGGCGACGCGTGGCAGCGGGCCGGAGCCCTGGTCGAGGCCGGCGTAGATGTCCTGGTCCCCGACACTGCCAACGGGCAGGCCCGGCTCATGCTCGACATGATCAAGCGGCTGAAGAGCGATCCGGCCACCCGGCACGTCCAGGTCATCGCCGGCAACGTCGCCACCCGGGCCGGGGCGCGGGCGCTCGTCGAGGGCGGCGCGGATGCCGTCAAGGTCGGCGTGGGTCCAGGATCGATCTGCACGACGAGGGTCGTCGCCGGCGTCGGCGTCCCACAGATCACGGCGATCTACGAGGCGGCGCTGGCCGCGCGGGCCGCGGGCGTTCCGGTGATCGGAGACGGGGGACTGCAGTACTCCGGTGACATCGCCAAGGCGATAGTCGCCGGCGCGGACACCGTCATGCTCGGCTCGCTGCTGGCCGGATGCGACGAGTCGCCCGGCGAGCTCGTGTTCGTCAACGGCAAGCAGTTCAAGCGCTACCGCGGCATGGGCTCGCTCGGCGCCATGGCCTCCCGCGGCCGGGTGTCGTATTCGAAGGACCGCTACTTCCAGGCCGACGTCGACAGTGACGAGAAGATCGTCCCGGAGGGAATCGAGGGCCAGGTGCCCTACCGTGGGCCGCTGGCCGCCGTCGCCCATCAGCTAATCGGCGGCCTGCATCAGTCGATGTTCTACGTCGGCGCCCATGACATCGCGCAGTTGCAGGAGCGTGGCCGGTTCACGCGGATAACCGCGGCCGGTCTGAAGGAATCCCATCCGCACGACATCCAGATGACCGTCGAGGCGCCCAACTACTCAAGCCCCTGAGCCGTGTAGGGCAGACTTTCCCGCATGCCGGACACCGTGGAGATCGGACGCAATCGCAGCGCCCGCCGTAGCTATCACCTCGATGAGATCGCGTTGGTTCCCACGCGGCGCACCCGGGGTTCCGGCGTGGTCTCGACCAGTTGGCAGATCGACGCGCACACCTTCGACATCCCGATGATCGCGGCCCCGTCGGACGCCGTGGTCTCGCCGCGGTCGGCGCTCGAGATTGAGCGGCTCGGCGGCCTCGCGGTGCTCGATGGTGAGGGATTGTGGTCGCGCTACGACGACGCGGACGCCATCCTCGCCGCGCTCGGGGACGAGACGGCTGATCTGCAACGGGCGTATGCCCGGCCGGTGTCGCCGGAACTGCTCGCCCGGCGGGTCGGCGAGCTGCGAGCCGGAGGCGGCCGGGTCGCGGTGCGGCTATCTCCCCAGCACACCGTCGAACTGGCGCCGCACGTGCTGGCCGCCGGCGTGGACATCCTTGTCATTCAAGGCACCGTGATCTCAGCCGAGCACGTGGTCGCCGACTCGGCGACGCATCCCGCTCTCAATCTCAAGACCTTTATCTCTGACCTGGACGTCCCGGTGATCGTGGGCGGGTGCGCCGATTATCAGACGGCGCTGCATCTGATGCGCACGGGAGCCGCCGGCGTCATCGTCGGGTACGGCGCTCACCTCGGCTCAGCCACTCATCGAGCGCTCGGCATCGACGTCCCGATGGCGACGGCGATCGTGGACGCGTCCGCGGCGCGCCGTGAGTATCTCGACGAGACGGGCGGGCGGTACGTGCATCTGATCGCGTACGGCGACATGGCGAGCGGCGGTGACATCGCGAAGGCGCTGGCCTGTGGAGCGGACGCGGTGATGCTCGGCGAAGCGCTGGCGGCGGCGGTGGACACGCCGGGCGACCGGCGCTTCTGGGACGCGACGGCGTCCCATCCGCGGGTTCCGCGTTCGGCAGTCGTCGAGTTCGACGTCGACGAGCGATCGCCGACCCTCGAGCAGGTCATTCAGGGACCGGCCACCGACGCGACGGGTGAGACGAACCTGTTCGGCTCGGTGCGGCGAGCCATGGCCAAGTGCGGTTACTCGTCGGTCAAGGAGTTTCAACGGGCTGAGCTGATCATGCATTCGGGGCGTTGAGCGACTAGCGGAGATTTGCTTCACACCGCAACGATCCACACAGAGGAGACACACCCGGCTGCGTAGTTTTGTCCCCGTGGGAGGGTGGACGGCCGATCAACTGCCTGACCTCCATGGGCGGTTCGCCATCGTGACGGGCGCCAACTCGGGTATCGGCCTGCACGCCGCCGCGCAACTAGCGGCTCACGGCGCGGCGGTCCTGCTGGCGTGCCGTGACCTTGATCGGGGCGGACGGGCGGCCAGACGCATCCTCGCCAAGTACCCGCAAGCCGACGTCGAGGCGGGGCGGCTGGACCTGGCCGACGCCGACAGCATCCGCGCCTTCGCCGAGCGCTGGACGGCCCGGCTCGACATTCTGATCAACAACGCGGGTGTGATGGCGCCGCCGAAGCGACGGCTCACGAAAGACGGCTTCGAGCTGCAGTTCGGCACCAACCACCTCGGCCACTTCAGTCTCACCGGTCTGTTGTTGCCGCGGTTGTTGGAGGCTCCGGCGCCGCGGGTGGTCACGGTCTCGTCGATGGCGCACTTCAGCGCTCAGGCGACGGTGCTCGAGGCGAACGCCGGCCCTTACAGCCCACAGCTCGCGTACGCGAACTCTAAGCTGGCCAATCTGGCCTTCGCCTTCGAGCTGCAGCGACGATCCGACGCGCACGCAAGCGCGCTCGTGTCGACGGCCGCGCACCCCGGCGTCGCGGCGACCGGGCTGTTCAGCTCCCGTGACGGTCTTGGGGCGAACACAGCCGTGCGATTGCTCGGTCCGCCGATCCTGCGGGCGGTCACCCAGCCGGCGAGCGTGGGCGCACGGGCGACGTTGTACGCGGCGACCGTTGCCGAGCCGGGGTCGTACACGGGGCCGCAGCGCCTCGGGCAGAGCCGGGGAGCGATCGGGCCGGCCAAGGTCTCGCGGCTCGGTCGCGACAAGCAACTCGCGGCGGCGCTGTGGTCGCTGAGCGAGGACCTCACCGGGTTGCGGTACGACTGGACGGCCGCGGCAACTCCGTAGACTGCCCTCATGCAGCGGGATCTGGTGCTCGTCGTCGACTACGGGGCCCAGTACGCCCAGCTCATCGCCCGGCGGGTGCGCGAGGCGCACGTCTATTCCGAGATCGTCCCGCACTCGACACCGGTTTCCGAGCTGCTCGCGCGGTCGCCGAAGGCAATCATCCTCTCGGGCGGCCCGTCGAGCGTGTACGCAGAAGGAGCTCCACAGACCGACCCGGCCCTGTTCGAGGCCGAGGTTCCCATCTTTGGCATCTGCTACGGCTTCCAGGCCATGACCCAGGCTATGGGCGGCGAGGTCGCTCACACCGGCGGCTCCGAGTTCGGTCGAACCGCTCTGACGGTGCTCGCGCCCGGCGCCCTGCTCAACGGTCTGCCTTCCGCGCAAGAAGTGTGGATGAGCCACGGCGACGCGGTGACCGCGCCGCCACCGGGGTTCACCGTTCTCGCGGCCACCGCGGGAGCCCCGGTCGCCGCCTTCGAGGCGCTCGATCGGCGCCTCGCCGGCGTCCAGTTCCATCCCGAGGTCCTGCACACCGCGCACGGCCAGGCGATCTTGCGGAGTTTCCTGTATGACGTCGCAGGCGTGCGGCCGTCGTGGACCGAGGCGAACATCATCGACGACCAGGTCGCCGCGATCCGCGCGCAGGTCGGCGACAAGCGGGTCGTGTGCGGGCTGTCCGGCGGCGTCGACTCCGCCGTCGCGGCCGCCCTGGTCCAGCGCGCGATCGGAGATCAACTCACCTGCGTCTTCGTCGATCACGGCCTGCTGCGGCAGGGTGAGGCCGAGCAGGTCGAACGCGATTTCGTGGCCGCCACCGACGTGCGGCTGAAGGTTGTCGACGCCGCCGATCAGTTCCTGCGGGAGCTGGCCGGGGTGACGGACCCGGAAGAGAAGCGCAAGATCATCGGCCGGGAGTTCATCCGGGTCTTCGAAGACGCCGCTCGGGAAGTCGTCGCCGAGGCCGGAGCCCAAGGCCAGTCGGTCGACTTCCTGGTCCAGGGCACGTTGTATCCCGACGTCGTGGAATCCGGCGGCGGCTCCGGCACGGCCAACATCAAGAGCCATCACAACGTGGGCGGGCTGCCGGACGACCTTCAGTTCTCGCTGGTCGAGCCGCTTCGCGCCCTGTTCAAGGACGAGGTGCGCCGGGTGGGGGAGCAGCTCGGGCTGCCTCCGGAGATCGTGTGGCGGCAACCGTTCCCGGGTCCGGGCCTGGGTATCCGGATCGTCGGCGAGGTGACCGCGCAGCGGCTGGACATCCTGCGCCGGGCGGACGCGATCGCCCGCGCCGAGCTGTCCGCCGCGGGCCTTGACCGCGAGATCTGGCAGTGTCCGGTGGTGCTGCTGGGCGACGTGCGTTCGGTGGGCGTGCAGGGCGACGGCCGCACGTATGGACACCCCGTCGTCCTGCGCCCGGTGTCGAGCGAAGACGCGATGACCGCCGACTGGACTCGGGTGTCCTACGACGTCCTCGAGCGGATCTCCACGCGGATCACCAACGAGGTCCGGGAGATCAACCGAGTGGTGCTGGACGTGACCAGCAAGCCGCCGGGAACGATCGAGTGGGAATGAGCACTGCTACGGCTATGACTACCACTTAGTCCTCAGCGATCAGCCCGACGCCTCCCAGCGCCAGGCCAGCGCATGCCGCTCGCGTGGTCCCGCGTTGCAATTCATGATCATTGATGATATCGGGGTCGTTTCCGGTCACTGGAACGGCACGTTGGGATGCCCGACGCGGTTAGACACCATTCCCAGACCCGAGCGGCTCACTATCCGCTGTGGCTTCGTCCGCATCTATCCCGAGGAGCGTCATGGCGACATTGTCGGTCAAGGACGTCTCGCTGCGCTTCGGCGGTATAACGGCCTTGGACGGCATTACGTTCGACGTCGAGCCCGGGCAGATCTGCGGCTTGATCGGGCCGAACGGAGCCGGCAAGACGTCCTTGTTCAACTGCGTCAGCCGCATCTACCAGCCGACTTCGGGACAGATCCTGCTTGACGGGGACGACCTGCTCGCGCACCACGCCAGCGCGATCGCTCGGCGAGGAATCGCCCGCACGTTCCAGAACCTCGGCCTGTTCCCGACGATGACATTTCTCGAGAACACGATGGCCGGCGCCTATACGCACGGCCGGACGGGATTCTTCCGCGCCATCGCGCGCTGGGGAGTCGCCCGGGAGGAACGCACCCAGCGGCTCGAGGCCTACGAACTGCTCGAGCGCCTCGACCTGGCCCAATACGCGTTCCATCCCGCCGCCGACCTGCCCTTCGGAACGCTCAAGCGGCTGGAACTGGCTCGGGCGCTGGCTGCGCGGCCCAAGTTGCTCATGCTCGACGAGCCCGCGGGTGGCCTGACGCACGCCGAGGTGCGAGAGCTGGGCGAGGTCGTCCGCCAGGTGCGCACCGACTTCGACCTCACCGTCCTGCTCGTCGAGCACCACATGGGTCTGGTCATGGGCATCTCCGACAAGGTCGTGGCGATGTCGTTCGGCAAGAAGATCGCCGAGGGCACGCCGCGGGAGATCCAGGTCCATCCCGAGGTTGTCTCGGCCTACCTGGGGACGCCGGTATGACTCTCCAGCTCGAGAACGTGTTCGCCGGATACGGGGCGGGTGATGTCGTTCGCGACGTCAGCCTCGAGGTCAACGAGGGCGAGATCGTCGTTATTCTCGGCGCCAACGGCGCGGGCAAGACGACGCTGATGCGGGCGATATCCGGCCTTATCTCGCGTCGGGGCCGGATCGCCTTCGACGGTGACGATCTTGTCAGGCTCTCGCCTGACAAGATCGTCCGCAATGGTGTGGTGCAGGTGCCTCAGGGCCGTGGGACGATCGTGGACCTCACGGTCGAGGAGAACCTGCGGGCGGGGGCCCTGGCACGCCGCGACCGGTCCGCAGTGAATCGGGACCTCGAGCGCTGGTATGAGGCTTATCCGCGGCTGGCCGAGCGGCGCAAACAGAAGGCGGGCCTCCTTTCCGGCGGTGAGCAGCAGATGCTGGCGGTGTCGCGCGCCATGATGAGCCGCCCCAAGATCTTGCTCTGTGACGAGCCGAGCCTGGGGCTGTCGCCGAAGCTCGTCCAGGACCTTTTCGACTCGCTGAAGTCGATCAACAATGAATGGGGTATGGCGATGCTGATCGTCGAACAGAACGCCGCGATCGCGCTGAGCATTGCGGCGCGAGGCTATTTGCTCGAGGTCGGCGAGATCGCTGGTGCGGGCGACACCGCTTACCTCAGCGAGAGCGACGCGGTGCGCGCCGCCTACCTCGGGTACTAGGCCGCCTGATGAGATTGACTCACCGGCGCATCGCCATTCTCGAGGGCTCGCCCGTCCACATCGGGTTGCGAGTGTTTCGTGCGGCAGCAATCGTGGCCGTGGTCGTCTGCCTGCCATCCGTCTTCGCGCCCTTCCGCATCACCCAGGTCACTGGCGCGTGCACCTACGCGATAGTGATCGTGGGACTCAACCTGCTGTCGGGTTTCGGCGGGCAGATCTCGCTGGGCCATGCGGCGTTCTTCGGTCTCGGCGCCTACACGACCGGCATCCTGACGGTCGATCACGGCATGCCGCCCCTGCTCACCTTTCCCATCAGCATCGTGCTCGCCTTCGTCGTTGGCGCGATCGTCGCCCTGCCGGCCCTGCGGTTACGCGGGATCTACGTCGCGCTCGTGACCCTCGCCGTCGGGCTCATATTCCCAGCTCTCGTATCCCGGTTCGACTCGCTGACCCATGGCCCGGCGGGCCTGTTCGGCGTCAGCTACGACCCCCCGCACAGCCTTTCGTACTTCGGTGGCTTCAACGGCGCCACGTTGTGGCACTACTGGCTGGTCGTTCTCGCGCTCGGCCTGGTGTGCCTGGTCGCTCGTAACTTGGTGCGCAGTCGCTTCGGCCGGGCGGTCGTCGCACTGCGCGACAACGAGTCCGCGGCCGTCGTGATGGGCGTACGGCGCACCGCTTCGCGCGCTTTGATCTTCGGGATCTCAGCGGCGATCGCCGCCTTAGCCGGCAGCCTGTTCGCGGTGACGAACGGGATCCTCACTCCCGACAGCTTCTCTCTGCTGCTCACGCTGTACTTCCTGGCCGGGATGGTCATCGGCGGCACCGCGACCCTGTGGGGGCCGATCTATGGCGGATTTATCGTCTACTTCGTGCCGGTCTGGGCCACCGATCTTTCCGGCCTGCACAGCGGTACGAACCTCGCCGGGGTATTCCTCGGCGTGATCATCATTGTCATCACCTTCGCGCTGCGCACTGGCGTCCAGGGACTGCTGCACAGCGTCACCGGCCTTGCGTTCGAACTCCGACCCCGCACGCCATCGGCGAGCGGAGCTTTTCGGAAGTCCCGAGTTGACCGGGCGGCCCACGAGGATCGCGCCGCACCCGCGGACGAAACCATCGCTAATGGCCGGGATCCCGGCTCTGGCGACCTGCCGGACGGCGCTACCCGACCCGTCCGATCAGACGCGACTCCGCGACTCTGATCTCCATTTCCGGGACACCCTCCGAACAAAGGAACGCTGTGAGAACCAAAGTGGCAATCGCATCGCTGGCAGTGGCGGTGCTCGGGTTGACGGCCGCATGTAGTTCGTCGTCGAGCGGGAAAGGTGGCGGCAGCAGTAGCGCGTCCACCAGCGCGTCGGCCGGCGGATCGGCCAGCGACGCTCAGAAGGCGGCCGCCGAGCTGGGCATTGACCTCAAGAAATGTCCTGTGGACATCACCAAGCCGTTGACGGGCACGGTCAAGGTCGGCACCACGCTGGCCCAGACGGGCCCCGCGGCGGCGGCGCTTGCCCCGGTCGGTGTGGGCGAGAAGGCCGCGATCCAGGATTTGAACGCCACGTCGGGGTTGCCGATCCAGTTCTCCCTGATTCAGCAGGACGACCAGTTCGCGCCGGACAAGACCCTCGTCGCGGTTCAGCAACTCATTCAGTCCGACGGGGTCGACCTGCTCGACGGCGTGATCGGCACGGCGAACGTCGTCGCCGCCCGCGACGTCGTGGAGAAGTACTGCGTTCCGCTGATCGCGGGTAGCGCGGGTGGTGTTTCGGCCAACCAGCCGGCCAAGTACCCGTTCACGACCGTCACGGGCGCGCCGTCCTACCTGGACGTCAAGGGCTGGTTCGCCTACCTCAAGCAGAAGTTCCCGAACGGGGCGAAGGTCGCCCTCATGACCGCCAACACCGACTCCGGCAAGGACTACCTCAACGCGGTCAACGACCTGGCGCAGGGAACTCCGTACCAGGTCGTGTCGAAGACGACGCTGGACGCGACGGACACCACCCCGCCGTCGTCTCAGGTCACGACGATGCGCTCCAGCGGGGCAAACGTGTTGCTTGCTTCGGTTTCTCCTGGCCCGCAGTGCTCGGCGCTCATCAATCAGGTGGCTCAGCAGGGCTGGAAGCCGGACGCGTTCTTTATCACCAACAGCTGCTCGACCACTGCTCTGGTGAAGCCGGCCGGTGCGGCCGCGCAGAACGTTCTGTGCAACCTGTACCTCAACGACCCCAGCGCGCCGGCGGCCGCGAGTGACGCCGGACTGCAGAAGATCATCACTGCGGTCAAGAAGGTCCAACCAAGCGGTCCGATCGTTGGCTCTGACATCTCCGGCTACGGCTACATCGAGGTCCTGTTCAAGGCAGCGCAGCAGGCGGCGAAATCCCCCTTGGGGCTCAGCCGTCTCGGCATCCTGTACGCGGCGACGCACCTGACGTACGACGCGGCGTGGCTGCAGCCGGGAGTGGAGTACAGCCTCGACTACCCGAAGGATGAGGTCAGTGTCGAGTCCGAGGTGCTGAGCAGTTTTGACGCCACGGCCGGACAGTGGACCAAGGTCCAGCTGTACGACTTCAAGGGCCAGCTCACCGGTAAGGCCAGCGGCTGATCTTGAAGGTTAGCGACTAACCGGACGCCGTCCCGGGTTCCACCCGGGACGGCGTCCGGCGCGGTATGGCGACTCAGGCGATGGTCGGGGTTCGCCACCGACGACGTGTGCACGTCACGCGCCGATCGCCCTGAACGAGTAGAGGAGTCACGATGAGCAATACCGATCTCGTGCTGACCACGCGCCACGGCGACGTGGCGCTGTTGACCCTGAACCGGCCGGAAAAGCGCAACGCGGTGAACCCGGAGATGGTCGAGCAGTTCGCGTTGAGCTTCCGCGCGGCCCTGGACGCAGCGTGCATCGTCATCACCGGGGCTGATCCGAGCTTTTGCTCGGGCGCGGACCTGCGCGCTGACGCAGACGCCCTCGCGTACTGCGGCTACCCGATCCCCTGGCAGGAG
>Ga0068856_100002683_pt1 | contig 18238 bp, 31 predicted proteins | sample KBSCornC62_FD_66595 | JGI IMG/M metagenome (GOLD analysis project Ga0068856, IMG submission 66595) | Corn rhizosphere microbial communities from Kellogg Biological Station, Michigan, USA - KBS Corn C6-2 | ecosystem: Host-associated > Plants > Roots > Rhizosphere > Soil ...
CGCACGCCTGGGACGCTGGCGTCACGGTGGGCGGCGTTCAATCCGGGCCATGAGCAAGCTGATGCTCGACGGCGTGACGAGAACCTTTCCCGGCGTGCGCGGCGGCGCGCCGACGATCGCATTGCAGCCCGTGTCGCTGGACGTGGCCGACAACGACTTCATCACCATCCTCGGTCCCTCGGGTTGCGGCAAGAGCACGCTCTTGCGCATCGTGGCGGGCCTCGACGCGCCGACCGCGGGCAAGGTCCTGCTCGACGGCGCGCCGGTGACCGGGCCCGGCCGCGATCGCGGCATGGTGTTCCAGAGCTATACGCTGTTTCCCTGGCTCACCGTCGAGGAGAACATCCGTTTCGGGCTCCGCGAGCAGGCGATGCCGATCGCACGCCAGCGCGAGATCGCGTCGCATTACGTCGAGCGCGTGGGGCTCGCGGGATTCGAGCGGCATTATCCGAAGATGCTCTCGGGCGGGATGCAGCAGCGCACGGCGATCGCGCGCGCGCTCGCGAACGATCCCAAGATCCTGCTGCTGGACGAGCCGTTCGGTGCGCTCGATCACCAGACGCGCGGCCTGATGCAGGAGCTCCTGCTGGGCATCTGGGAGGCCGAGCGCAAGACCGTGCTCTTCGTCACGCACGACATCGAGGAGGCCATCTTCATGGCCAATCGGGTGGTCGTCATGACCGCCCGGCCTGGACGCGTCAAGGACGACGTCCCGGTCTCCCTGCCGCACCCGCGCCATTACACGTTGAAGACCAGCGCCGACTTTTCGGCGCTGAAGGCGCGCCTCACGGAGGAGATTAGGGTCGAGGCGCTGCAGACTCAGCCGGTGTCGCCCGTGCCGCTTGCCCGCTGAACCGGCGGTCCCCGCCACTGTCCGAATGGCCATGACTTCAGCCCTATTCCCCCGCTCGCGCGCGGCAAGGTGCGCCGCGATCGTCGCCTTCGCGCTCTGCGCCTCCGCCCGTGCCGACCCCGACCCGACGGCACAGCGCGAGATCGACCATCTTCTCGACTACGTGGGTACCTCGAGCTGCAGCTTCGTGCGCAATGGCGAGACTTTCCCTGCCGCCAAGGCGCGCGACCATCTCGCGATGAAATATCGGTTCACGCGCAGCCGCCTGTCGACCGCGGAGGACTTCATCCAGTACCTCGCGACCGACAGCAGCACCTCGCACGAGCCCTACAAGATCGTGTGCGGCACGCAGGAGCGCCTCGCAGGCCCGTGGCTCTCCGAAGAGCTGGCCCGCTACCGCAAGACCGTGGCGACCAAGTAAGGAAACTCGAGGCGCCCGCAGGGCACCTCGCGATCGTCCTGCTCCTAGCGTGGGTTTTTGTTCTTCTGCCAGCGCCACGCGTCTGCGCACATGGCGGCCAGGTCGCGCGTCGCCGTCCAGGCGAGGAGCGACTGCGCGCGCGACGGATCGGCGTAGTAGCCCGCGACGTCACCCGCGCGGCGCGGTCCCATGCGGCGCGCGATGCGGCGTCCGCACGCCGCCTCGAACGCCGCGATGACCTCCAGCACCGAATAGCCGCGTCCTACGCCGAGATTGAGCGTGGTCGCGCCCGTGTGCGTGGCCAGGTGCTTCAGCGCGGCGACGTGGCCTTCGGCAAGGTCCTGGATGTGGATGTAGTCGCGCACGCACGTGCCGTCTTCGGTGGGCCAGTCGCTGCCGTGCACGACAAGCTCGGCATCCTCGCCGGCGGCGATGCGGCACAGCAGCGGGAACAGGTTTTGCGGCTTGCCGCGCGACGCCTCGCCCAGCATCGACGACGTGTGCGCGCCGGCCGGGTTGAAGTAGCGCAGGATGGCGATGCGCCAGTTGGGATTGGCGCGCGCCAGGTCACGCAGGAAATCCTCGACGATGCGCTTGGTGCGGCCGTACACGCTGTGCGGACGCAGCGGCGCGTCCTCCGGGACCGGAAGCGACTCCGGTTGTCCATACACGCTCGCCGACGAGCTGAACACGAACGATGCGACGCCGGCCTCGCCCATCACCTCGGCGAGCGACAGCGCGCCGCCCACGTTCACGTCGTAGTACGCGAGCGGCCGCTCCTCCGATTCGGCGACCGCCTTGAGGCCCGCGCAATGCACCACCGACGCGATGGGATGGTCGTGGAACGCCGCGCGGAGCGCGCCGATGTCGCGCACGTCGGCCGTGATGCACGGCACGGGGCGTCCCGCCAGCGCTTCGAGGCGCGGGATGATCGCGCGCGTGCTGTTGGAGAAATTGTCGAGCACGACCGGCGCGTAGCCCGCGCGCGCGAGCTCGACGACGACGTGTGAACCGATGTACCCGGCGCCACCGGTGACGAGGACCTTGTCCGCCATAGCCGCGCGATCGTACACGTTTTTGTAGTGCACGGTCGCATCGACGGCACGCGCCCGCCGAACGGCGGTACAGCCGCCCGCGCGACGCCACACTTGTTCGCGATGGTGTGCGCAAAAAGCAAAGGCCGGGCATCGACCCGGCCTTCGTTCGCGCGACGCGAGTGCCGCTTACGCTTCGCCGGCGCCTTCTTCGGTTGCGCCCGGGCGATCCATCAGCTCGACGAGCGCCATCGGCGCCGCATCGCCCTGGCGGAACCCGAACTTCAGGATGCGCAGGTACCCGCCCGGTCGGGACTTGTAACGCGGACCGAGCTCGTCGAAGAGCTTGGTGACGACGGTGCGATCGCGCAGCCGGTCGAACGCCAGGCGGCGATTGGCGAGCGTAGCGTCCTTGGCGAGCGTGATGAGCGGCTCGGCAACGCGGCGCAGCTCCTTCGCCTTGGGCAGCGTGGTGCGGATCGCCTCGTGCGTGAACAGCGAGTTGGCCATGTTGCGCAGCATCGCGAGGCGATGCGAGCTGGTGCGGTTCAACTTCCGCAGACCGTGACGGTGGCGCATGGTCGTATTCCTTTCGACGTTACGATGTTGTTATTCCTGTCGCGACGCCGCGCTGCTCCGCGGCGTCACGCATGCCGCTACGATTTTCCGTAGCCTTTGCCGTGAAGATATCGTCGCGACGCGCTGTCCGCATGCCGCCACGATTCTCCGTAGCCCTTGTCAGAAAAATCGCGGGCTCCGCTCGCGATTTTTCATCATACCCGACGGGCAAAAGGGCCGGAGGCCCGTTGCCCGCCCCGTAAAAGCAGGGGTGTACTTTCTACGGTCGATCCAATCCCGCCGGCGGCCAGTTCTCCAGCTTCATGCCGAGCGACAAGCCGCGCGACGCCAGCACTTCCTTGATCTCGTTGAGCGACTTGCGGCCGAGGTTCGGCGTCTTGAGCAGCTCGGTCTCGGTGCGCTGGATGAGATCGCCGATGTAGTAGATGTTCTCGGCCTTGAGGCAATTGGCCGAGCGCACCGTGAGCTCCAGGTCGTCGACCGGACGCAGGAGGATCGGATCGACTTGCGGTGCGGCGCGCTCCGCGGCCGGCTGGTCGGTGCCCTTCAGGTCCGCGAACACGGACAGCTGCTCGACCAGCACGCTGGCGGCGTAACGCACCGCCTGCTCGGGCTCGACGACACCATTGGTCTCGATGTCGAGGACCAGCTTGTCGAGGTCGGTGCGCTGCTCCACGCGCGCCGACTCGACTGCATAGCTCACGCGACGCACCGGCGAGAACGACGCATCGAGCAGGATGCTGCCGATGCTGCGTCCGCCCTCGGGCTTGGTGCGCGCGGTGGCGGGCTGGTAGCCACGGCCCTTCTCGACCTTGATCTCCATCTCGATGCGGCCGCCGGCGGTGAGATGCGCGATGACGTGCTCGGGATTGATGATCTCGACGTCGTGGTTGGGCTCGATGTCGGCGGCCGTGACGGGCCCCTCTCCCGATTTCGAGAGCTTCAGCATGACGTGGTCGCGGTTGTGCAGCTTGAGCACCACGCCCTTCAGGTTGAGCAGGATGTCGACGACGTCTTCCTGCACGCCGTCGAGCGCCGAGTACTCGTGCAGGACGCCGGTGATCTTCACCTCCGTCGGCGCGTAGCCGGGCATGGACGAGAGCAGCACGCGTCGCAGCGCGTTGCCCAGCGTGTGCCCATACCCGCGCTCGAACGGCTCCATCACCACCTTGGCGTGGAACGGCGACATGCTCTGCACGTCGATGATGCGCGGCTTCAGAAGAACGTTGGTTTGCATTAGGTAGAACCTTTTGGCGAGTCCGTGAGGAACTGCGCGAACTTGGTAAAGCAACTCGACGGCCGCCGCGCGGCCGTCGCTTCCATCCTTGCGTCGGCGGCGAAGTGCGCCGCCGGCGCACCACTACTTGGAATACAGCTCGACGACCAGGTTTTCGTTGATGTCCTGGCCGAACTCGGAGCGCTCGGGCGCGCCCTTGAACGTCCCCTGCATCTTCTTCGGGTCGACGTCGACCCACGAGGGGAAGCCCACTTTCTCGGCGAGCTGCAGCGCGTCCTGGATGCGCAGCTGGCCCTTCGCGCGCTCCGTGACGCCCACCACGTCGCCGGCACGCAGCAACGCCGACGGCACGTTCACCACCTTGCCGTTCACCGTGATCGAGCGATGGCTCACGAGCTGCCGCGCCTCGGCGCGCGTCGAGCCGAGGCCCATGCGATAGACGACGTTGTCGAGGCGCGACTCGAGCAGCTTCAGCAGGTTGTCGCCCGTGGAGCTCTTGCCCTTGGTCGCCTCGGCGAAGTAGCGCCTGAACTGCCGCTCGAGCAGCCCGTAGATGCGGCGCAGCTTCTGCTTCTCGCGCAGCTGGACGCCGTAGTCCGAGGTGCGGGCGCCCGAGCGGACGCCGTGCTGGCCTGGCTTGGTGTCGAGCTTGCACTTGGAGTCGAGCGATCGACGCGCGCTTTTCAGGAAAAGGTCGGTGCCTTCCCGTCGCGCCAGCTTGCATTTGGGTCCGGTATATCTGGCCACTTAGCTATCCAGTCGGTATGTGTGCTTACGAATTCGTGCGAGGCGCGCGGTCAGATGCGCCGGCGCTTCGGCGGGCGGCAGCCGTTGTGCGGAACCGGCGTCACGTCCGAGATGCTGCTGATCTTCAGGCCAAGCGCGTTCAGCGCGCGTACCGCGGACTCGCGCCCGGGGCCGGGACCCTTGATGCGCACCTCGAGGTTCTTCACGCCGTACTCCTGCGCGGCGCGGCCCGCCGACTCGGCGGCGACCTGCGCGGCGAACGGCGTCGACTTGCGCGAGCCCTTGAAGCCTGCGCCGCCCGAGGTCGCCCAGGAAAGCGCGTTGCCCTGCCGGTCGGTGATCGTGATGATCGTGTTGTTGAAGGACGCGTGGATGTGCGCGATGCCTTCCGACACGTTCTTCTTGACCTTCTTCCGCGTGCGCGCGGCAGCGGCCTTGTGCGACGGTTGCTGTGCCATGGATGTCCTTTACTTCGTCACGCCCTTGGAGAGCGCGACGGTGCGGCCCTTCTTCGGGCCCTTGCGCGTGCGGGCGTTGGTGCGCGTGCGCTGTCCGCGCACCGGCAGGCCCTTGCGATGGCGCGTGCCGCGATAGCAGCCGAGGTCCATCAGCCGCTTGATGCTCATCGTCACCTCGCGGCGCAGGTCGCCCTCGACCGTGAACTTGCCGACGTTCTCGCGCAGCTTGTCCATCTGCGCGTCGGTGAGGTCCTTGATCTTGGCGGTGCGGATCACGCCCGCCGCGTCGCAGATCGCCTGCGCGCGCGCGCGGCCGATGCCGTAGATCGCGGTGAGCGCGATCTCCGCGTGCTGGTGGTTCGGAATGTTGACGCCTGCAATACGGGCCATGTTCTAACCTGTTCGTGTCGTTGCGCCGGTCAGCCCTGGCGCTGCTTGTGCCGAGGGTCGGTGCAGATCACCCGCACCACGCCGTTGCGGCGGATGATCTTGCAGTTGCGGCAGATCTTCTTGACTGATGCGAGTACTTTCATGTGTCGACCCCTACTTCGCCCTGAACGTGATCCGTGCCCGCGACAGGTCGTACGGCGTGAGCTCGACCGTCACCTTGTCGCCCGGCAGGATCTTGATGTAGTGCATCCGCATCTTTCCCGAGATGTGCGCGAGGACGATGTGCCCGTTCTCCAGCTTCACGCGAAAAGTCGCGTTGGGCAGCATCTCGGTCACCTCGCCCTGCATCTGGATGGTCTCTTCTTTCGCCATCAGCGCGTGGGCAGCCCGCCCTTGAAATTCGCCTTGCGCAGCAGGCTCTCGTACTGCTGCGACATCATGTAGGCCTGCACCTGCGTCATGAAGTCCATCGTGACCACGACGATGATCAGCAGCGACGTGCCGCCGAAATAGAACGGCACGTTCTTCCACGCGATCAGGAAGTTCGGCACGAAGCACACCGCGACCAGGTAGAGCGAGCCGAGCAGCGTGAGCCGCGTGGTGATCTTCTCGAGGTACTTCGCCGTCTGGTCGCCCGGACGATAGCCCGGGATGAACGCGCCGCTCTTCTTCAGGTTGTCCGCCGTCTCCTTCGGGTTGTACTGCAGCGCCGTGTAGAAGAAGCAGAAGAAGATGATCGCCGCCGCGTAGAGCACCTCGTGCACCGGCTGACCCGGCTGCAGCGTGGCGGCCAGGTCGCGGATCCAGATCGTGTGCTCGCCGGTGCCGACCCACTGCGCGAGCGTCGCCGGGAACAGGATGATCGACGACGCGAAGATGGGCGGGATCACGCCCGACATGTTGATCTTCAGCGGCAGGTGCGAGCTCTGTCCCTGGTACACGCGATTGCCGACCTGCCGCTTCGCGTAGTTCACCAGGATCTTGCGCAGCGCACGCTCGACGAACACCACGAAAGCCGTCACCCCGACCACGAGCACCGCGATGGCGATGATCAGCAGCCACGAGTACGCGCCCGTGCGACCCTGCTCCAGCGTCTGCCCGATCGCCCGCGGCAGGCCCGCGGCGATGCCCGCGAAGATGATGAGCGAGATGCCGTTGCCGAGGCCGCGCTCGGTGATCTGCTCGCCGAGCCACATCAGGAACATCGTGCCGGTGACGAGCGTGATCGCCGAGATCATCCGGAACGTGTAGCCCGGATCGATCACGAGGCCGGGCTGCTGCTCGAGCGCGGACGAGATGGCGAGCGCCTGGAAGAACGACAGCGCGAGCGTCGCGTACCGCGTGTACTGCGTGATCCTGCGCCGGCCGGCCTCGCCTTCCTTCTTCAGCGCCTCCATCGACGGCATGATCACCGTGCAGAGCTGCATGATGATCGACGCCGAGATGTACGGCATGATGCCGAGCGCGAAGATCGAGAAGCGCGACAGTGCGCCGCCCGAGAACACGTTCAGCAGCCCGAGGATTCCGCCCTGCTGGTTGCGGAACAGCTCGTCGAGCACCGACGCGTTGATGCCCGGCACGGGGATGTGCGTGCCGACGCGGTAGACGATGAGCGCGCCCAGCAGGAACCACAAGCGTCGCTTGAGGTCGCCGTACTTGTTGCCGCTCTTGAGGGCCGGGTTCGCGGTGGCCAAGGGATTTCCTAGGTTGCGTCGTCGATGCGTCGATTCAAGCCGCGGGCTTCTCGGCCGTGCGCTTGGTCAGCTTCGCCTGCTTGGCCGGCGCCTCGACCGCGGCGATGGTGCCGCCCGCCGCCTCGATCGCCGCCTTCGCGCCCTTGGTGACCAGCACGCCGTTCAGCTTCACGGCCTTTTCCAGCTTGCCGTTCAGGATGACCTTCGCCTGCTTGGCTGCCGCGGGGACGAGCCCCGCCGCCTTCAGCGCGAGGAGGTCGACTTCGCCGACGGGAATGCGGGCGAGGTCGGACAGGCGCACCTCGGCCGTGTCGTTGCGCGTGGTCGAGACGAACCCGCGCTTCGGCAGGCGCCGCTGCAGCGGCATCTGGCCGCCTTCGAAGCCGACCTTGTGGAAGCCGCCGGAACGCGAGCGCTGGCCCTTGTGCCCGCGGCCGGCCGTCTTGCCCAGGCCCGAGCCGATGCCGCGGCCCACGCGACGGCGTGCCTTCTTGCTGCCCGCGGCGGGCTTGATCGTGTTGAGTTGCATCTTCGCGTCCTTATTCGACGACCTGCACGAGGTACGACACCTTGTTGATCATGCCGCGCGTCTGCGGCGTGTCGACGACCTCGACGGTATGGTTGGTCCACTTGAGGCCGAGGCCGCGCACGGTGGCGCGATGGTCCTCGCGCGTGCAGTTGACGCCCTTCACGAGGCGAACCTTGATCTTCTTCGACTGCTCCGCCATCGCTAGGCTCCCAGGATCTCTTCGACGCTCTTGCCACGCTTGGCGGCGACGTCGGCCGGCGAGTTGACCGATTCGAGCGCGTTGATCGTCGCGCGCACGACGTTGTAGGGATTGCTGGGACCCTGGCACTTGGCGAGCACGTTGGTGACGCCGACGACGTCGAACACCGCGCGCATCGCGCCGCCGGCGATGACGCCGGTACCTTCCGACGCGGGCTGCATGTACACGCGCGTCGAGCCGTGGCGGCCCTCGACCGCGTGATGCAGCGTGCCCTTCTTCAGGCGCACCTTGACCATCTTGCGTCGTGCCTGCTCCATGGCCTTCTGCACGGCCACCGGCACTTCCTTCGCCTTGCCCTTGCCCATGCCGATGCGGCCGTCGCCGTCGCCGACCACGGTGAGCGCCGCGAAGCCGAGGATCCGGCCGCCCTTCACCACCTTGGTGACGCGGTTGATCGAGATCATCTTCTCGCGCAGGCCGTCGCCGCGATCGTCCTGCTGCTGCGACTGGCGTCTGTCCGAACGTTGCTGAGCCATGAGGCTTGTCCCTTGCTTAGAACTTGAGGCCGCCTTCGCGGGCGGCGTCGGCCAGCGCCTTCACGCGGCCGTGGAATCGGAATCCCGCGCGGTCGAACGCCACGGTGTCGATGCCGAGCGCCTTCGCCTTCTCCGCGATGCGCTTGCCGACGACCGCCGCGGCGGCCTTGTTGCCGCCGTTCTTCAGGTCCTTGCGCACGTCGGCCTCGACCGTCGACGCGGTGGCCAGCACCTTGTCGCCCGTCGGCGCGATGATCTGCGCGTAGATGTGGCAGTTCGAGCGCGCGACCGTCAGGCGGTTGGCGCGTTGCTCGGCGATACGCACCCGGGTCTTGCGGGAGCGCCGGACTCGAGCTTCCTTCTTGTTCATCTGGATCTCTCCGCGTTACTTCTTCTTCGTTTCCTTCAGGACGACACGCTCGTTGGCGTATCGCACGCCCTTGCCCTTGTACGGCTCGGGCGGCCGGTAGGCACGGATCTCCGCCGCGACCTGCCCGACCTGCTGCTTGTCGATGCCCTTGACCAGGATCTCCGTCTGCACGGGCGTCTCGACCTTCACGCCCTTCGGCATCTGGTGCACCACGGGGTGCGAGAAGCCGAGCGACAGGTTGATCTTGTCGCCCGCGGCCTGGGCGCGATAGCCGACGCCCACGAGCGTGAGGCGCTTCTCGAAGCCCTGCGTCACGCCCTTGACCATGTTCGCGACGTTGGCGCGCAGCGTGCCGTGCAGGGCGTTCGCCTCCGCGTCGACCGCCTTGAAGACCAGCTCCTCGCCGTTCTTCTCGATGCTCACCTTGCCGTCGAAGCGGCGCGACAGCGAGCCGAGCGGGCCCTTGACCGTGATCTCGCCGCCGTCGAGCGTGACCTCGACCTTGGGCGGCAGCTTCACCGGGTTGTTGCCGATACGGGACATGGCTCGCTCCGTTACGCCACGATGCAGAGGACTTCGCCGCCCACGCCCGCGGCGCGCGCCGCGCGGTCGGTCATCACGCCGCGCGACGTCGAGACGACCGCGATGCCGAGGCCGTTCATGACGCGCGGAATGTCGTCCTTGCTCTTGTAGATGCGAAGACCGGGCTTGCTCACGCGCTCGATCTTCTCGATCACCGGACGGCCGGCGTGGTAGCGCAGCGCGATCTCGAGCATCGGCTTCTGCTCTTCGCCGCCGACCTTGTAGCCGTCGATGTAACCCTCGTCCTTCAGCACCTTCGCGATGGCGATCTTCACCTTGGACGAAGGCATCGCGACGGTGGCACGCTCGATCAGCTGCGCATTGCGGATGCGCGTCAGCATGTCGGCGATGGGATCAGTCATGCTCATGCGTCACCTCTCACCAGCTCGCCTTGACGATGCCGGGGATCTCCCCGCGCATCGCGTACTCGCGCAGCTTGTTGCGGCCCAGGCCGAATTTGCGGTAGTAGCCGCGCGGACGACCGGTCAGCGCGCAGCGGTTGCGCAGCCGCGTCTTGTTGGAGTTCCGCGGCAGCTCCTGCAGCTTCACGCGCGTCGCGTAGCGGTCCTCGTCGGACGTGCGCGGGTTGGCGATGATCGCCTGCAGCGCCTCGCGCTTCTTCGAGTACTTGGCGACCAGCTTCTCGCGCTTGTATTGACGGTTGATCAGTGCCAGTTTCGACATATCGGTCAGCCCCTGAACGGGAACTTGAACGCGGAGAGCAGCGCCTTCGCTTCGGCGTCGGTCTTCGCAGAGGTCGCAATCGTGATGTTCATCCCCCGGATCGCGTCGATCTTGTCGTACTCGATCTCCGGGAAGATGATCTGTTCCTTCACGCCCATGTTGTAGTTGCCGCGGCCGTCGAAGCCCTTGCCCGACACGCCGCGGAAGTCGCGCACGCGCGGCAGCGCGATGCTGATCAGCCGGTCCAGGAACTCGTACATCCGCTCCTGGCGCAGCGTCACCATGCAGCCGATCGGATAGCCCTCGCGGATCTTGAAGCCGGCGATCGCCTTGCGCGCCTTGGTGACCACGGGCTTCTGGCCCGAGATCTTGGTCATGTCGGCGACGGCGTTCTCGAGGATCTTCTTGTCCGAGGTCGCCTCGCCCACGCCCATGTTCAGCACGATCTTGGTGATGCGCGGGACTTCCATGGGCGACTTGTAGTCGAACTGCTTGCGCAGTGCCGGCGCCACCTCGTTGCGATAGACGTCCTTGAAGCGCGCCGGCGCGTGCGGCTTGTTCGCCTCGCCCTTCTCGCCCTTCGGCGCGGGCGGGGCGGCCTTCTGGTCCTTGGTCGCCTGCTTGGCGTCGGCGCCCACCGGCTTCGCCGCCTGCTTGGCAGCCGGCTTGCCCTTCTTGTCGGATTTCTTGTCTTCAGCCATTGATCTGCTCGCCGTTCGACTTGTAGAAGCGAACCTTGCGGCCGTCGTCCAGCAGGCGGAAGCCGATGCGATCGGGCTTCTGCGTCACCGGATTCCAGATCGCCACGTTCGACACGTGGATCGGCAGGTCCTTCGTGACGATGCCGCCCGGCTGGTTCTTCATCGGGTTCGGCTTGGCGTGCTTCTTCACCTGGTTCACGCCGTCGACCACCACGTGCGAGTCGTCGACGATCCTCGACACGTCACCGCGCTTGCCCTTGTCGCGGCCCGCGATGACGACCACCGTGTCGCCCTTCTTGATCTTGCGCATGAGTTCTCTCTCCTCTCGCGCGCCCGTTACAGCACTTCCGGCGCCAGCGAGACGATCTTCATGAAGCGCTCGGTGCGAAGCTCGCGCGTGACCGGCCCGAAGATGCGCGTGCCGATGGGTTCGAGCTTGGCGTTGAGCAGGACGGCGGCATTGGTGTCGAAGCGCACCAGCGCGCCGTCGTCGCGGCGCACGCCCTGGCGCGTGCGCACCACCACCGCGTTGTAGATCTCGCCTTTCTTGACGCGACCGCGCGGCGCGGCGTCCTTCACCGATACCTTGATCACGTCGCCGATGTGCGCATAGCGGCGCTTGCTGCCGCCCAGCACCTTGATGCACATGACCGATCGCGCGCCCGTGTTGTCGGCGACGTCCAGCACCGTCTGCATTTGAATCATGACGCTCTCTCCAACTTGATTCCGCCGGCCGCGCCCTGTTGCCTGCGCGGGTGACGCTCGATCCGACGGCCAGTTTTGGACCCCGTCTGCGGCACGCCATGGAAACGGCCGCGGGGACTTGCCCGGGGCCTCCTAAGGCGTGCGACCGCTTGGAAGGCCCGCGGCAGGGAATTTGAAATTATGACAGGGTCCGGCCGAGCTGGCAATCCCTGTGCCACCCCGAGACCGCCCGCGGTCCACCCGCGCAGCGGGCAGACCCGGGTCGGGAAATGCCGCCCCGTCTCGTCAAACCTCGCGCGCCTTCTGCAGCACCTTCGACAGCTTCCAGGCCTTGGTCTTGGAGAGCTTGCGGGTGGCCACGATCTCGACCAGGTCGCCCGTCTTGCCCTCGTTGTTCTCGTCGTGGGCGTGGTACTTGGCCGAGCGCGTGACCACCTTGCCATAGAGCGGGTGCTTCACGCGCCGCTCGACCAGGACGGTGATCGTCTTGTTCATCTTGTCGCTCACCACGCGACCGATCTCGGTCGCGACCATCGGCTTGCGGCCTTCGATCGCCCCGGTGCTGTTCTGCGTTTCCGCCATCATGCGGTTGCCTTCTGACTTTTCTGATGCATCAGGGTGCGCACGCGCGCGATGCTGCGGCGCACGTCCTTCAGCTTGGAGGAGTTCTGCAGCTGCTGGGTGGCCTTCTGCATGCGCAGGCCGAACTGCTCCTTCAGCAGCGCCTCGAGCTCCGTCTGCAGGTCGGAGGCCGACTTGTCGGCCAGCGCGTTCTTCGTTTCCGTTCGTTTCATCGCGTTCGCTCCGTCAGCCCATCAGCCGCTGGACGAAGATGGTCTTGATCGGCAGCTTCGCCGCGGCGAGCGCGAACGCTTCCTTGGCGAGCGGCTCGTCCACGCCGTCCATCTCGTAGAGCACCTTGCCGGGCTGGATCTCGCATACGTAGTACTCGGGATTGCCCTTGCCGTTGCCCATGCGGACCTCGGCGGGCTTCTTCGACACCGGCTTGTCCGGGAAGATGCGGATCCAGATGCGGCCGCCGCGCTTGATGTGACGCGTCATGGCGCGACGGGCGGCCTCGATCTGGCGTGCCGTCAGGCGACCGCGGCCGATCGCCTTCAGGCCGTACTCGCCGAAGCTCACCTTGTTGCCGACGGTCGCAACGCCCTTGTTGCGGCCCTTCTGCTCCTTGCGGTACTTCCTTCTAGCTGGCTGCAGCATTCTTCGCTCCTGCTCGTTCGCGTGCCGGCCCGCGACGCGGCGGACGCGCCGGCGTCTCGGGCGCGGGGGCCGGCGCCTGCGCGGGCTCCGCGTTGTGCGCCATGACCTCGCCCTTGAACACCCACACCTTGATGCCGATCACGCCGTACGTCGTGCGTGCTTCGGAGAATCCGTAGTCGATGTCCGCACGCAGCGTGTGCAGCGGCACGCGGCCCTCGCGATACCACTCGCGGCGCGCGATCTCGACGCCGTTGAGCCGGCCCGAGCTCATCACCTTGATGCCCTGCGCGCCGAGGCGCATGGCGTTCTGCATCGCGCGCTTCATCGCGCGGCGGAACATGATGCGCTTCTCGAGCTGCTGGGCGATCGAGTCCGCCACGAGCTGCGCGTCGATCTCGGGCTTGCGGATCTCCTCGATGTTGAGGCCGACCTCGCCGCCCATCATCTTGCGCAGGTCGCCGCGCAGCGTCTCGATGTCCTCGCCCTTCTTGCCGATGACGACGCCGGGGCGCGCGCTGTGGATCGTGATGCGCGCGTTCTTCGCCGGGCGCTCGATCGTGACCTTGGCCACCGAGGCGTGCGCGAGCTTCTTCTTCAGGTACTCGCGGACCTTGATGTCCTCGTTCAGCGTGGGCGCGTAGTGCTTGCTGTTGGCGAACCACTTCGAGCCCCAGTTGCGATTGACGGCGAGGCGGAAGCCGGTCGGATGAATCTTCTGTCCCATGTGTCTTCCCTATTTGCCGTCGCCGACGACGATGCGGATGTGGCAGGTCTGCTTGCCGATCTGGTTGCCGCGGCCCTTGGCGCGCGCGGTGAACCGCTTGAGCGTCGCCGCCTTGTCGACGTAGATCGTCTTGACCTTGAGGTCGTCGATGTCGGCGCCTTCGTTGTGCTCCGCGTTCGCGATGGCGGACTCGAGCACCTTCTTGATGATGCGCGCGCCCTTCTTGGGGCTGAACGCGAGGACGTTCAGCGCCTGGTCGACGGGCTTGCCGCGCACGAGGTCGGCCACCAGGCGGCCCTTCTGGGCCGAGAGGCGGACGCCGCGGAGTGTGGCTTCGGTTTCCATCATGGGCTCCTTACCTCTTGCGCGGGCCGGTCTGTGCGGGGGCCGCGACCTTCTTGTCGGACGAGTGGCCCTTGAACGTGCGCGTCAGGGAGAACTCGCCGAGCTTGTGACCGACCATGTTCTCCGACACGTAGACCGGGATGTGCTGCTTGCCGTTGTGCACGGCGATCGTGAGCCCCACGAAGTCGGGGGTGATCGTCGAGCGGCGCGACCAGGTCTTGATCGGCTTCTTGTCGTTGACCGCGCGAGCCGCTTCCACCTTCTTCTGCAGGTGGGCGTCGACGAACGGGCCCTTCTTGATTGAGCGTGCCATGTTCCGTTATCCCTTCACCGCGTGACGCCGGCGTACGATCATCACGTCGGTGCGCTTGTTCTTGCGCGTCTTGTAGCCCTTGGTCGGCGTGCCCCACGGCGACACCGGATGGCCGCCGCCGTTGGTGCGCCCGCCCATGGGGTGGTCGACCGGGTTCATCGCCCAGCCGCGCACCGTCGGGCGAATGCCGCGCCAGCGCGTGGCGCCCGCCTTGCCGATCGAGCGCAGGCCGTGCTCCTCGTTGCCGACTTCACCGATGGTCGCGCGGCAATCGACGTGCACCTTGCGGATCTCGCCCGAGCGCAGGCGCAGCTGCGCGTAGATGCCTTCGCGCGCGAGCAGCTGCACGCCTGCGCCTGCCGAGCGTGCGATCTGCGCACCCTTGCCCGGCTGCATCTCGACGCAATGCACCGTCGAGCCGACCGGGATGTTGCGTAGCGGCAGCGTGTTTCCGGCGCGGATCGGCGCTTCGCTGCCCGACATGAGCTGCGTGCCGACCGCGACGCCGCGCGGCGCGATGATGTAGCGGCGCTCGCCGTCCGCGTAGAGCAGGAGCGCCAGGTTCGCGCTGCGGTTCGGGTCGTACTCGAGCCGCTCCACCTTGGACACGATGCCGTCCTTGTTGCGCTTGAAGTCGACGATGCGGTAGTGGTGCTTGTGACCGCCGCCCTTGTGCCGCGTGGTGATGTGGCCGTTGTTGTTGCGGCCCGAGCCGCGCTTCTGGCTCACCGTGAGCTTGTCGACCGGACGGCCCTTGTAGAGCTCCGGGTTGACGACCTTGACCAGCGAGCGCCGGCCGTTGGACGTCGGTTTGACCTTGACGAGGGGCATGGCTTACACCTCTTGCGCGAAGTTGATTTCCTGGCCCGGCTTGAGGCTCACGTAAGCCTTCTTCCAGTTGCGCCGACGGCCCATGAACTGGCCGAAGCGCTTCTGCTTGCCCTTGACGTTGGCCACGCGCACGGCCAGCACCTCGATCTTCTTGTCCTTGGTGCTGAACATGAGCTCGACGGCGGCCTTGATCTCCGGCTTGGTCGCGTCGGCAGCGACGCGGAACACCGCCTGCTCGTGCTTGTCCGCGATGAACGTCGCCTTTTCCGAGATCACCGGCGCGAGCAGCACGTTCATCAGGCGCTCGTTGCTGTACTTGATCGCGTTCATCCCATCAACTCCTCGAACTGCTGCACCGCGGCCTTGGTCACCAGGACATTCTTGAAGCGAACGAGGCTCACGGGATCGACCTCGCGCGTCTCGAGCACCAGCACGTCGGGCAGGTTGCGCGAGCCGAGATAGAGGTTGTCGTCGAGCTTGTCCGTCACGACGAGCACCGTGCCGTCGAGACCGTAGCCCTTGATCTTCTGCGCGAAGAGCTTCGTCTTGGGCGAGTCGAGCGCGAGCGCGTCGATGACCGACAGGCGACCTTCGCGCACGAGCTGCGACAGGATCGAGGCGATGCCTGCGCGATACATCTTGCGGTTCACCTTGTGCGAGAAATTCTCGTCGGGGGACGACGGGAAGATCTTGCCGCCGCCGCGCCACAGCGGGCTGTTCGCCTGCCCCGCGCGCGCGCGGCCGGTGCCCTTCTGCTTCCACGGCTTCTTGTGCGACTTGTTGATGTCGCCGCGCGCCTTCTGCGCGCGCGTGCCTTGCCGCGCGTTCGCCTGGAACGCGGTGATCACCTGGTGGATCAGCGCCTCGTTGTAGTCGCGTCCGAACAATGCGTCGGAGCCCGCCACGGTGGAAGTCGACTGGCCCGTGTCGTCGATGAGCTTCAGATCGGCCATGTCACGCCCCCTTCTTCGCGGGCGTCTTGACCGACGGACGCACGACGATGTGGCCACCGTCGGCGCCCGGCACCGCGCCCTTGACGAGCAGCAGGCCGCGCTCCGCGTCCACGCGCACGACCGCGAGCGTCTGCACCGTACGCGTGACGTTGCCGTACTGGCCCGGCAGGCGCTTGCCCGGGAACACGCGGCCCGGGTCCTGCGCCATCGAGATGGAGCCCGGCTTGTTGTGCGACACCGAGTTGCCGTGCGAGGCGCGGTTGGAGCTGAAATTGTGACGGCGGATCACGCCCGAGAAGCCGCGGCCCTTGGTCGTGCCGGTCACGTCGACCAGCTGGCCGACCGTGAAGCGGTCGACACCGACGACGTCGCCCGCCTTGAGCTGGGCGGCCTCTTCGGCGGTGACCGGGAATTCCTTCAGCACCGTGCCGGCTTCCACGCCCGCCTTGGCGAGATGGCCCGCGGCGGGCTTGACGACGCGCGAGGCGCGGCGCTTGCCGTAGGTGACCTGCACGGCGGCGTAGCCGTCCGTCTCCTGAGTCTTGATCTGCGTGACGCGATTGTTGGCGACGTCCAGCACGGTCACGGGGATGGCTTTGCCATCGTCCGCGAACACGCGGGTCATGCCGACTTTGCGACCGACGAGTCCGAGTGACATTTCGTTCTCTCTCTGTTCATGTTGGCCCGGATCGCTCCGGGTGCCGACTGCAATTGGCCGGCCTACTGCTCAGTGCTGCGCGCGGCTCTCGTTCCTTTCAGGTTTTGCTACAGGAAAAGCGCCCGGCCGCCCGAAGCTTTTCCTGCCGACTTCAAGCGGCGAAAAGTAGGTTTTTACTTTTCGCCGATCATTGCAACTTGATCTCGACGTCCACGCCCGCGGGCAGATCGAGCTTCATCAACTGGTCGACCGTCTTGTCGGTCGGATCGATGATGTCCATCAGCCGCAGGTGCGTGCGGATCTCGAACTGATCGCGCGACGTCTTGTTGACGTGCGGCGAGCGCAGCACGTCGTAGCGCTCGATCTTGGTCGGCAGGGGCACCGGCCCCTTGACCACCGCGCCCGACCGCTTGGCCGTGTCCACGATCTCCTGCGCCGACTGGTCGATCAGCTTGTAGTCGAACGCCTTGAGGCGGATACGGATACGTTGGTTCTGCATGGTTGTTCCTTTGATCCGGCTTCCGCCTTACTCGATGATCTTGGCAACGACTCCGGCGCCGACGGTGCGTCCGCCTTCGCGGATCGCGAAGCGCAGACCGTCCTCCATCGCAATGGGCGCGATCAGCGTCACCGTCATCTGGATGTTGTCCCCGGGCATCACCATCTCGGTCCCCGCCGGCAGCTCCACCGACCCCGTCACGTCCGTGGTGCGGAAGTAGAACTGCGGCCGATAGCCGTTGAAAAACGGCGTGTGCCGCCCGCCCTCTTCCTTGCTCAGCACGTACACCTCGCAGCTGAACTTGGTGTGCGGCGTGATCGAGCCCGGCTTCGCCAGCACCTGACCACGCTCGACTTCCTCGCGCTTGGTCCCGCGCAGCAGCACCCCGATGTTGTCCCCCGCCTGCCCCTGGTCGAGCAGCTTGCGGAACATCTCCACCCCCGTGCACACCGTCTTCAGCGTGGGCTTCAACCCCACGATCTCCAGCTCCTCGCCCACCTTCACGATCCCCCGCTCCACCCGGCCCGTCACCACCGTGCCGCGACCCGAGATCGAGAACACGTCTTCCACCGGCATCAGGAACGGCCCGTCGATCAGCCGCTTGGGCGTCGGAATGTAGCTGTCCAGCGCCTCGGCCAGCTTCATGATCGAGCCCTCGCCCAGATCACCCTTGTCGCCTTCCAGCGCCATCTTCGCCGAGCCGATCACGATCGGCGTGCTGTCGCCAGGAAACTCGTACTTCGACAGCAGCTCGCGAACTTCCATCTCCACCAGCTCCAGCAGCTCCTTGTCGTCCACCATGTCCGCCTTGTTCAGGTAGACCACGATGTACGGAACCCCCACCTGGCGCGCCAAAAGAATGTGCTCGCGCGTCTGCGGCATCGGACCGTCCGCCGCACTCACCACCAGAATCGCCCCGTCCATCTGCGCCGCACCGGTGATCATGTTCTTCACGTAGTCCGCGTGCCCAGGACA
>Ga0068856_100002684_pt1 | contig 18232 bp, 13 predicted proteins | sample KBSCornC62_FD_66595 | JGI IMG/M metagenome (GOLD analysis project Ga0068856, IMG submission 66595) | Corn rhizosphere microbial communities from Kellogg Biological Station, Michigan, USA - KBS Corn C6-2 | ecosystem: Host-associated > Plants > Roots > Rhizosphere > Soil ...
CGTTGTGCGTGATCCGTTCTCCGTCCTCCGTTCGTGCGATGCACAACGGAGAACGGAGAACGGACGACACAAGACGCAGAACCACAGCGTCCGGCGCGCAGCCGCTCGCCGACGCGCGGTTACGGCGTCGGCATCGCCTCGGTCTGATTGCCCGCCAACGCGCTCCACACTCCGAGCACGAGCATGATGATGCCGATCACGATCGAGTTCCATTCCCACTGCGTTCCCGAGAAGCCGTAGACCCACGGGGAGATGATCAGCCAGAGGCCGATCAGCGCGTCGATCCAACTGGCCCACGGGCCCGTCGCGCCCGTGAAGCGCGTGGCGGCGAGGACGGCGACGATGATGCCGAAGATCACGCTGTTCCACGTGCTGCCGGCCGTGGGGCCGCCCATGAGGCCGGCGATCAGCAGGTAGATGCCGGCGAGGAAGTTGATCGCGCTCGCGACGCGAATCTGGCCGGAATGGGTGTGCGGATGGAATTGCTGTGGATGTGCCGCATGCGTCATGAGAACCTCCTGAACATATGGCGCGGCGGCAACGGCACGCGAAGCCGCCGTGTGCATCGATCGAACGGTGCAATCGACGCACCCGCGCGCACGGCGAGAGCCGGCCCAGCGGCGGATTTTCAGGAGCTCTTAATGAGCGCTCAGGGCAGCCGGTAGATGTCGAGCACGCCAGTGGCGGCGTGGCTCGCGTAGGCGCCTTCAGGCAGCGCGACGACTCCGTCGACCACGATCGGACTGTTCCAGTGTCCGCCGCCGGCGTCCAACTTGGCGCGCTGGTTCCCCGTCACCGGATCGTACACCCGGAGCGCGCCGCCCGGATCGTACACGTAGAGCAGGCCGCCGGCGAGCACCGGACTCGTGCCCGCGTTGCCGTTCTTCCAGACCTGCTCGAGGCGCGAGCCGACCAGCTTCCACGCGGCCGTTGCGTTGAAGTCCGCCGCGAACAGCCACGTCGCGCCCTGAATCCGCGCGACGGCCTGCGCGGTGAAGATCGCGTTCCCCGACGGCGTCGAGACGACGGCCGCTTCGCCGCCGCGATGCGGCGTCGTCCCCTCCATCGCCGACCAGTCGAGCAGCCGGATGTGCCCATCCTTGCCGCCCTGCGCGATCAGGCCGCCACCGAGCAGCACGGGCGAGGCGGAGCCGAGGTCCTGGTCGGTCTCGTTTAGTGTTTCAGTATTAATAGGTGTGTAATTTCCCAGCAGCGTCGTCGCGAGCGGATCGAGCTCGAGGACCGCATCGCCCCAGTTGCGCGCCCCGTCCCACGGCGCGTTGCCCGTGGCGACGAAGATGTTGCCGCTCGCGCTGTCGACCACCGCGCCGGCGCGCCCCCAGGTCGCCGCGTCGCTCGCGCCGCAGCTCGAGGGCTCGAGCAGCACCGCCTGATCGCTGCACAGCGAATTCCACACGTGCAGCAGTTTGCCGCTCGCCGCGTCGAGCACGGCGACGTGTCCCTGATACGGCGGCTCGTCGCCGATGTAGCCGCCCGTCACGGCGATCACGTGTCCTCGATCCACGTTGAGCGGAGACGCGATCTTCTCGCGCCCGGGTAGCCGCGTGATCTCCGTCGCCCACTCCACGTGTCCGTCGGCAACGGCGAGCTTGCGAACGAGACCGTCCGGCGCGGCGGCATAGATCGACTGCCGGTCGGGATCCGAGACGGGCGTCGACGTCGTGACCTGATAGGTCCCCGCCATCGCCCCGTACGCGGGCGGCGTGAACCGCCAGAGCACCGATCCGTCGTGTGCGTCGATCGCGAGCGTCTTTCCATAGCTCGTCGTCACGAAGAGCGCATCGTGCGCGGCACCGTTGATCGTGACCGAATGCAGATAGATCGGCGATGCATCCACGGTACCGTCGATCGTCACTTGGCGGCGCACCAACGTGGCGACGTTCGACGAATCGATTCCGGTGGGATCCAGCGACGCGCTCGTGCGCGCCGCGTTCCACCCGAAGCGAGTCCAATCGTGCGTGCTCGAGCCGCGCGCCGCCTGACCGGAAGCGCCCGCCGTCTCGGCGTGAACCGCGTCGGCCGACGGGCCGCCGTTCGCGCACGCGGTGCCGGCCGCCATCACCAGCGCGGCGATCAGCGTTCTCATGTCGCAATAATATATCGCCCGACGGTTGGCGCTATCGGCCGCCGCTCCGTCCGCGACAGCGGCGGCCGCTACTCCTCGCGGAGCGCGGAGATTGGATCGATGCGAGTTGCCCGGCGCGCGGGCGCGAGCGCGGCGACGGTCGCGCTCGCGGCAAGCACCGCGGATGCAATCCAGATCGAGGCCGGATCGCTCGGCGCGACGTTGGAGAGCTTCGCGCCGAGCGTGTGCATCGCGGCGAGCGCGAGCGGCGCGCCGATGACGAGTCCGACGACGACCGGGCGCAATGCGTCGCGCACGACCATCCGCGCGATCGCGCCGCGTTGCGCGCCGAGCGCGATCCGGACGCCGATTTCATTCGTGCGCCGCGCGATCGAGTAGCTGACGACGCCGTAGAGACCGATCGCGGCGAGCAGCAGCGCGAGCGCGCCGAGCGCGGTCGCGATGCGCGTCACGAGCCGCTCTTCGCGAATCGACACACGGATCCAGTCGGTAACGGGCGCGATCTCCTCGAGCGGCAGCCTGCGGTCGACCGACACGATGGCGCGTCGCACCGATTGGAGCACCGCCGCGGGATCGCCGCTCGTGCGCACGAGCAGCCGAAGGTCGCCCGGTTGATCGATGTCCGGATCGGCGGCGTGCAGGTATGGAAAGTAGGCACGACGCGCGTGCTGACCCTCCGGCACGTCGAGCGACTGGCCCCGCACGTCCGAAATCACCCCGACGATCTGGATCGCGACGCTGTCGTTGAGATGAAAATACTGCCCGACCGCGGGCCGGCTGCCGTAGTAGAAGCGGGCGAACGATTCATTCACGATCGCGGTACGCGCGAGCACGCCTTCGTCGCGCGGCTCGAGATCGCGGCCCGCGATGACGCGTGCGCCGATGCCGTGTGCGTAGCCGGCGCCCGCGTTGTCGTACGCAGTGCTCGAATCGTCGGCGGAATGCGCCGTGAATCCCGGGACTTCGAGCGAGGTGCCCGATTCCGTTCCGGAGAACAAGCCGTTCTCCGAGTACGTGACCGCCGCGACGCCCGGCACGCGCGCGACGGCCGCCTGCAGCGCGTGCGTGACCGCCGCGAGGCGTTCGCCGGCATACCCCGGCGTGCGGATGTCGAGCGATGCGACGATGATGTGGTCGCGATCGAAGCCGAGGTCCATCGACTGGAGCCGGTGCAAGCTGCGAGCGAGCATGGACGCGCCGGCGAGCAGCACGAGCGAGAATGCAACCTGACTCACGATGAGGAGCCGGCCAAAGCGCGCGCCGTGCGAGACGGAGCGCGACGTCGCACGCATCGTCGCCGCGAGGTCGATGCGCGATGCGCGGAGCGCCGGCACCAACCCGAACAGCACCACGCTGAGCACCGAGAGCGCCAGCGTGAACGCGAGGACGCTGGCGTTGGGCCCCACCGCGAGCGAGATGCGCGACCCTTCCGACGCCATGGTGACGAGCGTGCGGCTGCCCCACCAGGCGACGAGGACCGCCGCGGCGCCGCTCGCGAGCGCGAGGAGCAGGCTCTCGGTGAGCAATTGTCGAACGATGCGCGCGCGGTTCGCGCCGATCGCGAGCCGCAGCGACATCTCACGCTGCCGCGCGATGCCGCGCGCGAGCAGCAGGTTGGCCACGTTCGCGCACACGATCCCGAGCAGGAGCGCCACGCCGATCATGAGCGCGATGAGGGGCGCGCCAAAATCGGCGCGGACGCGCGACAATCCTTTCGCCGCCGAGGCCATCGGGAACGTGAGCTTGGCGGACGCGGGAACGAGACCGGCACCGGCGGTCGAATGCTCGATCATCATGCGCCGAATGAACGGCACGAGCTGCTGCACGACGCGCTCGAGCGTCACGCCGGGCGCGAGGCGGCCGATGAGAACGATCCAGCTCGACGTGCGGTCGTTGATGGTGAGTCGATGCGGCTCGAGGACGTCGTGCATCGAGATCGGAAGCCAGAGGTCGAGCGACGAGCCGACGATCTCGCCATCGTAGTCGCGCGGCGCAACGCCGACGATCGCGAGCGGCACGTTGTTGATCGTCACCTGGCGGCCGATGATCGACGAATCGTTGTGAAAGCGGCGCGTCCAGTACCCGTAACTGATCACGATCTCGGGGTCGGCGCCCGCCACGTCGTCCGTGTTCACCGTGAACGTGCGGCCGGCCGCCGCGCGGAGGCCGAGCACCGTGAAATAGTTGGTCGATACATACCGGCCGCGCGGATGCTCGGCGTCACCGGCGGCGGCGTTCGCGCGCAGCTCGAGTCGGTCGGCGCGCCCGGTGGCGAGCACGCCGGTGAACAGCGGCGAGCTCCGGATGTCGCGGTACAGCGGCACCGAGTAGAGATCCGTGCGCGGGGTCCCGATGCTGAAGCCGCCGACGCGGCTCCCGTCGCCGATCGCGATCAGCTGCTCCGCGTGCGGCACCGGGAGGTTGCGCAGCAGCACGGCGTCGATGAGGGAATAGATGGCGGCGTTGGCCCCGATCCCGAGCGCCAGGCCGCCGACGACGAGCACGGTGAAGCCGACGTTCCGCCGCAGGGTGCGGACGCCGTACGCGAGATCCTGCCGGAATTCACTGAGCACGTTGGCGCGCCTCGCGGTCGCTTCACGTTGATGATCGAGAATGAGCATTTGCTCGCGAACGGGATCGAGCGCGCCGAACTGACGGAGCGCCTCGGCGCGCGCCGTGTCGGGCGGCATGCCGCGCGCGACGAGCTGATCGATGCGCGCCTGGAGGTGAAACGCGAGCTCGTCGTCGATCTCGCGCGCGATGCGCGACCGGCTGAACGGAATGCGAAAGACGCGGCGCATGCGCGCGATCAGGCCGTGACGTTCGCCGGCGCGGCGAGCGCTTTGCCGACGGCGCGCACGTACCGCTCCCACGCGCTCACCTCGGCGCGGAGCTGCGCGCGTCCCGTACGCGTGAGCTGATAGTACTTGGCCTTTCGATTGTTCTCGGAGTAGCCCCACTCGCCGCCAAGCCAGCCGTTCTTCTCGAGCCGGTGGAGCGCCGTGTAGAGCGGCCCTTCCTCGACGAGCAGCTCGCCGTCGGTGGCGCCCTTGATCCACTCGGCGACGGCATAGCCGTGGCGCGGACCCCAGGTGAGGGCCTTCAGAATGAGCACGTCGAGCGTCCCCCGGAGGAGGCCGCCATCAGGATCGAGCATGATTCCCCTCTGTGTTAGAGGGGACACTAGGCGCGGCACCGCGAGCGCGCAAGACGCCCGTACACAATCTGGACATGGCGGGAGCGGTGCTCGCGACGCGGGCCTCAGCTCGGCGATTGCCCACGCCGCCAAACCACGCCATGATCCATCTCTCCCAAACGACAGGAGCCCACCATGTATCTCGTCCGCGAAATCTTCTACTGCAAACCGGGTAAAGTCCGTCCGCTCATCGAGAAATTCAAAGCGATGTCTGCGCTGGGTGAAAAGTCCGGCATGCCGCCGATGCGGCTCATGACTGACATGGCGGGTGAGCGCTACTGGACGTTGGTCGCCGAGATGGAAGTCGGCTCGATCCACGAGTTCGAGACGATGATGCAGAATCCATCATCGAGCGTCGATGATCAGAAAGCGCTAGAGAAGATCATGGACGGCTATCACGAGCTCGTGGTGGAAGGACGGCGGGAGTTCTTCCGGATCGAGACGTGAGCGCGGCGCCCGGCGTGCATCACGTGTCGGTGATGACGCCGGGATCACTCGTCGGAAATCGCATGATGTAGTCCTTGATGTTCGGCGCGCGGTACGAGGAGTCGTTCTCCCATCGCTCGAGCGCCGACCGGTGCAGCGACTCGTTCGTGGCGATGGGATCGCCGCGGTCGTCCTCGCGCGGCTGCCGGATCGTGCGCACGATCCGGCCGAGCGGCTTATAGAGGTTGGACATCGAGTCGGAGAGCTTGTAGTCCGGCTTGGTGTGGACCGGCGTCGCGTAGTCGTCCTTGAAGACGAGGCCGGCCGCCGTTGCGCGGTTGCGCATCCAGTCAAACGTTAGATCCGAGAGCCCGGCGAGCGGATAGCCGCCGCCGATGTTGGAGTGTACGCCGGCGAACCACGCCTGCTCGAGCGTCTGCTGGTCCGAAGTACCGCCGGAGAATTGGCTCTGCCAGACACACGGCGCGAACGGCACGCGCTCCTCGTCGACGGCGAGCGCGTGGTAAGCGTACCGCACGGTCCGGCTGAGATTCACATCATGAAACTGATATTTGTCGCCGTCGAGCCACTTGAGCGCAGGGATCGGAATGCCGAGGGCACCCACGGTGTCCCAGACGCCGATGAACGTGGTCGTCACGTCGCGGGCTTCGCTCGCGTATTGCGCGCGGAACGCTTGTGAGGCCGCGGCGTCCGGGGCGGTGAGCGGCGTGCGATCTCGATAGAAACGGTACGCGTCCTCGATCTTGTCCAGGTGATCGCGATCGAGGAGCCCGCAATTGCGGATGAAGCCGGCCAGGCTGCGCACCGTGTACGCACCGCGGCTGAAGCCGAAGAGGTAGATCGCATCGTTTTGCGCGCCGTCGTAGGTCTGGGCGAGCCACCGATAGAGATCTTGAATGTTGCGGTCGATCCCCTCGCCGAAGCCGCCGCCGGCCAGCTTGTCCAGCCAGTTCCCGGTGCCCACCCCGGGGTGATATTCCACGAGCTGCGTGCCGTCCTGAACCAACGCGTCGCGCATTTTGCACACGTTCGTCGGCGTCGGGACGCCGCCGTCGGTCTCACCGGGCGTGTTCCATGTGCCGTCCGCACACACAACCAGTCGTCGTGACATGGCGCGCTCCGGGCTCAGTTGCGCGCCGGCGCGTCGGGCGGCGTGCCGGACTGGCGCAGGTTCGTGACTTTATTGAGCGCGTCGAACCAGAATGGCGCGCCGAACGACAACGCGATCGACGTGACAAAGATCCCGATCAGGCTCGCCGCCAGATTCCCGCAGCCGCCGTCGCCGGCGCTTGGCACGGCGCCCCCGCCCGACCGCGCACGCATGACCGGCGAGCAGGCTTCCGTCCAGCCGAGACTCAACCCTGCCTGCTGGAGACCCGCGATCTGATTCGCGATCGCTTTCGATTTCGCCGAATTCGGGCCGCTGCCGCTATCCGCTTTGGCGACGATCGTCTCCGCCTGCTTCACCAGCGCCTCACGCACCGACGGCTCGTTCGCGAGCTGGGTCGCGATTCGGAACGTGTCGAGGTTGAACACCAGCGACACGATGAGTCCGAGCACGAAGAGAATCACGTGCGTGCGGCGCTTGTACCAGCCGCTCACGCGCTCCATGGAGTCGTTGAACCAGCTTTCCAGCCGCGCCTGCATCGCCAGCGCGTCGCCGTCGACCGCCGAGAGAAGCGACACGATCGAGCGTGGAATGGCAGTCGGCAGCTCGCCCGGTCGCTTGAGCACCGCACGCACCGCAACGCCAGGCATGCCAGGGCTGGTTTGGTGCGTGGCCATGTCCATCACCGCGATCGCGAACGTTTGCGCGGAGATGTACGATGGATACTGCACGCGATCGCCGCTCGGCAGGAACCGCCGAAGGACAGGCGACTTCGTCGGCTTCAGCGCGTCGATGAGCGGATGCGCATGAAACAGCGACGCGAAGCCCGTTTCGCTCGCGTCCTCGAGCAGCTCGTCAATGCCGTTGCGCAGCCCCGCGGCGCGGAGCGCGAGGAAGCGCGCGATCCACTCGTTGATCGCGCTACACAGCAGGCTGAAAGTGAGGTAGATGAGAATGAGACCGATAGCGATCTCGATGACGATCGACCCGGACATGGGCGCATGCCTCGCGTGAACGGTGGATGCGGCCGGCACGATCGTAGCCTCTTGCCGAGTTCGGTCGCAAGGGGTGTGTCAATACTCGAAGTATAGGGTCCGAAGATTAATGTTCTTTAAATTTCCTTCGAGCTCGGCGCCTTCGCAAACGACGTCTCATTCATGTACGGCAACAACCGCGACAGCGTGATGCTGACGATCGCGCGCGTCCGATGAACGGACGCCGGAAACGAGCGAGCTCGTTTCCGGCGTTGCGTGCCACGGCGCAGGTCTGATGGCGGCTAATGCTTGATCGCAAATAACCACGCGGCGACCTGCGGTCCACGCGGTCCGCGGCCGCGGCCCCCGGCCGGCGGCGCCGGGGCGTTCGCCGGCGGCGGGCCGTATTCCGGCGTGAACACGTACGCGGTGTGCGTCTTGGTGTCGAGCGTGATCGTCCGCGCGCCGCGCATCGTCTCGACCGTCCCGACGGTAGTGTACTTGTCCGGCGAGTCCTCGTGGACGATCGTCACGTTCCCCGCGGCACCCGACGGAATGTAGAGCAGCTTCTGCTCCGGATCGAACGCAATGCCGTCGACACCGCCGCCATTCGTGAGCTGCGCCACGATCTTGCCGCTCTTCGCGTCGAGCACGATCGACGTGTTGCTGCAGCCGACGAAGATCCGGCTCGTCGAACGATCCATCGCGATGCCGGTCGGCCCCTCACACGGCTTCACCGACCACGCGTCGACCACCTTCCACGTCTTCGCGTCGACGACGTTCACGTCCGCGCTGTCTTCCATGTTGATGAAGATCCGGCCTTTCCCGTCGGAGACGCCGCCCTCGGGCGCCGAGCCGCGCGTGTCGAACGTCGTCACGACGTCGCCGCTCGCGGGATCGATCACCACCACGGTGCCCGGCCCGCCGCCGCGCGTGTGATCGATCGTCAGCGCCTTGTTGGTAAAATCATCGTACATGAAGCCGTCGAGCCCCGGCACACCCGCGTGGATCTGCTTGATCACCGCGAGCGACTTGAGATCGAACATCGTCGAGGTAGAATCGCGCCCGTTCGTCGTGAACCCGTGACCCGCGCTCGGCACCAGCAGCGCGCCATGGGTGCCCGAGAGGTCGGTGATGTCGCCGAGCACTTTGCCCGTCGCGCCGTCGACCACCATGATGTGGCTGCCGCGCGACACGAAGACGCGTCCGGTCGCCGGATCGGCGGTGAGATAGTCGAACGCGCCCTGACCGCCGATGTCCATCTTCGTGGCGGTGAAGTGCTGCGCCGGGACGGCGGGCGCCGCCGCCAGGAGCGTGACGACGGCGGCGAGAATGCTGCGGTTCATGTGAACCTCGGTTGGTTGAGCATGGGCTGGGCGATCGCGGGGCGGCTGGAGCCAGGTATTCTACCATGGCGCACCTGACGCCAGGATGACAAATCCGTCGTCCGCTCGAGCTACTTCTTCATATTCATCGGCTTCTTCGCCGTCGGCGGCAGCAGGCCGTTGAGGCGCATGTAGTTCGCGACCTGGCTGTAATGGTCCGCCCAGTCGCCGACCGTGAGCAGCTCCATGCGCGCCCGCGTCATCTTCGGCCCTTCGAAGAAGGGCAGCTCTTCGTTGAGATTCGCGTCGCTGATGTTCGCGAGCGCGCTATTACAGAAGTCGAATGTCTCCTTGAGGCGGGCGACGAGCACCTCCTTCTTGTCCGTCGCCGCAACCTTCGAGCGCTCGGGCGCCTTCACGCCGCCGATCGTTCCGCACAACGCATCATTGCCCTGCGCGAGGTGCACCATGATGGCGCCGAACGTCATCTGTGCGGGCGTCGGCTTGTAGCCGTACTTGTCCGCCGGCACGTCTTCCGCGGCGGCGACGAGGTTCTTGGCGTCGCTCGCCGCGATCGCGCGGAAAGCATCCGAGACGGGATTTTGTGCCGCGGCGAGCGCCGGCATGGCGGCAACGGCGAGGAGAATGGAGAGGCGACGGAGCATAGGATGACTCGTTCGGAGTGAGTGTTGAGGATGTGCGGCGCGGGGCCCGCGTCGCGATTCGACCACCGCGATCATTGCATGAGCTGTCGCGTAAAGTACGTGAACTCCATCGCCGACGTGTGCGCGCGCTCCTTCAGGTTCGCCCCGGAGCCGTGCCCGCCCTCGGTGACCTCGTAGAACAGATAGGGCAGCCCCATCGCCGCCATCTTCGCCGCGAACTTGCGCGCGTGCTGCGGCCCGACGCGATCGTCCTTCGTCGTCGTCCAGATGAACGGCTCCGGATACGCCACGCCCGCTTTCAAGTTCTGGTATGGCGACGTCTTCTCCCAGAACGCGCGCTCGGCCGGATTGGACATCGATCCGTACTCGCCGACCCACGAGCTGCCGGCGTCGATCTGCTCGTATCGCAGCATGTCGAGCAGCGGCACCTGAATGTCGACCGCGTGCGACAGCTCGGGATGCTGCGTGAACTCGACGCCCATCAGCAGCCCGCCATTCGAGCCGCCGACGATGCCGAGCTTCCGCGGGCTCGTGATCTTGCGCGCGATCAGATCCTTCCCAACCGCGGCGAAGTCGTCATAGATGATCTGACGGTGCGTCTTGAGACCGGCCTCGTGCCACGCCGGACCGAACTCGCCGCCGCCGCGAATGTTCGCGAGCACGTAAACGCCGCCGTGCTCGAGCCAGAGCTTGCCGCCCATCGACTGATAGCTCGGCGTCATCGAGACCTCGAAGCCGCCGTACGCGGTGAGGATCGTCGGGTTCGCGCCGTCGAGCTTCATCTGCTTGGGGTGCACGATGAAGTACGGAATCCTGGTCCCGTCCGTCGATGCCGCGTCGAGCTGCTCGACCGTGTCGCGCGACGCGTCGAACGTCGGCGCGAGCGACTTGACGCTCACCGCGCTGCCGGTGCGCGCATCCGCGAGCCACAGGCTGCTCGGCGTGAGAAATCCTTGCACGTTGACGAACGCCTCGTTCCCGTGCGTGTTGGCGTCGGCGACGTCGATCGCGAGGTTGTCGGGGAACGGGAGCTGTTTCTTGACCCACGTGCCGTTCGCCGCGCGCGTGAACAGGAACACGCGGCCGCGAACGTTCTGATAGATCGTGGCGACGAGCCGGTCGCGCGCTGCCGACGCGCCGCCGACCGATTCTCTCGGGCCCGGCTGGTAGATCGCCACGGGCGAGAGATGCGCCGGATCGGCGATCGCCTTCGCGGCGTCGAACGACGCGAGCGATCCGCCGCGAATGCGGGTCGCTCCCGCCGTCCAGTCCTGCGAGAGCTGCACCACGACTTGCCCGTCGACGATGGCCGACGGCGACGACTCGAGCGGCAGCGCGAGCTTCTCGACGCCGCTCGGCGTCACGATATATTTTTCTGATTCAAATGTGCTAATTGGCCGGTCGATCAGCACGACGCGGTGGCCCGCCCCGTCTTCCATTGTATAGGGCGTGACGCCGTAGCCGCCGTCCTGCGCCGAGCCGCGATAGACCTCGGTCGCTTGCGCGATCGGCTGCCCGCGCACGACGCGCTTGACGATGAAGGGATACTCCGACTTCGTCAGATCGCCCTTCGCCCACTCGCGCGCGACGAGGAGCGTGTCCTCGCCGACCCAGGTGAAGCGCTGCTTCCCGTGCGGCAGCACGAAGCCGCCCGCGACGAACGATCGCGCTCGGAGATCGAACTCGCGCGCCGTGATCGCGTCCTCGCCGCCGTCGGAGAGCCGCACCATGCACGTGCGTTCAGCCGGTTCGGCGCAGTCCGCGCCTTCCCAGACCCAGTTGGCCTTTTCGGCCGTGGCGAGCGAGTCGAGGTCCAGCACCGTGGTCCATTGCGGCTTGGCGGTGCGATAGCTCGCGAGCGAGGTGCGCCGCCAGAGTCCGCGCACGTGTACCGAATCTTGCCAGAAGTTATACAGCTCGCCGCCGATGAAGCTCACATATGGAATGCGGTCGCTCGACTGCGCGACGGCGAGTGCGTCCTTGTAGAGCTGCGCGAAATGCGAGTCCTTCTCGAGAACCGCGACCGTCTTCGCGTTCTCGGCATGAACCCAGGCCATGGCGCGCGCGCCGTGCTGGTCCTCCAGCCAGAGATTTGGATCGGCGGCTTTGGTCGTCCCGGATTGCGTCTGCGCGGCAAGCGCCGGCGCGACGGCGAGACACAAGAGGGCGAGCAGGTGCGGGCGGCGCATCATGGAGCTCCACGAGCGGTGATAGTCAATTCTGGCCATCGTGCGCGCCGACCCGCAAGCGCCGCGGCCGCGGAGCGCCTTGCTCCGCCGCTGCACGGCATGTACTCTGTGCGCGCAGCGCCCCACCGGGAGATTGACCGATGCCCCGCACCGCGATCATCGCCGTCCATGGCGTGGGCAGCCCGCCCGCCTTCGAGACGGCCCGCAATGTCGCCGATCTTCTCGTGCAGTACGGGGCCGCCGCGCGCGGCGATGCCGACGACGGTGCCGTAGCCTACACCGGATTCACCGAACAGCACGTCACGATTCCGACCGCGCCGGTCGTGGTGCCACGGGCGAGCGCGGCACCCGGCCGGACTGCCGGCGGTGCAAACGCGCCACGCAGCTCGACGCAGCGCCTGCTCGACTTCAGCCCCGGCGATCGCGATCGCACCACGTTCGCGCCGAACGACGTCGTCGCGCAAATGGATGTCGACGTCGCGTTCATGCGCGACCAGCTCGTGCCGTACGAGCAGGCGAGCCCGCGCGAACCGTACTCGACGATCGAGCTCGTTGGCGAACGCGTCGATCGCGAGTCACGTGAGGAGCTGCACGTCTTCGAGATGTATTGGGCGGATCTCTCGCGGCTCGGGACCGGCATCGCCGCGGTGCTGGGTGCGCTCTACCAGCTCGTCCTCCACATCGCGCACCTCGGCCGCAAGACGCTCGATCTCGCGGCGCAGGCCGCGGCGCTCGGGCCGATGGACGCCGACCGCGCCCGAGCGTGGCAGCGGCTCGCCGACGCCCACGATCGCGCCGTTCGGCTCTTCACCGTCGCGGTGCCGTCGGCCATGCTGCTGATGCTCGCCTGTCTCGCGCTCTTCGTCCCGGATGCGGTGCGGCCCGGCATGCCGCGTCTCGTGACCGGCACCGTGATCCTCGATGTCGCGCTGATCACGCTCCTCGGACTCCGTTTCTACTTTCGTGATGGCGCCGAGAGCGGGGCGACGCGGTTCGTGTACGCGCTCATCGCACTCGTCGCCGCCGGCGGTGCGCTCGTCGCCTGGCATCCGGCGTGGCTCGGCGGCCCGTATCTCCTCGGCACGATCGTACTCCGCTCGACGAGCACACTGCTCGTCATCGCCGCGTATTGGTATTCTCTCAACATGTACGACCAATACGCCGCCGGCGCGCTCTCGTGGGGAGGCGCGGGCTTCGTGGCCACGTTCGTCGGCGCGCTGATCTTCGCGCCGCGATTCGTCGGCGCGATGGCCGCCGGCACGGGCGAAGAGCTGCGGTTCGCGGCGTTCGGCGCCTTTCAAGTGAGCTACGTCGTGCTCATGGTTGCGTGGCTGCTCATCTGGGCCGCCGCGCTGATGGCGTACGCGCACTCGTGGCGCATGACGCATGCGCTCCGAAAGCCGGGCGCCTCATCCGAGGACGCGCGGCAGCGCGCGGAGCGCGCGATGTGGACCGCGAAGGTGACGCTCGGCGCGCCACTGTTCGGCTTCGTGCTGACGACGCTCGTCGCGTACGAGACGCTCGCGTATCTCGCCGCGAGGCTCGAGTCGCGCGTCGACCTGTTCCCGTCGATCGCGGCGGGCCACCTGCCGCCGTTGCTCTGGCAACGGCTGGTCCCGCCGATCGCGTCGTGTCCGCCCGCCGCGCATGCCAGCATGCTCGGCTGCGCGCAGGACATGTTCAGCGCGATCATCGCTCAGAGCGGCACCGTCGGCCTGCCGATTGGTCTCGGCGCCGCCGTCCTGACGTTTCTCCTCGTCTCGCCGTTCGTCGCACTGATCGCCGTGACCGCGCTTCGCCGCCCGCAATCGCAGGTGACCTACGCGGAGAACCTCGGCAACTGGCTCACGGGCGGACTCGCGTGGATCCGGCGCTCCGGGTCGATCCTCGTCCTGCTGCTGGTGATCGCGCTCTCGATCGGTCTGCTCGCGACGTCGCTCGAGATCTTCCGCGGCATGGTGGACCTGCCGTTCGACTCGATCAGCATTCCCTTATTCCGCCTCGAGTGGACGAGCCGCGTCCTGAAGGCGATGGCGGTGATCGTCGTCGGCGCCGGCGCGATCGGCGGCGTGTTTCATCGCGTGCAGACGGCCGTGCTCAAGGCTCGGCCCGCGATCGGCATCGTGCTCGACGTCGACAACTATCTCCGGCAATCGCCGGCGGACGCCACGCCGCGCGCGCGCATCGCCGAGCGCTACGCGTCGTTGCTGCGCCACGTGCTGAATCGGCGCGATGCGGACGGCACGCCGTTCTTCGACCGCGTCGTGATCGTATCGCACAGCCAGGGGACGGTGATCTCCGCGGACTTCCTTCGCTTCCTCACCGTCGCCGGCGTCGCCGAGCCCAATGTGACGACGGTCGATCTTCGCGTGCTCACGATGGGGTCGCCGCTCCGGCAGTTGTACGCGGCCAATTTCCCGCACCTGTACGACTGGGTCGATCGCACGGACTCGCTCGCCCCCGGCACGCGTCCGGACGATGACGCCGCGTTCGACGCGCGCGGCATCGTCGCGCCGGCGCGCATGCAGGCCGCCGGCGCACCGCAATCGCTCGCCGAACGCAGCCCGTCGCCGAGCTGGCTGCGCGCCGCGATCTGGGTGAATCTGTTCACCTCAGGCGACTACGTCGGCCGCCCGCTCTGGCAGACGCAGGATACGGGCGGCATCTGGCGCTATCAGAGTTTTCAACATGCGATGCTCGGCCCGGGGCGCCGCGAGCGGTGCCTGGGCGACGGTACGCACACGCGCTACTGGACGAGCGCCGATGTGGCCGCCGAGCTCGACGAGCAGCTGCGCCGGCGCGTGCCGCCCGCGCTACGCACACCGGTGCCCACGTCCGCCGCGGAGCAGGCGGGCGCGATCGCGTAGCCGGCGCGGGGAGGGGGGGCTTCGCTCAGGCGAGCGACTTCAGCTCCGCGCTCGAGAGCTCGAGCGAGAGGGCGCCGAGATTCTCGCGGAGATGCTCGATCGAGAGCGTGCCTGGAATCGGCAGCATCATCGGCGAGCGGGCGAGCAGCCACGCGAGCACGACCTGCGTCGGCGTCGCGTCGTGCCGCCTCGCGATCTCTTGCGTGGCGCTGGAGGGCTCGCCGTGCAACGGAAAGAACGGGACGAAGACGATCTCTTCGCGCGTGCAGTAGTCGACGACCTCGTCGTACTTGCGCTCGGAGAGATTGTACTCGTTCTGGACCGCGGCGATCGGAACGACCTTGCGCGCGCGTTGGATCTGCGCGACGTCGACCTCGGAGATGCCGACGCGTTGAATCCGGCCGTCGTCGACGAATTCCTTGATCGCGCCGAGGCTCTCTTCGATCGGCGTTTCCGGATCGACGCGGTGGAGGTAGTACAGCGGGATCCGATCGACGCCCAAGCTCGTTAGGCTTTGCTCAATCTGGCTCCGCAGCACGTCGGGCTTGCCCTGCCCCGCGCCGCCGTAGCCGCCCTTGGTGGCGATCACGACACCGTCCGGTGCGGGCGCCAGCGCATGGCCGATCGTGCGCTCGCTGTCGCCGCTGGTATACAGATGCGCGGTGTCGATCATCTGTACCCCGGCATCGACCGCGGCGCGGATGAACTCGACGTTCTCGCGCGTATCGCGGAGACGGTTGGTGCCGAGCCCGATGCGCGCGATGTACGCGTCGTCGAGGCGGATTCGAGTCGGATGCGGTTGGCTCATGGTTGGTCAGTTCGGTGCAATTCCCGGGCGCAGCTCGAAGCGCGCACGAATCGCGACTCGGGGTCTGGTGCCCTCCGGCGACGAGGCGATACTGACACTGCTCGTGTCAGTATCGCCATCCGCTCGCCTGCGGGCACCAGGCCCGCTCGCGCTCGCCTCCGTGCCGTTGCGCGTGAAAACGTGCGCGCGGGACACGCGCATGATCGCGGGCGACCGCATGACCGTGGGCAGCGCCGCGGCGGACACCGCTGCCCGCGCACACCGCCGTGGCGGAGCGCAGGAGCCGGTGTCTCCGGAGGCGAGCGGATGGCAGAACTGACACGAGCAGTGTCAGTTCTGCCTCGTCGCCGGAGGAGATGCCGACTCCGAGCACCGCGGCTTCGAGCACCGCGGCTCCGAGCACCGCGCCGCCGGCACCGCGGTTCCGAGCACCGCGGCTACTGCTGGGCGCCCGGACCCGTGTACGCGACTTTGCCGCCAACGATCGTGTACAGCACCTTGGTCCCGAGAATCGAATCGGGCTGCACGGTCATGATGTCGCGCGAAAGCACCGCGATGTCCGCCCACTTGCCGGGCGCGAGAGAGCCGTTCTCGTGCTCCTGGAAGGCGACGAAGGCGCCGTTGGTCGTGTACGTCTGGAGCGCCTGCTGGCGCGAAAGCTTCTGGCTCCCGAAGAACGCCGAGTCCGTGCCGACCATGTCGCGCGTCACGCTGCAGTGATAGCTCGCGATCGGGCTGATGTCCTCGACCGGGACATCCGTCCCGTTCGTCACGACCGCTCCCGTGTTCCAGAGCTTCTTCCAGACATACGCGCCTTCCTCGGCGCGCTGCCAGCCGAGCCGCGGCAGCACGTAGGGCGCGTCCGAACATTCATGGATCCCCTGCATGCTCGCCACCACCCCCATCTTGCCGAAGCGCGGGATGTCCGCCGGGCTGAGGTGCTGCGCATGTTCGATCCGCCAGCGCAGGGTGTCGCTATTTACATGATGCTCATTAAAGATCTGTTCATACGTATCGAGCGTCTCGCGGTTCGCGCGGTCGCCGATCGCGTGCACCGAGATCTGGTAGCCGTGCGCCAGCCCGATCTCGGCGATCTCGTGGATGCGCGGCATCTTCGTCACGTTGAGACCCGTGTTCGTCGGATCGTCGTCGTACGGCTTGAGCATCCACGCGCTGCGCGAGCCGAGCGCGCCGTCGGCGGTGATCTCGCCGATCGCGCGCACCGTGAGGTGGCCATTGCCGTAGTCGATCATCCGGTGCGACACGAGCGCGTTCACGTTGTCCGGCCGCACCTCGCCCTGGCTCACGAGGATGTACAGCCGCATCGGCATGTCGCCCTCGTCGACCATCTTCTTGATCCCGTCGATCGTCGCGAACGACTCGCCCATGTCCTGGAACGTCGTCACGCCGTTCTCGAGCGCGTTCCGCACGGCGAGGTGCACCTCGTTCCGGAAGTCCGCGTCCTGCTCGGCGCGCGAGCGCTGCGCGAGACTCTTCGACAATGCGCCGCGGATCAGTCCCTGCGCGCCGTCCACGAGGACGCCCGTCGGCTTCCCGTGTTCGTCCTTGATGATTCGGCCGCCCGCCGGGTTCGGCGTGTCCGGCCCGATGCCCGCGAGCTCGAGCGCCTTGGCGTTCACGATCAGCGCGTGTCCGCTCGCGTGCTCGAGCACCACCGGATTGTTCGGCGCCGCTTCGTTGATCAGATCGTTCGTCTGAAACCCCTCGACGACGCGCCCCGGCGACTTCGACCACTTCTCTTGATGCCAGCCGCGGCCCTGGATCCACGCGCCCGGCTTCGCCGTCTTCGCCGCATTCGCGACCATCTGCGCGATGTCCTGCCACGTCGGAACGCCCATCAGCCTGAGCTCGGTGAGCGATTGGCCGAGTCCCATGAAGTGGCCGTGCGACTCGTCGAAACCGGGGATGGCGAGATGGCCGTGCAGATCGATGACCTTGGTGTTCGGACCGACGTAGCGCTGGATCTCGGCGTCGGACCCCACGGCCGTGACCTTGTCGCCGGTGATCGCGATCGCCTGGCCATGCGGATGCTTCGCATCCATCGTGACGATGGTGCCGTTCTTCAGGACGAGATCGGCCGGGGCGAGCCGCGGCGTATTGAGAGTTCTTGCAAATCCGGCGGCGGTGAGCGCGATGGCGGCGATGCCGAGCGTCGCGGCGACGGGACGGCGAAAGGCGCGCGATGTCATGGGAGGTGGTCGGGTGCGGGAGATGGGCGCCCGGGAGACACCGGGCGATCGTTCGAAATTCGGCACCGGGACGATGCGGCGCCAGTGGGGCCGCTAGCCGGCGCGGTCGGGGCGTACGTAAGTTGCCAGCGGCAGGTGTCGGATCATTCCGAGCGGCCGAGGGCGGTGATTGTCATTCCGAGCGACCGAGCGCAGCGAGGGAGTCGAGGAATCTGGCGTCCGGTTCGCGATGGATGCCACGCGCGCCACGAGCCCGGATTCCTCGACTTCGCTCGCTACGCTCGCTCCGCTCGGAATGACACGGTCTCCGGCGCTACGCTCGCTCCGCTCGGAATG
>Ga0068856_100002687_pt1 | contig 18229 bp, 12 predicted proteins | sample KBSCornC62_FD_66595 | JGI IMG/M metagenome (GOLD analysis project Ga0068856, IMG submission 66595) | Corn rhizosphere microbial communities from Kellogg Biological Station, Michigan, USA - KBS Corn C6-2 | ecosystem: Host-associated > Plants > Roots > Rhizosphere > Soil ...
GTTTTCATGACGCCCTCCTTTCTTCGTCTGTAGGATCGCCGCGATGGCGGTTTCGCCCATGATGCCGATGCATCAATTTGCTCGGCCCTGCGGGCGCAAAAAAAGGCCGCCGGATGGAGGAACCCGGCGGCCGAACCGACGCACGGGAACTGGCCCTCGGACGGACTCAACGCGGCTTCGCCGCCGAAATGCAGGTCTTGTCTCCCGGGCTGCAGGGAGCGGGGGGAGCCGGCTTGCACTTGTACGACGGCGCGTTCGTGCAGGGGTTGATCGGCGGACCGGGGGTACCGCTCGCCAGAACCACCGTGGGAAGCAGGAGAACCGCTAGGAGAACCGCTAGGCGCTTGCTCATGGAACGCCTCCTTTCTTTCATCTCGCAATCTCCTGCGAAAGGACTCCTCGGGTCCGGAGGCGGACATGAGATCTCCGTGAGATCCTCGATCCGATGGCCTATCGGTTCGGGCCTTTCCTCTACGACGCGGCGAGCCGTGGCCTCTTGCGGAGCGGAGAAGAGATCCCGCTGACCCACAAGGGCCGGGAGCTGCTCCTCCTCTTCCTCCACAATCCCGGCCGGCTCCTCACGCGCGAAGTGCTCACCGAGAAGGTCTGGCCCGAGGTCGCCGTCACCGATGACGCGATCCGCTTTCAGATCGCGGAGCTTCGCAAGGCGTTGGGCGACGAGGGCGAGGCTTTCATCCGCACGATTCGCGGCGAAGGCTATCGGTGGGAGACCACAGTCAAGCCGGCGGCCGATCGGCCGGTGCGTTCGGCGGCTTCCGCCGACGCGCCCCGTCCGGAGCACCGCTTCCGTCTGGTCCTCGAGACGCGCGAGGTCCAGTTGATGGAGGGAGAGAACGTCATCGGCCGCGACCCCGACGCGGCCCTCTGGATCGACCATCCCTCCGTTTCTCGCCGCCACGCGCGCATCATCGTCGGCGGCGACAAGGCGACGGTCGAGGACCTCGACAGCAAGAACGGCACGCTCCTGAATGGCCAGGCGATCGCGAGACGCGCCGCCCTCGACGACGGAGACAAGCTGCGGATCGGACCCGAGACGATGGTCTTTCGCCGGATGTCGCCCGGGACGACGCAGGCCGAGCAGAAGGTCTGAGGCGCGGCTCTACACCGGCCAGAGATTCGCCGAGGAACCGACCCAGGTCCTGTCCTTGTTGTAGTTGACGCCCATCATCTTGCCCTGCGAGAGCCTCGCGAGCGTCGTGACGGGGAAGGGTCGCGCGTTCTTCCAGACGAACATGAGACGAACCTCGACCTTCGAATGCGCGCCGCTCGGGTCCGTCGTCTCGATGGCGGGCGCGTAGTCGACCTTCCGCATCAGGAGCGTGTGCGGCCGCTGTTCCTCGGGCACCGCGGCGAGGTCCGCGGCCGTGACCTCGACCTTCACTCCCGACCCGGCGAAGGAGAAGAGCGGCTTCAGGACCCAATTCTCGAGGTCGGCGGGCGGCTCGCGCAGGTCCGAGAGGAAGTGCGATTCGGGGACGGTCGGATGGCGCAGCTGCGGCAGGCAATGCTTGCTCCAGCGGAAGTACCAGTTGGGGTGGCCCGCCCACGAGACGTCGATGCGCGAGGTGAGGTCGAAGGGAAGCCGGATTCCGGTCGCGGCGAGCTCGTCGAAGATGAGGCGGTTGTAGATGCGGCGGATGCGCTTGCGCTTGCCGTCGCGCTCGTACCAGAGCTCGCGTCCGACCTTCTCGATCGCGCGCGGGTCCACGGCGCGCACGCCCCAGAACTGCTCGGTGAAGGCGAAGTCGATCGCGGTCTTCTGCCGCGGCGGGTCGAGGTCGAGGAGCACGACCTCGTCGGGAGGAAGGCCCGAGACGATGGCCTCGCCCACGGTGCGCCGGTAGCCCTCCGCGTCGAGGCCCGAGAGGAACCAGCCGAGCCGTTCCCCTCCCGGAGTGATCCGCGCGAGCTCCTCGCACTGCACCGCCTGGAAGGCATAGAGCGTGGGGAAGGCCTGGAGCTCGATGAGCCGCGGCGCGAAGCGCCCGTCCGGCTCGCGCGTCACGGCGAAGTCGGTCACGGCGAAGGTCGGGAACGGATCGCACTCCGGCACGTCGAACTCAGGCGGCACGGCGGCCTCCGAGCGGCGCAGCGCCTCGGCGGTCGAGAGCTGGCGGAAGATCTCGAGCGACGCGTCGACCATCTCGTCGCGCAGCGCCACCGGCAGGAACACCGGCGACTCGGCGAGGCGGAACGGGATCTCCATGCCGCCGCGCTCCTCGAGCCGGCGTTTGTACTCGCCATACCGACCGTCGGTGAAGCTCGCGTTGTAGGCCTGGCGAAGAGAGGGAATCACGGCGCTACTTCAGCCCCTCGACGAGGTAGAGGGTCGGAGGAGATCGTTCGGAAGTACGGGTAGGCGTAGCCGGTGCCGTCCGACGTGAAGCAGGCCCGGCTGACCTCGATCACGCCGACGGCGTCGCTCGGCTGGAGCTCCTTCCACAGCGCCCTCTCGCCGCTCGCCACCGACACGTGGTACACGCGCTCCGGAACGTCACAGTCGTTCTGGACGACCAGCTGTTTGTCATCGCGACTCCAGTCCGTGAGGAAGTCGCAGTCGCCGAGGGGCGGACCGGGTACCGTTGCCGGCGAGCCTCCGGAGATCGGAAGGATCCGGATCCGGCGTTCCGTGTCGCCGTAGGCGACCATCGTGGCATCCGGGGAGATGGCGTAGGCGATGTCGACGTTGGCGCCCGAGAGGGCGACGTCCGTGCGGCGGCCGCCTTCGAGGCCGACGAGCGACAAGCGCGCAGGCTCGCCGGGGGTCGTGTGGAAGATCGCGATCCTGCCGCCATCTCCGATGAAGACGGCGTAGAGCGGTTGGATTCCCTCGAGGGGGATCTGCCGGGGAGATCCGGTGCCCGTCGGGAGCAGCACGATCTCCGGTTTGGGGCCGAGCCTGATCGCGAGCGCCCACTTGCCGTCCGGAGAGAGGGAAGTGGCCTCCCCATCGCCGAGGCGCACGGCGGGGGATCCGTCGGTCCGCCGGAGGTAGACGCCGCCGGATGTGCCGCCGCCTTCTCTCGATTCGGCGAAGAGAATCCGTGAGCCGTCGGCCGCGAGAGAGCGCAGGGTCGTGCCGTCGAGCCAGCCGAGGTCCCGTTCCGGCGCCGCGTCGGCGGATTTCCAGATGACTCCCCGCCGCCCCACGTAGCGTTCCAGAAGCAGCCGGCCGTCGGGGGCGACGTCGTGAAGATGGAAGCCGTTCGCTCCAGGCCAGACGATCCGTTCCCTCCCTCCGGGAGAGGCGGCCCGCACGGCAGCATCGCCGGTGTCCCTTGCCCCGATGAAGAGAAGCTCGCCCGTGCGGGACCAGGCGAGACCATCGAGCCGCTTCAATTCTGACACGAGCGCGCGTTTCCGACCCTTCGTGTCGGCAACCCAGATCGTGAACTGGCCGTTCTTGTCGGCATCGGCGTACGCAAGCTCGCCACCGGGAGAGATCCGCAGGTCGGCGTAGTTCAGAGTGAACGATTCCTCGACCAGCCGGCCGGCGGGATACTCGAGCCGCTTCTTGCCAGCGGGCGTGAGGGAGATGACGGCCAGATTCTCGGCATCGGGCGCCCATTCGGCCGCTGCGAAGACATTGTCCTGCAGCTCCCGGGCGGCGCCGCCGCCGATGGGTACGCGCGCGAGCGTGCCCAGGCCAATGGTCTGAAACCGCCCCTTCCGGAGCAGCACGGCCAACTCTCCTTTGGAAGACACCGAGAGCACGCTGGCGCTCTCGAGTCCCAGTGGCCTCGACTCGACCGAGTCGGTTCGCACGGAGAAGAGCTCGGATGGCTTGCCCTCCCAGGCGGCGCCGTAGATGACGGTCTGGCCATCCGGTGCGAAGCGACCGGTGATGACGTTGCCGCGGCGGAACGTCAGCCGCTTCATCCGCAGCGCGGCGGCCGCTCCTCCCGAGGCGAGCCGCGTCCCGGCCCAGAACGCGAGGGCGACGACCGCGAGACTCGCCACCGCCACGGCGAGCCGACGGCGCCCTCGCGACGCCGGCGAGACGACGGGGACCGCCCCGCTTCCGACGGTTGCCGTCGAAAGAGATCCCAGGTCGAACGCGAGATCCCGAGCCGACTGGAAGCGCTCGTCGGGCTTCTTCTCGAGGCAGTGCGAGACGATGCGCTCGAGGCCGGGGGGGATCTGCCGGCCCGACCGGGCGAGCTCGGGTGGATCCTCCTTCAGGATCGCGTTCATCGTCTCGATGGCCGTCTCGCCGAGGAACGCGCGGCGGCCGGTCAGCATCTCGTAGAGCACGGCGCCGAACGAGAAGACGTCGGAGCGGTGATCGGCGGGCTGACCACGCAGCTGCTCCGGCGCCATGTAGCCCACGGTGCCGAGCACGGTTCCGGGCTCGGTGCCCGGAGCCGCGGTGGGGGAGTGCGTGTCGCCCGACGAAGGAAGCGCGAGCTGCCGCGCCAGGCCGAAGTCGAGGATCTTGACGCGGCCGTCCTTCGTCAGGAAGAGGTTCTCGGGTTTCAGGTCGCGGTGGACGATGCCCTTGTCGTGCGCGGCAGCCAGCCCGAGCGCAATCTCGCGCGCAATCTCGGTGGCCTTGCGCAGAGGAATCGCTCCCTCGGCGAGCCGCTGGCGAAGCGACTCCCCCTCGAGGAGCTCCATGACTGCGTAAGTCGTTCCGTCCGAGGAGCCGAAGTCGTGAACGGCGAGGATGTTCGGGTGCGAGAGCGCGGCGACGGCCTTCGCCTCGCGCTCGAAGCGCGCCAGCGCGGCCGAATCCCGGGCCAGCGACGACGGCAGCACCTTGACGGCGACGTCGCGATCCAGCTTCGTGTCCCGCGCGCGGTAGACCTCGCCCATGCCACCCGCGCCGAGCGGCGCGAGGATCTCGTAGGGCCCGAGGCGTGAGCCCGGTGTCAGGGCCATGGATCGGCGGGAATTCTATGCCGGCCGGAGACGGACGGAGGAGCTGCCGGCGGTCATCGGCTCATTTCAGGCCGTCGACGACGAAGAGATCCGAGGCGATGACTCGCCGGTAGCCATAGGCGTAGCCGTTTTCGTCCGTGGTGAAGCGCACGGGACCGATCCGGACGACGCCCGCGCGGTCGTTCGGCGCGAGGTCCTTCCAGTACGTTCGCTCCCCGGTCCGGACGTCGATTCGATCCACGCGGCTCGGAACCTCGCAGAGGTTCTGGACGATCAGGTAGCTGCCGTCGCGGCTCCACCGCGAGAGGTGCTCGCAGTCGCCGAGAACGGCCTCCGGAACCGTCTCCGAAGGGCCGCCGGCGAGAGGAACGATCACGACACGATGCCCGGCGCCGGCGTACGCGGCTCGCGTGAGGTCCGGAGAGAAGGCGACGCCGGCGTAGGCGTCGATTCCGGTGAGCGGAAGAGGCTTCGGGCGGCCTCCCTCGAGGCCGACGATCGAGAGCAGGGTCTGCCCGTTCGAGTCGGAGTGGAAGACGGCGATCCGGCCATCCCCGATGAATCTCGCTGACAGGAGCTTGGCACCCTCGACGGAAACTTGCCGGGGCGATCCCGGCCCGGTGGGCAAGAGGACGATCTCCGGCGTCTTCTCGCCTGCCATCGCGAGGGCCCACTTCCCGTCGCGCGAGAGACTCATCGGAAGGCCCTCGCCGAGTCGGACCGCCGGCGAGCCATCGGTACGCCGAACGTAGACGCCGCCCGCAAAAAGGCTGCCCTTCGACACGTCCCGTCCGAAGGCCTCTGAAAAGAGAATCTGCGAGCCATCGACCGCGAGGTCCTGAAGCTGGGTTCCGTCGAGCCAGGCGAGGTCGCGTTCCGGGGCGCCATCCGCGGACACCCAGATGATTCCGTCTCGTTCGGTCGCCCGCTCGATGAGCAGCCGGCCGTCGGGAGCGACGTCGTGGAGAGCGTAGCCGTCCCCCGACGGCCAGACGACTCGCTCGCGTCCCCCGGGCGAGACCGCGCGAAGCGCCGCGCTGTAGGATGCCCGGCCGCCCAGGAACAGCAGCTCTCCCGTTCGGCGGGACCAGGCGAGGCCCCAGACAGCGCCTACTAGGCCTCGGATGAGCGCCCGTTTTCTTCCGCCCGCCTCCGCGACCCAGATCGTCGCGGTCCCATCGGACTCCGTCTCGAGGAATGCGAGCTCGCCACGGGGCGACATCGCGAGCTGGGGTCTGAGATAGAACGACTCGTCGATCGTGTGGCCGATGGGGTACTCGAGCACGCCCTTGCCGGACGGCGCCCGCCGCGCGACGGCCAGGCTCTCGCCGTCGGGCGCCCAGGCGGCGGCGAAGGCGTTCTCCTGGAGCTCCCGGGGCGCCCCGCCGCCCAGCGGCATTCGGGCGAGCACGCCCTCGGCATAGAGCGCCTGAAAGCTTCCCTTGCGGAGGACGAGCGCGAGTTCGCCCTTCGGCGACATCGAGAGAAGATTCGCGTGGTCGATGCCGAGCGGTCGCGACTCGCCCGAGTCGGTGCGGACCGTGAAGAGCTCCGCGGGCCGGCCCTCCCAAGCCGCGCCGTAGACGACGGTCTGGCCGTCGGGCGCGAAGCGAGCGGTGAGGATGTTGCCGCGGCGGAAGGTCAGACGCTTGAGGTGGACTTCACCGACAGGCCCCCGGGTTAGCCGGGATCCCGCCCAGAACGCGAGCGCGAGACCGATCAGGCCGATCGTCGAGAACAGCGCGCGCCGCTTCCAGCGCGAGACGGGCGCCGTCGCGCCGCTGGCGACGCTCGTCACGGTCGCCGTCGAGAGCGATCCGAGGTCGAACGCGAGGTCGCGGGCCGACTGGAAGCGTTCGTCGGGCTTCTTCTCGAGACAGTGCGCGACGATCCGCTCGAGGCCCAGCGGGATCTGCCGGCCCGAGGAGGACGAGGAGAGCTCGGGCGGATCCTCCTTCAGGATCGCGTTCATCGTCTCGATCGCCGTCTCGCCGAGGAACGCGCGGCGGCCGCTCAGCATCTCGTAGAGGACGGCGCCGAAGGAGAAGACGTCGGAGCGGTGGTCGGCGGGCTGGCCCCGGAGCTGCTCCGGCGCCATGTAGCCCACGGTTCCCAGCACGGTTCCGGGCTCGGTGCCGGGAGCCGCGGTCGGGGAGTGCGTGTCGCCGGTGGCGGGGAGCGCGAGCTGCCGCGCCAGGCCGAAGTCGAGGATCTTGACGCGGCCGTCCTTCGTCAGGAAGAGGTTCTCGGGTTTCAGGTCGCGGTGGACGATGCCCTTGTCGTGCGCCGCGGCGAGACCCAGCGCGATCTCGCGGGCGATGTCCGCGGCCTTGCGCGGAGAGAGACCGCCCTCGGCCAGCCGCTGGCGTAGCGACTCGCCCTCGAGAAGCTCCATGACGGCGTAGCTCGTGCCGCCCGAGGTGCCGAAGTCGTGGACAGCCAGGATGTTCGGATGCGAGAGCGCGGCGACCGCCTTTGCCTCGCGCTCGAAACGCGCGAGGGCGGCCGAGTCGTTGGCGAGCTGGGCGGGCAGCACCTTGACCGCCACGTCGCGATCCAGCTTCGAGTCACGGGCGCGGTAGACCTCGCCCATGCCTCCCGCGCCGAGCGGCGCGAGGATCTCGTACGGGCCCAGGCGTGTGCCGGCGGCCAGAAGCATGGGAACGAACGGAGTTTACAAGAAGGGGTCAGGCCGGTAACAGGCAACCGTCATCCTGAGGAGCGGAGCGACGAAGGATCCCGGGCGTTCTGCGACGGAGGCGATCGAGTCGCTGCGCTCAGGATGACGACTCCGCCGCCGCGGTGCGACGGCGACGTCGTCAAATCAGATACTTCCCCTCCCGCATCACCTGCTCCTCGTCGAACCAGATGTCGAAGCGTCGGCCGACGATGTCGATGTGGGTCGTGCTCTTCCACTTCGCGCCGGTGTGCTCGGCGTACGGATGACCGAACGCGATGTGGAGGGTGGGGAGCTTCTCGTCCTGGAGGATGTTGCCGATGACGTCGTCCAGGGCGATGTTGGTGCCCATCGCGAACTCGCCCACGCGGTTGGAGTTCTCGTCGGTCGCCGTGTACGCGCGGAAGTCTTTGACCAGATCCGCGCGGTCGCACTGGACGTCGACGATGCGGCTGTCTTCGATCGTCACCGCGAGAGGATTGTTGCTGAGATCGCCGTACCGCGCGCAGAGGTAGTCGCCGACGACCCCGTCCGCGACGTAAATGCCGTCGACGCGCGCCGGCGCGGTCAGCACCTCGCCGCCCGGCAGGTTGCCCCACTTCGAGGTCGAGATGATGCCGGAGGTCTTGAGCCACTTGATCGCCGGATCGAAGGTCGCCTCGATCCGCGACCCGCCGGGAGACGTCGCGACGATCTTCTTCGCCTTCTCGGCGCGATCGCGCAGCCGGCAGGAGATCGCGTCGACCTCGTCGAAGTTGGCGCGCATGGCCTCGACCATGATGCGGTGCGAGATGGAGACCATGTGGGCGTGGCGGATCTGGCGGCGGTCGATGATGGCGGTGAGCGCCCGGCGGAACGCGAGCTCGCCCTCCTTGGGCTGGCCGGCGTAGATCGAGACGTCCGCGCGTTCCAGCGCCGCCTCGATGGCCGGAGGCAGCGACAGCATCGGCCGCGAGCCGTAGTCCTCCATGATCAGGACCTCGACCGGCGCGCCGACCGCCTGGACCTGGTCGGCCAGGCTCATCGCGATCTCGTCCGTCTCCCGGTCCGTCACGATGACGACCCGCTCGTCGGGCCGCACCCGGAGGCACGTCCGGATGGCGTTGCGGGCGCCCGGGATGAGGTCTTCCGCGTAGGAGATCAGTGTTCCGCTGTTCGGCATCGGGATGCGTCGCTCCTTCGGTGGATTGTCGAGAGCAATTAGGATGCCGAACGAGAATACACGGTTTCTACCGGAAGGCCGTGGCTCGTCTCTTCGCAGATGTAGTCGACGACCTTCTTCAGGTCCCCGCCGGTCGCGTCGTAGACGCGCAGCTGCCGGTCGGCGCCGGAGCCGTTCTCGAGAATCCAGCCGACCGCCTCGACCTCGCGGCGCGACCCGAGGTCATCCACGACGTCGTCCACGAAATCCAGCATCTCGGCGATCAGGTCGCGGAAAGGCACTTCGGTCTGTTTGCCGAAGTCGATCAGTTTGCCCTCTATGCCATATCGGCTGGCGCGCCACTTGTTCTCGAGGATCAGCGCGCGGCGGTAGCGACGCCATCCCAGGTTCTGCTGGCGGAGCCGGTAGAGCTTGACGCAGATGGCCTGGAAGAGCGCGGCGAGCGTGACGGTCTCGTCGAGGCGCATGGGGACGTCGCAGACGCGGAACTCGATGGTGTCGAAGAAGGGATGCGGCCGCACGTCCCACCAGATCTTCTTGCCGTTGTCGATGCAGTTGGTCGAGACGAGGATGCGGACGAACTCGTCGAACTCGGCCGTCGTTTCGAAGTACTCCGGCATCCCGGTTCGGGGGAAGCGGTCGAACACCTTGGTCCGGAAGCTCTTCAGCCCCGAGTTCCGCCCCAGCCAGAAGGGCGAGTTCGTCGACAGCGCCAGCATGTGGGGCAGGAAATAGAGCGCCTCGTTCATGATCTGGATCGCGAGCCCGCGGTCCTTGATGCCGACGTGCACGTGGAGGCCGAAGATCAGATTCGCGCGCGCGAGCAGCTGCATCTCCTGCACCACCGAGTCGTAGCGCGGGTCCGGGAAGATCTTCTGGTCGGCCCAGTTGGAGAAGGGGTGCGTTCCGGCCGACGCGACGCGCATCCCGTTCTTGCGGGCGAGGCGGATGATCTCCGTGCGCATCTCGCCGACGTCCTGGCGGACCTCGGCGATGTTCTTGCAGATGCCCGTGCCGATCTCGATGACCGACTGGTGCATCTCGGGCTTGACCCGCTCCTTCAGGACGAGCTTGCCCTCGTCGAGGATCTCCTGCACGTGCGAGCGCAGCTCGCGCGTGTCCGGATCGATGATCTGGAACTCCTCCTCGACGCCGAGCGTGAAGGCGGGCCGCTCCATCCGGATCCCGGTCAGGCGTTCCCCCGCGGACGCGCCGGGCCGGTGGCCTTCGGGGCGGCGGCCGGCTTGCGGACGCGCGGCGCGCGGCTCTTGGGCGTCTCGCCGCCGGAGAGGAACGTCGCCCAGTGGTAATCGCTGATCGGATCGGGCGGCTGGCTCGCGCGCTCGATCAGCCAGCGCGATGCGGTGTCCAGGACCCACTCGAAGTTCTCGGCCCCGACCGAGTTCACGTCGGCGTCCGGCGCCGGGTTCAGGAAATCGATGGCGTACGGAATGCCGTCCCGGACGGCGAACTCGAGCGTGCCGAAGTCGTAGCCGAGCGCGCCCATCAGCTTCAGGCAGTCGCCGCGGAGCCGCTCCTCGAGAGCCGGCTCGATCGGCGGAGGGTTCTTGACGTAGCGCTCGTGGTGCGGCGACTTGGGGTCGTACCGCATGAGGTGCACGTGCTTGCGGCCGATCGCGTAGCAGCGGAAGTACTGATCGAAGACGATCTCCTCCTGCAGCGTCATCACGGTCTGGCCGGACTCCCGGTAGGCATCGAAGAACTCATCGGGGTTCGTGACGCGGTAGACGCTCTTCCAGCCGCCTCCCGAGTAGGGCTTGAAGAATGCGGGGAAGCCGATGTGGTGGAAGATCTCGTCCCACTCGAGCGGGAAGATCAGGTTCGACATCGAATCGCCCGTCGTGTCGGGCGGATGCTGGTTCGAGGGCAGGATCACCGTCTTCGGCACCGCGACCCCGATCTGCCGCGCGAGCACGTTGTTGAAGAACTTGTCGTCGGCCGACCACCAGAAGGGGTTGTTGATGACGATCGTGCCGTCCAGCACCGCCTTCTTCAGGATCGCGCGGTAAAACGGGATGTCCTGGCTGATCCGGTCGAGGATCAGGTCGTACTTCCGGGGAGTCTCGAGCGCCACGCCGCCGACCTGGACGGGCTCGGCCACGATCTCGGTGCTTTGAGGTGCCCGGTTGATGCGGTCGACCAGCGCCAGCGGAAACGAGCGTTCCTGACCGTAGAGAATGCCGATGCGTTTCATACGTTCGACCTCGATGTTTTCGGAGTTCCGGCGGCGGCCCACGGGAGCGGCTGCCGGAGAACCGGGGATTATCTCACGTCGCCCGGCTTCGCGGGTCCGCGTCAAGCCGTGCGGGCTCAGAGGTTTGACTCGAGTGGACGATAATGTCTCCGTGCCGCGAGGCCATCGGCTTCGTCGGGTTCGCATTCGCCGGGCTGAAGCGGCCCTGTTGGCTGCGCTCCTCTCTGCGCGAGCCGCCGGACAGGCTCCGCCTTCGCTTCCGGCTCCCTGCCCTCCCGATTCGGAACGCGACGCGCTCCTCGCGTCGGATCTGAACGCGGCGTCGCGCGAGGAGGCCCGGGCCGGCGAGCTGCTCTCGAAGGCGGCCGGCGACGGCGGTGCAACTCCGGCGTCGCTGCGCCTCTGGCCGACGGACTGGCTCGTCCTGGCGCGCCGCGACGAGGCCCGCGGCGACTTCTCCTCCGCGGCCGCGCGCTACCGGCGCTACGAGGCGAGCCTCGAGGGCTCGGGCGAGGACACGCGGTGGGTCGAGCCGCGCGTCAAGATCCTGGAGCTCGCGGCGGGGTCGCCCTCCGGCGTGCCCGGAGGCGCGCCCGTGTTCGTCGCGGAGCCCGAGGCGCGCCTCGCGCTCGCCGACGGCCGCGCGGCGCTCGCGCGCGGCGACCGGAACGCGGCGCGGGAGAAGCTCGGCTATGCGCTCCGCCTCGACCCGCGCTACGCCGACGCGGCCGTCGCCGCGGCCGCGCTCGACGCGCAGGCGGGCCACGCCGCCGAGGCGATCCGGGAGTACCGCGCGGCGCTCGCCGCGGATCCGGAGCGCGACGACGCGGCGGTCCCGCTGGCGAACCTCCTTTGGGACCATCCCGACCGCGCGAGCAAGGCGGAGTCGCTCCTTCTCCTCGACCGGGCGGCGGCGGCGCGCCCGGATCTCCCGAGCCTGCGCCGGCGGTCGGCGGAGCGCTGGGCACAGTGGGGCGACCCGGCGGCCGCGCTCCAGCGACTCGACGCCTGGCGTGCGGTTGTCTCCGACGCCGAGCGCAAACAGACGGACGCGCTGCGGGCCGAGCTCGCGGGGCGGGCGGCGTCGTCGTCTTCGGCGCCGGCATCCTCTTCGGCGGCTTCCGCGGATCCGCCCGCCGTGAGCCCGAGGCCCAGACTCGAGCTTCCGATGGCGCACTCGGACGCGGGTGCCGCAGCCGGAGCGGGCGCGTGGGTCTGGGCCGCCGCGGCCGCCGCGCTCGCCCTGGTCGCGGTCCTCGCGCGCCGCCGGCGGAGCGCCCCGCGCGGCACTCCAGGCGTCGTCCCCGAGGAGGAGCCCGAGAGCGCACCGGCGCCTCCGCCGGCTCCCGTCCCGCCGATCACGACGGTCAGCCTCGAGGATCTGGTCCGGTTCCTTCGCAACGCCGCGGAGGAGCGGCACATGGCGCCGCCCCCGCTCTCGAGCCGCGGCTTCCCCGAGGAGGGTCAGCCGCCGTGGGTCGTCCGGATGCCGCCGCCCGACTGGGAGAGGCTGTGGCGCACGATCTACGGCGCGACGCTGTCCGCGTATCCGGCGGTCCGGGCCGGCGCGGCCTCCGCGCCCAGGCTCGCCATCTCCGGATCCCTCCTCCGAGACCCCGCCACGCACGCGGTGGCCGTACGGTTCGCTCTGGCGGACAACGGGCCGGGAGAGCTCACGACCGAGAGCATCCGCGGCCGCTCCGCCGGGAGGGAGTGGTCGGCCGTCGAGGAGCTCGTCCGCGCCTACCGCGGATCGATCGCGGTCGCGCCGTCGATCGACAAGCAGTTCGCCCGGCGCCTCCTGATCGAGCTGCCCGTCGAGCCGGGCGCGCCGGTGCTCACGCCGCCGGCCGGCACGATCCCGCCGAGCTAGATCCAGCCTCTCTTGCGGAACCAGTAGAGCATCGACCCCGCGACGACGAGGCAGACCGCCCAGAAGACGAGGTACGAGCCCGACCACTGGTTCTCCGGGATCGGCATGTTCATCCCGTACACGCCGGCCAGGAACGTCAGGGGGATGAAGATCGTGCCGATGATCGTGAGGACCTTCATGACCTCCGAGAGGCGATTGCTCATCGCGCTCATGTAGGTCTCGGTCAGGCTGCTCGCGAGCTCTCGGTAGGTCTCGATGATGTCCATGATCTGGATCGTGTGGTCGTAGACGTCGCGCAGGTACATGCGGGTCATGTCTCCGATGCACTCGTGCGGCTCGCGCAGCAGGCCGTTGACGACCTCCCGCATCGGCCAGACGGCGCGGCGCAGCAGCAGGAGCTCGCGCTTGACCTGGTGGATCTCTTGGAGCGTCGCCCGATCGGGACGGTCGAGGACGAGATCCTCGAGCTCCTGGAGGCGGTCGCCGTAGTACTCCAGGACGGGGAAGCAGTAGTCCACGATCGCGTCGAGCAGCGCGTAGAGCAGGTAGCTCGCGTCGAGCTCGCGCATGCGCGAGTCGGGCTTCTGAATGCGCGCGCGGATCGGGTCCCAGATGTCGCCGGGCGCCTCCTGGAAGGTGAGGACGGTGTTCAGATTCTCGAAGATCGAGATCTGCTCGGAAATCAGGTGCTCGCTCTCGCGCTGCACCATGCGCACGATGAGGAAGAGGTGCGCCGGCCGCTCGCCCTCGGCCGCGTAGGGCTCGAGCTTCGGCCGCTGGTTCGGCGTCATCAGGTCCTCGATGGCGAGCGGGTGCAGCCCGTACTTGATCGCCAGCGCGCGGATGATCGCCGGATCGGAGATCCCGTCCACGTTGATCCAACGCACCTTGACCCAGTCCGGCCGCCGCTGCGCGATGAAGGCCTCGAAGTCCTCGACCGCGTGCACCTCGGACTTGTCGGGCCCGAAGTCGATGACCGTGACCGGGACGCGCGGCGCCGAAGGCATCTGCGCGAGGTCCGCGACGTCGACGCCGGGCCGCGAGCCGGGGATGCCCTTGCGGAACCGGGTCGGAACCCTGAGACTGCGCGTCTCGGGGCCGGAACGGGCGGGAGCGGTCACGGGCGGAGAATACAGAAAGGGCGGAGGTCAACTCCGCCCTTCAACACCCCTCTCCGCGCAGGGCCTCACCAGATCTGGCAGAGGTCCTTGCGCACCATCGGGTCGCCCTCCTTGCAGCCGAACGCCTTGACGAACGGCGGCAGCGTGGACGGCGGACCATAGGCCCGGAACTCCGGCAGCGGGTGCGGGTTCGTGTTCATGAGGAGCTTCGACAGCTCGGGCCGGACGTTCGCGGCCCAGCCCCGCGCCCACGCCATGAAGAAACGCTGGTCCGCGGTGAGCCCGTCGATCTTGGCCGGCTCCGGCTTGCCCTCGAGCGTCTTCCGGAACGCCTTGTACGCGATGCCGAGGCCGCCGAGGTCCGCGGTCGCCTCGCCGAGCACGAGCTTGCCGTTGACGTGCTGGCCGTCGAACACGTACGAGTCGTACTGGGTCTCGACGCACTTCGAGCGCGCCTCGTAGTTCTTCGCGTCCTCCGGCGTCCACCAGTCGCGCAGGTTGCCGTTCGCGTCGAACTTGCGTCCCTGGTCGTCGAAGCCGTGCGTCATCTCGTGGCCGATGACGGCGCCGATCGCGCCGTAGTTGATGGCGTCGTCGGCCTGTCCGTCGAAGAACGGCGGCTGCAGGATACCGGCGGGAAACACGATCTCGTTCAGGAGCGGGTCGTAGTAGGCGTTGACCTCGGGCGGCGTCATCTGCCAGTCCTGGCGGTCGACGGGCTTGCCGATCTTGGCGAGCTGGCGGCGAAACTCGAACTCCTCGCCGCGCAGCGTGTTCAGCACGTACGGTCCGCGGTCGATCTGGAGAGCCGTGTAGTCGCGCCACTTGTCCGGGTAGCCGATCTTCGGGTTGAACTTGTCGAGCTTGGTCAGCGCCTGCTGCTTCGTCGCCTCGCTCATCCACGGCAGCGTCTTCAGGTCGTCGCGAAGCGCGGCGATCAGGTTCCTGACGAGCGCGTCGGCGCGCGCCTTCGCCTCCGGCGGGAAGTAGTCCTTCACGTACGCCTTGCCGAGGGCGAAGCCGATCTCGCCGTCGGTCGCCGTGACGCAGCGCTTCCAGCGCGGCTCGTTCTCGGGAGTTCCGGTGAGGGTCTTGCCGTAGAAGTCGAAGTTCTCGTCGACGAACGCCTTCGAGAGCTGGGGCGCGGCCGCGCTGACGAGGTGCCACTTCAGGTACGTCTTCCAGGCGTCGAGCGGCGTCGCCTGCAGCTGCTTGTCGAAGGCCTCGAAGAACCTGGGCTGCGCCACGTTGACGGCGGCCGGCTGGACGTCGAAGAGCTTGAAGTACGCGGGCCAGGAGAAGTGCGGAGTGAGCTTCGCGAGATCCTCGGCGGTCTTGCGGTTGTACGTGGCCTCGGGATCGCGCCGCTCGACGCGCGTCATGGACGCCTCCGCGAGCCGGGTCTCGAGGTCCATCACCGTCCTGGCGTCGGCGGCGGCCTTCGCCGCGTCCTCGCCCGTCAGTGCGAAGATCTTCTGGAGGTGCGCCAGGTATTTCTCGCGGATCGTCTTCGATTCGTCGTCGCTCTTCAGGTAGTAGTCGCGGTCGGGGAGGCCCAGGCCGCCCTGGCCGGCGTAGGCGATGACGTCGGTCGACTTGCGGCGGTCCTGCTCGGCGGCGAACCGGAAGCCCGCGCCGACGCCGTACGACTGCAGCCGCCCGATCTCGGCCTGGAGGTCCGCGAGGCTCCCGATCTTGTCGATGCGCGCGAGCTCCGGCTTGAGCGGCGTGAGGCCCGCCGATTCGATGGCCGCCTCGTCCATGCAGCTCGCCCAGAAGTCGCCGACCTTCTTCTGGTCGGAACCCGCCGGCGCGCTCGTGTCGGCCGCCGCCTTCTCCAGGACCTTGTGGAGGTTCGCGCGGTTGGTCTCATCGAGGATCGTGAAGGAGCCCCAGTACGACTGGTCCGGCGGGATCGGGTTCGCCTTGAGCCAGCCGCCGTTGGCGTACTCGTTGAAGTCCGTGCACGCGGAGACGGACGGGTCCATGTCCGTCGGGTTCAGCCCGTGGACGGGGGCGGGCACGGCGTTGGGCTCGGGGCACTCGGCGGAAAGAGCGGGCGAGAGAAACGCGAGGGCGAGAGCCGCGGCGGTCGGGAGCGCGGCCGGCGTCAGGGAGCGGAGCTTCACAAGATCCTCCTCTTTCGGGACTTTTTGAGCGCGGAACGCAGTTCGTCCGGGCCTTCTTAGGTACGTCGCGCCGGCCCACAGGTTCGCGGTTCGCGCTTCGTGGGAGACGGATCCTACCAGCCTGGAAGGACTTCGGTCCCGGGTATCCCGCTTGCATGGTCTGCCGGCCGGAGGTGACCATGCTTCGCAACAGGCGTGTTTCTCTCAATGGCCTTCTCCCGGGTGTCCTCCTGCTTTCCGCGCTCGTCCTGGCCTCCGTGCCCTCCGGCGCGCGCGCCCAGACCCTCGACATCGGCGCGAACGTCGCGGTCCCCAACTCCGTCGACGTTCCGGTCGCCGAGGTCCGGACCGACATCGACCTGACCACGCCGGCGACCGCGACCGGCACCCTCGACACGGCGACCTTCCAGTGGTCGGACCTCGGCTGCATGGGCGCCGTGAAGCTCAAGTTCTTCCGCCGCCAGGTCGACACGCTCGTCTTCCTGGATGAGCGCGGGCCGTTCGACTCGGCCGGGACGCCGACGCAGGTCACGCTGTCGCCGCCGGTCCAGGTCCAGGAGGGCGACCTGATCGGCATCGCGCGCGTCGCGAACTGCGGCAGCCCGGCCACGCTCTCGGGGATCGTCAGCGCGGGCTACGTGGGCTACTCGGGCGATTTGACCGGGAACGTGTCGCTCTCGGCGGCGCAGGTCACCTCGGGCGACACGCTCGCGGTGCACGCCACCGGGACGGCCGTGGAGTCGGTCGCTCGCGTCCTCCCGGCCGCCGCCTCGACGCCCGGCAACTTCGGTTCGTTCTTCAAGACGAGCGTGCAGATGTACAACCCGTGGACCAACGCGCTCTCCGGGCGTTTCGTCTATCACCCGGCGGGAGTCCCGGGTTCCTCGTCGGATCCCATCCTCACGTTCACGATCGGCGTCGGCCAGAGCGTGTCGTATCCCGACATCGTCGGGACGATGGGCGCGACGGGGCTCGGCTCGATCGACATCGTGATGAGCCAGCCGAACCAGCCGCCGGTGATCGTCGCGCGCGTGTTCAACGACGCCGGGGCGGCGGGGACCTCCGGTTTCACCGAGGACGCCGTCACTCCGGACGGCGGAAACGGCGAGACCGCGCTGATGTTCGCCGGGTCCACGGGCTTCCTGATCGCGCCGACCGACACGGCCCGCTTCCGCTTCAACATGGGCGTGCGGACCTTCCTCTCCGGCGCGTTCATCACGCTGAAGGTTCACGACGCGACGGGCGCGGTCGTGCACACGGTCACGAAGACCTACCAGCCCACGTACTTCGAGCAGCAGTCCTCGGACACGTTCCTCGGCTACACGCTGCAGCCCAACGACGTCATCGAGGTCAACGTGAGCGGCGGGAGCGCCGTGATCTACGGCGCGACGACGGACAACACGACGAACGATCCGAGCATCCAGTACACGCGGGTCGTGTTCGCGGTGCTGTAGTAGTCGTTAGTCGTTAGTCGTTAGTCGGTGGAGTAGTCGGTAGTCTGACTACTAACTACTAATTACTAATTACTAACGACTAGTTCCCCTACTGCGGCGTCGCCCGCCCCTCGGACTCCGGGGCGCCGCCGAAGTGCAGTCGTCCCTCGTGGAGGTCCGTGTCCCGCAGGGTCACCGACAGCGCCTCGGCGAGGGTCGTGACGGGGGAGACTTCGATCTTCGCCCGCACCTCCTCGGAGAGGTCCTCGAGGTCGGCCTCGTTGTCCTTCGGGATGACGATCTGCATGATCCCCGCGCGGACGGCGCCGAGGATCTTCTCCTTCAGCCCGCCGATCGGCAGCACGCGGCCCGAGATCGTGATCTCGCCCGTCATCGCCACGTCGTTCTTGACGGGGCGCTGGGACAGCGCGGAGACCACGGCCGAGGCCATCGCGATCCCGGCGGACGGCCCGTCCTTGGGAATCGCGCCCGCGGGCACGTGGATGTGGACGTCGCGCTCGAACTTGCTCTCGTCGATGCCGAGCCACGCCGCGTGGGAACGCGCGAAGGTCCAGGCCGCGCGGCCCGACTCCTTCATGACGTCGCCCAGCTGGCCCGTCAGGATCAGCTCGCCCTTGCCCCGCATGAGCGAGGCCTCGACGAACATGATGTCGCCGCCCGCCGGCGTGTAGTACATGCCGGTCGCGACGCCCACCT
>Ga0068856_100002688_pt1 | contig 18226 bp, 20 predicted proteins | sample KBSCornC62_FD_66595 | JGI IMG/M metagenome (GOLD analysis project Ga0068856, IMG submission 66595) | Corn rhizosphere microbial communities from Kellogg Biological Station, Michigan, USA - KBS Corn C6-2 | ecosystem: Host-associated > Plants > Roots > Rhizosphere > Soil ...
GCCCGGCCGAGCCCGAGCGGTGGAGTACCGCATCGCACAAGGGCCCCGAAAGCTCGTCGAGCACCGCGGTCTGCAGCAGGAACCCAAGACGCTCTGGCGACAGCTTCGAGAGAAGCTCGTCGCGCACGTAGTCGTTTATCAGGCGATCGTCGCCCGCGAAGCCCGCCACGGCGCGCCCGACGTCTGACTGCTCCTGAAGCGAAAGCGCCGCCAGGTAGAGGGCGGCGGGCCACCCCTCGGTTCGCTGCACGAGCGTCGCCACCTGCGCAGACGTGAGCTCGAGGCCGGCCGCGGCCAGCATCCGGCCGGCTTCCTCCCGGGTCATCGCGAGGTCGTGCATGCGCAGCTCCGCCATCAGGTGGTGAGCACGCATCCGCCCGAGCGGAAGCCCCGGCTCGCTGCGGGCGGCGAACGCCAGCTGCGCTCCCTCGCCGAGATGGTCGGCGATCCTCGTGAGCACGGCGAGCGCCTCGGTGCGGCGGAGCCGCTGAACGTCGTCGAGGACGAGCACGAAGCGCCGGTCGACCATGAGGCCGTCGAGTGCCGTCGAGATCGCGCCCATGAGTCGCGCCGGATCGTTGTCCGCATCCCCGACGTCCACCCACGCGAAGGGGCGCTCGTCGCGCGCCGCCCACTCGTTGAGCAACGTCGTCTTGCCGTAGCCCGCGGGAGCGATCAGCGCGGCGACCGGAAGGTCCGCGTTCGCGCCGAGTCGTCGCAGCAGACGCTCGCGGGGAACCAAACTCCGGTGCCGGGCGGTCGGCGGCGGGGCACCGGCAGTTGCGATGGCGCCAGTCACCGAATCGCTCGAGCGATCCCGGGCCAGCCGTGGCTCTCCAGACGAGGTCTCACACCTACCGTCCGCGTCAGGCGCCCCCGCCGCGCAACGCTCGGCCAGGGTAAGCGTCACGCGCATGGTCCGCCGACCCTCTTCACCGGTTTTTCACAGGCGATCGTCGCGGCCCGGTGCCTCCTGGCCGGCCCGGATCCGCGGGTGCGCCGAATACACTCGCCGCTTGCGGCGCGCGCGCTTCGCTTGCCTGTTGCTGACCTTGCTTCCGCTCTTCGTCGCGGTGCAGCCCGCGCAGGCGGCGCCGACCCCGGCTCAGCAGCTCGTCGCCCGCTACGCGCCCATCCTCGAGGTCCGCAAGCAGGAGAACCCGCCCTGCGACGAGAGCGAGGAGCAGTACGAGCCGACCACGGTCAACACGGTGCTCGGCAATCCCCGGATCGTGCTTGAGCAGATCGAGGGCAAGAAGAAGCGCGTCATCACTCACGGCCCCACCGCGGCCCGGATCGCCGGCCTTGACGACACCTACTACCTCAACCTTCCCGGCGACCCGATCGGCGACGACTGCCGCTACGCGCGCGACTTCGCCGCGCTCAAGAAGGCGGGCAAGGCCCCGGCGGTCACGTACGCGCGGCTGGCCGGCGAGGCGGGCACCAACGGCCTGGTCGTCCAGTACTGGTTCTTCTGGTACTTCAACCAGTTCAACGACCTGCACGAGGGCGACTGGGAGGGCATGCAGATCACCTTCCACGGCACGACGCCGGAGGAGGCGCTGCGGAACGGCCCGGACCAAGTCGGCCTGTTCCAGCACGGCGGTGGCGAGACCGCGGACTGGGACGACGAGCGCGTGCAGAAGGAGGGGACGCACCCCGTCGTCTATCCGGCCGCGGGCTCGCACGCGACCTTCTTCAGCTCGGCGGTCTGGCTCCAGACCGGGCAGGGCGGCGCCGGACTGGGCTGCGACAACACCACCGAGCCGCTGCGCCGCATCGTGCCCCGGCCCGAGCTCATCCCCACCAACCCCGTCAAGGGCGGCCCCGACCAGTGGCTGACCTACGACGGGCACTGGGGCCAAAAGGAGAAGGGCTACAACAACGGCCCCCAGGGCCCGAACACGAAGCGTGTGTGGTTCGAGCCTTTCAGCTGGATGGACACCGCCCGCCTGGCCAGCCCCAGGCTGCCGGGCGGGGGGATCTTCGGGTCGGCCGGGGCCAAGGCGTTCTGCGGCGCCGTCGCCACCGTGTCGCTGTTCGTCAACGCGGAGTCGCGGTCGCCGCTCGGCGTGATCGGCATCGTCGCCTTCCTGATCCTGCTCTGCATCCTCCCCGTGGTCCTGACCCGCTGGCGCCCGGTCGACCCCGACCAGCTGCGCCGCAAGCGCGCGTTCGGGCAACTCATCCGCTGCGCGCGCCAGCTCTACGGGCGCTACTGGCGCGCGTTCTTCCCCATCGCGCTGACCGCGATACCGATCATCGGCGCGATCCAGCTCGCGCAGACGGTCTACGGCGACATCGCCGGGACCCAGAGCGTGCACCCGGCGTTCGCGATCGGCGGCGCGCGCTTCGACCTCTCCTTCACCATCTCCGGCACGCTGCGGCCGATTGGGTTCGCACTCGTCGGGGCCACGGCGGTCGCGGCGGTGCGCCTGCTCGACCGCGGCGAGCAGCCCAGCGCCGCCGGGGCGTGGCAGCTGACGCTGCGGCGGGTGTGGCGCCTGATCGGTGCCTACATCTGGGCCACCGTGCTGCAGTTCCTGATGGCGGTGACGATCATCGGCATCCCGTTCGCGATCTGGAAGTACTTCGCCTGGCAGCTCGCGCAGCAGCAGATCGTCTTCGAGGACAAGGGGATCCGCGAGGCCCTGAAGGGGAGCAACAAGCTCGTTCGCCATCACTGGTGGCGAACGTTCGGCACCACCGGGTTCCTCACCCTCCTGACGATCGCGGCCGGGCCGGTCCTCGGGTTCGTGCTCATCTTCCGCAACGTCTCGCTGTCCTGGGTCAACGTGATCACCGCGCTCGTCTACATGCTGCTCGTGCCCTTCGAGGCGATCGGGCGCACGCTCCTGTACTTCGACCTCATCGCCCGCAAGGAGGAGGCGGCGGAGGCCGAGGCGGCGGGCAAGCCGCGCCGGCGCTGGTTCCGGCGCCGCCCGAAGCCGCGGCCCGCGCCGCAGCCGGGCGCCGCCCAGCCCGGCGAGGCTTAGGCCACGTCGAGCGTCGCGACGACTGCTACCGGCCGGCGGGCGCGTCCAAACGCAGCGCACCCAGCGCATCCACCAGCAGGCCGGCAACGCGGGCGCGTACGCGCTCGTCGTCGTCGCTGTGGAAGGCCGTGACCTCGACGCCGAGCACGGGCCCACGCGCGGCCACGGCCGCGAGGACGTCGAGCAGCGCGGCGGCGCTCATGCCCTCCGGGCGCCCGTAGGGGACCGGGTTGACGCTGGGGTCGAGCACGTCGGGGTCGAGGTGGATGTAGACCGGCGCGTCGCCCAGGGCGGCGGGGACCGCTGACGCGCCCGCGACCGGGAGCATGGTCAGCGCGCCGGCCTCGGCTTCGAGCTGGCCGGCGTGGTCGAAGTCGCCGGGCTTGCCGCGCACGCCGCACAGCACCACGCGGTCCTCGGCCACGGTGCCGAGGCCGCTGTCCCAGCGCCCGCACGCGCCCGCCAGGCTCATGCAGCCCAGGAAGCCGGTCGTGCTGGTCTGCGGCGTGTCGAAGTCGGCGTGGGCGTCGAGCCAGAGGACGCGTGCGTTCGGCGCGGCTCGCGCGACCGTGGGCAGCGTGGCCAGGCCGAGCGCGCAGTCCGGGGCCAGCGTCACGCACGGTGTCCCCGCGCCCACCGCGCCGGAAAGCTCGGCAGCGGCGCGCTCCAGGACGCCGCGCGACGCCTCGAGGTCCTCGGCCCACGGCGTGTCACCGAACGGCGCGCTGCGGCCTTCGATCCGCGTGGCCTGCGGGGGCGCCAGCGCCTGCGCGAGGGTGCGCACCCCGCGCAGGTCGCGCGGCGTCTGCTCAGAGATCCGCGCTTCGACGGCGACGAGCTTCACGCAGGCAGTATCAGCCCCGGGCCTGCGCCGGGGTCGGGCCCGCGGCGCGCTCCGCGCGGGCGATGGCCGCGTCCATGACCGCGCCGGGGGCGGGGACAGCGGGCCCGTGGCCAACGGCGAGCAGGGCGGGCTCGAGCGCGCGCAGCGCCCCGGCCGACGCGAGGTCCTCGGCCCGGTCCCAGGTCGGGAAGTAGGCGAACGGGAAGCGCAGGTAGAGGTGGCTGGTCACGTTGACGCGGCCGTAGGAGGTGAAGACGTCGCCGGCGATCAGCGTGCCGTCGCGGCTGTCGCGGAAGGCGACGTGGCCGGGGCTGTGGCCCGGGCTGGGCACAACGTCGAGGCTGCCGATGCGCTCGCCACCCTGGAGGCGCACGTCGGGCACGGTCGCGACCTTGGGCCAGCTGCCCGGCAGCTTGCCCTCGACCACGGTCTCGCCCGCGAGGATGCGCGCGTCGAGCTCGGGCATGAGCACCTGGACCTCGTTGCCCAGCCGCTGGCGCAGCGCGTCGAGCGCGCCGACGTGGTCGCCGTGGCCGTGGGTCAGCGCGATGCGGCGGATCGGCGCGCCCGCCGTCTCGGCGGCCGCGATGAGTGCGCCGGCCGCCCCGCCCGTGGTGGTGTCGACGAGCGTGAAGCCGTCGTCCTCGCGCACGAGGAAGGCGTTGACGAAGCGGAAGCGGGTGAGCTGGGTCAGGTTCGGCGTGACGGTGACGGTCTTCATCGGGGCTCCTGTGCTTGACTGTGGCGAACAGTGTTAGCCAGTCTAGCTAACATCGTTAGCCTGTCAAGGACATGCGCGTGTCAGAACTGAGCCCCCGTGCGCAGGAGATCGTGGCCTCGGCCCGCGAGGTCCTCGAGGACGCGGGGCCAAGCGGGCTGTCGATGCGGGCGCTGGCCGACCGCCTGGGGATCCGCGCGCCCTCGATCTACAAGCACCTGGCGGACAAGCAGGCACTCGAGAACGCGGTGATCTCGGCCGGCTTCGAGGAGTTCGCCGCGGCGCTCGAGGCCGCACAGGCAGAGGACGACCCGGTCGGCGCCTTCGCCGCGGCGTATCGGCGCTTCGCCACCGAGCACCCGCATCTGTACCGCCTGATGACGGAGCACCCCCTGCAGCGCGACGCGCTCGTGCCCGGCGCCGAGGATCGCGCCAGCGCCCACGTGCTGGTCGCGGCCGGCGGCGACCCCGCCCTCGCTCGCGCCCTGTGGGGCCTCGCGCACGGGCTGACCATCCTGGAGCTCAACGGCCGCTTCCCCGCCGACGCCGACCTCGACGCGGCCTGGGAGCAGGGCCTGGACGCGTTCCGGGCGCGCCTGCCATGACTGACACCGAGCCTGCCGGCCGCAGTAGCATCCGCCGCCGATGCGCCTCGTCAGCTTCCGCAACGGCGACGAGGTCCAGGTCGGGAGCCTCGAGGACGACCGGGTGCGCGTCCTCGCTGCCCCGACGATGGTCGACTGGCTCGCCGGCGAGGGCCGGCTGGAGACCCGCGTCGAGCACGGGTTGGACGACGTCGAGCTCCTCGCCCCCATCCCCGAGCCGCCGTCGGTGCGCGACTTCTTCGCCTTCGAGGAGCACGTCAAGACCGGCATGAAGCTGCGCGGCGGCGACGTGCCCGAGGCCTGGTACGAGGCGCCGACCTTCTACTTCACCAACCCCGCCGCGGTCGTCGGCCCCGGTGCCGAGGTGCGCCGCCCGCCGGACAGCCGCATGCTCGACTTCGAGCTCGAGCTGGCCGCGGTCATCGGGCCCGACCAGGAGATCGCAGCCTTCACGCTGCTCAACGACTGGAGCGCGCGCGACCTGCAGGCGCGCGAGATGACCGTCGGCCTGGGCCCGGCCAAGGGCAAGGACTTCGCCCTCTCGCTCGGCCCCTGGCTGCTGACTGCCGACGAGGTCCCGCTGGCCGACGGCCGCGTCGACGTCGAGGCCACGGCGACGGTCAACGGCGAGCAGCTCACGAAGACGTGGGCCGGCGCGCAGTACTTCCCCTGGTCGGACCTCGTGGCCCACGCCGCGCGCAACACGCGGCTGCGCCCGGGCGACGTGCTCGGCTCGGGCACGCTGAACCGCGGCTGCCTGCTCGAGCTCGGCCCGCTGCCCGGCGACCGGTGGCTGGAGCCGGGCGACACGGTCGCGCTCGAGGCGGGCCCGCTGGGCCGGCTCGAGAACCGGATCGTATAAACCCAACAAATCTGGTCAAGATTGTGTACTTTGTCTGCCGCCGTGCGCGTCGACATCCACCAGCACCTCTTCACCGAGCCGGTCCTGGCCGCGCTGGGGCGCCGCGACGAGCCCCCGCGCCTGGTGCGCCGCGACCGCTCCTGGGCGCTGGAGCTCGCCGGCGAGCCCGAGTCCCCCGTCGCGCCGCCCGGGCAGGCGCTCGAGCGCCGCATGCGCGAGCTGCACGCCGACCGGATCGACCGGGCGGTGCTCTGCCCCTCGGTGCCGCTCGGCGTAGAGGGGCTCGCGCCGGATGAGGCTCGCGTGATCCTCGCCGCCTACCTGCAGGGCGCGGCCGAGCTGCCCGAGCGCTTCGCGACGTGGGGCTCGATCCCGAGCCGCGACCCCGACCCCGCGGCGGTGCGGGAGCTCCTGCGGCGCGGTGCCGTGGGGCTGGCAGTCCCCGCACGGGTGCTCGTCGACCCCACCACGCGCGCGGCCTTCGGCCCTGCGCTCGAGGCCCTCGAACGCGCTGACGCGCCCCTGATGGTCCACCCCGGGCCCGCGGACGCCGGGCCCGACGCCCCGCCGTGGTGGCCGGCGATGACCAGCTATGTGGCGCAGATGAACGCGGCCTGGCACGCCTTCGTAGCCTTCGCGAGGCCCGAGCACCCGCGCCTGCGGGTGGTGTTCGCACTGCTGGCCGGCGGCGCGCCGTTCCACCTCGAGCGCCTGGCCGCCCGCGGCGGCCCGGCCGAGCGCGCCCACGACCCGCTGCTGTTCTACGACACCTCGTCCTACGGCCCGCGCGCCATCGACACCGCGGCGCGGTTCGTCGGCGTCGACCAGCTTGTCCACGGCTCGGACCGCCCGCTGGCCGAGCCGCCGGCGTGGTCGGACGACGACGCCTTCGCGCACGCCCTGCGCGTCCGCAACCCCGAGCGGCTGTTGGGAGCTCCGGCATGACCGACCGCCTGCCGAACCGCGACCTCACCGTGCCCGAGCTGCGCGCAGTCGTGCGCGGGCTCGCCTCGGCGCCCGAGCGCTGGCGCCGGCACGTGCGCCACGACCCCACGCGCCGCCACTACGAGGAGCTCGTCCGCGACGCCCACCTCTCGGTCTGGCTCATCAACTGGACCGACGCCCAGGACACCGGCTTCCACGACCACGACATCTCCGCCGGCGCGGTCGCCGTCGTCCAGGGACGCGTGGTGGAGGAGCGCCTGCGCGTGGGCGCCCAGCCGGGCCGGGCCGAGTTCGGCCCCGGCCAGGCCTTCGACTTCGCCGCCGAGCAGATCCATCGGGTCGTGCACGTCGGGACCGAGCCAGCGGTGACGCTGCACGCCTACTCGCCCCCCTTGTGGCGCATGGGCGCGTACCTGGTCGAGCCCGACGGCGCCCTGCGCCGGTTCTCGGTCTCCTACGCCGAGGAGTTGCGCCCGCTCGACGAGCCGCTGGCCGCGTAGCGCTAGGAAACGAGGCGGCGCAGCAGGAACGCGCACACGACCGCGGCGACCGCGGCCAGCAGCGCCCAGCCCACCGAGACGACGCCCGCGATGGCGAGGACCACCGCCACGACGGCGATGATCGAGAACGTCCCCGTGGCGAGGACGAGCCGGTACCCGCGGTCGACGCGCTGGGGGCGCGTGCCGCGGCGGCGCTGGAGGTCGCTCACGCCGCCAGCTCCGCGCGGGCCATCGTGTGCTCGCCGACGGCCTCGTGCAGGATGCCCAGCATTGCGTCGGTCGCGGGCGAGCGGTAGGCGCCCTGGAGCAGGCAGGCCATGATCCGCCGGTGCGTGACCTGGGTGCCGAGCGGCCGCACGACGATGTCCTCGCGCAGGTTGCGCAGCGCCATCTCCGGCAGCAGGGTCACGCCCATGCCGGCGGCGACGAGGCCCTGGGCGACGTTGTAGTCGTCGGTCTCGAACACGATCGTCGGCTCGAAGCCGGCGTTGTGGAGCGCCCGCAGCGCGACCGCGCCGCAGGTGCCCTTGCAGGCGGAGTGGATCCAGGACTCCTCGGAGAAGTCCGACAGCCGCGTGCGGGCCTTGCGCGCGTAGCGGTGGTCGGCGGGCATGGCCAGGTACGTGGGGTCCTCGAGGAGGTCGATCTCCTCGACGCCGTCGGTGGGGTTGTGGACCGTGCCCGCGCCCTCGTAGCCGATGCTCAGCGCGATGTCGAGCTCGCCCGACTTGAGCATGGCCACGCCGTCCTCGGGCTCGCGCTCGAAGAGCTGCATCTCGACGCCGGGGTGGCGCGCCATGAAGGTCTTGACCGCCAGCGGCACGATGGTCGCACCGGCGGTGGGGAAGGCGGACAGGCGCACGCGGCCGCCGCGCAGGCCGGCGATCGCCTCGAGCTCGGCCTCGGCCGCGCCCAGGCGACAGAGGATGTCCTCGGCGTGCTGGACCAGCGCGCGGCCGGCGTCGGTGAGCCGGATGCCGCGCGGGCCACGGTCCACGAGCGTGGTCCCGGACTCGCGCTCGAGCGCGGCGATCTGTTGCGAGACTGCGGACTGTGTGTACGCGAGCGACTCGGCGGCGGCGGAGAACGAACCCTGTTCCGCGACCTCCTTCAACACGCGCAGGCGGCGTACATCGAGCATAAGAGGAGCTTATCTCAGCCCCCATGAAATGTCATTTGATCTGATATCACGCGCCTGGCATCGTGGTCGTTGTCATCAGAAACGAGGTCACGATGCTCACCACCTCCGGCACACCCATAGTCATCCGCCGCGCCTATCCCGACGACGCCCATGCTCTCGCCCGCCTGGGGCAACTGGATGCGACCAGGCTGCCCGAGGACAGCTACCTCGTGGCCGAGGTAGAGGGTGAGCTCAAGGCCGCACTCGGGCTCGACTCGGGCTCCGTCGCGGCAGACCCGTTCCACGCGAGCGCGCCACTCGTGCGACTCCTCCGCATGCATGCGGAGGTGCTGCACCGGCGCGAGCGCAGGGCCCAGCGCGCCGAGCGCCGCCTGCGCTCCCTGCTCCCCCTCGGAAGGAGCGTGCACCATGCACCTGCTCATCGCTGAGCTGGTTCAGGGCCGCGAGCGCCGCCTGCGCCGGAAGGGCAGGCGCCGCTGAAGCGGCCGCCGAACTGGCAGGTCTGGGCCGGCCTCTGGACGATCTACATCGTCTGGGGGTCGACCTATTTGGCCATCCGCGCGATGGTCTCGACGATGCCCCCGCTGCTCAGCTCGGGGCTGCGCTTCAGCGTGGCCGGCGGGGCGCTGGCGGCGTGGGTGCTGCTGCGCCGCGGCCGCTCCGCGCTGCACATGTCGTGGCGGCAGCTGGCGGGCGCCGCCGTCGTCGGCGTCCTGCTCATGCTCGGCGGCAACGGCCTGGTGTCGGTGGGCGAGAACGCCGGCGTGCCGTCCGGCCTGGCCGCGCTGCTGATCGCCTCCGAGCCCATGTGGGTGATCGTCCTGCGCCTGGCGTTCCGCGACCGGGTACCGAAGGGCACGCTGATCGGCGTGCTCGTCGGCTTCGGCGGGGTGGCGGTGCTGCTGCTGCCGGGCACGCCCAGCGGCGCCACCGCGATCGGCGTGGCGACCGTGCTGTTCGCTGCGGCGATGTGGGCCACGGGCTCGTTCTCGATGACCAAGCTGCCCACGCCGACCGACCCGCTCGCGTCCACGGCCACGCAGATGCTGTGCGGCGGCGTGGCCATGTTCGCGGTCGGCCTGATCGCGGGCGAGGCCGGCGATGTGCACCCCGACAAGTTCTCCACCGGGTCGATCGTCGGCCTGGTCTACCTCATCATCGTCGGCTCGCTCGTCGCCTTCAGCGCCTACACCTGGCTGCTGCGCAACGTGCCCATCTCGAAGGTCTCGACCTACGCCTACGTCAACCCGGTGATCGCGGTGGCGCTGGGTTGGGCGGTCTACGACGAGTCGCTGTCGGCGATCGCCCTCGCGGGCGCGGCGATCATCGTCGCGTCGGTGGCGGCGATCGTGCGGCTGGAGAGCGCGGCCGAGATCGAGGAGGAGCCGCCGGCGCCGGCGCTGGTCGCCCAGCAGGCCAGAGACCCCGCCGCCTAGACTCGCGGCGTGATCGAGCCGTTCACCTGGCGCGACGGCGCGCGCACGATCGCGTTCGGGCGCGGGCGGCTCGCCGACGCGGGCGAGGTCCTGGGCGACCGCTACCTCCTCCTGACGACGCCGCGCGCGGTGCAGGAGGCGCCGGCGGTCGAGGCGGCCGCCGCCATGCGCGTCGATGTCCGCTCCGGCCAGGTGGACGAGATCGCCGGCGAGCTGCTCGACGAGGTCCCGCGCCCGCGCGCCGGGCGCATCGTCGCGCTCGGTGGCGGCCGCGTCATCGACACGGCCAAGGCGCTGGCCTCGGGCTGGGAGGAGGAGGACCCCGGCTGGGCCGGCCGCGTGGCCGCGGTCCCGACCACGCTGTCGGCCGCCGAGATGACGCACGGGCACCGCCAGGCGCCGGGTCGCAGCGGCCCGTTCGTGGGCCCGACCACGGTGCTCGACGACCCGGCGCTGTCGGCCTCCCAGCCCGCGGAGGAGCTGGCCGCCAGTGCGCTCAACGCGCTCGGGCACGCGTTCGAGGCCCCGATGACCGTCGACGCCAACCCGATCGCCACGGTGGTCGCCCACGAGGCGGTGCGACTGCTGACGAACGCGTGGGACGTCACCGACCCCGGCGACGACGAACGCGACGAGCTCGCGCTTGGCGCCCTGCTCGCGGGCTACGCGCTGGACTCGTCCGGGTTCGGACTGCACCACGTGCTGGCGCAGACGCTGGTGCGGTTCGCCGGCGTCGGCCATGGGCAGGCCAACGCGATCATGCTGCCGTTCACGACGCGGGCGCTGGCCTGGCGCCGGCCGCAGCGCATGGAGCTGCTGGCCGCGGCGGTGGGCGACGACCCGGCGTCGCTGGCCGCCGCGCTGGCCGCGCGGACCGGCGTCACCCGCCTGCGCGATGCCGGCGTGGCCCAGGAGCAGCTCGCGACCTGCGCCGACGAGGCCGCCGGTCGCCCCCAGCTCGACAGCACCCCGCCCCGGGCCGACCGCGCGGAGCTGCTCGCGCTCTACGAAGAAGCCTGGTGAACGAGGAGATGCTCGACGCGCTCGTCGACCTCATGGACGCGGCCGGCGGGCGGTGCGCCTACGCGGACGCCCGCTGGGTCGACCACTCGCACGAGGCGCTGACGGTGGTCGACGGCGCCATCGAGTCGGTGGACATCGTCGACGAGGAGGGCGTCGGCGTGCGCGTGCGCGTCGACGGCGCGTGGAGCTTTGCCGCGACCCAGACGTTGTCGCGGGAAGGCCTGCAGGAGGCGCTGGCGCGGGCGCTGGCGCTGGCCGAGGCCGAGCCGCGCCGTCCGGCGCCCACGCCGCTGGCGCCGGTCGCCCCCGCCCGCGGCAGCTGGCGCAGCCCCTGCGCGATCGATCCGTTCGGCGTCGCGCTGGAGGAGAAGCTTGCGCTCCTGCTCGCCGCCGACGAGGCGATGGCGGGCGACCCGCGCCTCGGGCGCCGCGGCGCCTTCTGCGTGGCCGAGCGAGCAGTCAAGGCCTTCGCGTCCACCGAGGGCGCCGCCTGCGAGCAATCGGTGGTCGAGTGCGGCGCCGGCATGGTCGCCGTCGCCGTGGCCGACGACGACCTCCAGCTGCGGTCCTACCCGAGCGGCCACGGCGGCGACGTCGCCCAGGCCGGCTGGGAGCACGTGGTCGGGCTCGACCTCCCCGCGCACGGGGCGGAGGTCGCCGACGAGGCGGTCGCGCTGCTGACCGCGCCGCCTTGCCCGGAGGGGACGATGACCGTCGTCATCGACTCCGAGCAGGTGGCGCTGCAACTGCACGAGTCGATCGGGCACGCGCTCGAGCTCGACCGGATGCTCGGCTACGAGGCGGCCTACGCCGGGACGAGCTTCGTGCGGCCCGAGGACCTGGGCGCGCTGCGCTACGGCTCCGACGCGCTGAACGTGACCGCCGACGCGGTGCTGCCCGGCGCGCTCGGCACCTACGGCTGGGACGACGAGGGCGTCGCGGGGCAGCGGACGGCGCTCGTCGTCGAGGGTCGCCTCGTGGGGGCGCTGTCCTCGCGCGAGACCGCGGGCGCCGTCGGCCTGGAGGCGTCCAGCGGCGCCATGCGCGCGGACGGGTTCGCGCGCCAGCCGCTCGTGCGGATGCCCAACGTCTCGCTCGAGCCCGGCGACGGCGGCACGCTGGCCGATCTCGTCGCCGGCGTCGACGACGGGCTGTACCTGCAGACCAACCGCTCGTGGTCGATCGACGACCGCCGCCTGCAGTTCCAGTTCACGACGCAGCTTGCGCGGGAGATCAAGGGCGGCGAGCTCGGCGGCCTGCGCCGCAACGCCCTCTACGCGGGGCACACCCCGCGCTTCTGGTCCGGCCTGGATGCGGTGGGCTCGCCGAGCGCCCAGCAGGTGCACAGCTTCACCAAGTGCGGCAAGGGCGAGCCGGGCCAGTTCGCCCACGTGTCGCACGCCACCCCCCCGGCGCGCTTCCGCGACGTCGACGTCCGCGCGCGGTGACCCGCGACGCCCTGCTCGACGCGGCCCGGCGGGCCGTGCGCGCAGCCGGCGGCGAGGCGCTGGCGCGCGCGGTCAGCGAGCGCTCGGTCACCGCGCGGCTGGCCCGCTCGCAGCCGACGCAGGCCACCGACCTCCAGCGCGCGCGGGTGGAGGTCCTGTGCGTGCGCGACGGCCACACCGGCCTGGCCATCGCCTCCCGCACCGACGACGACGCCCTCGCCGCCGCCGCCCGCCGCGCCCACGACGCCGCGTTGGCCGCCGCGCACGCGGGCCCGGGCGACTACCCCGGGCTGCCCGAGCCCGCGCCCGCCCGCGGCCACGACGGCTTCGACGTCGCCACGGCCGCACTCGATCCCGGCCAGACGGGCGGCGCGCTGGCCGCGGCGCTGGAGGTCGCGGAGGTGCGCGGCGTCGAGCTGGCCGGCACCTGGACCGCGGGCGCGGTCACCGAGGCGATCGCGAGCTCGCGCGGCCTCGAGGCCGTCGACGCCGTCACCGACGCACAGTTCAAGGCGGTGGCGCAGGCGCCCGACGGCCTGCGCGGCTACGCGGCGCGCACGGCCGTGGCCGCCGGGGCGATCGACGCCGCCGCCGTGGCGGCCGAGGCGGCCGACAAGGCCACGCCGCCGCCGGCGGCGCCCGTCGACCCGCTCGGCGGCGCCGGCACGGCCGAGCTGCCGGTCGTGCTCGGCCCCGACGCCGTGGCCGACCTGCTGCAGATGCTCGGCGTCCTGGCGTTCGACGGGCGAGCGTGGGCCGAGGGACGCAGCGCGCTGTCGGACCGCCTGGGGGAGCGCGTGGCCGCGCCGAACATCTCGCTGTCGGACTCGGTCCGCTTCCCCGGCACGCTGCCGCATGCCTTCGACCCCGAGGGCACGCCCAAGGGCCCGGTGCCGCTGATCCAGGACGGCGTGGCCCACCGGGTCGTCCACGACGTGCGCTCGGCCGCGCGCGCCGGCGGCGGGGCGACCTCGACCGGCCACGCCATCTCCCCCGGCGGCGCGGTGCAGGGCCCGATCCCGCGCAACCTCGTGCTGGCGGGCGGCGGGGCCGCCGACGAGGCCGAGCTCATGGCGCCGGTCGAGCGCGGCCTCTACGTGACCCGCCTCTGGTACGTCAACCCGGTGCGGTCCAAGGAGACCCTGATCACCGGCGTCACGCGCGAGGGCACGTTCCTGATCGAGGACGGCCGCCTGGCCGCGCCCGTCCGCGACGTGCGCTTCACCGATTCGGTCCTGCGCCTGCTCTCGACCACGCAGGCGCTGAGCCGCCGGCCGCGCCTGGTGGGCACGACCGACTTCTACGGCCCCCGCTTCGCGTATGGGGTCGTGTGTCCGGCGCTGCGGGCCGACGGCTTCCGCCTGACCGGCGTCGCTAGCCCAGGCGTATGAGGATGATCGTGTTGACGCCGAACGCGATCGCGAAGGCGACGGTCCAGCGGTTCAGGTTGCGCTCGACCAGCGAGCCGCCACCGAGCGGGCCGCTGCCGGTGCCGACGCCGAAGGCGCCCGACAGCCCGGCGTCCTTCCCCGAGTGCATGAGGATGAGGAAGATCAGGACGATCGCGATGACGACCTGCAGGAAGGCCAGGATCGTGAAGACCATGGGGTCAGTCTAGTGGTGCCCTCGCGGGCTGTGGGACCTCGCGCGGGGGGCTAGCTCAGCCGCTGGCTGACGCGCCGGGCCTGGGCGCTGGCCAGGCGCACGTCGTCGCTGGTCTTCTCGACCCGCTCGGCCAGGTGCTCGATCCGCCGCGCGACCTTCTTGGCATCGAACCCGCTCGGGGTGAACTCCCGGGGGACGCGCACACCGAGCACGCGCGCCTTGCGGCCCTTCTTGACCGTCAGCGCGACCAGCGCCGCGCCGGCCAGGGCGGCTACCGCGCCGCGCGCGGCGTCGGCGCCCGTGAAGCCCCCGTTGCTGTTGTTGTTGTCGCTCTCCGTCGCCATAGCATCGAAGTACCCGGCCGCCCGCGCGTGTAACGGCTGCCCGTCCCGTCAGCCCTCCTTGCCCTTCGCGCGGTCGAGCTCGCGCAATAGGTCGGCGGCCTCGGAGCGCAGCCGCGCGTCCTGGGCACGCCAGTCCTCCTCGGAGAGCTTGCCGGTGCGGTAGTCGAGCTCGGTCTCGCGGATCTCACGGAGCTTGGAGTCCTTAGCGGCTTCGAGCGCCTCGACCTCGGGCGGGCCGCCCGGGCTCGGCCGTGCGGCCCGGTACAGCGGCCAGGCCACGACAACGGCCACGACCGCCAGCACCATCAGAACCAGCAGGAAGTCCACCGGGGTGGGGTTATGCGCGCCCCAGCTCGCGCGCCACGCGGGCGCCGTAGCCGGCCGGCGCCCTGCGGCGCGCGCGCAGGCCCGCAGGCCACAGCGCGATCAGCGCCCCCGCCACCACGATCAGGCCGCCGAGCCAGATCCAGGTGACGAGCGGGGAGTCGATGACCCGGAAGGTCGCCGGCGGCGGCTTGCGGGCGTAGCCGGCCGCGAGCGTGCCGGCGATGAACAGGCTCAGCTGGGGTGTGGCGTTGGGGAACTTGCGGTCGGCCTCGGCCGCGAGCCGGTCGATCTGGGTGGTGTCGGGCTGGATCGCCGTCCACAGGTCGCGGCGCAGGCCGGCTTGGAGGCCGACCTCGCTGGTCGACTCGCCCTGATAGAAGCGGCTCACCGGGCCCTGGCTGAGGTCGGGGTAGTAGCCGCGGCTCGGGTTCAGCGTGGTCACATGCTTGCCGTTCTTGGAGACGTCGAGCACCGCGCCGAGGCTGATGATCGCGCCGGTGTTGCGATGGTCGTCGGCCACCGAGAAGGTCGGCTTGACGTAGCGGACGTCGTAGCCCCCGACCTTGGTCGTCTGGCCGGGCGAGAGGCGCGCGTCGCGCTGGTTGTGGAAGGTCGACGACGCGGCCACGCCGATGAACAGGACCGCCATCCCGGCGTGCACCACGTAGCCGCCGTAGCGGCGGCGGTTGCGGCGCACGAGCGCGAGCAGCGCGGCCGGGGGGGCGTCGCCGGTCATGGCCCGGCGCGCGCCGGCGCCGCGCACGAACTCCTGGGCGACCACGGTCAGCGAAAAGGCGCCGATGCCGAACATCAGCAGGGCCTCGAGGTGGTGGCCAACGCCGAGGGCCAGGCACAGCAGCGGCACGGCGATCCCCACCGCCAGCGGGATGGCCAGGTAGCGCGCGAGCTTGCTCACCGTCGCGCGGCGCCAGGCGATGACCGGCCCGATGCCCGACAGGAGCACGAGGATCAGCGCCAGCGGCACCGTGTAGCGGTCGAACCACGGCGGGCCCACCGCCGCCTTGTCGCCGGTGATGGCCTCGGAGATGAGTGGGAAGAACGTGCCCCAGAAGACCACGAAGCAGAGGCCGACCAGCACGAGGTTGTTGAGCAGGAAGATCGCCTCGCGCGAGAACAGCGAGTCGAGCCGGTGCTCGGAGCGCAGCGAGGCTCTTCGCCAGATCACCAGGCCGATCGAGCCCAGGGCCATCACCGCGATGAGGACGATGAACGGCACCCCGAGGGTCGAGGCGCCGAAGGCGTGGATCGAGTCCAGGATCCCCGAGCGCACCAGGAACGTCCCCAGCACGGCGAGCACGCCGGCGGCCAGAACCAGCGAGACGTTCCAGACCTTCAGCATCCCCCGCTTCTCCTGGATCATGGCCGAGTGCAGGAACGCGGTGCCGACCAGCCACGGCATCAGCGAGGCGTTCTCGACCGGGTCCCAGGCCCAGTAGCCGCCCCAGCCGAGCTCCGAGTACGACCAGCGGGCGCCGAGGAGGATGCCCAGGCCGAGGAAGAACCAGGCCGCGAGCGCGAAGCGCCGGGTGGAGGTGATCCAACTCGCGTCCAGCCGCCCGCTGACCAGGGCGCCGATCCCAAACGCGAACGGCACCGTGAACAGCGTGTAGCCCGAGTAGAGCGCGGGCGGGTGGATCATCATGCTCGGGTAGCGCAGGAGCGGGTTGAGGCCGGCGCCCTCGAGCGGCGGGTTGGCCAGCGTCCCGAACGGGTTGGCCAGGAAGATCGAGCAGAAGAGGAAGAAGCCGCCCAGGCCGCACAGCACCGCGGTGGCGTAGGGCGCGACCTCGCGCAGCTTGCCCTTGCGGGCGAGCACGAACAGGATCAGGCTCGACCAGGCCGAGAGGAGGAAGACCCACAGCAGCAGCGAGCCCTCCTGCGAGGACCAGGCGGCGGTGGCCCGGTAGAAGAGGGGCGTGGTGGTCGAGGAGTGATCGACGACCACCCCGAAGGAGAAGTCGGAGCGGATGAAGGCGGCGATGAGGATCACGAAGGCGATCGCCACCACGCCGAACATCGCGTAGACGGCGCGGCGGCCGGATTCGACCCAGGCCTGCTTGCGCGCCCGCGCGCCGTAGATCGAGGCCCCGGCGCCGTAGAGCGCGAGCCCCAGCGCGATGATCAGGCAAGCACGGCCGAGGATCGCCATTCAGCTGGAGTGGGCGGCCTTGAACTTGCTGGGGCACTTCGTGACCAGCGAGTCCTTCTGGCCCACGAACACCGAGCCCTGCTTCTGCACGTCGACGATGACCTCGCGCCCTTCGCGGAAGGGGTCGGGCACCTCGCCGGTGTAGCGCACCGGCACCGAGGTGTTGTCGGTGCGGTCCCGGACCCGGAACACCAGGGCGCTGCCCTCGTGCCGCACCGAGCCGTTGGCGACCTTCCCGGTCAGCTGGTAGGACTGGCCGGGCTGCGCCCCGGCCATGAGCTGGCTGGGGCTCTTGGCCTCGCTGGAGGCGCTGAAGGAGGTGTAGATCAGTGCGCTTGCCAGCAGCACTGCCGCCGTCAGGGCCACCACGAGGCGGATCTTTCGCTTGCGGGAAGGATCCATGTGCTCGCCTCAGTATTACGTGCGAGCGCCATGATTCGGCCGGATACCGCGAAACCTCCTGGGTACGAGAGCGTTTAGTGAGGCAGATCGTGCGCGTGCGCCTACGACGTGACATTCGTGCCCTCCCCCTGCGCCGGGGCGGCCACCGCCGGCCCCGCGTGGTCGGGACCGACGACGCCGCCCAGCCCGAACGGGCCGTGGATCGGCACCGTCGGGCCGGTGGGCCCGAGGACACCGCCCTGTACTCGTGCTCGTGCGGGTACCAGTTCGACGCGCCGGTCTCCGCCTCGGTCCAGTGCCCGCACTGTGGCCAGGGCATCGCCTGGTAAGCGGGCGCGTTCGCGCTAGCTCGGCCGGACGACGACCTGCTCGATCATCCCGACCGGGTGCAGCTCGCAGAAGAACTGGTAGGTGCCGGGCTTCGTGAACTGCTTGGTGAACGTCCGCCCGCTGGCCAGGCGGTCCGACGAGAAGCCCTCGGGGCCGCTGGCCAGGGTCACGTTGTGCAGGACCGAGCCGTTGAAGGCCCAGGTGATCGAGCTGCCGGCGGGGATCGAGAGCCGGGCGTCCGAGAAGCCCGAGTCGGTCACGTTGACGGCGGCGTCGCCTTGCGTCGTGATGTTGGCGCCCTCGGTGGGCGCCGCGGCGCGCACGGCCTTGCCCGCCGCCCCGTAGCGATAGGTCGGGATCGGTACGTGGGGCGCCTGGCTGCGCCCCGGGATCGCGCTGCCGATCGTCTTGACGTCGGTCGGAATCGGGCCGCACGGCGCGGTCACACGGGCGTCCGGGGCCACGTAGGCCAACATCAGCCCCATCGCGCGCACGTGCGGGTATTGGTTGTCGTAGCGCGAGGTCAGGGT
>Ga0068856_100002690_pt1 | contig 18219 bp, 16 predicted proteins | sample KBSCornC62_FD_66595 | JGI IMG/M metagenome (GOLD analysis project Ga0068856, IMG submission 66595) | Corn rhizosphere microbial communities from Kellogg Biological Station, Michigan, USA - KBS Corn C6-2 | ecosystem: Host-associated > Plants > Roots > Rhizosphere > Soil ...
TGAATGAGCGCGCCCGGCGCCTGGACGGCCACGTGACCGTCGAGTCCTGGCCGGGCCGGGGAACCTGCCTCCAGGTCGAGATTCATGCCCCAGCCCCGGCCAGGTACCAGATCCTGGCCGGGCCGGTGACTGCCCAGGCACGGGTGGTAATTGCCGACGGCAATCCCGTGCTGCGCGCGGGGCTGCGAGCAGCGCTCAGCCAGGCAGCGGAGATTGAGATCACCGCGGAAGCGGGCAATGGCGAGGATGCTGTCGGGCTGGTGGGTGAGCACCAGCCCGACGTGCTCCTCCTCGATGCCCGGATGCCACTGCCCGAAGGTTTGGCAACCATCCGGCATATCAGTCCGCTCACCCGGGTCGTCATGCTGACCAGCGTGGATGATGCCAATCTGGCCATGGGGGCGGTCGCGGCCGGAGCCCGCGGCTGCCTGCTGCGCGGGGAATTCGAACCGGGCGAACTGATCCAGGTTGTACTGGGCGCGGCGCGGCAGCAGCCGGTCCCGGAACCGTCCGCCGGGGCGAATGGAAAGAGCTCGCTTCGTACTGGGCTCGGCCGGCCGGCACCTGGTCCTATGGGCCTTCGGCCCCGGGAGATCGAGATCATGGGGCTCATCGCGGACGGTCTGTCCAACCGGCAGATCGCGGCCCGCCTGGTCATCACCGAGAAGACAGTGAAAAACCATATTTGCAGCATCTACCAGCGTTTCGGGGTGACCGAGCGCAGTCAGGCGGTAAGCCGGTGGCGGGAGTTCTGGACTGCTTCAGACCTGCCCGGCGATTCGTCCCGGTAATTGGATCCTGGCCGGGCTTGGCGAGGACAGGCCAGCCCGCCTGGCCAGAGCCACGGCGGCGAGCGCCGAGTGCACATTGAGCTTTTTCATCATGTTGTAAATGTGGGTTCGGATCGTGTTCTGAGACAGGAACAACTGGGTGGCAATGGCATCTGCGCTCATGCCCCCAGCCAGGCAGCTGAGGATCTGCCTCTCCCGCGGGCTCAGCGTGGCGAGTAGAGCTTCGTGCTCAGTGCGCTGGCTCTGCGCGGATTTCAGGTCCGCAAGCACATGGGTGAGAAGCCTTGGTGGTATCCAGGTCTCTCCGCGCAATGAACCCCAGATCACGGACAGCAGATGCTCAATGGGCTCGTTCTTGAGCACCCATCCCGATACGCCGATGCGCACCGCGTCAATGACCCGGCTCTCATCCCGGCCCGCGGTAACAACCACGATCCGCACCTCGGGATCGTCAGACAATGCGTCGTTCGCGAATTCGATGCCGTCGATGCCGTCGAGGTCGACGTCGAGCAGCACGATGTCGATGTGCTTTTCACTGAGGGCCGAGCGGGTCTGCTCGATCGATGTCGCGGCGGATGCGGCCAGCCCGGGCTCGATGTCGAGCCGGCAGGCCAGCGCCTCGGCGAACGGGACATAGTCGTCCACGACGAGGAGCTGCCTGACCGCAGACCCAGACGGTCGCAGCGGGGCCACGGGGGCCGAGTTGCGCATCATCGCGGTCTTCACCCACTGGCAGCTGATTGCTTCACCGGCGGGCCAAGCGAGTACTGACCCGAGATTCCAAGTAGGCAGGAGCGGGCGACCATGCTTGTCGCCTCCAATCGGGAGTGCGCGCCAAGTTTGACGAGAACGCTTTGAATATGAGTGCGTGCAGTGCTCAGGGAGATAGCCAGCGATCGCGCGATCTGCTTGGTCGAATGTCCTTCCATGATCAGCATCAGCACTTCTTGCTCACGCAAGGTGAGCAACCGGAGGAGCCGGTCGCCGTCGCTGGTCACCGGTGGGCTGAGTTGGCGGGGCTGAGCATGCATCGGGTCGGTGACCACGGCACGCTCACCTGCTCCTACCTCGGCCAGGGTGCGAACGATCTCGCACAGATGCTGGTCCTTCCGGATGAGGGCGGCCGCACCGCTGCTGATCACCTCCGTGCTGGCCGCCGGATCAGTACTGTCAGCCAGCATGACCACCTTGACCTGTGGATATCGCCTGGAAATCACACTCAGCGCGCTGAAACTGCTACCGATGCCGAACCGGATGGCCATCAGGCATATGTCGGGCTGGTGCCGGGCCACCGCTGCCAGCACCTCTTGCGGAGAGGTGGCCAGCGCGGCCACCGTCACCCCGTTCTGGGTGAGTGCCGCGGCCAGTACGTCGATGAACAGCCGCTGGCCGTCGCCAAGCACGATCCTCATTTACCGCCGCCCGCCGTGCGCCGATCCGTGATGACAGGGATCAATAGCCTGACCAGAGTCCGGCCCGAGGAGAGCCGCTCCACCTCCATGCGACCGCCGCATTCCGCGAGCATTTTCTGGGTGATACGGAGCCCGATCCCGGCTCCCTGGCCGACGGTCGCGGAAGCAAAGCCCGGACCATCGTCGATGACCTCGATCAGTTCTGTATCACCGTCGGTCCGCTCAGTCAGCTGAACGTGACCATCCGATCCGGCCGCATGCGTCGCGTTGGCCAGGACATTGGCGAGCGCTCGTCGCAGTCGTGTGCTGACCGCTATTACATATCGTGGCCCGTGGCCTGGCTGGCGCAGGATGATCCGCTGGGCGCAGGTCAGCTGCTCGGAATTGACTGCGTCCTGGACGAGCCTCGCGATATCGACCGCTTTTGCGTTGTCCGCGGCAACTGGCCCGGTCACCATATCGTTAATGATCATGGAGACCCAGTTAGCCTCGGTCACGATCTGCTCGAGGCACCGCCGGGCCCCTTCTGGTACCTGGGTATCGGCCAGGGCGGCTGAGGCCAGGATGAGCACCGTGGCCACGGGTTGACGCAGGTCATGGGCTGCCTGCTGGACTGCTTCCGGCATCTGCTGGGTATCACCGGGGCCCGTCAGGGTAGCCGGTGACCGGTCCACTTTGGGAGGCAATGACCGATTTGTCACGCCCTACCCCCCAATGAACGGCCACCCAGCAAATCATGGCCGGAACAAAGAACCAAGATGGACGTCAGGTGTCCAAATCCATGTTTCATTCTGGTGGGCCTCGGCTGCCAGCATAAGGCCTTGGGCCGGCCCAATGACTTCATGTAATCGAAATACGACTTTAAGTGGAGAAATTGGTTGCGCGGAGGGCGGCACAGTACGTGCCCGCTCCATGCTCGTTCAGTACGGAAAGACGTTGATCACGACGTGCGCCCAGCGGGCCGCCGGCTGGGTAGGGCCGGCCCGTGCAGTCATCCAGTATGCGGGGCACTGCGGCGTCGGGGCCGAGATCGCCGCCGTTGTCCAGGAGAGCCTGTTCAGCGAGCTGGACGACCCAGTGCTGCGGATTGGTGCCCTGTTCGCGCCGGTGCCGCACAACCCGGCCCGCTAGATGCGGGCACCCGGGCCATATCCTGTGCGGATGGCAGTGGATCCGGCACTGGCGCAGCTGCTGCGCCGGGCGGCGGCCCTGGCGGGCCGGCCGGGCCGGGCCATTCTCGGGATCACCGGGCCGCCGGCCGCGGGCAAGAGCACGCTGGCCCACCACCTGGTGGCCGGGCTGGCGCCGCACGCCACCTATGTCCCGCTCGACGGTTTCCACCTGGCTCATCAGCTGCTGGTGGAGCTGGGCCGGGTGGCCCGCAAAGGCGCGCCGGACACATTCGACGCGGCCGGGTACGTCGCCCTGCTGCGCCGGTTGCGTGATCCCCGCGAAGGCGTGGTCTATGCGCCGAAGTTCGTCCGGGAGATCGAGGACTCGATCGCGAACGCGATCCCGGTCCAGCCGGACGTCCCGCTCGTCATCACCGAAGGCAACTACCTGCTGGTCCCGTCCAGGCCGTGGGCGGATGTCGCTAGGCTGCTCGATGAGGTCTGGTACCTGGACCTGCCCGAGGAGGTCAGGCTGCAGCGGCTGATCGGCCGGCACATGGCGTTCGGCCGTGATGCCACCGAGGCCCGGTCCCGGGCCACTGGGCCAGATCAGCAGAACGCGGTGCTCATCGACGCCACCCGGGAGCACGCCGACCTGGTCATCCCGCTGCCCCCCGGGCCGTGACACCCGCGACACCCCTGACACCCGCGGCGCCCGGGATTATCATCCAGGCGGCTCCGGTGGCCCGCTCCAGAGTTTGCGAAGAAGCCAGGCCGCTGCCTTTGGCTGGCGGTCGCGGGTGAAGACTCCTTTATGGTTTCCGCCGGGCCGGTGCACCGCCTGCGCGGTGGCGAAATCGGCGAAGTTCCATACATGCTCACCGACTATCTCGGGGAACCGCCGGAATACCCGCAGTGACATCTCGAGCAGCGCCGCCTGGTAATCCTCGGACCACATGGTGGGCGGCAGGGCGTGCACTCCCGGCAGGGCGTCGGCGCCAAACTCTGTCACCAGGATGGGTTTACCGCGCTGGGCCCAGGCCCGGAGCTCGGCGGCCAGGTCCTGCTCGGCCGCTTCCAGGTCGCCGGTCCCGGTGTACCAGCCGTAGTAACGGTTCACGCAGATCAGGTCGAAGAGATCGGTCACGCGGTCCGCGTCAGGCGGTGCGGTCGCCACGTTCGCGAAGCAGACCGGCCGGGTCGGATCGAGTTCCCTTACCGCGGATACCAGCGGCGCGAAGTAGCCGCGCGAGGCCGGCTCCGCGGTGTCCGGCTCATTCGCGATCGACCAGGCGATGACGCTCGGGTGATTGCGGTCACGGGATATGAGTTCCCGGATCGCAGCCAGATGTGCGGCCGCCGCCGGCTCGCCGACCGCGCCGGGGCCGAAGGTGCGTGCTCCCGGGTCGCCCATGTGCCCGAGGCTCAGATGCAGGCCGACGGCCGGGGCCTCGTCGATGACGAGCAGACCCTGCCGGTCGGCGTAATCGAGGACCTCTTCGGCATACGGGTAATGGGAAGTCCGGAACGAATTCGCCCCAATCCACTTCAGCAGCGCGAAGTCACGAACCATCCGCGCGTCGTCATGGCCCCGGCCATGGAGCGCGGAGTCTTCGTGCATCCCGAAGCCCCGGAGCCGCACTGGCTGCCCGTTCAGCAGGAGGCGGGCCCCCACCACCTGGACGGTCCTAATACCGACCGGCAGCGAGTACTCGTCGTCGCCGTGCCGCACGTCCAGCCGGTACAAGTGCGGGTCCCCGGGACGCCACGGCCTGGCGCCGTGGACAGTCAGCACGCCCGTGGGGCCCGCACCGCCCGACACCACTGCCCCGGCCGCGTCCCGGAGCCTGACCGTCGTTGCCCCGGCACCGACGACGTCCGCCTGGTAGGTCACGTGGGCGGCTGCGGTCTGCGGGTCGAAAGCGGTGCTGACCGACAGGTCAGCGACGTAGCTCCGTGGGGTCGAATACAGCCACACCGGCCGGTGCAGGCCCGCGTAGTTGAAAAAATCATGGAAATAGCGCTGCTTCCGGCGGCCATCAGCAGTGCGGGAAATGACGCCGGGCGGGATCGTGGCCATGGTCAGCTCGTTGCCCACCCGCGCCGTCACGCGGAGCGGTTCGCCGCCCCGCACGTGATCAGTGATGTCCGCCTCGAATGGCGTGTAGCCGCCTGCATGGTCGGCGACCTCGGCCGCACCAGCCCAGATGGTGCCGCGGTGGGTGGCCGCATCGCAGCGCAGGACGATGCGCCTGCCCTCCCACGCCGCGGGCACCCACACGTTGCGCTGATACCAGACGTCGCCTACGTGCTCGCGCTCGGCAGCGTCGGTCACGAGATCGTTGTAGCTGGCTGGGACCGCCATCTCGCGCGCGTCGCGGAGCGGTGCCTGCCACCAGCGGCCGGCCGTGCCCTCGGCGCCCGGGTCGAACCGGAAGCGCCACAGCCCATCGAGACGACGGCATTCCCGGCTGCGGCTCTCTCGCGGTGCCAGCATCGCTCTGTCAACTCCCTCGCTTGGCCGCCCGGAGGGCGGGCTGCGCCCCGGGTCGGCACCGGACGATGCCTGCGCCGGCTCGCGGGGGGACATCGAGCCGGCGCAGGAGTCTGTTGTGCGCGGAGGCGAGGCAGCGGCGTCAGCCGCCCGGCTGCCCGGCGATCAGCTGCTGGTACCAGCGCGCGCTGGCCTTCGGGATCCGCGTCTGGCTGGCGAAGTCCACATACACCAGGCCGAACCGGCGGCCGTATCCCTCGGCCCACTCGAAGTTGTCCAGCAGCGACCACACGAAGTAGCCGCGCAGGTCCACGCCGGACTCGATGGCGGCCAGCGCGGTACCGAGGTGATCGGCCAGGTAGCCCACCCGTTCCAGGTCATCGACGCCGCCCTCAGGGTCGGCGTAATCGTTGAAGGCGGCGCCGCTCTCGGTGATGTACAGCGGCGCGGTTACCTGGCTGGACACGCGGTGCAGGATGCGGCCCAGGCCGTCCGGGCGCACGTCCAGTCCGCCTGCGGTCAGCTTGCCGGTGCTGGGCAGCGCCCGGGCCCGGTGGTAGGGCTCGGCCGGATCGTAGGTCACGGCCTTGGTCTCGTAGTAGTTGACCCCCAGGTAGTCCGTGGGTGTCGCCACGATCCGCATATCGCCGTCGCGGATGAAGTCGATCGGCACCTGGCGCTGATACCAGTCGACCATGTCCTTCGGGTAGCTCCCGGTGGTCACCGGGTCGAGGAACCAGCGGTTCTCGTACCCGTCGAGCCGCCGGGTGGCCGCTTCGTCGGCAGCGGATGGCGAGGCCGGCCTCAGGTCGGAGAACAGGTGCGAGATCCCCACCTTGGCGTGGGGCGCGCTGGCCCGCACGATCTGCACTGCCTGCCCGTGCGCGAGCAGCAGGTGATGTCCGGCAGCCAGCGCGGCGTGCAGGTCCCGCAGGCCGGGCGCGTGGCGGCCCTCCAGGTGGCCGATCATCGCGGAGCAGAACGGCTCGTTGACCGTGACCCACCGGCTAACCAGGTCGCCCAGGCTGTCCAGCACCACCTGGGCGTAGTCACAGAACCGCGGCACGGTGTCGCGGCTGGCCCAGCCGCCCGCGTCCTGCAGTGGCTGCGGGAGGTCCCAGTGGTACAGCGTGGCCACCGGCTCGATGCCGCGGGCATGCAGCCCGTCCAGCATCCGCCGGTAGAAGTCGAGGCCTTTCTGGTTCACCGAACCCGTGCCGTCCGGGATGATGCGCGGCCAGGCGAGGGAAAACCGGTAGGCGGTCAGTCCCATGGCGGCGGCCAGGTCGAGGTCGGCATCGACGCGGTGATAGTGGTCACAGGCGATGGTGCCGGTATCGCCATGGGTCACCGCGCCAGGGGTAGCGGCGAACGTGTCCCAGATCGAGGGGCCACGGCCGTCCTCGTCAACGGCTCCCTCGATCTGGTGAGCGGAGGTGGAGGCGCCGAAGAGGAAGCCTGCTGGAAAGCGCATGGACAATGCCGGCCGCTCCTTGTTCGTCGGGTAGCACGGGCGCTGCTCATCGGGGTAGCACGGGCATCCGGGACGTGTACAAGCACTGTCGGCGCCGGCGGCTGCTTACTTTAGCACTTACGTTAAGGCTTGAGTAAAGTCGGGTCAAGCGCGCCGGGGGCGGGGGAGAGGCGGGCTGGGCCGGCCGTCAGGGTCAAGCGGTGCCGGAGCGGGGGAGAGGCAGTCAGAGCCGGCCGTCAGGGTCAAGCGCCGCCGGCGGCAGGGCAGACGCTGGCTGGGCCGGTCAGCCGGCCGGGACGGCCGAGCGGGCCCGGCGCCGGCCGCCCGGGCTGCCGGCGCGCATCGCCCCGGCGGTGAGCAGCCGGGCGATCGGCAGCGTCGCGCCGCCCAGCGCGACGGCATCCTGGCCCAGGTCAGCCTTGACGATCTCGGCCCGGCTGAACGGCAGCCGGAGCGCCTGCCGGCCCGCCGCCCGGCGGATTTCTGGCAGTAGCGCGTCACTCAGGGCCTGGCCGAGCCAGCCGCCCAGAACAATTCGTTCGGGATTAAAGAGGTTGACCAGGCCGCCAATGCCAGCCCCGAGATAGGTCACCGTTTCCGCCAGGACCTGGGCCGCCGCCTGGTCCCGGTCCCGGGCGGCGATGATCGCAGCGATCTGGGTGTCCAGCTCGCCCGGGGCGGCCGCGGCCCGGCGCCCATCGAGCTGCTCGTGGCGGGCCACGATCGCGCCCGCGCCAACGTAGGCCTCCAGGCAGCCCTGCGCGCCGCACCGGCACGCCCGGCCGCCGACCTCGACGGTGGTGTGGCCCCATTCACCGGCGCTGCTGGTCGCGCCCCGGTAGACCTCGCCGTTGCTGATGATGCACAGGCCCACGCCAATGCCGAGCAGGGCGATCACCGCGTTCTCGGTATCCCGGGCGGCGCCGAACCAGCGTTCCGCCTGGCCCAGGGTCTTGGCGCCGTTGTCCACCAGGATCGGCAGGCCGGTCCGGCTGTGCAGCATCGCCTCCAGCGGGACGGCGTCCCAGCCGATGCTCTGCCCGTGCACCACCGCGGCCTCGCGGTTCTCCACCAGGCCGGGCACGCCGACCCCCACCCCGAGCAGGGCGGACTCGGGCACGCCAGCCTCGGCGATGACCGCTTCGATGCCCTGGACGATGTGCCGTACGGCGTCCTCGGGGTCCAGCACCGTCATGTCGGTCACCGAGGTGTGCCGGGCCAGCGGCTGCAGGCCGAAGTCGAACAGCTCGACCAGGAACGCGGTCTCCCCGACGTCCACCCCGATGACATAGCCGTACCCGGGGTTGACCTGCAGCAGCCCGCGGGGCCGGCCGCCGTTGGAATCCTCCAGGCCGACCTCGGCCACGACACCCTCGGCCACCAGGGCGGCGACCAGGTTGCTGACGGTGGCCGGGCTCAGCCCGGCGACCGAACCGACTTCCTGGCGGGTCAGCGGGCCGTTGAGGAACACCTGCCACAGCGCACGGGACCGGTTGCTCTTCCGGAGATCCCGTACCGTGGTCGTGCTGGGCCTGGGCATCGACCTGCCTCACCGGCGGAGTCACCGCCACGATACAGCTGCGGACTCGCCTATTTTACGGCCTGGAATAAGTGACGCGCACCTCATGACCAGCGGCGAGTCGCCGGGCGGCGTGTCGCGGACTGGCCCGGGACCCCTCCTGGGCCAGTCCGGAGCCGGGCGGCCGGCCTAGGTAACGAAACGGATACGGAGGCATTCACGCCGTTGACAGTACTCGCCGGGCGCACATAATTTACGCCTTATAGGAAGATGTAAAAGATCCCCGTTATATCCCCGGTCCCCCCGCGAGGCCTGTGGTGTGCTCGCGACCCTCATTCCCTGGAAGGACACCACATGAGACCGACGAAGCTGTCGACCCTGGCCTGTGCCGCCATGCTGGCGGCAGTGCCCCTCGCTGCCTGCGGTAGCAGCGGTTCGAATTCCAGTTCCTCCGCCCATCCGACGCTCACGTACTGGGCCAGCAACCAGGGCACCAGCCTGCAGGACGATCAGCAGGTCCTGGCCCCGCAGATCGCGAAATTCACCAAGCAGACCGGCATCAAGGTCAAGGTCCAGGTGATCCCGTGGACGACCTTGCTCAACCAGATCACGGCGGCCACCGTGTCCGGCAAGGGCCCTGACGTCCTCAACATCGGCAACACCTGGTCCGCGTCGCTCCAGGCGACCGGTGCGTTCCTGCCGTTCACCTCGTCGGTCATGAACCAGATCGGTGGCTCCAGCCGGTTCCTGGCCGGCAGCCTGTCGGCCACCGGCGCGGTGGGCAAGCCGCCGACCGCCGTTCCGCTCTACAGCACGGCCTACGGCCTGTATTACAACAAGGCCGAGTTCGCGGCGGCAGGCATCAGCGGGCCGCCCGTGACCTGGGCGGAATTCGTCGCGGACGCCAAGAAGCTCACCAAGAACGGGCACTACGGGCTGACCCTCGAGGCCGGCCAGATTCCGGAGAACGTCCACCTGGCGTTCGAGCTGAGCCAGCAGCAGGGCGGGTCGTTCTTCGACTCCGCGGGCAAGCCGACGTTCGACACCCCGCAGAACGTGGCCGCGATCAAGCAGATGATCGACTTCATGCAGGCCGACAAGATCGCCAATCCGGGCGACGCGCAGTACTCCAAGGGCACCGAGGCCCTGACCGACTACGCCACCGGGAAGGCCGCCATGGTCTTCTGGCAGACGGCCTCCGGGTCGCTGGCCAAGCTGGGCATGAAGGCGTCAAACATCGGCGTCGCGCCGCTGCCGCTCCCGTCCCCGATGCCGTCCGGCGGCAAGAAGGTCACCAGCATGGTGGCGGGCATCAACATTGCGATCATGAAGGACAGCAAGAACCTGTCCGCCGCGGAGAAGTTCGTGAAGTTCATGACCAGCACGCCGGAGCAGGAGAGCCTCAACCACACCTACGGCTCGCTGCCCACGGTCCAGGCCGCGTACAGCGACCCGGCCTTCAACACCCCGGCCGTGCACACCTTCCGCTCCATCCTCAGCACGACCGCCGCGCCCATGCCCGCGGTGGCCGCGGAGAGCCAGTTCGAGACCGCGGTCGGGACGGCGATCATCCACCTGTATTCCAGCGCGGCCACCGGCAAGACTGTTACCAGCAGCATGATCGGGCAGGCGCTGAGCCAGGCGCAGCAACAGCTAGGAGGCTGACCCCTGGTGGTTGACACCATCCGGGTCAAGCAGGGTGTCACCGCGTCCGCGCCGTCGTCACCGCCCAAGCGGCGGTGGTGGCGGCGCGGATCGCTGCCCTACGTCCTGCTGATCCCCGCGATTCTCCTGGAACTGCTCATCCACATCATCCCGATGCTGGCCGGGGTGGGGATCAGCTTCCTGCAGCTGACCTTGTTCTACCTGAGGAACTGGCGGGCCGCCCCGTTCGCGGGATTCAGCAACTATGCGGTCGCGGTGAACTTCTCCTCCGCGACCGGGCAGGCGCTACTGCACTCGTTCACGGTCACGATCATTTACACCCTCATCGTTCTCGCCGGGGCCTGGCTGTTCGGCATGGCGGCCGCGGTCCTCACCCAGCGGGCCTTCCGGGGCCGGGGCGCGGTCCGCACCCTGTTCCTCATCCCGTACGCGCTGCCCGTCTTCGCCTCGGTCATCACCTGGAACTTCATGCTGCAGCGGGACACCGGCATGGTGAACCAGCTGCTGATGTCCCTGCACCTGGTGGGATCCCGGCCGTTCTGGCTGATCGGCCAGGACAGTTTCTGGTCTCTGGTGATCGTTCAGCTCTGGCGCACCTGGCCGTTCGCGTTCCTGATCCTCACGGCGGGACTGCAGAGCATTCCGGCCGACCTGTACGAGGCGGCGTCGCTGGACGGCGCCGGGATCCTGGGCCAGGTACGGCACGTGACGCTGCCGCTGATCCGGCCCGTCAACCGGGTCCTGCTGCTGGTGCTCTTCCTGTGGACGTTCAACGACTTCTCGGTGCCGTTCACGCTGTTCGGCTCGGCCCCGCCGAGCCAGGCCGACATCATCTCCATTCACATCTACGAGAACTCGTTCGTCAGCTGGAACTTCGGCACCGGGTCAGCCATGTCGGTGCTGCTGTTGCTGTTCCTGCTGCTGGTGACGCTCGTCTATCTGGCGCTCGGGAGACGGGGGGCCCGCCATGCATGAGCCAGCCTGGTTCCGGTGGGCCCGGGTGATCGTGCTGTCGCTGCTCGGCCTGTTCGCGATCGCGCCGGTGTATGTCATGCTCACCGCGTCGCTGAAGCCGCTCCCGGACGTCGAGGGCGCGTTCCGGTGGATTCCCAGCCACCTGACCTTGTCGCCATTCATCGACATGTGGCAGACCATCCCGCTGCTGACCTACCTGGAGAACAGCCTGATCGTGTGCTCGGTGGCGTCGGTGGCCTCGGTGATCGTCGCGCTGCTGGCCGCGTACGCCGTCAGCCGGTACCGGTTCCACGGGCGGCAGGTCTTCTCGGTCACGATCCTGTCCACCCAGATGTTCCCCGGCATCCTGTTCCTGCTCCCGCTGTTCGTGATCTTCGTCAACCTCAGCCAGGACACCGGCATCAACCTGTACGGCAGCCGGACCGGCCTGATCATCACGTACATGACGTTCACCCTGCCGTTCGCGATCTGGATGCTGGCCGCCTACCTGGACACGATCCCCCGGGAACTCGATGAGGCGGCCACGGTGGACGGCACCGGGCCGCTGGGCGCGTTCATCCGGGTGGTCATCCCGGCCGCGATCCCGGGCATCGTCGCCGTGCTGATCTACGCGTTCATGACCGCGTGGAGCGAGATGCTGTTCGCCTCGGTGCTGACCAATGACTCGACCCGGACGCTGGCCGTAGGCCTGCAGGGCTACGCCACCCAGAACCAGGTGTACTGGAACCAGATCATGGCCGCGTCGCTGACCGTGAGCGTGCCGATCGTGGTCGGCTTCCTGCTGCTGCAGCGCTACCTGGTGGCCGGGATGACGGCCGGCTCGGTCAAGTGACCCCGGCGCGGGAGGACTTCATCCTGTGGCGCGGCGGCGAACGTGCGGCGCGACCGGAAGCCGCCCTTTCGTGATGCGCGCAGCCGCCATTAGCATGTGCCGGGCCGCTCACTACCTTGCATGATTGTTTCGCATTTCTTATGAGAATATTACGGCCCTGGCTGTAACTCGGGCCCGCCTTCCGGCGAGTCCGATCATGATGCTCTCTGAGCAGGCAAAACAGTCCCATGTTGAGGCTTTCCTGAACCAGCATGTCCGTAATCTACTTAGTGACAATCCCGACAACGAACAAAAGTCTTGATTCTGTACCGGGCGGCTCAGGACAGGACTACTGTGATCGCCCGGGAGCGATACCCGATTAATAAGGGAACGGTGTCGTGTCGTACCGACGTAGAGTCTTTAATCACAATCGCAGGTTCGAGCCGCGGTCCCGGGCCCGGCTCCTTGCGGTCGCAGCCGTGGTGGCGGTCGTGGCCGGGGTCGGCGTGGCGATGCTGATCCCGAACGTCCGCAGCGTGTTCGGCGCGAGCAACGCGGCGAACGTCGCGGCTGGCTGCGCCACGGCGACCCCGGCCACCACCGCCACCGGGACCACCGCGGCCGGTACCGGGGCTGCTGCTACGGCGGCGCCGACCGCCAGCGCAGCAGCGGCGGCGGCCGTGGCACCCACGCCAACCGGGACCGTGGCCGCGCCCCTTGCCACCGCGCCAGCGGTGGCCGCCACGACGGCTGCTGCCACGGCGACCAGCCCGGCGACCGCGGCCACCACCACGGCCACGGCCGGGGCTACCGCGGCGGCCACGCCGTGCCCGGCCACCACCGGCACCACGGCGCCGACCGCGGCGGCCACCGCGACCGTGCCTGCGGCCGCGGCCGCGGCAAACGTGTCCTGCCGCATCGTCGTGCCCGCCAACCCGCTCAGCGCGACCGGCCTGTCCACCCCGTACCAGCTGGAAGGCCCGCCCGGCATGACGCCGCAGGCCTCCGGCTGCACGATGGCCAACTTCGGGGCGCTCGGTGCGTTCGTGCAGGCCACGATCCTGAACCCGGCCACCGGTGCGCTGTCGGTCTACGAGCCGCTGGTCATCACGCAGGGCACCCAGCCAGCCGCGGCGCCAGTCGTGCCCACGCTGCCCGCGGGTGCCGTCGTCACCATCGACTTCGGTTTCAACGGCACCAACCTGACCCAGGTCGGCGCCACCCGGCGCGCGCTGGCCCAGGGCCGCTGCGTCGACGGGCTGAACGGGTCGATCTTCGGTCAGGTGTCGTTCTGCAACGGCATCCAGTTCTTCCGTGCCGCTCAGGCCGCTGAGGCGGCTGGCACGCTGACCGTGCCCGCGGCCGGGATGGCCACCAAGGCGGCCGGTGTGGCCTGTCCGACCACCCGCAACTTCAACATGATCGACCAGGACCAGAGCGACAACGTGACCACGCAGTACCTGCTCAATGGGAATGGCCAGACCGCGCAGGACAACGCGGCCAATACGGCGGCGATGGCCAACGCGACCGTGATCAACAACGGCAGTGACAATGCGCTGCTCGACGCGTTCCTCGACCCGACGCTCGGCTGCACCCCATACACCGCGCCGGACCTGAGCAACGGCGGCACGCCCGGTACCTCGCAGGCGCTGGACGAGCTGTCCGCGGCTAAGAACCAGACCGCGCCGATCGCGCTGGTTCCGGAGAACGACGAGATGACCCTGGTGAACAACGCGTTCAGCGCGGCCAAGACCAACCTCTACCGGGCCGAGGTCGGCCAGGGGCCGGTCTCAGCGGCCAACGACGCGGCCGACAGCCCGGCGAACTACTGCCAGAACATGGTCAACGTGCAGACCGCGTTCCTGCAGGCCAACCAGGCGCTGCTGGCGGGCGGCACCTCGCCGGTGCCAGGCGTGGGGAACAACCTGTTCACGTTCATGGCCAACCGGCTGAACATGTCGTTCACCAACCTCAACTGCCAGAACTTCGGCCTGACCAACCCGGTGACGGTCACCGTGGACGGGAACGGCGCGGCCACGGCAGCAACGCTCAGCACCGCCCAGCAGACAGCGACGGGCGGCACGGCGGCCGGGACTGGCGCGACCGGCACGAAGATGCCGGGCGCCGGGCACCGCGTCGGCCGGCGGGGCCACCGGCGGATGAACCCGTCAGGGATGTAACCGCCGCCACGGCAATCGGGTAACTCCAGAGTGCGGTGGCCCCAGAACCTGGGGCCACCGCACTCTTCAGCAGGGCACCGCGAAGTGAGGAGCGCCCCGCATGGGGGCGCGCGTCAGCTGGTGGTCCAGGGCCGGAGCTTGTCCGGGTTGCGGACGGCCCAGATGTGGGTGATGTGGTCGCCTGCGATGTCGAACGCGAAGACGGTGACGGTGATGCCGTTCCGCTGGGCGATCAGGCCGGGCTGGCCGTTCACGGTTCGTTCGAGGATGGTCAGGGCCGGTCCGTGAGCGGCGAGGCCGGCCAGGTAGCGGGCGTCGCGGCCAGGCCCGGGTCTGGCTGGCCGGGTCCTGGCCCGGGTTGTCATGGCGCGGCTCCCAGTGGTGGCATCGGCCCTCGCACCTCCGACGAGACAGCGTGCCCGTTTGTGCGGCAGCCGCCGTCTGACATCCGGGCGGGCTGCGTCGTCGGAAGAGTAAGAGACTGAACTGAATCCCACGCGAAAGAGGACGGGCGATGAAAGCCATCCGCACCCACGAGCCAACCGGCATCAGCGGGCTTGTCTTCGAAGACGCACCCGAGCCCAAGCCGATGATCTGCGAGGTGCTGGTCAAGGTGGCCGCGTGCGGCATCACCCACAACGAGCTGGACTGGCCCATCTGGACCTGCCGCGCCGGTCATCAGCGGACCTCGGTCATCCCGGGCAACGAGGTGTCGGGAGTGGTCGCCGCGCTAGGATTCGGGACCGCCGGGCTCGCGGTCGGCGACGAGGTATTCGGGCTGGCCGACCAGCTCCGCGACGGGGCGGCCGCCGAGTATGTCGCCATCGAAGCCCGTAACGTGGCCCGCAAGCCGCAGACCGTCGACCACGTTCACGCCGCGGCCGTGCCGCGGGCCGGCCTGACCGCGTGGCAGGCCCTGTTTGATCACGGAAAGCTGGCCAAGGGGCAGACCGTGGTCATCCACGGCGCGGGTGGCGCGGTCGGATCGATGGCGGTCCAGCTGGCCCGCTGGGCCGGCGCCGAGGTGATCGGGACCGGACGCAGCCACTCCCGGGCGCTGGCCACGGAGCTGGGCGCCGACCGCTACATCGCGCTGGACGCCGACCACCTCGAGGACGTGGTCGGCCAGGCCGACCTGGTCTTCGACACGATCGGCGGCGACGTGCTGGCCGCCTCGGCCGCCCTGCTGCGGCCCGGCGGAACGCTGATCTCGGTGAAGGCAGCCGCGTCGCTACCCACCCGGGACGGCATCAAGACGCTCATCTTCATCCAGGAGTCCAGCCGCGCTCAGCTGACCGAGCTCGCCCGCCTGGTCGACGAGGGGCACCTGCGCCCCCAAGTCGGCGCGGTGTACCCGCTCGCGCAAGCAGTCAAGGCATACAGCGCGAAGGCGGCCGGCGGCATCCCCGGCCGGATCGTCCTCCAGCCCTGACCCAACTTCAACCGCCCGGTTGTGGACAGGCCCCAGGCTATGGCCGAAAGTGGCCGCTCGGTGACCAACCGTCGCCGCCGCGTACCGGAAATAGCCCATTACCTGGTACGTAAGAATTACACAATATTTGCCATACCGGGAATCCCTGTGCATGAGCTGACCGTCATAACTTCGTAGGGCGTAATTTCACCTCTCACCGCAAGACAGTGGTCTAGCGTGGCCGTCTGGGAGCGCCAATAGCGGCATGGAGGTGGATTTGATGCGCAACCGGCATTGGTCCGCGCCGGGCGCACCAAAGGGCCGGTTCCTGCTGATCGCGGTTCCCCTGGTTATCACGATGGCGGTGGGCCTGGTCATCGGCATCAGGCTGGTCAGCGAACGGAACGCGAGTTTGCAGCTGTCCGCGCAGGGCGCCGCGCCCGCCAGTGGCATCCCGGCCGCGACGGGGAGTGCGCCGGCCAGCCCGGCCACCACCGCCCGTGCGTCGCCCACGGTGTCGGCCACGGCCACCCCAGCTGCGGCCGCGGCCAGCGTGAGCTGCGTGCTCATCGTGCCAGCCAACCCGCTGACCGCGCCGGGCCTGGCCACGCCGTTCCAGCTGACCGGCCCGGACGGGATGTCGCCCCAGGCGTCCGGCTGCACCATGGCCAATTTCGCCAACCTCGGCGCGTTCGTGCAGGCCACGATCTTCGATCCGGCCACTGGTGCGCTCAGCACCTATGAGCCGCTGGTCATCACGCAAGGTACCCAGCCCGCCGCGGCACCCGTCGTGCCCACGCTGCCCGCGGGCGCGGTGGTCACCGTCGACTTCGGGTTCAACGGCACCAACCTGACCCTGCGGGGCGCGACCGGCACCACGCTGGGCCAGGCCAGGTGTGCCAACGGTATCCAGGGGTCGATCTTCGGCCAGGTGTCTTTCTGCAACGGGGTGGCGTTCTTCGCCGCGGTCAACAACTCCATCGCCAACGGCAGCACGACGATCCCGGCCAACGGGACCTCGGCCAAGACCGGGCAGCCCTGCCCGACCACCCGCAGCTTCACCATGATCGACCAGGATCAGAGCGACAATGTGACCACCCAGTACCTGCTCAATGGGAATGGCCAGACCGCGCAGGACAACGCCACCAATACGGCGGCGATGCCCAACGCGACCGTGATCAACAATGGCAGCGACAACGCGCTGCTGAACGGGTTCCTCGATTCCACCCTCGGCTGCACGCCGTTCACCGCGCCCGATCTGTCCAACGCGGGCATACCGGGCAGCTCGCAGGCCCTGGACGAGCTGTTCGCCGCCCGGAACCAGACCGCGCCGATCGCGCTGGTGCCGGAAAACGACCCGATGACGCTGGTCAACGGGGCGTTCAGCCAACGGAAGACCAACCGGTACCGGACCAGCGTGGACCAGCCGGTGATCACGGCAGCGCAGACCGCCGACACGCCCGCCGCCTATTGCCAGAACATGGTCAACGTGCAGGGCCTGTTCCTGAAGAACAACCAGACGGTGCTGGCCACCGGTACTTCGCCGGTGCCCGCGGTGGGGAACAACCTGTTCACGTTCATGGCCAACCGGCTGAACATGTCGTTCACCAACCTCAACTGCCGCAGCTTCGGGCTCACCAGCCCGGTGACGGTCACCCTCGACGGGAACGGCGTGGCCACCTCGGCGACCATCAACGCCACCCAGCAGGCGGCCGCCTCGATGGCCGGGCCGGCCGCGGCCAACCCGGCCGCACCAGCCACGCCGAAGCGCGGCCGGAACCCAGCCCGGATGTGACGGGCGGCGGCAACCTCCAGAACAGCACACTGCTGGCGGGCTGGTGCGGGTGACCGCACCGGTCTCGCCTGGCCTCAACCGGCCGGTGGCGTCGCGCCCACCGGGAATGGTGTGGGTAGCGGCCATGAACGGACGGCATGCGGCGGCCAGGCCGGGGCCCAGCACGGACCGGCTGATGGCCGGTGTGGTGCTGGCCCAGATCGTCATTCTCATCACGGTCATCTCGCTGGCCCTGGCGGGCTGACGGCGCTGCGCCCTGGCGGGCTGACGGCGCTGGCCGCCTGGCTGGCTCAGACGGACCTGGCCGCGGTTCTCCGCAGGCCTCCGGGGTGTCGCCAGGGTGGCCCGCACGAGCGTCTAAGTGGCTCTCAGGCGACGGTGGACGGCGGCCGGCGCGCTCTGCGGGCAAAAGTGAGCCTTTTCCATCCTGATCCTGGGCGCAGGACCGCCCGGATATTCTCCTCTTCGCACACCGGGACTGGGGCGTGGTGTTACGGGCGGTCCGGAGCGCTGGCGGGGGGGCCTGTGGTGTGGCGGTGGGCGGCTTTGAGCCGGGCGATCTCGGCGTGGAGCTGGCGGG
>Ga0068856_100002694_pt1 | contig 18212 bp, 17 predicted proteins | sample KBSCornC62_FD_66595 | JGI IMG/M metagenome (GOLD analysis project Ga0068856, IMG submission 66595) | Corn rhizosphere microbial communities from Kellogg Biological Station, Michigan, USA - KBS Corn C6-2 | ecosystem: Host-associated > Plants > Roots > Rhizosphere > Soil ...
AGCTCCCGCCGTCGGATCGAGGCCGGCGACTATCTCCACGTCGATACGTGCGCGAGCGTCCACCACTACCACGCGCGGGCGACACGTGTCTTCTCGCTGGGCGAGCCCGCTCCAGAGCTCCGGCGCCTCGTCGAGATCACCGCCGGCGCATACGACGTCGTCGTCGAGACCGCCCGCATCGGGATGCCGCTCGCCGAGCTCCACCGAGCGTTGCTCGACTACTTCCGAAGCCAGGGCCTCCCGGACGAGTTGTTCTTCGCGGGCGGCTACGAGCTCGGGATCGCCTTCCCTCCTGATTGGGTCGGCGAGTTCATCTGGAGCATCCACGACACGGACGACGAGCGGCCGATCGACGCCGGCCATGTCACGGTGTTCGAAAGTGTCGCGTACGCCGCGAACGTCGACACCCTCGTGTTCGATGAGTCCGGCGCGCGGTTTCTGTCGAGCGTTCCCCGCGAAATCCTGCTCGTCGGCGCCTAGCCAATCCCCGAAGCGTGGGGTGTGTGATTCGGAGCGCGGTTGTGTAGCCGAGGTCGCGGGCCGTCGCCGCGTGACGCGCGGCTCCGCGGCGCAGGACTGGCGCCTTGGGTCAGAACATCCCGTTGTCGTTGGCTGAGGTCGCGGGGATGTCCTGGATTACGTCCCAGTGTTCGACGACCTTACCGTCCTCCAAGCGGAAGAAGTCGGCGAGCGCCCGGCCATGGTTGTCGGCGTTGTTGGGCTCGAGGTCAAGGTGCGCATGGGTCGCGACCAAATCGCGTTCAGCGATGACGCGCTTGATGTGGAGTCGGACGTTGGGGTACTCGCTGCGCAGCCACGTCACGAAGCCAATGAAAGCCTCTGGGCCATCCTTGGCGTCGGGGTTGTGCTGGATGTACTGGGGTCCGAAGTGATCGGCGACGGCCTTCTCGGGGTTCCCGGCAAACGCCGTCGTGTAGTAGTCGATGACGACCTGCTTGTTGCGTTCTGGATCTGCCATGCCGGCAACGGTACCCTTTGGTCACTAGGTACTGCAACGTAACTGTGAATCCTGACATCCACAACCCTGATTGCCCGAGCCGAGCGGTGCTTGACCGCATCAGCGACAAATGGACCCCGCTGATCGTCTTGGTCCTGCGCGACGGACCGATGCGGTTCACCCACCTGCGACTGGGCATGGGCGGGGTCGCGCCAAAGGTACTCGCAGAGACCCTTCGCAGGCTCGAACGCGACGGACTGCTTACCCGCACCGCGTACGCCGAGGTTCCGCCGCGAGTCGAGTACGAGTTGACTGCGCTCGGGCAGTCACTCGCGGAGCCAATCGCAGGGGTCGCCGCGTGGGCGGAGGAGCACACGCGCCAAATCACGCGGGCACGCGATCGCTACGACCGGCGTTCGATGGGAACGGTGCGCGAAAGACCTTCTTCTAAGCTGTGACCGGGTTCATTAGAACTTTCAATGCTTTGCGCTATCGGGACTGGTGCTTTGGCCGAGGAAGAGCGCACTCAGACCGCCGGCAGCGGCGATGACCGCGATGACCAGCTGCAAACGTGCCGTTCGACGGCCAGGGAGAGCCCGCGAGTCTACTCGATACCGATCCGCCCGAAACACAATTATGGCTCAACCATACGGTTCACGGCTCTCGAAGCGGCGGGGGTGGGATTCGAACCCACGAGTGACCTTGACGACCACTGCCGGTTTTCAAGACCGGCCGGCTTTGGCTCAACAGAGCCATCCAGGGAAGGTCTGCGCCCCCGTCCGCGCCCTCCACGACCGTCGCGTTCGAAGCCAAACTTGCCCTCGAGTACCTCAGCCACCTGGGCGGAAGCAGCGGCGCCAACGAAGTCGATGTCTCCCGACGACCAGTCATCCGGCCGCCACACGGTTACCGCGCTGCCACCGACGACCGTCATGCCCAGTCCAGCTTCGTCGAGCGCCTGCTGGATAACCGCGCTCGCCCTGAAGAGCGTGCGCGAACCCCATGCCGGCCATCGAGTCAGCCTACCACCGCACCCCCGATTCAATGTGACCCCACCGTCTATCGCTCTGGTAGCCTCGGCGAGCGGCCGGCGGCTCGTTCTTGGGTGTCGGGCACCGGGACCGGCCCGGGCCGGCCGCAACAACACCGGCCGGTGCCCTCGGTGAGCCCGGCGGCGAGAGCAGCCCAGGCCGCAGGTCTTCAACTTTGGTGATCGGAAACGTCCCGGGGACATCGTCGCCGTCCGGCGCCACGTCCCGCGACAAGTCCAGACGCCAGTCCAGCGTAGCGGGCGGCGACTTGGCCGCTGGCTCTCACCGAGCCTTGCTTTGCAGTCTGCCTTGAAGAGCGCCAAAACACGGAGAATCGATTAGAACGGTGGCTCGGCGAGAAGCGCAGCCTTGCCGATCTTCGCGGATTCCGGATCAGACGGGTCGACGTAGTCGGGCACGTCGGCGAGATCGAACTCGCTCGGCTCGCTCGGCTGTGCGCCAGGCCTACCAAAGCTGCGTGTCTCGAACGGACCGCCGCGACGCTGGGCTTCGAGCTGGATCCTGAGTTGTTGCTGGACGTCGCCAGCGATTCGTTCCCGGTCGGGCCGAATGAGGGACGCTGAGTCCTTGAGTGCCTGTGTGAACCCCGGCCAGAGGTCGTTCAGCTGCTTGGCTTTGGCAGTGGTGTCGAGACCGCTGTCACTTATGATCGCGCCGAACTTCTCGTTGAAGTCCGAGATCCCAGCGACCTTTGGCCAGTCGTCCCGGCGGTCGAGCCGCTCGATGGACAGGACCATATAGTCGGCGTCCTCGTACGGTCGCGACGCGAGCGGGTCTTCGCCCTTCACAAGCCGGCCCTCCTTCAACCACAGCTGCGACACGTCGACCTCGCCGGTCGGCGCCGCGATGCCGACATGGTACCCGGAACGAATCGGATTCCCATTCGGAAAGAAGGAGTCGCGGATCCCGAGCTGGAGTTTTGTATCTCCCAGCCCGAGGATGCTATCGACGCCGTCCTTGACCACCTCGGCCACCTTGGCGCCAGACGTCGCTTCCGGGCCAGCCAGCGCGGCCAGCGTGCCGATCGTTGAGATCAGGGCCTTTGCTGCATCCTGGCCAGGCACCGAGTAGAGGCCAACCAGTATCGAGACCTCGCCTCCCTTGTACGGCGTGGGGCCAGTTAGTCGGTAATTGAGGACGACTACGCGGTCGAGGTTCACGTCGCCGAGGTCTTGGAGTTGGCCCGGCCCGGCGATCGCGTGCTCCTCCTCGCCCGCGTAGGACGTGAAGCCATGCAGCACGGGGTAGTACTTGCGCCAGAGCAACCGAAGCCGGCCGAGATACATCTCCTTCATGCGCACGACGAAGTACGCCTCGTCGAAGTCGATCGTCTGGCTCGCGCCTCCTTCGGCGATATGGTCGTCCGCCAACCGCTTCCAGAAGAGGTGCGTGCCTTCCTTCTGAAACAGCGCACCGAAATCGATGTGAACCATGTTCGGTACCTCCTCCTAGGTCGTCGCGACCTGGCGAACCGGCGTCTTATCGGAATGGGCTTCCCAACGCAGCGACCAGGGCTGGTTCGCGGCGATCCGCCTCGTCAGTGAAACGATCGGGTCGTCTGTGCGCCCACGTGCCTCCGCGTAGCTGGCTAGTTGGCGCGAGGTTCGTGCGAGGACGGGTAGCGCGTGGCCGTCGAGTAGCTCCGAGAAGATCTGCTCACGTTTGTCCTCGTGCTCGAGTCCATACACGACTTGAGTGTCTGGCAGATCAGGGAAGTACTCAACGAGATTGTCAACGACCTGCTGAGGATCCCCGACGCCGTCCGGCCTTCCCGCGTCGATCCAGGCGTAGTAAGCCATGCAGCTGAGGATCGGGTCGGTCCACTTCGCCTCGAAGAGCTCTCGAAACTCATCGCCGTTGCTCCACTGCTCGACGAGCTCCCCGCTCTCGTACAGCTTCTGCCCCAGCTGCATCTGACGGACCATTCGGCCGTACTGAACTCGTGGCACCGGCTCCTGGTACTCGACTCCGGGGATTCGCAACACGTTTTGGGCGAAGTCGAACGAACCGTCTGGCCGGACCGCGAGTGATACCACCGTCGCGCGCTCGGCGACCGAGCCCACCGAGGCGCGGACCGAACCAAGGTGTGGTGATTCGATCCGGACCAGGAACGACGTCCCCGGCGCAGTGCCCACGGCGAGCCCAATCCTGCCGTTCGGGATTGCCTGCAGGCGGAACTCTTGGAGTTCTCCGTCGTACTCGGTGTCGCAACGAATCGAGGCTAGGATATCTGTCCACGGCACCTCCCAACGATTCCCATCCACGGCGACGACGATAGACATCGGACGCGGCCTGTAATCCGACGGATCGAGATACGGGACCAAACTGTCAAAACGGTGGAACAGTTCGCCGGTCGTGTCGAACGCCTTGATCCCGAGGATTGGCAGCATCGTCTGCAACACGCCAGCCTGGATCGGACCGATCGTCTCAGAGATGATCGCGTCAGTCGGCGGCTCGTACACATCGAGCATGTCCTGCAGGAGCGGCGAGGCGCCGATCGTCGGCGTGACGTCCACCACAGACCTGTCGCGGATGTCGAGTTCGCTCTCGCTGTAGACGTCGGGGCCTAGTCGGAAGCGAATCCGGTATGGACCCGGCTGCACTGTCCGCTTGAGATCGTGCCGCGAAGTCCAGCGAGTATAAGGAGGATCGAGCTGCTCGAGTTCGACGATCGCTTGCGCCTCGAGCGCCGATGCGCGGATGACCGCGCCGGGTTCGGGCTCCCTGAAGAAGGTTCGATCGTCGGGCCGCGTTAGGACCTTCGGCGCCGATGGTCCGGGCTCGCCAGGGGAGCGCATCTGGAGAATCTGCTCGCCCGGCGGGCGGATGACGATCCTCGCCTCACGCTCTTCGCGCACGTCGATGCGCATCTGGACCGGCTCCGGCGTACCGGCGCTGCTGTTCGCTTCGAGCCAGTAGCGGCGCGGCTTTACGGAGAAAGGGCGGCTGTAGGCATTCGGGGGCCACGAGCAGACCGCCAAGTCCATTTGCGTAAGCTCAACGTTCGTCACGTCTTGAGCTTCCGAGGGATCGACAAACACCGTGATCTCCGCGTCCGGTGGTGAGGCGACGACGCGGATTGGACCGGTTTTCGGCTCGCGATGATCCAGGGTCGGCAGGCTGTACTTCAGCTTCCAGAGTGGTACCGGCCCCACGGCCTCGAAGACGCGCTTCTTGACGTAGGCGGCGACCGACTCCGGCGAGACGACGTAGCTGCGCAGCTCGTCGGAGTAGTCGAGTGCGATCCCGCGCCCGCGGAGTGCCTCAATCAGGTGCTGAGTCATCACGCCTCGGCCGTCGCGTTCGCCCTGTGCCTGCCCGAGCGGCGGGACAGCGTAGAAGATCGCTTGCTTGCGTTCTGCGCCGAGCGGCTGGGCCTTCCAGCCGAGCGCTGTCGTCGCGTCTGGGTGCTCCTCGTAGGCGAGGTTGCGGCAGGCGTCTATAAAGAAGAACTGCTCGTCGGGACCGGAGAAGCGCAGTCGGGAGAGCACCGAGTCAAGGTCGATGAGCAGGTCGCCGTTTTCGTCCAGATCGTCAACGTCCACGGGCACTAGCGCCGTGCGCGGGAGCGAACGAGCGGCGTCCGAAAATGCGAGGAGCCCGTGGCCGGCGTAGTGGACGAAGAGCCGGTCAACGATCTTCTTACGCGTGTAGAAGGGGAGGAGTTCATCGAGGATGCGCCTGCGGGTCGGGAGTTCGGCCTGATCGACTGCGGGGGCCCTCAGTAGTCGGATGTCCTGCTCAGCGACGAGGCCGAGCTCGATGAGCACGTCTCGGAATGACTCCGCGTCGCGCACGGCGCTTGTCAGCGGCTGAGTCTTGTAGGCGTCGATGCCGACGATGAGGGCTGCGCTAGTCATCCCTGCGCAAGCCATTATGAACCTGCGGCCGACTTATGACAACAACGCAGACGCCGGAATCCACTCGTTCGTTTGAGCACTCGTCGGCAAGCACTTGAGCCAACGCGAAATCGAAGGCCCGGACTCACCGCTACGCAGCAGACGAAGCCCATGAGACGAGCGGTATTTCGGTCCTCACATGCGTTCCCCACAACCCCAGCCGATCGATCGGTCGCCGCAGATGACGGTTCTAGCACAGGCGCCCGCTCTACCGCCTTTTAAGTCTGGGTTGGACCACACATGACCGGCTGTCCAGGGCGCAACGGCGGCGCTTGACTGGTTCGGTGGGGACTGACCCATGGTCAGCGAGTCGGATCGTCGGCTTGTCGCCGTCGGCGCCGAGATCCGCCGGTGCGGGCGGGGGAGTGGGAGCGAGATCGGGACGCACTGTCACCGTCATGCCACACCGGCCAGGCGCTTGGCGACCTCGACGCTGACCGCGGCCACCGTCTCAGCGGGCGCAGCGCGGAAGAGGGCAGCCGCGCGGCGAAGCGCTCCACGGTCCTCCTCGGTCTCGGCTCGATCGGCCAGTCGCTCCAGTGTCACGATGATTGCCTCCTGGCCAGGGAAGCCGCGCACTGCCTGCATGCCGGGCGGGCCGAGCCCTTCGAGGCTGGCGCTCATCGTCGGCCCCATGACCGGCAAGTAGACCCCGGCGATCCACTGCTTGCCGTCACCGTCGCGGTGAAGCCGCTCGACCAGCAGCCTGACCGTGTCCTGGTCGACGCCCGACGCCTCCGCGATCGAGGCGTAGTTGATCTCGGCGTCCGTCTCCTCGAGTTGGCCGACCGCGTCGAGCACGGGCAGCGTGACGGTCGTCCAGTCGTGGCTAGGACCGCGAAGAGTCCGGTCTGGTATGCCGGGACGATTGCTTTGCCAAGCTTACGGAGAGGTGTTTGAGTCGGACGTCGAACATGCCGCGAAGTTGGGGCGAGGGTTGGTTCATTCGATCAGCCCGAGTCGCATCGCTTGGGCGACTGCGGCGGCTCGATCGCTGACGCCGAGTTTCGCGTAGAGGCTGTTGAGGTGGCTTCGAACGGTCGAGGCGGCTAGGTAGAGGGTGTTCGCGATCTCCGGCGCCGAGCGTCCCTCGCTGAGGTGATGGAGGACTTCGTATTCTCGGCGGGTGAGTGCGGGACGATCGGTGTCTGCGCCGCGGCGGCGGATCTCGCTGATGAGGGCAGCGGTCGCGGTTGGGTCGAGAGTCGAGCCGCCTCGTGATATGGCCGTTGCGGCCTCGAGGATCTCGGCTGGCTGAGCGGTCTTTAAGAGGTAGCCGGCTGCTCCGCAGTGCAGCGCTTCGTACATGACGCGGGGATCGGTGCATGCCGAGACGACGAGGAACCGTGATGGGCTACGTTCGCGGGTGGCCTCGCGGATCAGAGTCACCCCGGGGATGTCGGGCAGCTCGACGTCGATGATGGCGAGCTCGGGGGCTGCGCCGTTGCGCAGGTGAGGCAGCGCCTCGGCTGCGCTCGCGACGGCTGCGGTGATCGTGAATCCGCGTGCCTCAAGGAGGGCAGTGAGCGCTCCGCGAAACAGCGGTTGGTTGTCGCAGAGCAGTACGTGTTTGCCCATCACCCGTATGTGGGCGGCTGCGCCCGATTGCTTGCAGGAGCGCGGCATCCTTCGGCTGGAGGAGGTGGCATTCCACAGGTTCGATCGTCGGATCGGGGGATGGTGACGTCACGGCGCGTTGCCTAGTGTGATCAGCGTCCCCCCGGGGGTTCCCGCCAAGCACCGAAACAAGGGGGAACCATGAAGACCACGCATCGAATGCTGCTCGCAGTGGCTGTGATCGGCGTGCTCGCGGTCGCCCAGCCGGCGTCCGCTCATCAATCAGCGGCGCCATCAAGGCACGTGAGAAGCCCATCCGTCGTCAGGATGACGTTTCAGGGACGGCCGATCGACCTTTCGAAGGGCTGGGGGAGGGCCCACTCCTGCGTCGTTTGGAGGGCCGCGCACCTGACCGAGTGTTTCCGATCCGATCGGCAGATGCGGGCGGCGGTCGCGGCCGCAATCACGCTCATCGCGGATGACACCGATGTTGCCGCTTCGAGCTGTTCGAGTCCTTTGGACCTGTGGCAGGACGAGGGCTACAGCAACCGCCATCTGCAGTTCTGGGATCGGGGGTTCTGGCAGAACCTGAGCAACTGGAGCTTCAACAACCAGCTCTCATCGTTCATCGTGGGAGCCTGCGGCGTGCATCTCGCCGAGAACGGCAATGGTGGTGGACTCTGGTATCCGTGCAACACCTCCGCCGGCGCTCAACATCGAGAGATGGACCTGGACGACAACAATGGCGGGCCGCCCTGCGGCGCGCAATCGACGAACTGGAATGACCGCGTTTCGTCGATCTTCATCACCTGAGCGGGCTCTGTGGCGTGGGGGCAGGGTCCCGCTGGGTCTCTGCCCCCCACGCAAGCATTTCCGGTCTTAGACGCACTGTTAGGGTGTGGAGGAGGAGCCGAGCAGATGAGCGACGAGGTAGCAGCCTGGGTGCGGCTCGCGGCGCGCGGCGATGAGGAGGCGCGAACCGCGCTCGCGCTGCGCGCTTCGACATCGGCGCTTCGAACGGCCGCGGCTGTGACGGGCAGCCGCGAAGTGGCGTTCGATATCGCCCAGGATGTCGCCGTCGATGTGATCAGTGGTCTGGCAAGGCTGAAGGATCCGGATCGGTTCGACGCGTGGGTGTATCGGATCAGCAGTCGCCGCACGCTTCGAGCGATGCGGCGAGGTTGGTCGGCTCGGGCGATGGAGCGGCCGCTGGTCGACCTGGCGGACGCCGCGCACCCCAGCAGTCCGGATCATGCCGCTGCGAGCAGTGAGCAGTTGGCGGCTCGTCAGGCCATTCGCGAGGCGCTGGCGGCGATCCCGCCAAGACAGCGACTGGCGCTAGCGCTTCGCTACGTCCACGACCTGTCAGACGCCGACACGGCGGCGGCCCTTGGTTGTCGCCTAGGCACCGCCCAATCGCTACTTTCGCGCGCCCGATCGGCGCTACGAGACCAACCCGCGCTGGCCGACTTCGGCCAGGTCGCTTTGCCCGAGGAGGGCATCTATGAACTCCGCTCTTGACAGCTTCTACCGCGAAGCGGCGCAGCTCGAGCTGACCAACGCCGAGGCCAGCACCATCACCCGACGCATCAACCGGCGTGCCACTCGTCGCCGTCGCTCGCCTCGACGCGTGCTCGCGGTGGGCGTCGCCGTCGCGGTGATGGCGGCCCTGGCTGCGCCTGCCTGGGCCGCGCTTGGCGACGCCCTTGGCGGCCTTGGAGCGTTCTTTGACGGCGGCCAACCGCCGGGCACACAGGTTGCACAATCCGACTACCCAGTCTGGCTTCGCGGCGATGGCGAGCTGCCCACCGCGGCGAGCATCCTCGCCACCAATAGCGGCTCAAGCCTCTATGCGTATCGAGACGCCTCTGGCGATATCTGCTTTGGATATGGCGGCCATGTCAGCGACTGCGACGGCGATGCCGCCTGGTGGCGGGCACGCTTCGGATCCCACCAGGCGGTCGTCCTTTCCACCAACCCGACATCCGACGCCACCGTCGCGCTGTACGGCATTGCCACACACTCGGCGGCACAGGTCGAGCTTCGCTCCGCGGATGCCCTGCTCGCCACCGCGCCGGTCACCAATGGCGGATTCGTGCTCAGCGTGCCTGCCGGAAGCGCGCCAACCACGCTCGTCGTCAAGGACGCGGACGGCGCGACGCTCGACAGCCTCGACGTGTCCACCAAGCAGTGGACGTTCTGCGCCGACGAACAGGGCTGCCCGTGAAGTCGTTTCGGCACTCGCATGATCATTCCTAGGGCGCGGTAGCTGCGGAGTGTGGATGCCGCGCCGACTGCAAAGGAGGAGGTATTGGCCCGTGCCAGTTCAACAGATTGAACCACCGCTTGACTGCGACGAGATCCAAGGAAACATCCTCGCCGGCTTCAACAAGGATCACCAGACGCTGATCTTCTTCCGCCTAAGGGACGATCTGGTTGCGGCCCGCGGCTGGCTAGCCGAGTTGACTCCAGACATCGCCTCCACCACCGAGGTCAGGCAGTTCAACGAGTTGTTCAAACTCGTCAACTCGCGCCGCGACAGCCGCCACCGAGGCGAGCGGGGCACGGTCGAGGCCACCTGGGTGAACGCCGCCTTCACATACGGCGGACTCGCTCGCCTGCAAGCGGAGAATCTCGATGCATTTCCCGACGCGTTCCGCGCCGGCATGGCAGCCAGGGCCGCGAGCATCGGAGACGTCGGAGACAACGCGCCCGATCGCTGGGTCTTCGGAGCGCCAAGCAGCATCGACGGCGTCATCATCGTCGCCGCCGACAGCGCCGAGGATCTGAACCGAGAGGTTGCTCGCGAACACCGTCTCCTCGCCCGCCACGGCGGCGCCGTCGTCTACGAACAGCCGGGCCGGGCGCGCACCGATCTCCCCGGCCACGAGCACTTCGGATTCAAGGACGGCATCTCACAGCCCGGGATCCGCGGTTTCACCGAACCCAGCGGGCTCGACCCCGACCAGGGACAGCCCGGCCAAGACCTGATCTGGCCCGGCGAGTTCATCCTCGGCTACCCGCGACAAAAGCCAGCGCCGACGCCCGGATACGGCCAGGCCGCCGAGCCGCTGACATCTATGCTCGACCCCACCCCCGGCGACATCGCCGTACCTCAGCCGGACTGGGCAGTGAACGGCTCCTACCTCGTCGTTCGACGCCTACGCCAGGACGTGCCCGGCTTCCTGACAGCTCTCAACGACTTCGCCCAAGCCCAAGCCCCGCCCTCCACGGCGGAGCGGATCGGGGCAAAACTGGTCGGCCGCTACCGAAGCGGCGCCCCCCTCGAACCGGTCGACGGCATCGATGACGCGGCCGAGACGCTCGCCGGGGATCCCTCCCGTGCTCACCCCGAACTCCTCCAAACCGAGCACATCAACGATTTCGAGTATCACGCCGCCGACCCTGACGGCCGCATCGTCCCGCTCGCGGCGCACATCAGGAAGGCATACCCGCGTGACGAAGCGACGATCGGTGGCGGAGAGGCAGACACACAGACCCACCGCCTGCTACGCCGAGGCATCCCCTTCGGCAAGCCCTACAAGGTCGGCGCCCCCGACAACACGCCGCACGGAGCAATCGACTATCCGCTCGATCGCGGGCTCGTCTTCGCCTGCTACCAAACGAGCATCGAGCAGCAGTTCGAGTTCGTCCAATCACGTTGGGTCAACGATCCCAACTTCCCCAAAGCAGGCGCCGGACAAGACCCCGTGATCAGCCAAAACACGGCCTCCCGCAGCTTCGCAATGCCCGACGGCCAACCCGCACTGCTCGAACTGCTCAAGCAATGGGTCACCACCACCGGCGGCGAATACTTCTTCCAGCCGTCGATCTCAGCACTCGAACGACTCAGCGACGGCGGGTGAACCACCCCAAACACTGATGCTTACGTCGCGAACGCCAAGGTTGGGGAGTGGGGGAGGAACGTGGCTTCAGCGGGAACGCGCGCCCACCGCTCAGTCGCTCGAATACCGGCATCAGCTGTCGGCCAGGCGCACAACCAACGCCACCGGCCGTCGACGAGTTCGCCAGCCGCGGCTATGCCGTGCGTGGCAGATCATTACCCATCTGACCGACATCGACGCGTCGGCAAGTGCGAGCCTGGGAGAAATACGGATCGTCGCCAAGGACTCGGTCGTCGAACTGGCTGAACAGTTGCTTTCGGCGCTCAGGGAGTACCGCGACAGGTGGTCGGTCCACAGTCTCGAAGCGCGTCGCGCTGCCGCCTCCTCAGTGAAATCGCGGCCGCCCGACGCGAACTGGCTCGGGCGTGCGCTCGAATCCGACGAGACGTTCGTGACCGCCGCGTCGCTACTAGCCGACTGGAGCAGAAGCATCGCGTGGCAGCCAGGCGGGTCGCCTTCGGTCACGGTCGAGCACACTCCGCCTCCCAGGAGTCCCACCTCGGATCCGATGTCGCGCAATCAGCGGGCGAGCGCCGGTAGACTGGTCACCTATGGCGCTTACGGAACGGATCTCGCCGGGCATGGGGCACTGGCCGTCGGCGGAGGAGTTGAGCAGCAGGGTCGACGATAGCCGCTAGGTCGGAAGGTTCAGACATCGTCCCATTGATGCATCACGCCCCACGCACTGGCGCCGCCGAGCGATTGCTTGGCGATTAGCGGTCCCAGTACGAAGTACGGCGCTCCCATCAGATTGCTGACACAGACAAAGCCGACCGCCTTCCAAAGCCACTCCAGCGCTCGAAACTCAGACCATCCATTACCCAGATTTCCTAGGAAGACTTTGTCTCGGGAGTCGTCGAGTGGGTGATCCATCCCGCTACCCCCTCAGCATGAGCGAGAAGCTGCAACCGCCCTTGCCGGCCGATGACGACGAGGGCAGCGCTGTATGACGCCCGGAGCCTGCCGAGACGAAACGGCTGAAGCAGAAGACGAATACGGGCGCTGACATCCTCGTGCCGAAGCGCGGCGAGTTCTACAAGAACCTGAGTAAGGCCAGCAAGCCAGACGACTGACCGCTAGCCCTCTTTGTCATCGTCTAACCGGAGCGGAGCTTCCTCAGTTGGCTCCACCCAGAACTCAGTTGGCTCCACCCAGAAGAAGGCCGACACGGGCTTGACCTTCTCTGGGACACGCAGTTCCAAGCAATGGTTAGCCGCCGTTTTCGACCTCTATCACGATCAAGAAGTGCGCGATCTCCTTTATCGCCCACCCCGGCGGATGCCCGGTTCGGCTTGCTCGAAGACAACCTCCTCAGTCTCATCCATGAGCCGGACGCGAAGGATGAGCCGCACCCGCATCGTAGGCGGCGGTTGGTGGTCAGCGATGGAGGGTTGGTGGCGCAATCATCCCCGCGAGGGGCCGCGGCTATTTGATCTGGGCCGTGGCTGGCGCGGTCATCGGCATTCTCAAGCTCACGGCTGCAGTCTGTAAGGGGTCGCCGTGGCGCAATCGACGGATGGAGTCGAGATGCGAAAGCGAATCTCAAGCGCTGGAGTAACAGTGCAGGCGGTAGCAGGCAACCACGCCGTGTTTCTCGGCTTCGATCTTGACGCCGCTGGGCGTGATGGCTGCCTGGGCTTTTCGATTCATCGATCTGATGAGACCGAGGCAGAGGAGTATTGGCTTTCGGGGTTCAAGACCTTCAAGTCGGTCGTTCCACACCCGGTCGCTGACACGATTTACAGCACGCGCGACCACCCGATGCAGACGTTCTATTGGGCGATTACAGCGCCAAGCCTGGTCATCAGTAGACCTACCGCGTCGTCCCGCGCTACGGCACGCAGAATTTGGTTGACAAGCCGGGCATCGAGGTCACGATCAAGGTTACGACGAGCGATCCCGCAGCGGGGACACATGGCGTCTATTTCAACCGTGGTGTCGCCGCCGGCCAGGCCTACGCGCACAAGTTCGGGCTGCCTCCGGACAAGCTCCCTCCGACACGAGGGCCGAGGCGCTGACGTGGCTGTCACGCGGCCTGATCGAGGCGCTGATTGAGTTCATCGGTCAGGCACGCTCGGCGCTGCGCGTCGCGCGGCCTACGAGTTCACAGAGACTGACGTTCTGACCGCGCTGGGCACTGCCCACGGGCGCGACGCGGACGTCAAGATCGTCTACCACGCGCTTGACGACAGCACCGGAAACGGCAACCGCAAGGCGATTGCGGATAGCGGCCTTGACTCGGCGGCGGCACGAACGTACCAACGGCGATGCATGCTGAGCTGAGCAACTGGCGGAGCGCGTGGCCACCGGCGCCTACGGTACGTTGGCGAACATGCGTTCGCAAGTGTGTGTTCAGTTGAGGGGCTTCCAGTCTCCGCCGGGTTCATGACTGGGGGAGCCCGAGGCGCCAGATGCCCGCCAGATGACGTCGATGATGGATCGCATGTCGCGACCGCGATCCTACTCGTAGGCTTCGCAGACGACGTCGGGAAGGATCAAGACGTCTCGGTCGATGAGCGCTGCGACCGGCATCGGGATCACGTAGGGGTTCAGGGGAGGATTGACCAGGGCTGGCGGTGGCAGCAGCGCAAGCGGGCGGCGACACGCGCGAGGTGGCACTCGACTTGGCGCTCGCCGAACTCGACCGGGCGTTGCGGTGAGGCACCCGTCCCAGCGGCTCGCCACCTACACGATCAATGCATCGAACGGCGGGAACGGTTCCTTGAGCCGGGCATGTTCGCGGCCTACTGAAACGAATCCGCTGGGACCGCAATTGGGTGCTTGACAACAACCAGGACGAGGAGGTAAGGTCGGGCTTAGTGCAGTTCAGCACATAGTTCGGGGCAGCGATTCAAGGGGGCACGATGTCTTCGAAGGAACGTCCGGACGCCGACGTCGTTCGCGCGCTGATAGAAAGCGGAGCGGTGAACTTTGATGCTATTGGCTCGACCTTGGCCAAGTACGGGCCCCAGGCAGCGCTTTCGCGGCTCGATGATCCGTGGGAGAACTTCTGCGGAACGATGCGGCTTTTCATTCGGGTCTATCGCCTTCCGCCAATCCTGGATCCAATCACGATCGTCGGCCTCGGCGAGTTGACGCGGTTGGGAAAGCTCGCACAGGGCGAGCTTCATCAGTAGCCGCTGAACACTGATGGATGCCGATCTGGACGCAAACGCCCTGCGGCGGCGGCTGGGCGCCTGCCTGCAGAACGCAGAGCTCGCTACAACTGAGGTGGCCCTCAATGGCTATCCGAAAGGGGCCGACGATGCTTCATCAGACGGCGCCAGGCGAGCCGAACTGAAATTTGTGAACGAAACGGCACTTCTACTGGCCGTTTCATGTCGTGCCATCGGCCCAGCCGACGACGAGTTACGGGCGGTTCACGGCGCCATCTGCGAACGCCTGTCGGCCCTCGGTCGATCCCCGGAAACAGCCGCGGCAATCTGCAGGGAGCCTCACCTTGCAATTGAGCTCGGCGTCGCCCATCTCGTTCTCACGGACATCGGTTTGCCTGACGAAGAGTTCCACCGCTTGCTCGTAGAGGCCATGGACTGGTCGCTAGGGCCGCGCGCCGAGCGGCCGGCACATGGGTTACTGGAGAGTGAGTGGATCCGCCGCCGCTATCTGAACCCTGAACGATCCCGCAGCTTGGTACGTACCCTAGTGCGCCGATCGATCCTGAGTGCACGACTGGATCTCCTGACCATTTCCCGGGACGACCTGTACGCCTTCACACATGCCCTGTTCTACGCCACCGATTTTGGAGCCCATCCTGCGCTATCTCAACAGCAGTCTCGCGCGGTTGCGGACTACGCCGATGGCGCCGTTGCATGGTGTCTCGACCGCCAGGATTATGACTTGGTCGGCGAGTTGCTCCTTACATGGCCCATCCTCGGTATGGGATTCTCCCCAACGGCTTCATTCGCGTACAAAGTCTTGACGGAGATCTTCGACCGGGTCGGATTTGTTCCAGTACCCGACATTTCGATCTCCGAGTTTTCCGAGCTTCCCAGCTCCGATCGACGACCCTACTGGATCTCAGCAACTTACCACGCCGAATACGTCGCGGGTCTGCTCTTCGCCACTCTGCTTACTCGGCCGGTCGAGTCGCTGGCTAGGCGCGGAACTGGGCCTAGTCCGTCCACGACCATCCCGGAGGAGGTGATCCGTCGAAGCCCATACGAGCGGCATTGGCAATCGTTCTACGACGGACAGAGCGCGCGGGACAGACCGGCGCTTGCATGGATGGTTTGGTGGATCGCTCTGCGCCGCTGCGCTGACGACGGCGATCTGACCGGTGTGGCGGCGATGGCGGCTGAACTCGACAAACCGGCGTTCTGTTCAACTGGGCTCTCCCAGTCAGCCATGGGCATCGTCAGGCGGAGCGTGGCCTTCGACCTCTTCGCCCGCAAAGAGCGACTAGCCGAGATGGTTTCCAACGGCGACGCTAACACTCCAAGCGCTCGAACAGGGGAGGCCATGAGCTGAGAGCTCGTAACCGAATGAAGCAGCGATCAACCGGTACGGAGGCGGCTCTCTCCCATTGCATAGCAAACTAGCCAAATGGATAGAAAACTACCCAAGGCGCTCGCGGGTCAAGGTCACGTCGGCAGGTCAGGCCAAGGCTCGCCAAGCATGGGTTGCGGAGGAACTGCGATTCGCCGCGACGCGACCTCACGTGCAGTCCGGTGAGCGGCCCTCCGAGCGTCGACGCCGCCGGTGGCAATCAAGCGAGTTCGTCTTCGCCGACGGGTGGCTTCGGCTGTTCGGGGAGTGCCACGGGCGGCGCACCAATCACACTCCACAGCGCCCATCCCTTGACGAGCCAACCGGCGGCAAAGCCCAGTATAGCCATGACCTCGGCGATGTAACTCGGCTTCAGCAACCAAATCTGGAACGCATGCGCGGCGCCGATACCGCCGATCAGGAGTCCAATGACGATCACTGCGGCACAGCCGAAGTGAAACCAGGGGAGCCAGGCGGCATTCCCCGGGTGGAATTCCCGCCGTCCGAAGATGAAGGCGATCACTGCCAGTGACAACAGTGCGGTTACTGCACAGAAGTAGTGGAGGTGGGCGCAGTTGCTTTCGCCGAGCCATTGCTGTGTCGGGGAACATCCAACCGGCTGCGGTGTTGTCCCGCAGGGTGCGGAGTTTGCTGGAAGGTCGGGCCGCATCGTTGGGAACATCGCGACGCCGATCAGCAGAACCCCGGCGATTGTGCTGAACACGAAGTCAAACTGCTTCCACTGGGCAGCCATGTAGGTGATCAGCAGAATGCCGATCACCCAGAGGATTCCAACGAAGAAGTCCCGGGCGCTGCTGAAGTAGTAGGCGCTAAGTGAGCCGCGGAGGCTGACCGACCCCCTGATGTAGAAATACTCGGCGACGAACAGAATCACCGGCAAGAGCAGACCGAGGACGCCAACCGCGGTCCGAATGATCATGTACGACGCGACGTAAAGGCGGCCGTTGGGATCGTCGGCGTTGGCCTTCTGGTCGTACGTCAAGAAGAACGGGTGCATGTCGGACATCGAAATCCTGGTGGCATTCAACCAGCGTCCTGCGATGTTAGCAACAACCGCCACTAACCGCCAATCGCCAGGGTTCTGCAGGCAGAGGCGCGGGGGATGTGCCATCGCCCTGGCTGGTCGGCCTCCGGGCTTTTGAGGTCGACCTTGTAGCTTTCGGCCTGATGCTGAAGACGGAGCGTTAACCTCGACATCGATGCGCAAGAACCGGCACAAGCGCCGTGAATGCGACGCCGGCGATGCCCGAGAACAGCGGTAGCTGCAAGAGGCGCACGGTGGAAAGTCCATAGTCGTCTTCGATGATGGCATCACGGGCCGACGCATTACGTAGATGGCGGAACAGGCCCACGGTGGCTCCGACCAAGTAGAAGGCCAGCGCGGCCTTCAGCGCGGTCTGCGATACATCCGCGAGGAGCGCAACGCCAAGCAACAGCTAGGCAACCATGCCCGTGTAGAGCACGGTCGTGAATAGGTTGTTCTGGGCGCGTACGAGCCCTTCGCACGGTCGTCTCGGTACTCGTCGATCGATTGGCGAATCTGGCGAAGGACCGCTCTGGGTACCTCCATCGAACCTGGGGCCGAGTAACACGAGGCCACCGACCCGGACATGGACGGGACGTGCCCGCGATACGACGCGACTGACCCGGCGCCGCACGCCTTGGCCGGCCAGCGGCAGGGGTACGGCCTGATAGAGGAACCGTGCCGCGTGAGGGTCGAGTGTCACCACCGCCAGCCGCAGCTTGCTCAGTAACTCTTCCCGTTCGGGGATGCGGGCGCCGAGCAGCCGCAGCTCGTCGTACAGAGCGAAGCCGATCACGCTGCCCACCGGTTGCAGGTCGAACAGGCACTCGTCCGCGCGGTGGAGTCGATTCCACGCGGCTGGATACCCAGTCGCCTGTACCCAATCTGACGAGGGCGTAGCCGGCTGCGTGATTCCTAACTCGATACCTGCCTCTGTAAGTTGGTCGCGGAACTCGGACAGGCTGCTAGGCGACAGCGGCTGCGCTCCGAGCGCGCCGATGTGAGCGGCGATCCGGGTGTACTCGGCTTTTGACGAGGCAGGCCGGCCCCGTCTGGGCGCCTTGAGGCTTCCGGCACTGCATGTTTCGTCGCTATGCTAGCTGGTTGGGGCACCTCCCAACTCCTTCTTGTTCGCGAGATGCGCCGCTAATGAGCTGCCGACGATGCTGCCCAGGCCGGTGCAAGCGTCCCAGCCTTGTGTGGCCTGGAACCCGACGACGGCCGGCCCGTAGTCCTGCGTTGGTGGCGTGTCGTTGTTGCCATTGGTGATATCCCGAAATACGTCGTCCG
>Ga0068856_100002698_pt1 | contig 18206 bp, 17 predicted proteins | sample KBSCornC62_FD_66595 | JGI IMG/M metagenome (GOLD analysis project Ga0068856, IMG submission 66595) | Corn rhizosphere microbial communities from Kellogg Biological Station, Michigan, USA - KBS Corn C6-2 | ecosystem: Host-associated > Plants > Roots > Rhizosphere > Soil ...
ACGAAGAGAGTTCGCCGTAAGTTTGATCTCGATTTCATTGTTCTTATCTCCGCAGGAAGGATTCGAATTTGCGATTACTCTAGATCACGACGCGCAAAAGTTCAAAGAGATAGATGTCCGATAAACTTCAGTTTGTCGTGACGTTACAAAGCGAGCTGCCAATTTGTGCGCGCCTCGTTAATCTGGCTCTGAATTTTGGCTCTTCTTCGGCCCGACACGACAAACTAAAGTTCGTCGGACACTTGAAATTTGAGATCTCTTCGGTGCCGGTGCTAGAATCGGCGCGTGTTCAATCCGCAGCCTTTACATTTTCGACCTCTTGAGTCCCGCGCAAACCTCTTCGCGGACTAGCCTCCCTGTCAACTGAATCACCGCTTAATACTGGCCGATAACTCTCGGCCATGGCATAGCTTTCACCGATTCTCTATCGGTTTTTGACAAGGAGAAAAGATCATGTCGAGCAGCGTACTCGCACCACCGCGCCGTCCGGAAATCAAGACAGCACTGCCAGGTCCAAAGGGGCAGAAGATTGTCGAAGCGGACGCCCAGTTTGTAAATCCCGCATACCCTCGGCCTTCCTTCAAACTCGTCGCTGAGCGTGGCTCCGGCGTTTGGGTGGAAGACGTAGATGGAAACATATTTCTGGATTGCAATGCTGGCGTCGCAGTCTGTTCTACAGGCCATTGCCACCCTGAAGTCGTGAAAGCCATTCAGGACCAGGCCGCGGAACTGATTCACATGTGCGGAACGGATTACTACTACCGGCACATGCCACAGCTTGCTGAAAAACTGGATGCGATTGTTCCCGTTCAATCACCAACACGAACGCACTTCGCAAACAGTGGAACGGAAGCGGTCGAGACTGCTTTGAAGCTTGCGATGCACGCAACAGGACGTGAAAAGTTCATCGCATTCTTCAATAGCTTCCATGGCCGCACACTCGGGTCGCTTTCACTGACTTCATCGAAGGCAGCCCAGCGAAAAGGATTCAAACGTCAGGCGCTCGATGTTGTACACGTGCCCTATCCAAATGAATTCCGAAATCCGTTTAGTGCCGCGGACTGTGGTGACGGCGGCGCAGGTCAGGGAGCGCTGAACTGGATTGAAGAGCGACTGTTCAAAACGACTACGCCACCGGAGGAAGTTGCGGCGATTGTGGTCGAAGCAGTTCAAGGCGAGGGAGGTTACGTTCCTGCTCCCAGGGATTTTCTAACGGGCTTGCGAAGGATTTGTGATCAACACGGAATTCTGCTGATCGTTGACGAGGTTCAGTCAGGAATGGGTCGCACCGGCAAGATGTTCGCGAGCGAGTACTACGATGTCAAACCGGACATCATTTGCATTGCGAAAGGCATCGGCTCGGGCTTGCCCATTGGAGCCTGCGTGGCGCGTGCTGATTTGATGAACTGGAAACCAGGCGCTCATGCATCAACGTTTGGTGGCAATCCGGTTTGCATCGCAGCGGCTTTGAAGACGATCGAACTACTCGAAGGCGGACTAGTACAGAACAGCGCCGAGGTGGGAGCTTACCTGAAGGCTGGTCTTGAGAAGTTAAAGACGAAATATGATTGCATCGGCGATGTCCGAGGACTTGGCCTGATGATCGGAGTTGAGTTTGTCGAAGACAAGACTTCGTTGACGCCTGCTCCGGATCTGCGCGATCGCGTGGAATCGGCGTGTTTCGAGCGCGGTGTGATCGTGTTGGGCTGCGGTAACAATAGCATTCGCTGGTCACCGCCGTTGATCATCACCAAAGAAAACATCGATGTCGCCTTGGAGATTTTCGACGAAGCGATTGCTGCATCTATTTGATCTGCAACAAGCAGACAATCTCTAAAGTCAAAGGAGACCATATAAAGAACAAGTCAGGAAGGGTGGTTTACCCCCGCTTGAACCCGATCTGAATCGTCGGGAGACAGCGGGGGTAAACCACCCTTCCTGACTTGTTCTATTGAATGTTTGTTTTTTTTCCAAGGTGGCTGGGGTTGGGAGTTTCTAAGAAGACGCAGAGAACGCAGAGCAGGGGCAGAGTTTTTTGCCCGACTCAAAGAACAAAGCTCAAAGCACCAAGCTCAAAATCTTTGCGCCACACCTTTAACACACCTCACAGTATCTCGTGCGATTAGAAGTTCTTCGTCCGTTGGAATCACAAAAGCACTGAAGCGGCTCTCGGGTTTGCTGATGTCGCCTTCAAAACCGTTTCTGGCTGAAGAGTTCTTCTCGTTATCCAATTCAACACCCATCCATTCGAGGCCATTACAAATTCTCTGTCTTACCTCCGGCGAGTTCTCGCCGATGCCGCCTGTGAAGATCAAGGCATCAGCTCCACCGGTTGCAGCCAGGAACGCGCCGATGTATTTCCGCACTCGATAGCAAAACACCTCAATCGCGAGATGAGCGCGACGGTCGTTATTTTCTTTCTCTTCTGCCAACAACTCGCGCATATCGTTCGTCAAACCGGAGATACCAAGCAGACCTGATTGCTTATTTAGCAGGGTCTCAACTTCGCGCGCTGACAATCCTTCTTTGACACTTATGAAGTCAACAATCGCCGGGTCGATATCACCTGACCGTGTGCCCATCACCAGGCCTTCCAGCGGCGTCAAACCCATTGATGTATCGATCGAATCACCGCGCCGGATTCCGGCGATCGAACAGCCGTTGCCCAGGTGAATTGTGATTACGTTCGTCTCGTCGCGCTGAATCTTCTTCAGTTGTCGATAGCGATATGCCACGTATCGATGCGAGGTGCCGTGAAAGCCGTAACGACGGATTCGATAGCGACGATAGAGTTGATATGGAATGGCGTAGAGATACGCAGCTTCCGGCAGTGTTTGGTGGAATGCCGTATCAAACACTGCAACCTGCGGCAGACCATGTCCAAAGACATCCCGTGCTGCCTGAATACCTTTGATGTTGGTTGGATTGTGAAGTGGTGCCAGCTCGATACAGTCTTCAATAGCCCTCAATACCGCCTCGTCGATCGTCACTGAATGCTTGAAGTGCTCACCGCCATGAACGACGCGATGACCCACGGCGTGAATATCAGCGACGCTTTGAATCTGTTCAGGTCCTTCAGGAGAGCATGCCCAACGCTGAATAAACTCAACGGCCGCACGCGTGTCTCGTAGCCTCGCCGTCGATAGTTGCTTCTCTCGCGAGTCCGCCTGAAGTGAAACGATTGATTCACCACCGATTCGTTCCAATGAGCCGCGTGCAAGCCGCTGATCTGTGTTGCTGGAAATCATGTCCAGATCAGTGGCGATGATCTGAAACTTTACGGTGGATGAGCCGCAGTTTAGGACGAGAACGTTCATTAGGTTTGCATTGTCCTTCGGGTGGAACTTGGTCTTGGATTTCTGTGAAACTCCTTGGCTAGTCCTCGGGCCTCATCGAACAGAAGTCTCTTGACCAGCAACACCAACGCTCTTATGTCGGAGCGCGTCCGTCCTCGGCCGCCCCCGTCGAACAGAACCGTCCATTCCATCGAGCAGGACGCGGGCCAGTGCGTGGCCCAATTCACAATGAGAGCAAGCGAGCGAGCGAAACTTACTGATGGGTTCTGTTCGACGAGAGCGGCCGAGGACGGACGCGCTCCGACAGAAGAGCGTTCGTGACGCTGGTCAAGAGACTTCTGTCCAACGGGAGCGGCTCTAGGTTGCGCATCAATTGTCCAGCTTCGCGCGAATTTCTTCCATCCGCGCGCGCAGTCGTTCTTCATCGACATTCCTAATAAGGCCGTCCCTAAAAACCTCTTTTCCTGCCACGACTGTCATAACCGCATCGCGCCCGGACGACGAAAAAATCGTGGCGACCACCGGATCGTAAATTGGAAGTTGGTGAACCCCTTCTAATGACAACACTGCAAAATCAGCTGCCGCACCTTCTGAGAGTTGGCCAACGCTGCCACCCAGTTTCAAACACCGCGCGCCACCGATCGTTGCGGCTGAGAATACTTGATCGGCACTAATCGGCGCGTCCATTCTGCCCAGCAATGCCGCGAAGCGAGCCTCCTCCAAAATGTCGCATGTATTGTTGCTCGCTACGGAATCACTTCCTAAACCCACGTCGATGTTTTGTTTTAGAAACGCCGCAAATGGAGCACGTCCATGACCAAGCTTTGCATTTGACTTCGGGCAGTGGGCAATTTTTGTCTTCGTCTCGGCCAATGTCTCGAGATCGTTCTCGTCCACTCGAATGCAATGCGCGAGCAGTGGCTGAGCTTCAAGAATTCTTCTCTGTTGTAAGTACTGAATCACGGAAATGCCTGGTGTAGACCATTCAATATTTCGCTTTGCCAATCCATCCGCGAACATCCCGCAGCCTTCGCGAATCAACGCTTCCTCCGCCGACGATTCGGCTGCGTGCATCATCAAGGGCAACGATTCTGTTTGCGCGTAATCCGCTATCAGCTCAAGTTGCTCGCCACAGACTGTATAAGGTGAATGCGGAGAAACACCAACCCTCAGTAGATCAGACTCGAGCTCACGAAGCTCAGCGATCTTGGTTTTTAACTTTTCAAAGTTTTCGTTAACCAAATGAGGATCAGGTCCAAATGATTCCTGAAATACTGTACCTCGCAAACCAACTTCCTTTATTGCCCTGCCACTCATGACGGCAACGTCGCTCGCATCGGCGACGCAGGTTACTCCGGCGCGCAGGGCTTCACATGCACCCCAAATCGCTGAGACATGGATATCGTCAGCGGTCATTCTTTCAAGTCGTGCGATCGTGAGCTTTCTTAACCAGGCAAAGAAGTCTGTTTCCTCTTTTTCAAGATAGCCGCGCATCGCCGTCAGCTCGAGATGCGAGTGCGCATTCACCAGGCCGGGAATAATTGCGCAGTTATTGAAAGTCTTTAGATTGGCTTCCGGATGCTTTTGGACGACAGACGTGCGATAACCGACTGATTTGATTTTCGAACCTTCGATGGCAATCGCACCATCAGCGATTGGAGCAGAGACCGCAGGTAGGACCCAGGAAGCGGCGTAGATGGTTACCATTGGATGTTCGGGTCAGTGATTACTGGCGTATAGGTCCTATAGGTCATATAGGTCCTATTCTCTATGGAAGTTGTCTGTGTCATTCAGCGATCTTTGTCCGAAGAGATGATCCGAGTCGGCGTAAAGTATGCATCAGACGCCGATTGCCCTCGATCGAAGTCACCACACTTAGACTCACAGCATGCTCGTGTTCTGAAACTTCCTTAACCTCAAAATCTTCAAGACGTAGATGTTGCTTGTCCAGTTCGTCGAGAAGCGCCTCAAGAAATTCAGCCGGGTCAGTCGTCTTCAAATGATAGTGAAACAGCCGCGACCTCTTGATAATCAATCGCTCAACTCGGCGCAGGACAACCAACACAAGAATTATGGAGACTGTTGAAAACAAGGCGAGCGGGAAAAGCCCTTCACCGATCGCAATACCCACCGCGCCAACCACAAAGATTGTTGCCGCTGTAGTAAGTCCGGTAATCGAGCCGCGGGCTTGAAGAATTACTCCGGCGCCCAGAAAACCAATGCCGGCCACTACCTGCGCCGCCAGTCGCGCGGGATCTGTGTAAGCCGCTCCACCGCTGATGTGACGCGACACAACCATGTAGAGCGCCGCGCCAAAACAAATCAGCACATTTGTGCGAAGACCTGCTGCCTTGCGATTGAGTTCACGCTCTAATCCGATCGCGCCGCCACAAACCATCGCGAGTAGCAATTTCGTTGCGATCAAAATTGCAGGCGACGCAAAAACCAACAAGGTTAGCCTCTGGACCATGTCAGCGATTAACAGGCGCCGTAGTGTCCCTTAAAGTTGCGCCCTGACTCTTATCGTTTTTTATCTGTTGATATCTCTGCATTATCGACTGGACGTATGCTCGCGTTGAAGGAATATCGATCCGCTGAATGAACTCTGCTGACGTCAAGGGCTTTCCGTCCTGCCCAACTTTGTTCCATTCGAGGGCGCGGCTTGGGCCAGCATTATATCCTGCGACCATGCGCGTTTCTGCGTCCGGGTTATCCTGAAACTGCTCGCGAATTTTTTCCAGATACCAACATCCTATTTGGATGTTGTGTTCAGGATCCCGCAGGAATGCTTGAGGGTCGCCGGTCATCTGTCTTTCAAACTCGCGCATGCCAGTTTCCGTGGCCCACTCGCGTCCGACCTTTGGCGTGACTTGCATTAAGCCCACTTCACCAGCTTGTCCGATCTTCCAGGGGCTGAAGTACGTTTCCTCGTAGATCATGCTCCACACGAGATCAGGATCGACACGATAGATTGCGGCCTGTTGTGCGATCAGCGCGTCGTAGCGATGGGTCCAATATTGGTTAAAGAAATAAGCGGCGAAGATTATGGTGAGGGCTATTAGAAGAACAACCAAAACACGTTTCATTAAGATTGGTTTAATTGCCGATTTCCGATTGGCAATTGCTGAGTTGCTTTTCGGTCTTTGGTTTTAGGCGTTCGGTTTGTCGCGACTCTGAAGTTCATACTTTTTCGATGCCGCAAGATCAAAAGCCCAAGACCAAATCGGCAATTGGCAATCGGAAATCGGAAACAAACTACGATCTCTCAATTCTTTTGCCGCTCAGTTTTTTCGTCTGAGTCCGGACCAAAAACTACCTAACGAGTATGCAGAATCGATACCTTCGTAACGGGACCTCAGGGCATGTTCATCCAGTACGTGTCCTTGTAACCAGACTTCCGCGTCGAGAGTCGCGCCTACTTTCAACGCTTCCCCGCGAAGTGCTCGCTGGTTAACCAACACCTCAAGCTTGATTCGTTCAAGGTCAAGGTGAATCCAAAACAGTTCGCCGCCAGTTAAAGGATTGCGCAACGGCTTATAAGTTATTACGCGGCCTGACAAACTCCAGTCGTTCTCATGGGAAGCACGTGTAGGCGCGGTTTTTTCAAGAGGCGCCCAACGTGTTTTGCCTTTCGTTTTTCTGACTCTGGCCCGATAAGCCAGCCCACAGAGACCGACGTGCAATTCCTGAGCACGAAAACCTGCTGGACCTACTTCAGTGAGGTTCTGCAGTTCAAACAGCACTTCACAATCTGTTCCTTCACGAAATCCATGAATAACGGCTTCGCCCTCTTCGTCGTACTCGGTCAATGCCCAGGGCGTGATCGTTTGATTGTAACGAGCTCGAAAACCAGGACGACAATCGGCGTAAAAAACGCCATTACCTGATTCGTACAATACGGTCCAAACTTCTAAACCTTCGCCAAGTTTCCAACAACGTCCATGCAGGACGGCGCCTCTTCGATTCAGTTGAGTAGGCTCACCTTGATCACCTGCTCGCTCAGCGAGGTAATTGAATGCCTTTTCACTTGAAACTTCCAAACCGATTGTCTCGAAAGTAGGGTTCATATCGATCGTCAGTAGTCAGTCCGTGTCAAATAGTTGAATAGGTCATAGGTGCTATACTACTGATCAATTAACGACGTTGTAACTTCACCAGAAAATTTTCGCAAGTGCTTTTGGTTACGTATTATTGCGCGGCGCGCTTTCTCTGTCTACGTTTTGCCGACTTGCCATTGTTGCTTTCCGATTTTGGCGCGCGCGTCTTGAAGCCGCGGATCACTCTTTCCGGTCCGTACTGTGGGTGCGCTCCGGAGCGAACCATCTCGGCGAAGAGGTCCACATCGTAATCAGCCTCACGCGACATCTCTTCACGAATCGCATGCAGGACTTCAAGAAATTTAGGACGACGATACATAGGATTTGTTGTGAATAGGTCCAATAGGTCCAATAGGTCCTATTGTCTGTCGACTAAATCTTAAATTTTAAATTCTGCTCCGTCGCTTCCGACACCAAAAACTCCGGAGTCACAATCATGGGAACGAAGAAGCCAGCAGCGGTGTTGAACAACCGTATCCGAGCCTGACGCCGAACGTTTGCAAGGTGACCAAAATTCCAGGTAACGAGGTAATCGATCTTGTGATAGGAAGCGATCGCAACGTGCAACGCGTCTGCGATGTATTTGCGGTGAAAGATGCCTCGCGAAATGTAACCTTCCGCCAGAATCGCCGCTTCTTCAGTTAAATCAACCTGCTCCAGATTCTGCAAGAGCTTTAGATACGACGTTCGATGGGGCTCTTTCAGCCTGCCTAACTCTGCCGCAACCAAGGGTGATACAACGGCTCTATAGTCGTGCATCTCATGTTCCCACCAGCGAATCGTTAGATCGCGACGGAACGGCTCGCCGTTGTCGAGATAAGCACCGATGACCGAGGTTTCGAGATATATGTTCTGCTTCATGGAGTCGATACTACTTCCGGCAGGTTCGATTCAACCCTGGATTTTTGTCCCAGTGGCACTAAGCGAATCGAACCACGCGCGAAATCAAAATAGATATGAAAGTTCTTGAGAAAGTTTCCGCCCAGGATGCCGCTCTGGGTAAACCCTGCGGTCTCATTCACTGGTTCTAAGTCGAGAACGGCCGCGCTGATCTTTTCAAGCGTCGTAAGACCAAGACTCAATTTTGGTAGTTGAAGTAGTTTCACGTCTTCCGTCACACCAGCAGCACCAAAGACTCTCATCTTCGAGGGCTGCAATAGATCAAGCAGCTGCTCCTGTTGCGATAGCTTTTCAGATATGACCGTTATACTGGCGGCCGTGTCGATGATGAAGTTTAGCGTCTTGTCAAAACCGACAAGTCCAACTTCACCGCTCAAGAATCCACTCGACGTTGTTCGCAGCGGAACCTCAATCGCAGCGTCATTAGGTACTATCGGAATTAAAGACTGCGCGCTTTCACCTCTGCGCAACTGCGTCCACGACTCGGTAATATCTGATTGATTTTGTCGCAACAGTGTAATCTGACGAGTGCCATAGTCGAGCGACGCAAGAAACTTCGAAACCACCGAAAGGCCCAGATACCCATCAACGGGAATGTTTGTATCAAAGAAATGTCGAATGTAGAGGGGAACGTTTTCAACCTTGACATCACCTATCTCGATCGAATTAACGTAACTGTAAACGATTTCAAACTTGCCACCGCCTCCAACTGCGCGAGCCATGCCGCCACGAGCTACCGCTTTCAATCCCAACCTCTTGGCTGTTAGATCTGAAATGACGGACATACCCGAACCGGTGTCCAGAACAAATTTTAAGGGTCGCTTATCTCCGTTGATCCGTATGCTCAGAATCGGTCGATTGTCGAACGACTCAAACGCAACCGACGTTCGCGCTGAACCTGAAGCGACGTAGAGCGCACCTTGTCGGCCAAGGTACCGAAGGAAATCGATCAACCCAATAATGCGAGCGCGGCGATCTGCATCGGTCTTGGGAGCGATTAATAGAAATCGCTCGTAAGCATCCGCTGCTTCCTTATAGCGCTCGTTGCGGGCCGCAGCTTGTCCGAGATTAAAAATATAATCAGGCTCATCAGGATCGAGATTCACTGCCCTACGTAATCCTGCCAAACACGACGCGACACGGTTCTCGTAGAAGTCCACCATCGCCAAACCGGCGACAGCCATGGCCTCCTTCTCGTCAAGCGAGAGCGCAGTCCGAAACTCCTCGACGGAGAGTCGGAACTCACCCGCTCCAAGAATCGAAGCACCCATCAATGCATGTGCACGTGCTGACAGTGGCTCGATCATTATGACTCGAGCTGCATTGTCATAGGCTCCTTGCAGATTGCGCTGCTTGAGTAGAGCAAAGCTGAGGCCCAACCGTGCTTCAGAATCTCGCGGTTCTTTAGTCAACAAGTCGCGAAAGATCTTTTCAGCGGTCGGATAGTCGCCCTTCTTCAGCGCCTTCTGGCCTTTGCTGTGTTCTTTGGTTGATGCTTGAGCTCTCGATGGTACGGCAATCAGGAGGCACAAAAGCATGAAGGCGGCCACACTAAAAGCCGCCAGCTTACGAACGCCTTTTTTCAAATGAGACTGCATAACTCACCTTCTAAGGCAACTGTCTCTCATGGTGGCGGGGAGCGTCTCTGCAAATTACTTTAACCTATTTCAGAATTTCACCTGTCTTCATTGACCACAGCACCAGGTCAAGTTCATCGCAATTGATTCTGACGTCTTTTGCAAATCGCAGGAATCTTTCTTCGACGTCAAGGTATTGCTTTCTGGTGGAGGGCGGTTTCGTCGAGTCCACAACTCCGACCTCGGCCAAGCACCTCATCACATGTTTATCAAGTATCGCATGTCCTTTGATACCTATGTTCCGCAAAAAATGGCTGGCTTCTTTGTAACCGAGTCCCTTGATCTGTTTCTCCTGTGCTAACCAATCTCTGCGCTCCAGCGGATCGGAAAAGCCGCGCAAGCGCCTACGGAGCTTCATGCCAAAGTTCACGCGAAGGTAAGATCTGGTGGTAACGATATACCGAGGGCGGGCGACAGGAAAGCGATGTGCCCCGGCTCTCTTCAGAGCCTGGGTCATTTCCTCGGGTTCGCCATCAAGAAGCAACGACCTGATCGCGTCAACGGAGTTGAGACCCATTCGAGCCGAAGCTCCTGCCGTAAAAATGCAGAACGCAAGTTCTTCCCAAAGTCGGGCATCAGATCCTTTACGCCAAACTTCATCGAACTCACTGAGCCGATTTTTTATTTCCTTTCTTCGGGCTCGATGAGTTGCAACTACCCTTTCGACTGTTACCGGTTCTTGATTACGTTGCACTTTAGTTTGTCAATAGCGCGATTCTATGAGCGCGTTAGAAATATTGTCAACGAAGTGATAAGTGAGAGGTTGGTAAAGCATAGGACCTATATGACCTATTCGACCTATCAACTACAGGCCACTCACAACTAACTACTGACCACTGACTATGATTTCAGCTATTATGACGAGACGGGGTTGCTCCGACCCCGAATCAGACCATCCTCCCTTACCCTGAGCGCATCAAAGTGATCTCCCCCTCACGAATTCCTGATGATTGGATTTGCGTGTTAGTGATTTTCATGCGTCGTGCTTTTAAAACATTGATTGGCTTAGTGGCGATTACAGTGTTCATCTGCGCTTCTATCGCTTCAGGCCAGGTTCCCGGGCAAACTAATCAATCGACACCGTCTGTCGTACTTCAGCCGCAAGCATCACCCTCGCCATCCCCGAGTCCGTCAGTTGAAGAAGGGCGGCCGCTCTATGGCTTTCAGGGAGTTCTGGTTGAAACATTGTCGGGCAAAGTCGTTGCATCGCAGCTACCGGATCAACAATTCAATCCCGCCTCCGCAGTAAAATTAGCAACCTCACTAATTGCACTTCGCACACTCGGTCCGCAACATCGCTTTGCTACCGGCGTTTGGACTGACGGTGTCCTTGATAAGCCGACCGGAACGCTTACTGGAAATCTATACGTTTCAGGCCGAGACCCCTCATTCCATTACGAACATGCGGTACTGCTGGCGAGCGAGTTGAATCGTCTGGGAATTACGAAAGTGACCGGTGACCTCATCGTTGCGCCCAGCTTCACTATGAATTTCAGTTCCTCGGCACGGCGCTCGGGTGAACGGCTTTACGATACCCTCGACTCGAGCCTTCGATATGCAGAAGCAACGCGGGCATGGAACTATGAGCGGACATTGCTAAATGATCAGACGAGTCTCCAAACGGTTCCCAGTATCGCTGTGATGGGTTCAGTTGTGGTGGGGCCTGTATCAACGGGCGCGAAGCTACTACTGACTCAGAAGTCAAGCAAATTGGTCGATATCCTGAAAGTGCTGTTGTGCTACTCGAACAATTTCATGGCGGAGCGTATTGGCGAGAGTTTAGGCGGCCCTGAAGCGGTACAGCGCGAACTCGTCACATTGCTGGGAGTATCTTCGGATGAAATAAAGCTCTCATCGTTAAGCGGGGTGGGTGTAAATCGAATTTCGCCGCGCGTGATGATGAAGATCTACCGCGCACTTCGTTCAGAGCTGCAAAAGAACGGACTATCTCCAACCGATATCCTACCCGTGGCCGGAATTGATCCAGGCACCCTGCAGGAGAGATTCAAGGGCCCAACCTGGCGCGGTAGTGTCGTCGCTAAAACAGGAACGCTCGTAAGGACCGACGGTGGCGCAAGCGCATTGGTTGGACAAATGCGCGCCGCGAATGGAGAGGTCCTACTCTTCGTAATTCTCAATCAACGAGGCAGCGTAGCGCGTTTCCGTGAGAATCAGGATTATCTGGTCATGCTGATTCAGAACACTCGCGGCGGTCCGAAGGCTTTCGATTACAAGCCGCTCACGTTGATGATGCAACTGTCAGATACCGAGAGTACCTTCGGAACGGCTGATGAATACGAGCCGAAAAAAGGACAGTGAGACGTCGAAAGTCCAAAGTCGAAAGTCCAAAGTCGAAAGTTCAAAGTCCAAAGTCGAAAGTTCAATTCAAAGACAGAGCCTTGGACCTTGGACCCTTGGACTTTGGACTTTCAACTTTGGACTTTGGACTTTGGACTTTGGACAAAAAACTGCGCCCCGGCGATCCGAAGATTGCCGGGGCGCTTTACCGTCCAAACTACTGGCGGCGTGCGGCACCGCAACAGCAGCGGACGATTCCCTAATTCTCTCGGTTGAGCAACCCAACAGGGTTTGTCCCCCTGCTCTCTAACTAACACTCCCAAAACACACGCATTTCCAGACGGCCTCCCGCGTGAATCACGGTTGCCGCCGTTGGGAAACAAACTTCCGTACGCGTCACCTAAGGTAACGATTATCGATAGGTCGAAGATCGGGCGGGAAAGACTTTCACGCGAAATGGCTGCAATTCATGCGAATTGAGTATGGGCATGGTTGTTGCCGAAGAAACCGGCAGGGACGCAGTTTGTCCTCCGCTACATGAGTGCTTTCGGAGGTAGATGCCTAATGAAACGCAACGGTCGGAAGGCAACGAAACAACACGGATTCACGATCATGCAAATGGTGGTGACGATCGCAATTATTGCGATTGTCAGCACGTTTGGAGTGCTTGGTATTACCAAGGCACGGGCGGAATACCGCGTTCAGAACTCTGCGAGGCAATTAGCCGTCTACCTTGAGAAAGCACGAGCCGACGCAGTTCGCCGGCACGCAGCCCCTGGTAGCGAATCGTGGGTCGAGATGTTTGGGCCAGGAACGAACACTTACAACGTGAGAATGGACTTTGGCACCGGCACACTCCAGATCAGGACGTTCCAACTTGAATCCGGGGTAACGTTTCTCACCAACGCCCAGAGAACATCTTTCGATTGGCGAGGGAGAATCCCTGCCCGAACCGTTTATCAGGTGATCAATGAAGCTGACGTCGTGCCAGTTGACGTTTCGGGTTCAGGTGATATCACTGTCGGAAGCCAACACTTCGCTGATGATGACATTCCCGCTGTCACGATTGCGTCCGTAACTGGAGACGTCATACCAGATGCCACGCCCACGCCAACCGCTACACCGCCGCCAGCCCTTCCACCTCCGGCTGATTCTCCGACGCCGACGCCGACACCCACACCGAACGGGAACGGAAATGGAAACGGAAATACAAACCCTAATGGAAATCCGCATTCGACTCCGACTCCAACACCGATTCCAACTCCAACTCCGACGCCCACTCCGACACCACCGCCCGGCTCAACTCCGACTCCTACGCCAACTCCTCTGCCACCGTGTGTAATGAGCGTGTATCCGTCGTATTTAAAGCTGAGCCAAAGCGATACTGCCAACCTGACGGGCACCGTGACGTTATATATGGCCAACGCCACCACAGCTCGGATCATCACTGCCAGTCAGGCAGGAAACGGCAACAGCATGACATATGCACTGTCACAATCCCGAATTGAAGGTAGTGGCACAAGCATTCTCACCATCGGAACCAAAAATGGCGCCGGCAATCGCGGGTCATTCACTGTTGACGTTAGTGCCAGTCCAGCATGTGGGGACACGCAGCACATTACAGTAGAAATTACCAACTAAGAGGCAGAGCCAAAATGGACCGCTCAAGTAAACGCAACGCCAAGAGAATGAGGTCGAGCGAACACGGCTTTACTTTGATGGAGACCGCGATCGCTCTGGTGATGATGTTTGTGGTCTCATTGGGTGCGGCATCTCTGTTCGCATATGCCAGCAACGCAAACGCCAATGCGGATGATCGAGAGCTGGCAATGGCGATTGCTCAAAAGCGCCTGGAGTGGCTGCGTACCATTCCTTTCACAACAGTAACTCGATCGGTCGCTTTTGCTTATCCGAATGGGGGACTGGCCGCGACGAGTCCAGGCGGCGCAGTTGAGACGGTCACAAATGCAGGTCGAAGTTATCAGGTCATCACCACTATCACCGACGATAACTTTGTGCCTCTCGGCAATCCCGACGCTGGAGCTTGTACCTTGAAGACGATAAAGATCACCGTTACTCCACTCGGTACTGCCAGTGCATTCCGCTCGTTTTCAGTTACAACCCAACGGTCTACCCAGGTTACGGGCAACTATTAAGTTGATATCAAGTGAGGCACTTTATGACATCGCTACGAACCAAAAAAAGTTCGGGCGGCTTCTCGCTGCTGGAACTTCTCATCGCGATGGCGATCACGATAACGCTAATGACAGCGGCAACCACCCTCCTGGCCAGCGCACTACGGATGCGTTCGCGAGAAAATCAGAAATCGGATGCCCTTGCAGATACACAACGAGCTCTGAATATTATGACTCGGGAAATCGCAGATGCAGGATTCAACCTGAATAACAATGGCATCGTTGCGGGCGAGTCAGGAGCTCATACCCTCCGGATTCGGTCAAATCTAAATAAGTATGACTTCAGCGCCACGCTAAACGCACAAAGTGGGATTGGAGTGCCGGGTGAGGATGCCAGCGAAGATGTCTCCTACTACACAAACTTAGCGGACAATACCAAATACCTGGTTCGACATGATGAGTACGGTTCCGGCAGCACTGTGCTGGCGAACCGTATCGACGACATAAGCTTTCACTATTTTGATCAGAAAGTGACGTATACCTGCAAGTCAGGTGACTATGATATTTCAGATCCGACGGTGGCTGAGGTTGCAGGTCCAGCTCAAGCGAAGTACGTCGTCATTGCTATCGCAGTGACTCTGGATCAGGTTGGCAAGCCCGGGAGTCCGGGTTATCAACCCAAGTACACAGTTCTCCTCTGTTCGGACGTGGCATTAAGAAATGCTGATTTGTGGAATTACTAACGACGTTGTGCGAGGTTTCGTTCTAATGCGATCTCAGAAAGCATCTAAGCCGACACGCGAGCGCCAAAATGAGCGCGGAGCAGCACTAATCACAGCCATACTTCTTTCATTGTTATTACTGGCAGCGGGGGGCACGCTGGTTCTAACGACTTCGATGACTGGCATCACCGCATTGGATTCAACCGCTGAGATGCAGGCTTACTACGCGGCTGAATCGGGAATGTCGAGAACGCTCGAGGTGCTCCGTGGCAATGTTCCATCGAATCCAGCGGGAACCAGAGCTACATTTCTCAACGTCGCCTGCTCACGGAACTTGTGGGCCGTCACGTCGGGAAATAATGTGAACGTTGCCACTGATGGAAGTACTGTTTTTCGCGTAACTTCTATCGTAGACCTGGACGATCCAATTGGCGCCAATTGTGGCAGCGCTACTTACAAAGCCACGCGTTTGAGAATCCAGGTTGCGGGTGTTGGTCCAAACAATGCTCTCAAGAACATGGAAATGGTTGTTAACCGTTACACGCTCAGTTACCCCGTGAACGCCACAGTGACTATGCGAAACGGTAGCGGCAGCCCCATCAATTTTGACTTGGGCGGCAGTAATGTGACCTCAGCATCGGGCAACGATTCGTATGGCACTGCGCCTCCCGTTGCGGCATTCGCCGTAGACAATTCAGACTACAATGCAACCAATAACATCATTGATGGCTGTAATGCGGACGGCACCAACTGTAGTGGAAGCGCACCCAACGTATCACCTGCTGACCCCTTGGTGCTGAATGGTGGCAACACCCCAAGCTTTCTCGAGTCAGTAAAAACGGCCAGGGAGTTTTTGTACGGCAGCGAGGGCATGTTGCAGGCAGCGAAGAACCAGGGTCGATACTTCACCACGGGTAATGATGCAATTGCTAGTACAGCTGGCTTAGGCGGGGGCGCGGGTTATCCTGACGGCGTGTATACATTCATTGACGGTGATTTTACGCTTGGTCCGGGCAATCCAACCGGTCAAGGTACTCTGATAGTGACGGGAACGCTTACGCTGAATGGCAACTTCAATTGGAACGGCGTAATCATGGTCTTAGGTGGTGGGACCGTAGTACGCACCGGTGGTGGTAATGGAAACATCTACGGGGCAATGTTCGTTGCCAAGTTTCCCGCCTCAGGCACCGACAGCGACGTATTTGGGGCACCGACGTTTAATACTTCTGGTGGCGGTACTGCGAACATTCAATATAATTCGGACGCAATAGACAGAGCCAAATCAGTTGGTGGTCACTCCGTATCGGGCATACGCGAAAACTGAAACCAAAGTCCAAGGTCTAAAGTCCAAGGTCCAAAGTCCAAAGTCCAAAGTCCAAAGTCCAAGGTCAAGAGCCCTGGAATTTTCTTTAGACATTGACTTCGGACTTTGGACTTTCGACTTTGGATTTTGGACTTTGCCTTGACACCTCTGTCGGAACAATCCCATGATGAGTTCCGTTGTTGAGTCAACACGGCGCCTGCCAATTATGTCGCTCTGTAATCGCCATCCCAAAAACAACGAGCTTTGTCGAAATGTCTGACATTTTGTTGGTCGAAGACAAAGAGAGTTTGCGACACGTCATCCGATTGACGCTGGAAAACGCAGGATACACCGTTGCCGAATCAGCCGACGCGCGCGCTGCAATCAACGAAATCTCCACCACACGATATCGTCTTGTACTGACCGACCTCCGAATGCCCAACGGCTCCGGTCTTGATGTGCTTCGCGCTGCGCGTACTTCAGACCCCGATGTTCCAGTGATACTGATGACCGCATTCGGGTCGATTGACGAAGCCGTCCAGGCAATGAAAGACGGAGCGCACGACTTCCTGCAAAAGCCCGTAGACTCAAATCACCTACTGTTGCTCGTTGAACGTGCACTTGACCAGGCACGACTTCGCAACGAGAACATTTTGCTCCGCGAAGACTGGTCGCGTCGTTATGGCTTTCCACGAATCATCGGTGAGTCAGACGTGATGCAACGGGCGGTAGGAGAAACACAGCGAGTAGCTCAAACTGAAGCTACGGTCCTGCTGCTGGGAGAATCGGGCACTGGCAAAGAACTATTCGCGCGCGCGGTCCATCACCTGTCAAATCGTCGCGATAAACCGTTTGTGGCAATCAACTGTGCTGCCATTCCAGAAACGCTGATTGAGAACGAACTCTTTGGTCACGAGCGAGGTGCGTTTACCGGCGCAAGTGATCGAAGACAGGGTAAATTTGAACTAGCCTCAGGGGGGACTGTTTTCCTGGATGAGATCGGAGAGTTACCGCTTTCAGTACAGGGAAAACTTCTACGCGCCATCGAGGAAAAGGTAGTTGATCGTATTGGTGGGCGCGCACAGGTTCCGGTTGATGTTCGAGTTGTTGCTGCGACTAACAAGGATCTAAAGACCGCGGTCGATCAGGGAGAGTTTCGAGGAGACCTGTTTTTCCGGCTTGCAGTTTTTCCCCTGGAGATACCAGCATTGCGTGAACGAGGTGACGATGTCGTTCTTTTAGCGAACCACTTTGCTTCTCAGCTGGGTCATGAACTTCGCGGACGTGAAGCCGAGCTGAGTAACGAGGCTATCGCGCATATCAGAGGCCGAGCGTGGCCGGGCAATGTGCGTGAACTCGAAAACGCTATTGAGCGCGCCTGCATCCTGTCTGATTCGCTCATCCTCGAGCCCCGCGACCTCGGGTTGGTTTCGGCTTCAATCGGTGACGACAAGTCGCTTAACGATTTTGATCTCTCGGGCACCCTCTCTGACGTCGCCCATCGCGCGTTGACTGTAGTTGAGCGCAAGAAAATTTCCGCTGCGTTGGCGACGAACTCCGGCAACAAAAGCCGAACTGCAGAGGATCTCGGTATCAGTTATAAAACCTTGCTCAATAAGATCAAAGAATATGGCCTCTGACCTCGATGAATGATCGTAGGAACGGCGACACCCGCCGCGACAAACCGGCTTCCCCAAACAATAGTGACCCGCACATTTCTGACGATCAGGTCGGACGTATCGCAGGTGAGAGCCTTGAACAAGTCGGCGCCGCCTCCATCGACGCCAGTCCACGTCAAACTCATCCCAGCACTGGCCG